>PJUL01000383.1_pt1 | contig 33729 bp, 38 predicted proteins | sample 1512221 | NCBI WGS metagenome assembly PJUL01 (sample SAMN08177667, study PRJNA422409) | Feces metagenome, whole genome shotgun sequencing project.
GCGCGCCGTCGTCGACCTCAAGGCCCTGGGCGAGCGCCAGATCAGCCTCGACTGCGACGTCATCCAGGCCGACGGCGGCACCCGCACCGCCGCCATCACCGGCGCCTGGGTCGCCCTGCGCCTGGCCACCAACTACCTGCTGGAAGAGGGCGTGCTGAAGGCCGACCCGATTCTGGGCCAGGTGGCCGCCATCTCCTGCGGCGTCTTCAAGGACACCCCGGTCCTCGACCTCGACTACGAGGAAGACAGCAACGCCGAGGCCGACGGCAACTTCGTGCTGACCGGCGGCGGCGAGATCGTCGAGATCCAGGCCACCGGCGAAAAGCGCGGCTTCACCCGCGGCGAGTTCGACACCCTGTTCGGCCTGGCCGAAAAGGGCATCGGCGAGCTGTTCGAATTCCAGCGCGCGGCGATCGGCAAGTAGAGAGAAGGCTCCCCGCCCTCACGGCGGGGAGCCTTCTCCTAGGCCGAACTAGCGGGTTGGCGCCTTGTCGCCCAGCATCTGGACTTCCTCGCGCGACGCGACGACCTCACTGCCATCGAGCGTCCGAAGCCCGAGCACGGGCTTTCCTTCGTGATCCGAGATGTGCTTTTCAGCCTGGATCAGGATTGCCTTCGCGACGCAGCCGTCCTCCTTCGTCCAAAGCACGTATTGAGGGATCGCGATCTGAAACGGGACGGCTAAGTCGCCCATCTCCGTTGTCTGGCAGAACACGGCATTCCCGGCTTGAACGTCTTCGAGGGTCGCGGCGCGACCCGCGACGAAGCCGCTCTTGGGCAAAGGCGGCCAATCGTCTCCCGGCTTGAGATCGCGCTTCTTGAACCAACGGCCGAACATGCCAAAGCCCCCTACCGCGCCGCCACCACCGTGATCTCCACGGCATAGCCCGGATCCGCCAACCGCGCCTCGACGGTCGTGCGGGCCGGCGGGTTTTCGGGGTCGACCCAGGCGTCCCAGGCCGCGTTCATCTCGCCGATCTGGCCGATGTCGGCCAGGTGGATAGTGGCGCTGAGCAGGCGCGCCTTGCTGGATCCCGCCTGGGCCAGGGTGTCGTCGATCTGGGCGAGCACTTCCTTCGTCTGCTCCAGCACCGAACCGCCCACGGTCTCCTCGGCGACGTGGCCCGACAGGAACACCACGCCGTTGAAGACCACCGCGTCGCTCCACCGCGCCGCCTTGCCGATACGCTCGATCATCCTGATCTCCTGGTAGATCCCCCTTCCCCCTTGATGGGGGAGGGGTCAAGACGTCGCCTAACCCAGCGCCCGGGTCGTCCAGTCCACGATCTGCGGCGCGCTCATCAGGCCGGCCTGGCGGGCGACCACCGCGTTGTCGCGGAACAGGATCAAGGCCGGGATGCCGCTGACGCCCAGGGCCGAGGCCGGGGCGGGATGGGCCTCGGAGTTCAGCTTCAGCAGGCGCACGCGGGGCTCCAGCTCGCCGGCGGCCGCCGCGTAGTTCGGCGCCATGGCCCGGCACGGCCCGCACCACGGGGCCCAGACGTCGAGCAGCACGGCCGCCCCTTGCGTCAGGCGGCGGTGGCGGTCGAGGCCGGCGGCGTCGACCTCGATGGGCGTTGCGGTGAACAGGGCGCTCTTGCAGCGCCCGCACTTGCCGGCGCCGGGGTCGCGGTCTTCAGGCAGGCGGTTGGCCGCCCCGCAGGATGGACAGACGATTTGCATGGCCAGCAGGTGTGGCGCCGCGGCCCTCGCCGCAAGGGCCGTCTTTAGGTCGGATCGACGTTCACCAGCCCGAGCTCATTTTTCACCGAGCATCCCCGCGAAGGCGGGGACCCAAGCCGAGGCTGGGATCGATCCACGGTCGCGCCTGATCCTGAAAATCAGCTTGGGTCCCCGCCTTCGCGGGGAGACACGGAGTTGAAGGTCGCGAACAACTGGATGCAGATCCGCCTTCAGTCCTCGTCGTGGCCCTCGCCCGGCCCGTGCTCGAAGGTCATCAGGTCGCCCGGCTGGCAATTGAGCTCGCGGCACAGGGCGTCGAGCGTCGAGAAGCGGATGGCCCGCGCCTTGCCGGTCTTCAGGATCGACAGGTTGGCGATGGTCACCCCGACGCGGTCGGACAGCTCGGTCAGCGACATGCGGCGTTCCAGCAGCACGCGGTCGAGATTGACGCGGATGGACATGGCGAGACGAACTCCGCGCTCAGATGGTCAGTTCGGCTTCGCGACGAAGGCGCGCGCCCTCGCGGAACACCTCGGCCAGGACGAACACCACCAGCACCGAGAACCAGGCGTTGAGGGTGAAGGAGCCGTCGACGACCTTCTCGCCGTCGATCAGCACCCGGGTCAGGGCGGCGAACACATAGCGCCCGACCTCCAGGGCCGCCAGGATCCCGCCCACCACCCGCAGGCGGCGCACGTTCTCGGGGTGGAACGGGTCGCCTAAGGTCATGGTGGCGAAGATCTTGCGCAGCCGCTCGACGATGGCCATCCAGCCGCCCGACATCAGAGCCCAGCCTGCCAGGGCGGCGGCCGATCCCGGACCGTTCTTGGCCAGGGGCTCGGCCAGTTCGCTGGGCAGGATCGAGGTCAGCAGGTCGGTGTTGAAGCTCAGCAGCAGCACCAGGATGGTCACCAGGGCCAGCAGGCTGACCCAGATCCACAGCACGTAGTAGCTGACGTCGAGAATGATCTTCAGGAAGCTCGATACCGAGCCCGGCCCCAAGGCGCGCATGGGCTTTCCCCGCCAAAACCTGTTGGCGACTCGCTCGCGGCGGTCGCCGGATTGAAGTCTAGAGCGAGTGGGCGAGGAACGTCACGGCCGAGATCGGCAGGCCCGCGATCAGCGCCACGGTCGCCAGGCGGAAGGCCGAGGTTTCCAGCAGGCTGAACAGGCGGGGCAAGGTCATCAGGGCGGTTCCAGGCGGGGGGACGGAGAAGCCTTTCTCCGATGACGCCAGGATCGCCGATCGGCGGCCAGCGAACAATGTCGCTTATCGATAAACGATATTAAACTTTCGCAATGATCGGGCCTTGCGGCGAGGGTCCGCCGGGGGTCTAACGGGCCGTCTTTTGTCGAGGAGCCGCGCGATGACCCTGAAACTGATCAACGGCCAGAAGATCGTCGCCGCCACCCACAATCCGGGCAAGGCCAAGGAGCTGGCCGCCCTGCTCGACGGCCGTTTTACGGTGCTGGCCGCCGGCGCCCTGGGCCTGCCCGAGCCGGACGAGACCGAGACGACCTTCGTCGGCAACGCCCTGCTGAAAGCCCGCCACGCCGCCGACCTGTCGGGCGAGGTGTCGCTGGCCGACGACTCGGGCCTGTCGGTCGCCGCCCTGGACGGCGCGCCCGGCATCTATTCGGCCCGCTGGGCCGGCCCGACCAAGGACTTCGCCCTGGCCATGGACAAGGTCGCCGAGCGCGTCGAGGAGACGGGTTCGGAAGACCTGTCGGCCTGGTTCACCTGCGCCCTGGCCGTCGCCTGGCCCAACGGCGGCCCGGCCGTGGTGGTGCAGGGCGAGGTGCACGGCACGCTGGTGTTCCCGCCGCGCGGCGACAAGGGCTTCGGCTACGATCCGATCTTCATCCCCACCGGCCACGACCTGACCTTCGGCGAGATGGAGCAGGCCGCCAAGGACGCCATGAGCCACCGCGCCGTGGCCTTCGAGAAGCTGAAGGCGGCGCTGTTTGAGTGAGGAACGCCTCCCTCCGCTAGGCCTCCCCCCTCTGGGCCTCTACGTCCACTGGCCCTACTGCGCCCGCATCTGCCCCTATTGCGACTTCAACGTCGTGCGCGACCGGGGGCGGACCGACGAGCAGGCGGCGCTAGCCGAAGCGATCGTCGCCGACATGACCGCCCAGCGCGCCCTGACCGGACCGCGCCGCCTGCTGTCGATCTTCTTCGGCGGCGGCACGCCCTCGCTGATGGACCCGGCCGCCGTCGCCCGGGTGATCGAGACGGCCAAGGCGCTGTGGAGCCCCGCCGACGACCTGGAGATCAGCCTCGAGGCCAATCCCACCGACGCCGAGGCCGGCCGCTTCGAGGCCTTGGCCGACGCTGGCGTGGCGCGGCTGTCGCTGGGCGTCCAGGCGCTGGACGACGCCTCGCTGAAGATGCTGGGCCGCAACCACGACGCCGGCTCGGCCAGGCGGGCCGTCGCCACGGCCGCGCGCCTCTTCCAGCGCCTGTCGGTCGACTTGATCTACGCCCGTCCCGGCCAGACCGACGCCGCCTGGCGCGAGGAGCTGGGAGAGATGCTGGCCTATGGCCCCGAGCACGTCTCGCCCTACCAGCTGACCATCGAGGCCGGCACCGCCTTCGACCGCGCCGTGGGGCGCGGCAAGATCGTCCCGCCGGACGAGGACCTGGCCGCCCAGTTGTTCGAAACGACGCAGGAGGTGCTGGAGGCCGCCGACTTCGACGCCTACGAGGTCTCCAACCACGCCCGGGGCCCGGCCGCCCGCTCGCGCCACAACCTCGTCTACTGGCGCGGCGTCGACTATGTGGGCGTCGGCCCCGGCGCCCATGGCCGCCTCACCCAGCCCTCGGGCAAGATCGCGACCACCGCCCGCGCGAAGATCACCGACTACATCGCCGCCGTCGCCCGCGACGGGACCGGCTTCGAGCGCGAGGACCTCTCCGCCGTCGAAGCCGCCGAGGAGCGCCTGCTGCTGGGCCTGCGCATCGACGACGGCGTGGCCTTCGCCGAGATGGCCGCCCTCGACCTTTCGGCGGACACGCCCAAGGTGAAATCGCTGGTCGAGTCCGGGCTTCTGGTCGATGACCCGATGCGTCTGCGCGCCACGCGTCAGGGCAGGCTCGTGCTCGACCGGCTTACGGGCATGCTGGCGACCTGATAACTGTTCGCGACACCTTCTCCGGGGCGGCGCCCCACACAAGGATAGTTCCGCGTCTTGAGCCGTCTGCTTCCCCCGCCCGTCCTGTCCGACGCCCCCCTCGCGCCCGGCCTCTATCTCGTGGCCACGCCGATCGGGAACCTGCGCGACATCACCCTGCGGGCGCTCGACGTTCTGGCCGCCTGCGACCTGCTGCTGGCCGAGGACACCCGCGTCACCGGCAAGCTGCTGTCGGCCTATTCCATCAAGACCAAGCTGGAGCGCCACGACGAGCACGTGGCCGAGCGCGCCATCCCGGCCATCCTCGAACGGCTGGAGGCCGGCGAGCGCGTGGCCCTGGTCTCGGACGCCGGCACGCCGATGGTCTCCGATCCCGGCTACCGCCTGGCCCGCGAGGCGATCGCGGCCGGCCATCCGGTGTTCCCGATCCCCGGCGCTTCCGCCGCCCTGGCGGCGCTCACCCTGGCCGGCCTGCCGACCGACCGCTTCCTGTTCGCCGGCTTCCCGCCGCCCAAGAGCGGCGCGCGCAAGACCTTCCTCGAGGAATTCGCCAACGTCCGCGCCACCCTGATCTTCTTCGAGGGCGCCTCGCGGGTGGACGACACCCTGGCCGACATGGCCGCCGTGTTCGGCGCCGATCGTCCGGGCGCGGTTTGCCGTGAACTGACCAAGCTCTACGAGACCTGCGTGCGCGGCCCGCTGGGCGAACTGGCCGTCGATCCCCGCTTCGAGGCCCCCAAGGGCGAGATCGTCATTCTCGTCGGTCCCGGCGAGGAGAAGGCCGCCAGCGCCGACGACGCCGAGGCCGCCCTGCGCGAGGCCATGACCCGCCTGCCCCTGGGCGAGGCCGCCTCCGAGGTCGCCAAGGCCCTGGGCCTGTCGCGCAAGGACCTCTACCGCCAGGCCCTGGCCCTGAAGGAGGCTGGATGACGGCCGGTCCCTTCCGCGACATCCGCAGCGCACGCGGCGCGGCCGCCCGCCGCTCCGGCCGCCGGGCCGAAGCGATCGCCGCCGCCTGGCTGATGCTGAAGGGCTACCGCATTCTCGGCTTCCGCCTGGCCACCCGCGCGGGCGAGATCGACATCCTGGCGCAACGCGGACGCGTCTTGATCGTTGTCGAGGTCAAGAGCCGGACGAGCCTGGAGGCGGCGCTGGAGGCGGTGAGCTTCGAACAACGGATGCGCCTGCGTCGCGCGGGCGCGCTGGCCGCGGCCTCGCGCGCCGGGCTGAAGGGCATGGCCGTGCGCCTGGACCTGCTGGCGATGTCGCCCGGCCGCCCGCCCCGCCACGTGCCCGACGCCTGGCCCGATGACGGGAGGGGCTGGGCATGACGCGCGACGAAGCCGAGGAAATCCTCACCCGCGCCGGCGAGCACGACGACGACGGCTTCCCGCTGTTCGAGGCGGCCACGGCCTGCGCCGTGCATGACGATCCCGACCGCGACGAGCAGCCTGCCCTCGACCTGGCCCGCTCGGCCGTCGAGCGCCTGAAGAGCCGCCTGAAATCGGAGTCGCCCGAGGAGGCTATCGCCGAGACCATGGCCGGCGACCTGCGCCTGACCGGCGACCTCCTGACCTACGACCACCCCGACAACGCCGACGTCATCGCCATCGCCGAGCGCCGCAAGGGCCTGCCCGTGGCCCTGGGCGTGTTCTACATCCACGCCGCCCGCGAGGCGGGGCTGGAGGTGTTCGGCGTCGACTTCCCCGGCCACTTCCTGCTGCGGATCGAGACCGACGAGGGCCCGCTGGCGCTGGATCCGTTCAGCGAGGGCCGGGTGGTGCTGCCGTCGGAACTGTCGCGCCGGGCCCTGCGCACCGGCCTGATGCCCGATGTCGCCGCAAGGCTAGACCAGCTGATGGCCCCGATCTCCGACCGCGCCGTGCTGATCCGCCTGCAGAACAACATCTTCGCCCGCGCCCAGCAGGCCCGCGACTGGGCTCGCGCCGAGCGCTCGGCCCTGCGCCGCGCCCTGCTCGACCCCACCGACCACCACCCCTGGCTCGACGTCGCCGCCGCCCGCGAAGGCCAGGGCGCCCTGGCCGGGGCGCTGCAGGCGCTGTCGCGCGCGCAGACCCTGGACGGCGGGGCGACCATCGCGGCCAGAGCCGCGCGGGAGCGGGTGCGGCTACGGCTCAACTAAGAAGGGGCGGCGCTGGAACGTGTTAAGCTGCTGCTGAACGGCATCCGAGCGGGGAACCGTCCATGCTCGTACTCGGCATAGACGCGGCGTGGACTGCGACGGAGCCCAGCGGCGTCGCGCTGATCACCGGCGACGAGCTTGGCTGGCGATTGCTTAGCGTTGCGTCGTCCTATGACGACTACCTGGCGCCGCCGGCGAGCGACATAGTTCAGCGGCCGAGGGGCTCCGTCCCCTCCCCCGAAAGCCTGTTGGAACGATCCGCCTCGCTCGGCCTGGCCACAGTCGATCTCGTCGCGATCGACATGCCCCTGTCGCTTGAAGCCATCACGTCCCGTCGAACGGCTGACAACGAAGTCTCCCGGGCCTACGGCGGCAGGAAGTGCAGCACCCACACGCCCAGTTCGATCCGTCCCGGCCCGATCAGCGACACCCTCCGGTCGGAGTTTGCACACCTTGGATATGACCTGCTGACTTCCGGCCGGGCGCAACGAGGGCTCATCGAAGTCTACCCGCACCCTGCATTGGTAGAATTGGCGGATGCTCGGGAACGCCTCCGCTACAAGACGAGCAAACTACGAAAGTACTGGCCCGTGCTGGCCGCTCCCCTTCGCAGGGAGGCGCTCTTCGACGTATGGCGGCAGATCGTCGAGCGGCTTGACGGTGAGGTCGCCGGGACGGCCGACGCGCTTACCTTGCCTGCGCCCGATAGCCCGACCTGGAAACTGAAGGCTTTTGAGGACGCCCTCGACGCGATCGTCTGCGCCTGGGCGGGGGCGTGCGCCACGACCGACGGCTGCATCCCCTTCGGCGATCGAACGGCGGCGATATGGATTCCTCGCAAGGGCTTCAGACTTGGACAGGTCGGGTCATAGAATTGCTGAGGTCGCAAAGGGCTCGCATTCGTCCTGTGGCCGCCCTAACTAGGCCACTACCCTCTCCCGCCCTTGTTGGCGGCAGCCTGCCCCGGAGTCGTCATGTCGCTGAGAGTCGCCGTCCAGATGGATCCCGTCCTGGGGATCAACATCGACACCGACACCACCTTCCTGATGATGATGGAGGCCAAGATCCGCGGCCATAAGCTGTGGTTCTACACCCCCGACAAGCTCTCCCTGGAGGACGGCCGCGTCTTCGCCCGCGCCCAGCCGTTGGAGGTGTTCGCCGATAAGGGCGCGCACGCCAAGCTCGGCGAGACCGTCGTGCTCGACATGAAGGACGACGTCGACGTGGTGCTGATGCGCCAGGATCCGCCGTTCGACATGGCCTACATCACCGCGACCTACTTCCTTGAGAAGGTCCACCCCCACACCCTGGTGGTGAACAACCCGGCCGAGGTGCGCAACGCGCCCGAAAAGCTGTTCGTCACCGACTTCCCCGGCGTGCAGCCGCCGACCCTGATCACCTCCGACCACGAGGCGATCTACGACTTCCGCGCCCGTCACGGCGACATCGTCCTGAAACCCCTCTACGGCGGCGGCGGCTCGGGCGTGGCCCGTCTGCTGGCGGACGATCCCAATCTCGACGCCCTGCTCGAACTGCACGCCATGATCAGCCGCGAGCAGGTCATCGCCCAGAAGTTCGTCCCCGCCGTCAGCAAGGGCGACAAGCGCGTGCTGCTGGTCGACGGCGAGCCGGTCGGCGCCATCAACCGCGTGCCGGCCGCCGGCCAGGTGCGCTCGAACCTGCGCGTCGGCGGTCGGGCCGAGGCCGTCGAGCTGACCGCCCGCGACAAGGAGCTGTGCGCCATCATCGGCCCTGAACTGAAGAAGCGCGGCCTGCTGTTCGTCGGCATCGACGTGATCGGCGACTACCTGACCGAGATCAACGTCACCTCGCCCACCGGCGCGCAGCAATTGAAGCGGTTCAGCGGAATCGACGCCGCCGCAATCCTCTGGGATCGGATCGAAGCCATCCGATCAACCTCTGCTTGAACAAGTGTCGCTAGTATACTGAATCGTCACACTTTCTCAAAACGTTCGATTTTTGTTCTTGCTCCGAACCGGTCCCCATGCTGGACTTGTGGATAACTAGGACAAAAACCGGGGGATCGGGATGGCGGCCAAGGTCGTCACGGTGGCGTTCGAGGGCGTCGAGGCGCGTCGCGTCGACGTCGAGGTGCAGCTGACCGGCGGGATCGTCGCCTTCGCCGTGGTGGGTCTGGCCGACAAGGCCGTGGCCGAGAGTCGCGAGCGGGTGCGCGGGGCTTTCGCCGGCCTTGGCCTGTCGATGCCGCCAAAGCGCATCGTGGCCAACCTGGCCCCCGCGGACCTGCCCAAGGAAGGCACCCACTTCGACCTGCCTATCGCCCTGGCGCTGCTCGGCGTCATGGGCGTGATCCCGCCCGACGCGCTCGACGGCTGGGCGGCCATGGGCGAGCTGTCGCTCGACGGCCGCATCGTCGCCTGCGCCGGCGCCCTGCCCGCGGCCATGGCGGCCGGAGCCATGGATCTGGGCCTCATCTGCCCCGAGGCCTGCGGGCCGGAAGCCGCCTGGGCCGGCGGCACGCGGATCCTGGCGCCGCGCTCGCTGGTGGCCCTGATCAACCATTTCCGGGGCAGCCAGATCCTTTCCGCCCCCTCGCCCGGCCCGGTGGTCGAGGGTGAGCGCGCCAAGGACCTGCGCGACGTGAAGGGCCAGGAGCAAGGCAAGCGGGCTCTGGAGATCGCCGCGGCCGGCGGCCACAACCTGCTGTTCGTCGGCCCGCCCGGCTCGGGCAAGTCGATGCTGGCCCAGCGCCTGCCGGGCCTGCTGCCGCCGCTGACCTCGGGCGAGCTGCTGGAGACCTCGATGGTCCATTCGGTGGCCGGGCTGATCGCCAAGGGCACGCTCACCCGCGCCCGCCCTTTCCGTTCGCCCCATCACAGCGCCAGCATGGCCGCCCTCACCGGCGGCGGGCTGAAGGCCAAGCCGGGCGAGGTGTCGCTGGCCCATAACGGCGTCCTGTTCCTCGATGAACTGCCCGAATTCGGCGCCATTAGGGAGCAAACACACCTAGCCCTCATTTAGGGGGGGCGGGGGTGCTTTCGTCTATCTCCCGCAGCGCCCCTCTCGCCTTTCCTGGAAAGCGCGAGGGGCGCTAGAGCGTCAGCTACTGCTGGTCTACGCTGGTGTTCGCTCGCTTCTCAGAGAGGGCTCGTTCTCTGCCTTTCGCGGCACTGGTGATCCGATCAGTGTAGGGAATGCCGGCGAGCCGATAGGCGTCCGACAGACGTCCGAATATCTTGGTGTAAGTGTGCTCCGACGGGATGCACGGGTCGGCATCAACGAGCTTGGCGCTGATCCGCCCGTTCGTTTCGTAGCAGTGGCGCAGCCCCGCCAGGAGCGTGCTCCGTTTGATGTGTATCGCCGGACGCCGGATGCGGGTCCATTCCTCGCGGTTTAGTCCTACCAAGCGGTAGGCGGCATCCAAGCTACCGAAGTGCCTCTTGTAGGTATTTGGATGAGCCATGTAGGGCTCTTTCTTGATCAGGGCGTAAGTGATCCTGCCGTGTTTTTCTTTGAGGCGACGCAGATCACGCAGGAGCTTGCGATCGTCCAGGATCGCCGCTTGTCCGTACGAGCTAGTCGTACGCGCCGCCTTAACGATCTCAGGATCAACGAGCGGCGGGAAGACTTGAACCTGTATCCATTCTTCGCGTGGATTTTGGACCCAGCGCTCCTTCAAGCGCGTGGAGGTGCGATTGAACGTCACCATTCCGAGCACCCAATCGCGATAGATGACGCCGTGGACGAGGTCGTAGTTCCAGGCCTTCCCGCGCACCGCCGGGATACCCTCGCGGTTCAGCGTGTCGGCGATCCGCTGACAGCTTTTCTTCCTCAGATAGAGGCGGAAGATGCGGTTTATCACGTCGATTTCGTGCTGAGGGCCGGGTACCGGGAGGATGCGGTCGGAGCGCATCGTCTTCCACTGCCCCTGCTCCAGGATGCCTTTCGGATTCCCGGCCTCGTCCACCACCATGCGGCGTACGCCGTAAGGCACGATGCCGCCCTGAAGGAAGCCCATTGAGGCGTAGCGCATTTGCGCCGCTGACACCTTCACCGATAGCTCGCGAGCGTATTCCGCCGCCATCACCCGCTTTAGCTGCTTGATGATGCTAGCGGTTAAGCCGCCATCAAACTCGAACGGCTCAGCGACGTAGTGGACCGTGACGCCGGCGGATTTACACAGCCATTCATAGTGACTGCTCTGGTCCGTATCCTGGAACCGTCCCCATCGGCTGATGTCGAGAACCAAGATGGCGTTGAAGTTCGCGGTGCCCGACACCGCGTCTGCGAGCAGCCTCTTCAGGCCGTCGCGCCCCTTGAGCGTCAGGCCACTTTTGCCTGCGTCCACGTAGGTCTCGACGATCTCATAGCCACGTTCACTCGCATAACGATCGATGGCGGCACGCTGATTGTCAGGAGAATATCTCTGGTGCTCCGTGGACATACGCAGGTACTGCGCCGCACGGATGGGCGGACGGGCTTCAATTGCCGAGGACATAGGAACTCCGTTCAAAACGGAGGGTACGATCAGATCAACGCCCAAATGGGAAGATCGTGAAAAGTCATGTTTTCCGCCAACACATCTTCCGAAGATGTGTTGGCGATCAACTTGATGTGAGGCGGTGCCAGTTCGCTACCTACTGACCTCCTCCGACCTCCTCAGAGGGTGAAAACCATCGGGCCGGACGGCGTGTATTTTCGTAGCGCCACCACCTCGAACTGCTCCCGAAAGGTTCTATTTTTCTCGGCCCAAACGCAGACCGCAACGTCGCCGGAAATCGAAATGATCGTCATTCGCGGACCACCAGATTTCAGGAACACGATATCTCCAGCCTGAAAATTCATTGCTCTTCCACCTTCATAACGGCCAGCATGGGAAAAGAGCCCGATTGCTGGATAGCCTTGTTGTCAAACCAAGCGCACCAGACCGTCTGGACGCCCGCCATATTTTCCCCCGCGCTCGTGACGGTCATGTCTGGACTTCCAGACTTCAACACCACGACATCACCAACAACGATTTCCATGCTTAACTCCTTCTTTATGATATTTGGGACACCAATTCATTCATTGTGTAGTGGACAAATTGCTTTCCAAGCTCGGTAAGCTCGTATGGTTCCTGATTATCAAAGGCGGATTTGACGGTCTGGGAGCCACGGGTATTTGCCGTGGTTCGGCCTTTTCTCAAATATTCGCCGTAGGGTGTCGTATCGCGGTGCTGACGTATTACGCCGCCAGTGCTGAGGTCGCGGATCAAGAGCTTGAATAGATCGGCTTCAGCAGAGTCCTCTCGGACCTGTGCGCCGTGGATGTCCCGCCAAATGTCAGCGCGCGTAGAGCCTGGGCGCTGGTTAAGCACTCTGATCACCGCGAAATGGGACTCGTGGTAGCCATCTATCCAGGCGAGGAAGAGGCGCACGAGATCGTCGGGGCAAAGCTTGGTTCCGCCAGCGTTTTCCAATAGCTTGCGAACGGCCTCGCGCTTTTCTTCAGTGTCAGCCTGGTCCCAAGATCGAAAGCCGCGCCGAATGAGAGTCAGGTATTCGTCCGATTGGATGCGGTCCTGAAGTTCATCACCAAAGCCTTCCAGCCGATCAACGATTGAAGCCAAGGTAATACCCAAGCGCTTCAGCTTGGCCTCGTGCTCTTTCAGCCAGAGCTTCTGAAGCTCGCCCAGTTGTTGGTTTTCGATCTCACCGCTTACAGTTCCGGCGGCGCCGAGGAGGCTTCCCACCCACGGAACGCCACTTAGCGCCGCCAGCAGAATCCTGGCGTACTTGCCGCTCTTCCGCCCATCGATCTTAGCTGCGAGCGCCGCTCGCTTGGCTTCAAGCTCTTCAACACTCTCAGGTGACGACTCGGGTAATGATATGTGCGTGCTCATACGGGCTACCTTGATAGCTCGGACGGCGCAGCCGGGGTCTCAATGTGGGAGACCCCGACCTTTCCGCCCCTTAGCGTTTGCTGTCAGGAGTGCGATGGGTCGGCTTCCAAGTTGCCCCCGGCGAACTCGTCGGCGGGAGGCGGGTGTTGTCCGGAACGGTCGTGAAGTTCGGACGGGAGCCGCCCCGAGGGCCTTGCTCTTGGAAAATGCCGCCGTGGCGGCCGGTGCTCGATCCTGGCTTGTAGGTCATGGCTTATCCACAGGTGTTAACAGGAAGATTCCTGACGTTGTGGACAGCCGACCTTGCCCCCTCGTGGGAATGCGCGGTACGGAAATCGCACAACGTCGCTCGCGATGTTGAGGAGGGGGATGGACGGGTCGTAGCCTCAGAAACTTGGTCCGCGCATTCCTCTCCTGTCAGCCTACTAGGCTGATTTGTGTGCCCGTTTCGTTCTTGCTCTCCTCGTTAACGATGTTTGCGATAACGACGATCTTACCGCACTCCGCCCCTAGAGCTAGTGGGTCCTGAGGGTCAGGACGCAAGCTGTTGTGGATAGGGCTGTGGATAGACGTTGCAATCGTGGGGAAATCTGTAGCGATTCCGGGCGACCGGCGAGTCCGGCGCAAAAATACGCCCTTAGCGGGTATTTTCCCTATCTCTTCGCGCTTGTTTAGCGCCGCCGCTCGATTCTCTCGCTCAACAAGAACGGCGAGGGATGCGTGCATGACAGCTACCAATAACCGTCCGCAGGTCGGCCGCATCTCGGATGAGAACTTCATCAATGCCCTCACGCGTCGGTACGCGCTGCTCCGAGGTCGTTATGAAACGATCGAGCGGGAATGTGAGGACGTGATCGGGATCGCCGCGCTGATCGAGGCGCAGGACCGCGTCGAGAGCGACAAAATCCTCATGAAGCGGGTGCTCGATGCGATCGAGGTTGTCGCGCGCGATATCGATCCAAGCTGGTCGTCGGGACGGATCAACCCGATCTATCCGAAAAAGAGGGATCGCTTGTCAGGCACGATCGCACGCACCGCGCTGAATGTGCTGCGAAAGCAGAGACGCCCCATGACTGTGCGGGAGTTATCGCGCGCGTCGCTGGCGGCGCAGGGACATGAGAAACCGTGTGAGCGCGAAGTTATGCGGTTCGATATCGCAATCCGCGCCAGCCTCAACAAGCGCGTGGGGGCAACCATCGGGGTCGTCCAGGGGCCTCCGAAGCGCTACTTTATCGAGGCGCCTGCATCCTAGCCCTCGCACCGGTAGGGGTGTCGCCGCGCCGGCGCTGCCAGTAGCCTTTCCAGGTGCGGGATACCGGCATCTGGGCGACCGTGCGGAGGACGGAAGCGAACTGCTGACCATTCGCAACGCGATTATGGTCCTCACGCCAGCAAAACTCGTCCGCATACCCTTGTAGATAGTTGCCCGAGATGCGGTGATGAACCCCGCGCTCGGCCCGGCGCACCCGGCTGTTGAAACTCTCGACGTTGTTGACGTGGACGCCGTTGCCGGTGACGTACATGCGCGAGTGGTTGACGTGCTCGACTTCGCGATAGGCATGGAGGCGGTTCCAGCCCGGCCCCTCGTCAACGTGGATGACGGCGTCCTCGCGCGTCATGGCCAAGACGTCCTGGACCGCCTCTCCCTCGGACTTGCACACGAAACTGCGGGACCGTCCGCCCTCGCGACGTTCGCGGAGGGTGACGATGACGCGCTGCTTCTCGCGCGTCGCCAGCATCTTCTCCCAGACCTCGGGCTTGATATCTTTCGGGCGGGGCTTGGAGAAGTTGAGCCGCCTGTCGCTCGGGCTCCGTTTGCGGATTTTGCCGCCGACCCAGATGCCGTCGACTTCCACCACACCTGAGAGCTTTTCGGGCGTCCGCATGTCGCCCATCGCTTCCCGCAGTTTATGGAGCAGGACAAAGGCGGTCTTGTACGAGACGTTGAGGTCCCGTCCCATCCGAAGCGCGGCATGGCCGTTGGCGCCGTTCACGAACAGCGCGAGCGCGGTGAGGATGTCGCGGATCGCCAGCTTCCGGCTCGCGAACAACGTGCCGGACGTGAGTGAGAACTGACGCTCGCAGGCTTTGCACTTGAAGATGCGGCGGGCCGCGTACTCGTACACAGCATGACAGCCACAGTGGGGGCAGAAAGCCTCTCCTCCGTTGTCCGCGAAGCGGACCGCCCGGAACGCAGCGTAAGCTTCGTCATCGCTCATGCGAGCGACCTCGACGACGCTTAACGTCCGCGCTTTAGCGCTGAGGAGAAAGTGTTGCCCCAACCTGCCTTTCCGTTCATACACATCAGATATGATGCGTATGAACGCAGCGAGCGCACGGAGTCAAGTGTGCTCACATCATTTATGATGCGAACGCTCCTGGAGTGATGCAATGTCGAAGCCGCTGACGCCGCAGGAACACACCCAGATGGGCAAGCGCCTGCTGAAAGCGGAGATGCAGCGGAAGGGTGTCAGCTACAAGGAGTTGGCCGAAAAGCTGCGCGAGCGGGGGCACGGCGCCAGCGCGAACGAGGCCAACATTCGCAACCAGATCAACCGAGGTGGCTTCTCGGCTGCATTCTTCATCGAGTGCTGCCTCGCGATGGGTAGCTACGTGGTGCGGCTGGGCGAAGCTGAAGAGCGGCTATAGCGCACGCATGGGCTTGGCTCGGCGACACACTTGCAGCGTGCCAGTTCATGCGCTTACAACTCAAGGGAACAGGTGGCCAATGACGATCACGACTGAAGTTGAACTCCAGAATTTCCTAGCAGAGCGAACTGCACAGCATTGGAAAGATAGCGAGGGGCAGCCATACCCACTATCCAGGGTTCCGCTCGATCTGAAGGAAGAAAAATCTGACTATAAATCAATAATATTCGAAGAAAAGCTAAAAGATTTCGTGCGGAGGACTCAGCATGATCGCCTTTACAAGCTAGTTGAGCACCCCGTTCAGAAAGCCAAAGTTGGCATCATTCCTCCAGATGAGAATTTTGAATTTCCCATTGACCCAATACATTCAGAGCAAGCCGCATATGGTCCCGACTATTCAGATCGTGGCGATGCTCTATTTGCATTTCTTCGGGCGCTATCGAAGCTTCCCAAAGAAGATATAGATGCGGTCGTTATCCCCACGAGAGTGCTGGTGAAGCTCGCAGGGCGTAAATGAGGGTTTGCCTTTGCCTCGTTTCGCCGGAACTGCGATTGGTGCGTTATTTCAGCACCAACGGTAATTCCGTTGTTCCAAAAGATGCCAGAGAGCGCGGATTCTTTAGGTCTAAGCCTGCAACATTTTCTGCTATATCTTGGGTTCCTGATGAGAAGCCAATAAGAGAGGACTTCGAAAGGTTCTTTATTGCGAGGCTTTCTAGGTACGACGCTGTAGCCGTCTTGGTGGACAGGCGCTGGACGCACATAACGGATCGCATAAAGACTTCTGCGTTTGTGGTGCCGTTTGATGCGTCTGGTGTGGAAAACTTACAGAATTTCACGCAAAGCATTTCCGCTCGCGTTCTTAGGCAATTTGGCCAACTTTTGTCTCTTTTTGAGCGTGGCGACGATAGCCGACTACTGACGCTGCCCATGCGAAATTTCGACGGAGATGATTTTCGCGAGTTGATCCGGCTGTGCTGGGAGGCCAATCAGGATCAAAACTTTATCCAGGCCGTCGAGGGTCAGCTAGTTGCCCTACGTAGAAGGGAGCGCCCGAGGCGGCGATCCGAATACAGGCACGTCTACGCTGTTGACGATCGGGGGCGCTTTTTCCGATACGGCCTGGAGCGACACTCGCGATATGCGACGGGCGGGTTACACACGCCCGTCTGCGATATTGCTGGCAGATTTCGCTTTGGAAAAAAGATAGATTCCGAGAGGCATTACAATGTATCCGAAACGGAAGGCGACAACACTAGGATAGAAGGGGACTTCACCGACTGTCACGGCGATGTCTACGCCGTAAAGAAGGAGGAGTACCTCAACATGTTCGCCAACGATTACTTTGGATACGACGACAAACGGCGGGAAGCGTAGCTTCCCGCCGTTCTAGAAAAGCTTGTCTAACGCAGTTTCCGTTTCGCTGCGGCAGTGTGCCGGATTGTCTCGCAGAACATCGTTCTGGTGCGCTCCAGCCTTCCCATCCTACATTCAGCGGCCAGATGCCCAACCCTGTTGGGTTTCACCCGCCCGCACGAACGGTACGTAGACAGAAGGCCACTTTAGCCTTTGCGCCTTGCAGCGTCAAGAATTTGGGAGCGGGCCGAGCGGATGGCGGGTTCTGCTTCTAAGGCCTCCGCGATCTTGACCGGGAGCTTGAGCGAAGGGTTCTCTTCGCCGCGCTCGACGCTGGCGACATATCGCATCGCCACCCCGGACTCATGGGCGAGTGTTGCCAATCAGGCCTTCGCGCGCGTGTGTGTGTCACTGCCCGGTACTAAGTAGGTCGAGCGGGTCCTGACCGAACAGTTGCGCGAACCGCTCCACCACATCGAGTGTGGGGTTCCTGATCCCGCGCTCGATCTGGCCCACGTAGGTGACGGCCAGCCCAACCTCATGCGCGACCGCCTCCTGGCTCAGCCCGCGCGCCTTACGCAGTCGCCGCACGTTTTTCCCAAATGTCTGCGCCAATCCCATAGCGGGGAAGCGCAACCAATTGGCAACTCCTCACCAGTCACTATAGTGACTATATGAAGTTGCTGGTGAGGGTGAGATGTCGAAGGAATTCTTCTGTACGTCGTGCGGAGCGGTCGGGCGCCCGAGAGTCAGGAACCGAGGCAGCAGCGCGATCGAGATCATTCTGTGGCTGTGCTTCATCTTCCCTGGACTTCTCTACACGGGCTGGAGGATGGGGCGGAAAGACCGCTACTGCCGAACGTGCAGAGCCCCGACGGTGATCCCGGCCGACTCCCCGATGGCCCGGCGCGCGCTCACCGGCTCCGGCGCTTACGATGATGATTACCGCTCGGCACCAGGAGCGTTTGGGCGGCGGGGTGACGCCGGATAATGCTGCCCAGGCATTGATCATTAGCGCTGCCCGCCTAAATCTCTCTATCGTTGAGCTTGGAGTCGCGCTGGTTGTGGCTCTGCATTGTTCTGCGGGAGAGGAAATGTACGGCGAAGGACCGGAATTCGAAGTTCTGTTTTGGACCGGCGACGGAATGGCTGCTCGCCAAAATCAGGTCGCGCTGGCGGGGCGCGAGGTCGATGCTGCTTCTGAGGCCCACATAAAATCGAAGTCAGACGACGAGATAGTGAATGGCGCGATCGAAAAATTTGGCACAAAAGTGCCCACGCTGGATCGCGATAATATATCTTTTGAGCGCAAAGCGCGGACCGTTATTTCAGAAAACCGCTGGGGAGAGCGATACGAGCGTCAGGTCGTAGTGTTTTATTTTGACGTTCCCTTCTCGGGGGAAGCTGACATATTCAAACTACGCCCCAATCAATACAATTCGAACCCTCCCCGTGGCCAGGTATATGGCTCTATCCTCCGCGTGTCGGTAAGCGGTGAGGAAGACCCCGAGAAGTTGAAAGCCGAAGTCAATTCCACACTCGACGACGTCGAACTCTATCTCCGGTGGCATGGAGCGATGTGGGCGGGAATTGAGGATGACCTCGCGAGGGAGGTTCGCGCGAAATTGAGTCAGCGCAGAGATCGCCTGTCGAAGCTTGGCGCAACGGAGGAAGGTCTCGCGGGGCTAGGCTTTAAGCCAAAGTAGTCTTCGTCCGGCATCAAGCTGTAGAGGGCGCGCGAATTTTAAGCCGCTCCTCTACCCGCCGGCAGGCGTCCTTAGTCAGGGCGGGCGCAGATCAGTGCCCGCGCGACTTCCGCACGATCGCGATTCCGAACCACGATTCGCCCGTCGCGGTACCCAATGTAACCCCCGCCGTCTCGGGCCGATGCGACGACGTAGGCGTGGCGCCCGCGCACGAAGTGGAGCGGCTTCATCGCGCGATCTCCCACCGTTGTAGGCCGCCGTCGACCAGGGCACGGCGCACGAGCCCCTTCTGCTTCTGCACCCGCAGGCAGGCGCAAACACGCTTGACCATGATGACGGAGAGTTCGTGGTCGCCGGGATCGAGTCCGCGCTCGCGCATCAACTGCTCGGCGATGTCGCGGGAAGTGATGGGTTCGCGTGCCTCCCGGAGCATCTTGAAGACGATCCGGGTGACCTCGCCCTTGAACGCTGCGTGCCTGGGCGGGACAGGTTTCGAACGGATCGCCCCGATGTCGATCGCTGGGTTGAAGATGCGGATCGTCGCGTCGACGTGGTCGAGTTCCGCAATCAGATGCCGAAGGGTGAGTTGGTTGTGCTCGATCTGGCCGGCAATCTCCGCACGCTTCCGGGTGAGAGCATGCAGGACGTTCGGCTGATCGGCATCGTAGGGGATGATGTCGTTGCTCATGCCTAGAACGTAGCAAGAACAATAACTTACGTCTCAGGCGGCTAGGTGTGTTTGCTCCCTAATGGCGGAATTCGGCGTCCAGGCCTTGGACAGCCTGCGCGCGCCGCTGGAGACCGGCGAGGTGATGGTCGCCCGCGCCAACGCCCACATCCGTTATCCGGCCCGCGTGCAGCTGGTGGCGGCCATGAACCCCTGCCGCTGCGGTCATGGCGGGGCCGGGCGAGGCGCGTGCGGGAAAGCGCCGCGCTGCCAGCGCGACTACCAGGGCCGAGTATCGGGTCCGCTGATGGACCGCATCGACCTGGCCGTCGACATGCCCGCCGTCACCGCCGCCGACCTGGCCCTGCCGGCCTCCAGCGAAGGCTCGGCCGAGGTCGCCGCCCGCGTGGCCGCCGCGCGCCGCCTGCAGGCGCAGCGCGCCGAAAACGTCATGCCAGGCACGCCAGAAGTGCTGAACGGCCGCGCCGAGGGCGAACTGCTGGAACGCATCTGCGCCCTCGACGAGCCCGGCCGCACCCTGCTGACCCGCGCCGCCGAAGCCGGCCGCCTCTCCGCCCGCGGCTGGACCCGCACCCTGCGCCTGGCCCGCACCATCGCCGACCTGGAAGGCGCGGCGTCGGTGAAACGCGTCCACATCGCCGAGGCCCTGGCGCACCGGCGGACGGCGACGGTGGGGGAAATGGAAACCCTCTGATCCCTCTCCCCGTGCAACGGGGACCACCAAGTGGTGGAGGGACCGAGACCGAGCGCCGCGCCAGATCCTCCCCCTCTGGGGGAGGTGGCCCGAAGGGCCGGAGGGGGCCGTTTTCAACTTCCCCAGCGCCGACCTGCCTTTCCCCCGTAAAATCCCCGCGAAAGCGGGGACCCAGGCTTTTTCTGAAACCCGCGGCCCATGTCCCTCTCCCCCTTGCGGGAGAGGGTGGCCTGCGAAGCAGGTCGGGTGAGGGATCTCTCAAAACTCAAAGCCGCGTGCAGCGGTCAGGCCCGGCGGGGCGTCTCCCATCTGAGAGACCCCTCATCCGTCGGCCTTCGGCCGCCACCTTCTCCCGCAGGGGGAGAAGGGCCGCGAACCTGACCTTAACCCGCGCCCCCTACACTCACGCGCCATGACCAAGACCCGCGACGCCGTCACCGCCGAACAGCTGGCCACCTTGAGCCACGAGTTCCGCACGCCCCTGAACGGGGTGCTGGGCATGGCGCGTCTGCTGGAAAACACCAAGCTCACGGCCGAGCAGCGCTCCTACGTTTCCGCCCTGCGCGAGAGCGGCGACCATCTGCTGAGCCTGGTCAACGACGTGCTCGACTTCGCGCGCCTGGGCGCCACCGCTTTGGAGCTGCACCTGGCCCCCGTGCACATCGAGGACCTGCTGCGCCAGGTGGCCGAGCTGATGAGCCCGCGCGCCCACGAGAAAAAGATCGAGATCGGCTGGGCGGTCGAGCGCGGCCTGCCGCCGCTGCTGGCCGACGAGGGCCGCCTGCGCCAGGTGCTGCTGAACTTCGCCGGCAACGCCGTGAAGTTCACCGAAAAGGGCGGCGTGCTGATCACCGCCCGCGACGTCGGCGAGGGCCGCGTACGCTTCTCGGTGGCCGACACCGGGCCTGGCGTCGCGCCCGAGCAGCGCGAGAGCATCTTCGAGGCCTTCGTCCAGACCGATCCCTCGCACCAGGCCCAGCTGGGCGGTGCGGGCCTGGGCCTGGCCATCGTCGCCCGCCTGGCCGCCGCCATGGACGGCGCGGCCGGCGTCGGCGAGGCCTCCATCAAGGAAGGGGGCGGAGGCGGCGCCGACTTCTGGTTCGAGGCCCCGTTCGCCCGTCACGAAGAAGCGCCCGCCGCCCTGCCGCTGCCCCCCCCTCCACTGGAAGGCCGGTTCGTCGCCGTGGTCTCGCCCAACCCGGTGGTCCGCGAGGCCGTCGGCGCCCAGGCCATCGCATCGGGCGCCTGGGTCAGGAACCTGGCCGGCCTCGACAAGATCGCGACCCTGCCCGCCGCCACCGTGCTGCTGGTCGACGCCGCCCTGGCCGCGCCGGACCGTCCGCTGGCCGCGCCCGCCGGCCGCGCCGCCGTGGCCCTGCTGACCCCCGACCAGCGCGACCTGATCCCCAGCCTGTCGAAGGCCGGCTTCAGCGGCTACCTGATCAAGCCCCTGCGCCGCGCTTCGCTGGTCACCCAGGTGCTGTCGGCCAAGCCGATCGACGCGGCCCTCGAGGCCATCGTCACCCCGGCCGAGGCCCAGGACGACCGCATCGCCCCGGCCGCCGCCCCCGGCGCCCGCGTGCTGCTGGCCGAGGACAATCCGATCAACGCCCTGCTGGCCCGCACCCTGCTGGAGCGCGAGGGCTGCACGGTCGACCGCATCGCCAGCGGCGACGAGGCCGTGGCCGCCCTGTCGCGCGGGACCTACGATCTCGTCTTCATGGACCTGCGCATGCCCGGCCTCAACGGCCTGGAGGCTACCCGCGCCGTTCGCGAAAAGGGCGTCGAGACCCCGATCCTGGCCCTGACCGCCGACGCCTTCGACGAGGACCGCCGCCAGTGCCTGCTGGCCGGAATGGATGACTTTCTCGTCAAGCCCCTGACGCCGGCCGCCTTGCGCGAGGCGCTGTCGCGCTGGACCGGCCCGGACCGCCCGCGCCGCTGGACGAACGTCGCGACGCGCGCCAAGGTCGCCCGCTGACGGCGGTTTCCCCGTCGCCTCGGGGGAAGACCGCATGAGCCAGGACAGCACGCCGACCGCGGCGCCGCCCAAGAAGAGCCTGCTCAGCGCCCTGTCGGTGTTCGGCGAGCGGCGGGCCCTGGCCCTGCTTGGCCTCGGCTTCGCCTCGGGCCTGCCCTACATGCTGATCTTCGACACCCTGTCGCTGTGGCTGCGGGACGCTGGCCTGTCGCTGTCGGTGATCGGCTTCTTCAGCCTGGCTACCCTGTCGTTCTCGCTGAAGTTCCTGTGGGCCCCGCTGATCGACCGGACGAAGATCCCGGTCCTGCACGGCCTGCTGGGCCATCGCCGCGCCTGGATGCTGGTCTGCCAGGCCGGGATCATGCTGGGGCTGTGGGCCATCTCGACCCTGAACCCGGCGACCAATCTGGGCCTGCTGGCCGCCCTGGCCGTGCTGACCGGCTTCCTGACCGCCAGCCAGGACATCGTCATCGACGCCTGGCGCATCGAGGTCGCCGACGCCGAGCGCCAGGGTCCCATGGCCGTGGCCGTGCAGTGGGGCTATCGCGGGGCCATGGTCATGGCCGGCGCCGTGCCGCTGCTCCTGGCCGAGCGCTTCGGCTGGAACTTCTCCTACGCCCTGATGGCGCTGGCCGTGCTGATCGGCGTCGGCGCCACCCTGTGGGCCCCGCGCGAGGCCGCCCACACCATCCGCCCGATCCACACCGACGACGTCGCCCAGCCCCAGGCCCTGGTCGTGGTCGAATGGCTGCTGCGCCTGGCGATCATCGCCCTGGGCGCCCTGATCCTGGGCTCGGGCCTGGCCGGCGACGCCGGCCTGCTGTCGAAGCTGGTCGGGGGCGAGGCCCTGGCCGACGCCTGGACCGCCAAGCCCAACGGCGTCTGGCTGCAGCTGTTCGGCGCCCTGGTCGGCCTGGGCGTCATCGTCATCGCCGCCTGGCCGATCCCCGGCCTGCGCACCAAGCCCGGCGTCTACATGTCCAAGGCCTTCGGCGAACCGCTGAAGGAATTCACGACCCGCTTCTCGGGCGTGGCCGGCCTGATCCTGGCGGCGATCTGCGTCTACCGGGTCTCGGACTTCGTGCTCAACATCATGAACCCGTTCTACCGCGACCTCGGCTTCTCGCTCACCGAGATCGCCGAGATCCGCAAGGTGTTCGGCATCATCGCCTCGATGATCGGCGTGTTCCTGGGCGGCGTCATCGTCGCCCGCTTCGGCCTGATGAAGGCCCTGATCATCGGGGCCTTCGCCCAGCCGATCAGCAACCTGGGCTTCGCCGTCCTGGCCGTCAGCGGCCACAGCGTGCCGATGCTGTTCACCAGCATCTGCCTGGACAACATCTGCGGCGGCATCGCCGGCACCGCGCTGATCGCCTACATGTCGAGCCTGACCAGCGCCGGCTTCACGGCCACGCAATACGCGCTGTTCTCGTCGCTCTACGCCCTGCCGGGCAAGCTGGTGGCCTCGCAGTCGGGCCGCATCGTCGAGGCCTCGGCGGTCGCCGCCGAGCACGGCGGGCCGCTGGGCGCGCTGAAGGCCCTGTTCGCCCGCCTGCCGCCCGAGACCTTCGCCGCCGCCGGCGCCAAGCTGAACGTCAGCGGCGCGGCCATGGGCGCGGGCTATGTGGCCTTCTTCGTCTACACCGCCCTGATCGGCGTGGTGGCCATCGCCCTGTCGTTCCTGGTCGCGGCCCGCCAGCCCAAGGTCCAGGCGCTGAAGGACGCGGCGGCGGCCGAAGCCGCCGCCTAGCCTCTGTCCCTAGCAGGCGCAGATCAGCGGATAGTTGGTCGTGTCGGCGATGGTGGTCATGCCGTAGTACTGCACCAGCACCGACTCCGCCGTGCAGAACGCGCCCTCGACCCAGGCCTGGTCGTTGGAATAGGCCTCGCCGATGATGAACAGGTTGGCCGCCGTGGCGCCGGGCACGAGGCCCGTGGGCTGGCGGATGCGCTGCATCACGTCGCAGATGTCGTAGTGGGCGGCCCAGGCGTGATAGCCGGCCCCGAACGGATTGAGCGAGAAGTCGTCGAAGATCGACTCCACCGGCCAGGGGATCTGGTGGGCGGCGTTCGGGTCGCCCCAGTGCACCTTGGCCAGCTCCAGCAGCACCATGCGGATCATGGTGTCGGTCGCCTTCCGGGGGCCGAACAGAACCTGGTAGTCCTGGTCGATCGGCACCTTGCGGCGCTCGCCCACCCCGATCTCCAGCTCCTGCCAGAACTGCACGTACTGCATGTCGTCATAGGAGGCGAGCACGCCGTACATGGGCTTGTCGGTCCCCTGGCTGTTGTTTCCGAAGTAGTAGACCTGGCGCAGCGGCAGGTCGGTGATGGTGGGGCCAAAGACGTTGTCTTTGCCCGACAGGTCCGGCGGATAGGGCACGTCGGCGTCGGTCCACCACGGACGGTCGAAGAACAGCATTACCCGCATCGACGGCTGGCGGATCACCCCGTCCATGTAGAGCTGCACGCCCTCGGCGTTGAGGATGTCGAGCGTCCCGGCCGGCATGTCGGCGTAGCGCGTGGCCTCGGCCACGAGATCCAGCGAAGCCGGCGGCATGGCCAGGAAGGCGTTCTGGGTGGTCTGCACCTCGCCGCCCTTGAACGGGTTCTCGGCGCTGGCCAGGCGGTAATTGACGACGTCGTCCTCCAGCCACACCGAGTGCAGGCGCGTGCGCTGGGTCAGGACGAGGTCGACCCCCGCCTTCTGCGCCGCCGCCAGGGCCTGCTGGTACAGCTGGACGAAGACCTGGGAGTAGCCGCCGTTGACGGTCTTGAACGCCCCGCCCGGCGCGAATTCGCCGTTGTAGACGGCGGCGTTGGCGGCGTTCCAGTTGATGACGTTGGAGGTGTAGCCGCCGGCGTCGGCGGCGTACTCGTAGCCCTCGTTGCCGGCCTGGTCGTAGAAGACGTTCCAGTAGCCGATGTTGCCGGCGATCGCGCCCGGCGGATAGACGAACGAGTTGAAGGTGTCCGGCAGCCGGCCCGAGCCGTAGAAGGCGCACTGCTGGGTCCGGGTCGAGACCGGCGCGGTCCCGGTGATCAGGGCCGAGATGTTCGAGAACAGGGTGGCGGCCGGCTGCTCGTTGTTGCCCGGAGTGTTGTAGGGCGCGGGATGGGTCGCCAGGTCGTTCTGGTAGATGTGCTCCTCGCGTAGGAACAGCAGCGGGTTGTCGGTGGTGTTGAAGTCGATGACCCTGCCTGCGAGCCCCAGCGCCTGGATGGTCAGGGTGACCAGCTGGTGGCCCTGGGTTCCGTCCCACTCGATGAAGCGCATGCCGCCCGCCTCGATGTAGGACTGCTTGGGATCGTCGAAGCAGAAGTGGGTGACGATGCGCCCCGCGGGCAGGCGCGTGCCCGAACCCGGCCCGTCGAAGGCGTAGTCGCCCCACTCGTAGAGCTGGATCGTGTCGCCCGCCACGGCCTTGCCGCCGGTGACCAGCCGCCAGGCCGTGTAGAGCCCCGCCGGCCCCGCGCCGAAGATCGTATAGGTCGTCGCCATCGCCGCCTCCCCGCCGGCCGCCGCTCGCGACCGAAAATTGCATTCGAGCGATTACGCGCGGCGCGGTCCGGGGCGGCTGTGCGAAACCAGACAACCGCCCAAGAAAACGGGGCAAAGAAAAAGGCCCCGGATCGCTCCGGGGCCTTCGTCGTCAGGGTTGGCGCCCGCCTCAGTCGGCGGTCGTCGCGGTGTCGACCGGGGCGGCGTGGTGCTCGTCCGAACCGTGCGACCACTTCTTGAGGAAGGGCGACAGCAGCAGGAAGATCACGCCGATGCCGGCGGCGATCAGGCCGATGACGTTGAACACCTGCAGCGAGGTGCGCAGCGCCGCCTCGGGGTCCAGCACCTGGCCGCCGACGGTTTCCACCGTCGTCAGGCCGGCGATGAAGCCGCCGACGTACTGGGCGATGGCCACGGCCATGAACCACACGGCCATGACGAACGACACCATCGAGGCCGGCGACAGCTTGGTCATCTGCGACAGGCCGACCGGCGACATGCACAGCTCGCCGGTGGTGTGCAGCATGTACATCAGCACCAGGAAGAACAGCGGCATGCGGAAGGCGCCGTCGGCGAAGGTCGAGCCCCACTGCAGGACCAGGAAGCCGAGGCCCACCTGCAACAGCGCCAAGCCGAACTTGACGACCGGGTTGGGGTCCTTGCCGCGACGGCCCAGGAAGGTCCACAGGGCCGCGAACACCGGGGCGAAGATCAGGATCCAGCCGGCGTTCAGGGCCTGGGTCTGGGCGGCGTTGAAGCTGGAGTCGATCCAGAAGGTCGAGGCCGGGTCGAGACCCGCCGCCTTCAGCTGGCCCGGAGTGGCGATGGTCACCGCGCTTCCGAACAGGTGGATCGGCGCCGACGTCAGGTTCAGGTTGACGTTGGTGGCCGCGAACAGGTTCAGCGACGAGCCGGCCTGCTCGAACAGGGTCCAGAACACCACCGCCCCGAAGATCAGGAACATGGCCAGGCCCAGACGCTCGCGCTCGACCTTGCCGACCTTGGTGAACATGAACCACAGGATGTAGCCGATCGAGCCGATCATCCCCAGGGTCAGGGTCACGCCGACGATGGCGCTGCGCTGGACCAGGAAGAACACCACGCCCACCGCCAGCAGCGACACCAGGTAGATCAGGTGCTCGCGGCTCAGCGGGCCGGCGACGTTCTGCTTCAGCGCCTTGGCGTCGGGCGCCTCGCCCTTGCCCATCAGCAGCGGCTTACCCAGCACGAACACGACGAAGCCGGCCAGCATGCCGATGCCGGCCAGGCCGAAGCCCGCCCACCAGCCGACCTTGACGCCCAGATAGCCGCACAGCAGCGAGGCCCAGAACGAACCCAGGTTGATGCCGTAGTAGTAGAGGGTGAAGCCCGGATCCCGGCGCGGGTCGCCCTGCGGGTAGAGCTGGCCGACGATGGTCGAGATGTTGGGCTTCAGGAAGCCGACGCCGACGATGATCAGCGACAGGGCCAGCCAGAAGATGTTGAGATAGGTCGGGTCACGACCCTCGACGCCCAGCTTGTACTGGCCCTTGGGCAGCACGGACGGCAGCGGCGCGTCGGCCGCCAGGTTCTTGATCTCGAAGTCGCCGGCCTTGTTGGCCGAGATGTCGTAGGGCTTGCCCGCCACGATCAGGCGCGCCACGCGGTCATCGCCGCGGCCTTCGGCCTGGAATTCGTAGGTCTGGCCCGCATAGGCCAGGGTCTGGGTCGCCGGCTTGCCCTCGACCGCCATGGTCAGGTGGCCGGCCACCAGCAGCAGGGCGCCGAAGGCGACGGCCTTGCGGGTGCCCAGCCACTTGTCGGCCAGGAAGCCGCCGATCAGCGGCAGCAGGTAGACGAGCGAGGTGTAGGAGCCATAGTGGGCGTTGGCCACCTTCGGTTCGAACAGGAAATGTTGCGTCAGATAGAAGATCAGGATCGCCCGCATGCCGTAGTAGGAGAAGCGCTCCCACATCTCGGCGAAGAACAGGATGATCAGCCCCTTGGGGTGCTCTTTGATAAGCTGCAGGAATACCGGCAGACCCGTCAATAACGTGACGAGCACGCCAATAACAATGACAATGCTATTCATTCTCGACCTTGACTGTATTCAAGTCAGATAGGGCGACACCAACGGTCGTTTCGCCCTCCCCTCCCCAGTTCGCGGGGAGAAGATCACGCGGCTTTCCGTTTCACAAGCAAAGGCTTGCCGGAAGGGAGCGCTTGCCCCGCCCCGCGCGTTTCAGTGGCGACAGGTTCCGCAACGACACCCGCAACGACTGGGGAACGCGCATGCAATCGTCAAATCCCGACCATCCGATCACCTGCGCCCGCGAAAGCGGCCGCGTGCGGGTGCTGTTCGAAGGCCACGAGATCGCCGACAGCGACGACGTCCTGGTGCTCCGCGAGGCCGACTATCCGCCGGTCCGCTACTTCCCGCGCGGCGACGTGGCCATGGCCTTCCTGCGCAAGTCCGACAAGACCACCCGCTGCCCCTACAAGGGCCAGGCGACCTACTACACGATCTATCGCGACCGGCAGATCATCGAGGACGCCGTCTGGTCCTACGAGTCGCCCTTGCAGGGCATGGACCGTCTGGCCGGGCGGCTGGCCTTCTACCCGCAGCATGTCGACTTCCAGAACGACGCGCTGAGCCCGGCCGAGCCGGCCGCGATCCCCGGCGCGGCCCCGCGCAGCGCCCACGACATCGACGAGATCGTCCGCCACACCGACAGCGGCTCGGGCAGCAGCCAGGCCGAGCACTGGGAGGCCAATGTCTCGATGCCCGACGACGAGGCCTGGGAGGGCGACGAGGACCAGGTGATCGGCCGCCCGTACCACGGAACGGGCTCGATCTAGGGGTTAGGTCGGCCCGTCGACACAAGTCGCTGTATGAAAACACACATTTTTGTCACTCCACGGCGCCGTTCGCCCTTGCCAAGCGTTGCAACCCAGGAGATCGTCTCAAATGAAACCGTCCGCTCCCTCCCCCAGGGAGAACAGAGACGGAGGAGGAAGCCATGGCCTATATCAGCCTGGAGGCGCGCCACCAGACCGCGTCGCCCCGCCGCCGGATCCGTTGGGAGCGCGTCGCGATCGTCGGCGCCAGCCTCGGCCTCTGGGCCGGCATCATCGCCCTGGCCACAGCCCTTTCCTGACCCTTCGGCGCGGAGAGCTCGCGCGCCGCTTGGCCGCGAGATGTCCATGCCCCTGAATCCCTGCCGCCCGATCTCCATCGGCGTCGCCCGAACGGCCGCCGACGTCTATGACTATGCGCGCCGCCCCGAGACCATGCCCGAATGGGCCGCGGGCCTGGGCGGCGGCCTGCGCGCCTCCGCAGATCCCGACGTCTGGATCGTCGATGCGCCCGGCGGCGAGGCCCGCGTGCGCTTCTCGCCCGACAATCCCTACGGCGTTCTCGACCACTGGGTGACCCTGGCCGACGGGACCGAGGTCTCCGTCCCCCTGCGCGTGGTGGCCAACGGCGACGGCGCCGAGGTCACCCTCACCCTCTTTCGCCTGCCCGACATGGACGACGCCGCCTTCGAGCGCGACGCCCAGGCGGTGACCCGCGATCTCGAAACCCTGAAGGCCCGGCTGGAAGGCTGAAGCCGCAAGCGTCGCCGGAGGAACCGCCACACTCACCCCAGGGTTTGGCTACCGGTCCCCGCAACACTGCCGGGACCAACGAGGGCAGGCCATGGACGACGGTTTCATCACCAAGCGCGGAACGGGCGACGAAACCCATCAACAGGTTCCCAAGGACGGCCCGCACGGACCCGAGGGCCACCTGACCACCAACCAGGGCGTCCGGGTCTCAGATAATCAGAACCAGCTGAAGTCGGGCCCGCGCGGCCCAGTGCTGCTGGAAGACTTCGTCCTGCGGGAAAAGATCTTCCACTTCGACCACGAGCGCATCCCCGAGCGCATCGTCCACGCCCGCGGCTCGGCCGCCCACGGCTTCTTCGAGCCCTATCCGGCGGCGGCCAAGCTCAGCAAGGCCGATCTCTTCCAGCGCCCCGGCGAGAAGACCCCGGTGTTCGTGCGCTTCTCCACCGTGGCCGGCGGCGCGGGCAGCGTCGACACGCCCCGCGACGTGCGCGGCTTCGCGGTGAAGTTCTACACCCAGGAGGGCAACTGGGATCTGGTGGGCAACAACATCCCGGTGTTCTTCATCCAGGACGCGATGAAGTTTCCCGACCTCGTCCACTCGGTGAAGATGGAGGCCGACCGCGGCTATCCCCAGGCCGCCAGCGCCCACGACACCTTCTGGGACTTCATCAGCCTGATGCCCGAGGCCACCCACATGATCATGTGGGCGATGAGCGACCGGACCATCCCCCGCAGCTTGCGCACCATCGAGGGCTTCGGCGTCCACACCTTCCGGCTGATCGACGCCCGGGGGAAGTCAACCTTCGTCAAGTTCCACTGGAAGCCCAAGCAGGGCGTGGCCTCGACGCTCTGGGACGAGGCGGTGAAGATCGCCGGCGCCGATCCCGACTTCCAGCGCCGCGACCTTTTCGAGGCCATCCAGCGCGGCGACTTCCCCGAATGGGAGTTGGGCGTGCAGGCCTTCGACCAGGCCTTCGCCGACGGTTTCGAGTTCGACGTCCTCGATCCCACCAAGATCATCCCCGAGGAGGTGCTGCCGATCACCCCTATCGGCCGCATGGTGCTGGACCGCTGGCCCGACAACTTCTTCGCCGAGACCGAGCAGGCGGCCTACTGCCCGGGCAACATCGTGCCGGGCGTCGACTTCACCAACGACCCGCTGCTACAGGGGCGCCTGTTCTCCTATCTCGACACCCAGAAGAGCCGGCTGGGCACATCCAACTTCCACCAGATCCCCATCAACGCGCCCAAGTGCCCGGTGATGAACTTCCAGCGCGACGGCATGATGCAGATGCTGCAGCCCAAGGGCCGCGCCAACTACGAGCCCAACAGCCTGGCCGAAACGGCCGGCGAGATCGGCGGGCCGCGCGAATGCCCGGTCACCGGCTTCCATACCCACGAGGCCGCCGACCGCGACGACGAGCAGGGCGACAAGCTGCGCATCCGCCCCGAAAGCTTCGCCGACCACTACAGCCAGGCGCGCCTGTTCTTCCGCTCGCTCGACCCGGCCGAACAGGCGCACCTGGCCTCGGCCCTGGTGTTCGAGCTGTCGAAGGTGGGGATCGAGGCGGTGCGGACACGGATGCTGTCCAACCTGGTCAATGTCGATCCCGAGCTGGCGGCCCGGGTCGGCGACGGCCTGAACATGCCCGTGCCCAAGGCCTCGAAGACGGCGGTTCCGGTGCGGGACCTGCCGCCCTCGCCCGCCCTGCGGATCGTCAACGGCCCGCGCGCCCCGGCCGACCTGAAGGGCCACGTGATCGGCATACTGGTCGCCGACGGCTCCGACGCCAAGGCAGTCGACAGGCTGAAGGCGGCGATCGGCAAGGCCGGCGCCGTGGCCAAGGTGATCGCCCCGAAGATCGGCGGCGCCAAGGGCGCGGACGGAACCCTGATCCCGGCTGACGGCCAGCTGGCCGGAACGCCGTCGGTGACGGTGGACGCCGTGGCCGTGGTGCTGTCGGACGACGGCTGCGCGGCCCTGCTGAAGGAAGCCGCCGCCGTGCAGTTCGTCATGGACGCCTTCGGCCACCTCAAGGCCATCGGCGCCAATGAGGCCGCCAAGCCTCTGCTGGACAAGGCCGGGGTCGAGCCGGACGAAGGTGTCACCAGCCTGGGCGAGGATTTCCTCGCCGCCGCGGTCAAGCGGTTCTGGGACCGCGAACCGAAGGTGCGGACCCTGGCTTAAAACCCCTCTCCCCTTGCGGGAGAGGGGGGCCCGCGAAGCGGGTCGGGTCGCACATACAGAAACGCCGCGACGGCTGTTCAGCTGTCGCGGCGTCTTGCGTTGGGGAAACCCCTCATCCGTCGGCTGGCGCCGACACCCTCTCCCACAAGGGCAGAAGGGGGATCAGAACTCTTCCCAGGCGTCGGCTTCCACCTTCAGGGCGGCCGAGCCTTGGCTGGCGAAGGCGGCGGCGCGGGCTTGCGCGGCGCGGGCCGGGCTGGCGGCGGGACGCGAGGCGGGAGAGGCCGCGCGCGGAGCCGAGGCGACCGCGGCGCCGCCGGTGACCTTGAAGCGGCCGACCTGCACGGCCAGTTCGCCGGCCTCGCCCTTCAGCGAGTGGGTGGCGGCGGTGGCCTCTTCCACCATGGCGGCGTTCTGCTGGACGACCTGGTCCATCTGGTTCACGGCGCTGTTGACCTGGTGCAGGCCGGTGGCCTGCTCCTGGGCGCTGGCGGCGATCTCGCCGACGAGGGCGTCGATGCTGGCGACCTGGCTGACGATGGCGCGCAGGGCCTCGCCGGTCTGGCCGACCAGGGACACGCCCGAGCCGACCTGCTGGGTCGAGGTCGAGATCAGGCCCTTGATCTCCTTGGCGGCCTCGGCCGAGCGCTGGGCCAGGGCCCGCACCTCTTGCGCCACGACGGCGAAGCCCTTGCCGGCGTCACCGGCCCGAGCGGCTTCGACGCCCGCGTTGAGGGCCAGCAGGTTGGTCTGGAAGGCGATCTCGTCGATCACGCCGATGATGTTGCCGATCTGGCCCGAGGACTGCTCGATGCCGGCCATGGCGCTGACGGCCTGGTCGACGATCTTGCCCGAGCGCTCGGCGCCGGCGCGGGCGTCGGCCACGAGGCCTGAGACCTCCTTGGCGCCGGTCGCGGTCTTGCGGACGGTGGCGGTGATCTGGTCGAGGGCGGCGGCGGTCTCTTCCAGGCTGGCGGCCTGCTGCTCGGTGCGGCGCGACAGGTCGTCGGAGGCCTGGGCGATCTCTTCCGAACCGGCGCGGATGCCGCCGGCGGCGCCGTTGATGCCGCGCATGGCCTCTTCCAGGCGGGCGACGGCGGCGTTGAAGTCGGCCTTCAGCTGTTCGGTTTCCGGGGCGAAGCGGGCGGTGATGCGGAAGGTCAGGTCACCGTTCGACAGGTGGTCCAGGGCCTCGGCCAGGGCGGCCACGGCGACGGCGTCTTCCTGGGCCTTGGCGGCCTTCTCGGCCTCGACCCGGGCGCGCTCGCTCTCGGTCAGGCGACGCTGCTCGACGGCCTCGCCTTCCAGGCGCAGCTTGTGGATGGCGGCGTCCTTGAAGCTCAGCACGGCCTCGGCCATCTGGCCGACCTCGTCCTTGCGGCCTACGGCCGGGACTTCGATGCTGTTGTCGCCGCCGGCCAGGCGACGCATGGCCGCCGTCATCGCCGCCACCGAGGCGCCGATGGTCGCCGACAGCATCCAGCCCATCACCCCGGCGATGGCCAGGGCGACGACGCCGCCGATCGCCAGCGACAGGATGGCCGTGTCCATGGCCGACTTCATTTCCTTGGCCCGCAGCGCCACGCGGTCGCTGGCCGCGGCGGTCAGCTCCTGCTGCACGGCGCGGATCTGCGTCAGGCTCTTGCGGCCCGTCAGTTCACCGGCGGTGACGCGGCCCATCACCGGATCGTTGGCCATGGCCACCTGGACCGGCTCGGCGATCGTCGTGCGCCAGTCGGCCATCGCCGCGCGCAGGCGCTGGATGCGGGCCTTCTGCTCGGCGACGGTGGTCTTGCCCTCGAAGGCGTCCAGCGCCTGGTCGAACTGGCTCGCATTGTCCTTGTAGGTCTGGGCGAAGTCGGCGTCGCCGAGCAGGGCGTAGGCCCGCAGGGCGTTCTGCTGTTCCAGCACCAGGTTCATCACCGACTGGGCGTCGGTGGCCAGCGACTGGCTGCGCTGGCTGGAGACGGCGGCGTCCTCGATGCGCTGCAGGCTGGTGTACACCACCGCCGACGAGGCGATGAAAGCGATGATCAGCGCGCTGAACGCGATGCCCAGCTTCGTCGAGATCTTCAAGTCGTTGAAACGCATTTCGCCCAGCCCTCAACCTATCATTCGATAAGACGAGGAACTGGGCGATAAAACTTAAGCACAGATTGCAAAATGCAGGAATAACAACGCTATTCAGCGTTTTAGATGCGACACAATACCGCATCACCCATCTGAACAGTCGTAAGTTCACCTCCGAGATCACGGGTACGCGCACCCGAATCCAGAGCGGCCTTGACCGCCGCCAGCAGACGATCGGCGGCTTCGACTTCCTTCAACGACCAGCGCAGGGCCATCTCGAACGACAGGATGGCGGCCAGCGGATTGGCCAGGCCCTTGCCGGCGATGTCGGGGGCCGAGCCGTGGATCGGCTCGTAAAGGCCCGGCTTGTTGGGATCGCCGATGGCGGCCGAGGGCAGCATGCCCAGCGAGCCGGTCAGCATGGCCGCCGCGTCCGACAGGATGTCGCCGAACAGGTTGTCGGTGACGATGACGTCGAAC
>PJUL01000385.1_pt1 | contig 33710 bp, 15 predicted proteins | sample 1512221 | NCBI WGS metagenome assembly PJUL01 (sample SAMN08177667, study PRJNA422409) | Feces metagenome, whole genome shotgun sequencing project.
CGAACCAGGTCGTTACCAACCTTGGCTCGATCACGGGTATCAGCGGCGCTGCGATCTCGCTGGGCGGCGCCAATGCGCAGGTCGACAATTCAGGCACGATCCAGGCGCTCAACGCCTATGCCGCCGTCTATCTGGCCGGCGCGGCGGGCACCGTCACCAACAATGCCGGCGGCTCGATCACCAGCCAGGGCACCGGCGTGTTCCTCGACGGCAACGACTCGAGCCTGGTCAATGCCGGCAACGTGAACTCGAGCGACGCGAACGCGGTCTATCTGGGCGGCACCGGCACGGTCACCAACTCGGGCACCATCATCGGCGGTACCAACGGCGTCGGTATCTGGGCGACCCAGGCAACCACGATCACCAACCAGTCGGGCGGCACGATCAGCGGGGGCGTCGCAGCGATCCGTCTCGACGGAATCGACGAGATTACCCTCAATCTGGAGGCAGGATCGACCACCGGCCAGGTGGCATCGACCAGCACCGGCAATCGCATCGTCAACATCCTGGGCACACTGAACGGCGGCTATCTCGGCGGTGCCGGCGTGGACACGATCACGCTCGACACCGGCGCGACCCTGACCGGCACGCTGGACGGCGGCGCGGGCCTCGACACGTTGGCGCTGACCGGCACCGGTTCGGCGACGCTGGGCAGCGTGGCCAACATCGAGAGCGCGACCAAGTCGGGTAGCGGCACCTGGACGCTTGGCACTGCCAACAGCGTCACCGGCTGGACGATCAATGGCGGCACGCTGGTGACCGCCGGCGCGATGGCGGCCAATGCTTCGGTGAACGTCGCCAACGGCACGCTCCAGCTGAACGGCAACCAGGGCATTGGTGTACTTTCGGGCACCGGCACGGTGGCGCTCGGCGCCAACACGCTGGGCCTGTCCGGCACCGGCACCAACTTCGGCGGCGTGATCACGGGCACCGGCAATCTTCTGGTCAGCGGCACCGCCACCCTCTCTGGCGCCAATGCCTATACCGGCCAGACCGTGGTTTCGGGCACGCTCACCCTCGGCGCCTCCAACGTGCTGGCGGACGCTTCGACGCTCATCGTCCAGACCGGCGGCACGGTGGACCTGGGCGCGAACAACGATACGGTCGCCATCGCCGCCATCGGCGGCACGCTGACGGGTTCGGGCACGCTGACCGCAGCCCAGTATCAGCTGACCGACGCGACCGTGAACGCCAACCTCGGCACCGGCACCGTCTATTCGGCCGGCACCACCGCGCTGAACGGCACGGCAGCGGGCAATGTCGAGGTGACGGGCGGCACGTTGTCGCTTGGTGCGGACAACCGCTTGGCCGACACCGCCACGGTGCAGATCGACAGCGGCGCGACGCTGAACCTCGGCACCCATAGCGACACGATCGCCACCGCGTTGATCGGCGGCACGCTGGCCGGCACCGGCACGCTCACTGCAAGCAACTACACGCTGGCCAATGCAGTGGTGAACGCGAATCTCGGCACCGGCACGGTCGTGTCGAGCGGCATCACCGCACTGAACGGCACTGCTGCGGGCAATGTCCGCATCATGGACGGCACGCTGTCGCTCGGCGCGGATAACCGCCTCGCCGACACCGCCACCGTGCAGGTCGATGCGAACGCGACGCTGAACCTTGGCGCGTTCAACGACACGATCGGCAACGCCGCGATCAGCGGCACGCTGGCCGGCTCGGGTACACTGACCGCCGCCCAGTACGATCTGTATACCGCGACGGTGAACGCCAATCTGGGCACCGGCGCGCTGGTCCAGCGCTCGGGCGTCTCGACGCTGAACGGCACCGCCGCAAGCGACGTCGCGATCCTCGACGGCACGCTCAAGCTCGGTGCGGCAAACCGCCTGGCGGATGCCGCCACGGTGGCGATCGGCGCTACCGGAACGCTCGATATCCAGGGCTATAACGACACGATCGGCCTGCTCCAGCTCAGCGGCACGCTGGCCGGCACCGGCACGCTGACAGCGAGCCAGTATCAGCTGACCGGCGGGACCGTGAACGCCAATCTCGGCGCGGGCACGCTGTTCAACGTCTCCGGCAACTCGACGCTCAACGGCGCTGCCGCCGGCGACGTTGTGATCCAGGCCGGCACGCTGACGCTCGGCGCGAGCGATCGCCTGGCCGACACCGCCACGGTGGCGGTCAACAGCGACGCCACGCTGAACATCGGCGCATTCAACGATAAGGTAGGCATCCTGGCGCTGAACGGCACGCTGGCCGGCACCGGCACGCTGACCGCGGGCCAGTATCAGCTGACCGGCGCGACCGTGAACGCCAACCTTGGCGCGGGCACGCTGTTCAACGTCTCCGGCAACTCGACGCTCAACGGCACTGCCGCCGGCGACGTCGCGGTCCAGGCCGGCACGCTGGCACTTGGCGCGGACAACCGGCTGGCGGATACCGCCACGGTGGCAGTCAACAGCAACGCCACGCTGAACATCGGCGCGTTCAACGATACGGTGGGCGTGTTGGCGCTGAACGGCACGCTCGCCGGCACCGGCACGATGACCGCGAGCCAGTACCAGCTGACCGGCGCGACCGTGAACGCCAATCTGGGCACGGGCGCGCTGTTCAACCTGTCGGATACCTCGACGCTGAACGGCACCGTAGCCGCCACGAACGTCTCGCTCCAGGGTGGCACGCTGAAGCTCGGTTCGGCCAACCGCCTGGCCGATACCGCCACGGTGGTGACCGCAGCGGGCACCACCTTCGATCTCGCCACTTATAACGAGACGATCGGCGCGCTAGCGCTGGGCGGCACGCTGGCCGGTACCGGCACGCTGACTGCGAGCCAGTATCAGCTCAACGGCGCGACGGTGAACGCCAACCTTGGCGCCGGCACCGTCTACAACATGGGCGGCACTTCGACCCTGACCGGCACGGCTGCGGCGAACACCGTCACCGTCCAGGGCGGCACGCTGCGCCTCGGCGCCAGCGACCGTCTGTCCGATACCGCTACGGTGGGCGTGGCATCGGGCGCCACCTTCGATCTCGCCACCTATAACGAGACCGTAGCCAGCATCACCGGCACCGGCACGATCGCGCTGGGCACCGGCCGCCTGACGCTCAACAATGCGGGCAACACCGCGTTCGGCGGCTCCATCACCGGGTCGGGCACGATCGACAAGCAGGGCATCGGCACGCTGACGCTGGCCGGCACCTTCGCCACCACCGGCCGCATCGACGTCTCGGCAGGCACCCTCGCCTTCTCGGGCTCCACGCAGGGCGGTATCCGCGTCCAGGGTGGCTCGCTGATCGGCGGCGGCACGCTGGCCGGCGCGCTGACGATCAACTCGGGCAGCTTCTCGCCGGGTGGTCTCGCCATCGGCGGGCTGGGCGCGATCAACCCGATCGGCGCGTTCACGGTGAACAGCCTCGTCGCCACCGGCGGCAACCTGCTGTTCGACTTCGGCGGCACGAGCTTCAACTTCGCTTCGGACAGCATCAAGGTGAACGGCGCGGCGACGCTCTCGGGCGGCACGGTGGCGGTCAACGCGCTGACTGCGGCGGCGAGCGACTATCGCTTCAACCAGCTCTACACGATCGTCCAGGCGACCAGCCTCACCGGCACCTTTGCCAACGGCAGCGTGTTCGCCACGGTGGCCAGCAACCCGAACCTGAAGTGGCGCCTGCGCTACGACCTGGTTGCCAACGCCGTGGTACTCCAGGTCCAGAAGAACATGGAGTTCAACGACGGCGTTGCGGCGGGCGATGCCAACACGCTGGCGGTGGCCAACGCGCTGAGCAACTCGACCACCGGCAATGCCTCGGACACGTGGTCGGCAACGCTCAACACGATCACCGCGCTCGACACCGCCCGACGCGTCGCTGCGTTCAAGAGCTTCAGCGGTGAGGCTCTCACCGACATCTCGACGGCGACGATCTCGGCGAACAACCTGTTCACCGACCTGCTTCGCCAGCGTGTCGGCGATGGCAGCGATGCCCTGGTCGGCGGCGGCTTCGCCGGCGCCAGCCTGGCCGATGTCCGTACCACCACAACTGCCGGCAACACCTTCGCCAGCAGCCTGGCGGGCGCGAGCCTGCCCGGCACGGGTGCCGGTGACGATACCAGCCGCGGCGGCATCTGGGGCCAGGTCTATGGCGGCTACCAGAAGCTTCTTGGCGATGGCGTCCATGCCGGAGTCGAGAACACCACGGCGGGTGTCGCCATGGGCGTGGAGACGAAACTCGACGGCTTCACCCTTGGTGTCGCCGGCGGCATCGCCCAGATCGACTCCGACGTGAACAGCCGGAACTCGACGGTCAGCGGTAACCAGTATCAGCTGGGCGGCTATGCCAGCTATGATGCCGGCAGCCTGTTCCTTGCTGCCTCTGGCAGCTGGTACTCGGGCGACTTCGACAGCCGCCGCACGCTGAGCCTCGGCACCAGCACCAGCCTGGCCACCGGCGATATCAGCTCGAAGGGCTATGCCTTCGGCCTGACCGGCGGCTTCCGTACCGAGCTGGGCAATGGCCTGCGCCTCGCCCTGATCGGCAGCGCCAGCAAGGTCCATGACAAGCGCGACGGCTTCACCGAAACCGCTATGGGAGGGCTGGGCCTCCAGGTGGCCTCGGCCAGCCGTGACCTGTTCACGGCTTCGGGCGAGCTCCGCCTCGGCGCCCAGGTCAAGACCGGCGCCGGCGTCGCGATGCCGTGGGTCAGCGCGGGCGTGCGCTACAATTCGGGCGATCTCGATACCCTGGGCGCGATGCGCTTCTCGGGTGCGCCCGCGGGCACCGGCAGCTTCGGGGTCAGCGGCGCGCGGATCGCACCGGTGCTCGGCACGCTCGGCGTCGGCATCGATGCGCGGGCCAGCCAGAATGTCCGCCTCGGCATCGCGCTGGAAGGCTCGGCGGGCGAGAATACCCGTGAGGGCCGTGCCTCGGTGCGGGTCAAGATCGGCTTCTAACGAAGCCGCGGCGCGGCGCGCGGAGGGGTTTGGAATCCCACTCTTCGCTGCCGCGCCGCACACCGCCCCCCATGCGCGTTGAAGTGACATGGTCAGCACAAGTGTGCGCATCAGGCTCCGCAGAAATCTGCGGAGCCTGATGCGTTATGAGATTTATGGAAACGACTGGGTGGCAGAGCGGGAAGAACCTCAAACTCCGCACCGTAGCGCTGGTTTGCAATCTGAGGTCCGGCAGCATCTGGAGTCGGCCCGACACTGCTAATTGCATTGCGACGCTAGCGGCACACCTGCGGCCTTCGTCGGTCATCCGTGCCCCCATGCGAACGGACTCGATCAAAGGAGCTCGTGGCCCGAGCCACGGCCACGAGTAATCCGGCCTTTATGGCGATATGCGCACCAGCAACGGACCCCGCATGCAATCTCGCAGTGCGTCGGGAGGTAGAACCACTGACGCCGTGACATGGATCGGGATCGGCGAGGCCGGTCGTTCAGCCTCTTTGCTCGCCGGAGTACGCTGCCAACTCGCATTGGGCGGACGAAATCAAATTGGTGGTGCGACTACTTCTGCCACAGACCCTTCATAGGCACGGACGCATCAGGTTAACTCGTCACCTCGATCGCAAATCCTGGGCCGAAGTACGCAAGCGCGTTTAGCTGAGAGGCAACATTCCGTTCTACATCAAAGGCTTCTTATAACCGAACGATCTTCGCCAGTCTGGTCCACAGAGCACGACCGGTCCATGGTGCGCGCATCTCAGATACTCCAGTACGCACCAAAGATTTGTATCCCACATCGCCTCTTTTGGCACCGTTGCGGAGCTAATCCACATCAAAGCTTGATGCGCAAAATTGAATATTGCTACAGGCATTTCAGAAAATACTTCGAGATATCATTTTAGAATTACGATCAGCCAATATTACCAGCACATAGACACAATTAAATTATAAATAAATTCTTCTTAACTTCAATACTATCCGGTTAATCTTGCGAGGCGTGTCGCAGGACATGCCTGAGCTTTGCTTGGGAGATATGTCATGGCAATCGAACTCAAATCCTCGACGATAAACCTCAATCAGTCGGCAAGCTTCACATTCGATCGCCCTGTCCTGGCAAATGTCGTGGGCATTTCGTTCTTCAGCCTGACCTATGGAAACACGGATCATCACGTCAAAAAGATCAGCCTGTCGATCCAGACGAGCTGGAGCGGCAATTCGGTCCAGGCGAGCGTGACCGCGCAACTCATCGATGCATCGGGCAATCTGATCGACAAGGGCGATTCGAAGGTGGGGCTGATCTGCATCGCCAACACCGATGCCGCCGATAACAATCTCTCCTTCGCCACCGTGGACGGGATCCTGACCGGAACGCAGTCGACGCCGATCTCGCTGCCCGGCAGCTCGCTCAAGTTCGCGCAGCCCGGCATCGCCGGCTTCGCGCTATCCTTCAGCGATGGTGACCATCATCTGCGGCAGATGCTGGTCACACTCGGCTTCGCCCAGCACGGCACCACCGGGCAGATCAGCGCCGATGCGGCGATGGTCGACAGCAGCGGTCATGAGGCGAGCACGGAGAGCGCCGACGCGGTGCTCATCGCGGGCAACTACGCCGAGACGGGGATGGAAATCGCAATCCTCACCAACCAGCAGACCACGTCGTCACAGCAGGTGGCCTTCAGCAAGCCGCTGTCGAGCGCGGTGGTGATGATGAACAGCTTTACCATTACCTTTGGCGGCGACGATCATCACGTGAAGACGGTTGGCGCCGGCTGCTCGGGCTGGAGCCTCGACAGCAGCGACGCATCCAAGGTCACGCTCGACAATGCCCGGGCATTCGTCAGCGACAATTCGGGCAACACGCAGGACAACAACGCGTCCTTCGTCAATCTCGTCGTCGTCGGCATTCCCAAGGGCTGACTGTCACGGGCCGGGCGCGGCGCGATGCCGCTCCCGGCCGGTTTTCATGATTGAGCGGCAGTCGCAGCGGCGCGTCGCCGTCGGCCGCGCCGCGATTCCGAGAGGCGCACATGGTCGACAATTCGGTGCCCGCAATCCGTACGTTCCAGATGGACGGCACGGCAGTCGGCAAGCTTTCCAGCGCGGTCAATCTGTTCCGCGGCGACATCAACCTCACCCAGTCGATCCTGACCTTGCCCGGCCGTGCGCAGAATTCGGGCCTCGATATCGATATTTCGCTGCAATATCAGAGCAACGTCACTGAAGCCGCAGCCACCTGGAATCGCGACGCGCCGACCGGAATTCTCGGCCTCGGCTGGAATTTCCCGCTCAGCTATATCGACGCCGCCGACAGCGGATCGCCGGTGCCGGGCACACGCCAGTACACGCTTTACGACAATGGCACCCCCAACAGCCTCTATCGTCAGGCGACCGTACCGCTGCTGTTCGAGTTGCCCTCAAGCATGGCAGGCGGGCTCAAGGCCGGCCAACCCGTGCCGGGCGATGTGCTCGACGCTTTCCATGGCATGGGCCTGCCGCTCGACAGCGGCGCGACTGTTACGGGCACTGGCCCCTGGACGATCGACGATCCGGCGCTCCAGCAGCAGTTCGCGCTGGAGACGGGTAAGGACGGCATCGCGGTGCGATATGGCGGCGAATGCTATGCGCTCCAGAACTACAAATTCTATTCGATCGTCTATTTCCCCGCCTATGAGCGCTGGCTGATCGTCACCGAGACCGGGATGGTCCAGTCCTATGGCGGCCTTGGTGGCGAGACGCCCGACCATTTCCGCACCGGCATCGACAACAGCATCGCCTGGGAAGTGTGGTGGAAGGGCGCCAGCTCACGGCCGGTCTGGACCGGCGCCTCGAACGTCACCCAGAACCAAGTGCAGGTCGCGCGCGCCTGGTATCTCACCGGCATCCGTGACCGCTTCGGCGACCATATCGGCTTTGCCTATAATGGCTGGTCCCGCGATCCCGAGACCGGGTTGATCCCGGATGTCGAGCAGCGCGTGGGCACGGGCGGCCTTCCCTTCACTAAGGCGGTCTATCTCACCCGCGTCACCGACGTGTTCGGCCGCATGGTCGAGCTCGGCTATGGCGACAAATTGTGGAGCGATGGCGAGACCGATCCGCGCGAATATTGCGACCCGCACCGCGCCGTGCCCTCGACCGAGCCGAGCCCCTATCAGGATCGCTACGAGACCAAGTTCCTCTCGGCGATGACCGCGCATGACGCGAACGGCGTGCCGCTGTTCGGCTATCGCTTCGAATATGATCCACGGCCCGGCGCCGGCGGGCGCGGCAGCGAGGTCGCCAATGTCACCGACAGCAGCGGTCGGCTCGAGGGCGACACCTACAAGCGCTTCCTCACCGGCATCACACTCGTCAACGCCGACGACACCACCGCGCCGCCGCTGAACTTCGGCTATTATCTCCAGAAGGCCGACGATCCCCTGCGCCCCGCCGGCTATTCGCCCGCCGCTCTCGAGACCATCACCTATCCCGAGGGCGCGATCGCGCACTATGACTACAGCTTCCAGTCGCTCGCGGCCTGCGACCGCAGCGTCGCGGTGACGCGGCCGACGGCATTGGGCGCCGGTGGCTCGCCGCGGGTGTTCTTCGGCGGCGACTATGCCGTCGTCACCTATTACAACGCCAATGCCGGGCGCGGCACGCTGACCATGCAGGTCTTCACCTGGACCGGTGCATGGCTCGGCTGGCAGCTGACCGAGGACATGGTGCTCGACAGCCAAGGCCTCGACCTGAACTCGCTCGACGTGCTGGCCGATAGCAACTTCCTGGCGCTCCACTTCAACCGGCTCGCTGGCGCCGGCGTGCCGCAACGCGCGGTCTATGTCTTCCAGCGCGATACCGCGCGCCAGGGCCAGTGGATCGCAGCGACGATCAACGGCCGCACCACCGCGCCCGACACGCCCTCACTGGTCTATGACGATGTCCAGCTCGATCCAGGATTCGCCTCGGGTGCGAGCTTCTTCCTCGTCTCCAGCATCGCGGGTTCGTCGAGCGATTTCTACGAGCGCGTGACCTTCCGCTGGACCGACATGGCCTGGACCGTCGAGCGTTTCCCCCTCGCCCATTTCAGCTGGTTCGCGGCGCGCAGCGAATATTATGCGCTGCTCGACACAAGCGGCACGCTGACCGTCCATTATCTCGACGGCAACCTGACCTGGCAGGCGGCCGCCCCGGTGACGATCTCCGGCCTCTATACGCTCGACACGCGCAACGTGGCAGTCGTGCCGGGCAATGGCATGGTGGTAGTGAGCAACCTGCTTGCCTCGGGCATGGAATTCCAGCTCTGGCCGGCACGCTGGGACGCGAACTACGCCGTCTCGGTCGATAGCTTCGATCCGGTGAGCTTTACCTACGGGAGCGGCACCACCGCCAACACGATCTTCGTGCCCACGATCGTCGAGGACACGATGATCGCGGTCAATGGCGTGATCTATCGCTTCAGCGGCACGCAGTGGCTGGGCAACCAGGCGCTGACTCCGCCCCCGTCAGTGACCGATACCCAGATCCGCTATGCCTATGGCCCGGACTGGGTGTTCCAGATCCTCGCGCCGACCGATTCTATCGGCTTGCCGACCGGCTTCGCGCTCGGCTTCGACGCCACCCGCAACGAGAGCGACTGGCCCCAGGACGGCACCGCGCTCAAGCAGACCCTGCCGGCGCAGCAGGCCGAATATCTCAACTGGCCGAGCAGCGGCGGGAGCGACTGGGCGATCGCCGGCCCCTATGTGTATTTCCGCGGCATCGCCGACGACTGGGGCCTCGTCGTGGGCAAGGATGCCACGATCGACCTGGCGCGCGAGATCGGCGGCGGCACCAGCATCCTGAATTCGGACTCGCTCATCAGCGAGGCGCCAAGCTTCCTCAGCTTCGTCGTCAATGACGGCGCCAATCCCGTAGCGGTCAGCTCGGCGATGCTACGCAACGGCGCGCAGCTCGGGCCGCTCGACTCGTTCGACGCCCAGAAGATGACCTATCCGGGCATGCCGGGCGGGATCACCGGCGCGGGCATCTATGCCGGCGGGCCGCAGATGTTCATGACCTATCCGGCGCGCGCGCTCAGCTTTGACAGCAGCGACACCGTCTATCTCAACCATTTCGCCGGCACGGCCCTGCAGGGCAACATCGCCCATTTCGTGGTGGAGCGGCTGACGATCGATTATGGCTATGAGAGCCCGGTCACCACGCTCTACGCGTTCGACACCGCCACTGCCGCCTGCGACCCGTCGGGCCGGATCGTCAAATATTACAAGGCCCGGCTCTATCCGGACTGCGCCGCGATCAGCGATCCCGCCAATGGCTATACCGAGAATCTGTACCTGAACGGCCTGACGATCGCGCAGGGCAATTACTACAACATGCTCGACGGCATGCTGCGCCAGACCGCGACCTATGACAGCAACGGTGTGCTGCGCGAGTCCACCACTTCGGAATACAAGGTGTTCGAGCAGGTCTCGCTGGAGCCGGGCACCAGCGGCGCCACCGCGGTGCAGCTCCATGGCGGCTTCGCGACCACGGTCGCGATGGAGAGCTTCCGCGACGGCCTGACGACCCGCAAGGTCAGCGACTATGTCGCAGCCGGCCAGCCGGGGCCGTTCAGTAGCAGCCCGGTCCTGCAGTACACCGACTCCTACTCGATCGGCGGCGTTCGCCAGACGTTCGAGAATGGCGCGGTCTATGGCGCGGAAATCTATGCGGGCCTCCGCGCGATCCACGCGCTGGCCGACATCGCCGAGACCTATGCCCAGGCGAGACCGGTCGGCGGATCGGGCGACAAGATACCGATCAAGGCGCAGGCGACCACCTATCAGCCCTGGGCAACCCTGCTCGGCGATGGCGTTACCGCCTGGGCGTGCGAGGCCCGCTTCGGGCTGGAGAGTGCGCAGACGATCGGCTTCCCCTTCGGCGCCTATCACAGCGGCGATACGCCGGCCGGCTGGGCGCTGGGCCAGCGCTTCACGCAGCGCACTCGCTATGGCCTCGAGCGCGAGAGCGTGAGCGCGTTGGGCGTGCCGACCGCGACCCTCTACGCGAAGGACGACCAGTTCCCGATCGCGCAATGCGCCAATGCCGCGGCCGGCGGCATGACCTATAGCGACTTCCAGCCCTATGATCCGTTCGAGGGCTGGACCTTCGCAGACACCCGGTTCCGCCCCGACCTGGCACGCACCGGCATGCAGTCGCTCGAGTTGCCAGGCGGCGCCAAGGCCTCCGCTGCGGTGACGATCGCGCCGCACCAGGCCGGTGCTCCCTATGTCGCTGGCTGCTGGTACCGGACCGATCCCGGCTATGCGCCTGCAACCGGGAGCGGCCTGTCCGCGACGGTGACGGTGGACGGCGCCGCGCAGCCGGCGGTGACGCTCGATTTCGAGGCGACCGACGGCGCCTGGATTTATCGCACCCTCCCCGTGCCGGTGTCCGCCGGCGGCTCCGACCCGAAGGTGAAGGTGTCGATCACGCTGCGGATCGCCAATGCGACCACCGCCGGCGTGCAGATCGACGCGGCCCTGCTCGTGCCGCTCGCCAATGGCCTGACCGGGCGCACCTTCGACGCGGCGAACCACAATGTGCTCGCCTCGATGGTGGCGAGCGGATCGACCAGCTTCAGTTACTATGACGACACCAACCGGACGGCGCTCGCGGTCGGCCCGACCAACCAGGTCCAGGAGATCGCGCTCAACTATCTGTCGCGCAGCGGCGCCGCGGACGGCAGCTTCGATCCGGCCAGCCCCAATGCCGCAGTGACCGGCAATGCCGCCGGCGGCGGCCAGGTCGAAACCTTCAGGGACGCCGGTGCCTGGCGCCAGCGCTGGTCGACCGATGGCGACGGCAGTGGCTGGACCGTCACCGGCGACGTGCTGACGCATGCGGGCAGCGCGCCGGGCACGCTCAGCTGGACCGGCCCCGAACCGACCGGTGCCTATGCGCTCTATTTCGAGCTGGTACCAAGTGACGGGACCACCGTCTCGGTCACCTTCGGCGACATCACGATCGGCTTCGACGGCAAGGGCTATACCGCTGCGCAGGGCTCCACGCCGATCCCGCCCCTCGCGACGCGAACCGCGCCGGCGCGGCAATGGCTGGTGCTGGCGGACCAGGGTATCTTCCTGTTCTTTGCCGGCGGGCAATTGCTGTTCAGCGCGAAGCGGACCCCATTCAGCCGCACCGTGGCGATCACGCTGGGCGGTGCGACCACCGGGCTCAGGAACCTCGCTGTCGGCAACGACATGCGGCTGGGCCTGACCTATAACGACGCCGCCGAGCGCCAACGCCAGGCACACCAGCTCGTTGCCGCCGACAGCTTCATCGTCCAAACCGTGAATGACGGGCTCAACCGCTCGGTCGCAACGACCAAGGCGGCGCCCGGCAGCTTCGGCAGCGGCGCCAACAAGGCAACGCTGCAATATCATCCGGGCTTCGTCGACGTCGCCGGCTTCCTCGCGAATCTGGGCTCGAGCTGGCAGATGCCCGGCGACGTCGCCGACTATTATCGCGGCCAGCAGGACGGCCCGGTCAAGCGCAGCGACGACCAAGGCTACCCCTATTACGGCACCCGCTACGAGGCATCGCCGCGCCAGGTGACGGTGGAGACCGGCGCGCCGGGCAAGGAATGCGCGATCGACCTCACCGTGCCCGTCGTCGATCGCAAGACCGTCCAGCTCGACTACGGCGCCAGCACTGGCGGCGGCGACAGTCCGATCTTCTCGGTCCAGACCGTCACCAGCCCGGCCAAGATCAAGGCATCGACCCTGCTCGACATGCTGACACAGCAGGTCGGCTCGACCAGCGAGGCCTCGGACGGCTCTGGCACCGAGGGATCGGAAGGCCTGTACAGCTATGCAGTGGATGCCGATGGCCCCTCGGTCACCGTCACCACCCGGCTGCCCAACGCTACCGGCAGCGGCCCGCAGCAGGGCGATGCCGGCTATGTCCGCACCGCAACCACCAACCCGCTGCAGCTCAACAGCGCGGTTGCCGACAGTGACGCAGGCCTGGTGCGCTTCGTCCATGATTCCGCAGGCAATCTGCGCTTCGTCCAGCCGGCGATGGACGGCGGCGAGGCCTGGTATCTCTATTACAAGTTCGATCCGCTCAACCGCATGATCGAGCAGGGCGTGATCGAGGGCAGCTGGGATCCCGCAGTGCTCCGCGCCAATGCCGATGATCCCGCCTTTCCGACCAGCGGCACGATCCCGGCGACGGCGTGGCAATTCGACGGCGACGGTAGTGACCCCGACCGGATCGGGCAGAAATCCGCCTCGACCAGCCATAACCCGGCACCTGCCGACGATCCCGATGCCGGCGCGCTGACCGTCGATACCGAATATCGCTATGCCCCCAACGGCCAGATCGCCAGCGTGGCGACACGCCTGTCGGGCGCGAACGACGCCGCGGGTACGGTCAGCTACACCTACAACCCGCTCAACGAAGTCGTCGCGATCGGCTATCCCGAGGGCTGCACGCCGAGGACCGTGCATTACGGCTTCAACCAGCTTGGCCATATCGTGGCCGTCGGGTCGACCGCTGGCGCGGACGATATCGGCAGCTTCGTCTTCTCGCCCGATGGCAGCGTCGCGGTCCAGTCGCTCGGCAGCGCCTGGACGGTCGCAGCGAGCAGCAATCCGCGTTCCAATCCGATCACGATCGACACGGTCGCGACTGCCGGCGGGCAGTCGCTGTCGATGGCGTTCGACTATGCCCCCGACGGAGCGATGACCGCGCGCGACGTGACGCTCGACCTCTCCGGCGCCACGGCCAGATATAGCGGCACGATCAGCTATGACGGCCAACGCCGCTTCAACGCGCTCAAGGGCACCCAGACCCAGGCGATCACCAGCTTCGATCCCAACGGCAACATCTGGGCCGGCACGGTCGGCAGCGACGCGACCGACTTCACTTACGCCTCAGGAACGGACCGCGTGGCCACCGCTACGCTGGGCGGCGCCACGGCCAGCGACTTCGCCTTCAACGCCCGCGGCCAGCAGACCGCCGGGTTGGGCCGCACGCTCGCCTATGACCGCTGCATCGCAATGGCAGTCGCCGTCGCGTGCAACGGCAACCGCATCCGGCTTGGCTATGGCGATGCCAGCCAGCGTGTGCTCAAGCAGCTGCGCGCCGGCAGCGGCCGCACCATCGCCTATTTCAACGGCGCGAGCAGCGAACCGCTCGCCACCTTCAGCGACGGCCAGTGGACTGCGTATATTCAGGGCCCGGCGGGCCTCCTCGCCATCGAGCAGGGCGGCGCCCGCCGCTACCCGCTCAAGGATCCGACACAGAGCTGCTGGGCGCTGGTCGATGCCTCGGGTGCGGTCGCGCAGTACGGCTATATGCCGTTCGGGCAGCAGCTGGTCGAGAAGTCCGGCGATGCCGGCTCTTTCGCCACCCTGTTCCAGGGGCAGGAATGGGATACCGAAGTCGGGCTCTATAATTTCAAGGCGCGGCTCTACGATCCGCTGCAGATGCGCTTCCTGGCGCCCGACCCGCAGAACCAGTTCCCCAGTCCCTATCTCTTCGCCGGCAACATTCCGCTGGTCGCGGTCGACCCGAGCGGCCAGATCTCGATCTGGGCGCAGATCGGCATCGGCATCGCGATGGTCGCGATCGCCGCGGTCGGCCTCATCGCCACGCCCTTCACCGGCGGCGCATCGGATGCGGTAGCCGGCTCGATCGACGCCGCGCTGGTCGGCGCCGAAGGGGCGGAGATCGGTGCCGAAGTCGGCGCCGGCGTGGTCGCAGCAGAAGCAGCGGAAACGGTAAGCGGCTCGGCGCTCGCCACGATCGGCAATGCGGTATTCAGCGGCACGCTGGTCGGCGCCGGCATGTCGGGTCTGCAATATGACGCGACCCATGGCCGCGACTTCACCGCCGCCGGCTTCTTCGCGGCAGTGGGCATCGGCGCGCTGTCCGGCGCCGCCGGTGGGCTTGCCAGCGGCGGGATCAGCGCGCTCGGTAATGTCGCGCGGGGCGCAATGGAGCTGAACACGCTCCAGGGCAGCCTTTCCTATGGCGCAATCTTCACGCGAATCGGCACCAACGCGGCGCTCGGCGCGGTCTCGGGGGCCGTGCGCAGCGACGTCAGCAAGATCGTCACCAACCTGTTCGACCACCAGCCCTGGTACCAGGACTTGGGCACCTCGGCGCTGACCGGCGGGCTCGGCGGTGCCGGCAGCGGCGCGGCGAGCAGCGCCTGGGCCCAGAGCGGCTATCTCACCACCAACGCAATCGGCTCGCTGATGGACAAGGGCGGCAATTACGCCAAGGCCGGCTATGGTCTCACCCGCTTCACGACGGCACTCGCTGACCTCAGCAAGACCCTCCAGACCAACGACGCCTATGCCATCTATGGCGTGGTCGCGTTCCACATCGCCGGCGGATATGCCGCCTGGGGGGCCTATTCACTTTCCAAGAACTGACCCCACCGTGGCCCTTCACCCGATCTGCCCTGGCATTCCCCCGCCGGCCGAGACGCATGCCGTCACCAGACGAATTTCAGCGGAAGGTCCGAAACCGGCGTGACGCGAGCAGATGGAACGGCGTGCGTCTGATCCAACCGAAGCCGGTTCGACCACGAATTCCGGAACGAATGTCAGAAACGCCAACCACGGAAGAACTCCGCCCTGATCTTGCGGATATCGGTCTGGCCCATCCAGGCGAGGCCGATATCTCGTTTTCTGGCTCCCGGGCCATGCGCCCCGACCTCCAGAAATCGCGAGTCCTGCGCCCGAAACACATCCCCCATCCTGCCGTCGCGCGCAGTCCCCTTCATCTCGGTCCAATGGTCGGGATGGATATGCGGCCCCATGAAGCAGTCGATGAACGAGACCTGCCCCACCGCACGGGGATCCGCATAGCGGCCATCGGCAAAGCTTGTTGTCGGGTGCCAGGGCCGTGCCAGCGCCACCGCGCCGTCCGGTACCCCCTCCTCGCGCGTCAGGCGCGCGCGATAGAATATGATGCCATGTTCCTGCGAGAGCTGGGTCGAGGGCGCGGCGATGAAGGACTGGAATTCGCCGGGCGTATAGGAGGCGCTGCGCCGGCGCGAGCGGATCTCGCTGTCCTCGATCAGCAATTGCCCGTTGCCGAAGATGAAATCGATATTGCCCGCGATCAGGCTGTTTCGGATCAGCCCGCGACCGCCATTGGCGAAGAGCGTATCCTGATAGCCGAGCAGATCGACCCGATCGAGCAGCACGCGATCGCTATGGATGTCGAGCAGCAGAGCCACAGCTTGGGGATTGCCGATCTTGCCGGGATCCCCGTCCGCCAATCGGTCGTTGGCCAGATAGTCATAGCGGTTCTCGACCGTGATGCCGGTAACGGTCACATCCTTCGCATCGATGGTGAGCGTCGCCGACCCCGGAGTCCCCCAACCGGCGCGATGATAGGCCTTGGCGGTCTGGGCCACCGCATCGAAATACAACCGCGTCCTGCCCTGACCGCTTCCGATCAACCGTACCCGCTCGCGGGTCACGACAGGTTTCTCGCGATAGTCGCCGGGAGCGATCCGGATCGTCACCCAGCGTCCCGAACGATCGGCCGTCGCAGCCTCCAGGGCCGCCGTGATCGAGGGATAGCAGGATCGCGCCGTCTTGCCGCAGACCGGCCTGACAGTCAGCTCGCGCGGCCCCGGCACCGGGGCAAAAGCAGGAAGAAAGATCGCCGCCGCCACCAGTCCGAGAAAGCCCCTCCGGATCATTTCGCCTTCTCCTTCTTCGCGACGACCTGGGTTAAGAAACTGTCGATCTCGGCAGCTGCCCGCGGAAGCCAGGGCTCGAACAACCAGAAATCGTGCGGCGCGTTGCCGAAGTGAAACTCGCGGTGCGCGATATGGTACCGGTCCAGCGCGGCGAACACCGCGTCCTTACCCTGGGTGAAGCGGGGTATGCCGCTGCCGAGGATGAGCGTCGGCACCGCGTTCGGGCCGACATGGCTTGCCGCGCTCGCCTCACGCCAACGCGATGCCGCCCGCCCATAGGATCCACCCAGCCAACGCGCCGCCGGGGAGGCCTCCTTGGCGGCATCCTCATATTCGAGCGTTTCCGGAAGCGTGAAGTCGAGAACGCCGTCCAGATCGATCAGGGCGTTTGCCCACCTGTTCCGGCCTTCGCCGAACAGGCCGGAGGGGCCGGCATAGGCGAGCAGCGATGCCATCTGCCCGCCCGAAGACGCACCACCGATCGCAACCCTGTCGGGACTAAGTTCTAGCTCGGCGGCGTGCTCTCGTGCCCAGGCAAGCGCGTCGCCAATGTCGATCATGCCCGCCGGATAGGGTGCCTCGGGCGACAGCCGGAACTCGGGCAGGAACACGGTGTAGCCGCGCTGGGCCAGCAAATTGGCCAGCGCGTAAAAATGGTTCTTGTTGCCGGCACTCCATCCACCGCCATGAACCAGGACGATGCCTTGATGCTTGGCGGGCGATCCGGGAGCCGCCTTGAAGATGTCGATATGCAGGTCACGCGTGCCGCTGTTCTTGTACGGCCGGTCGAACAGCACGGACTGCCCTTCCCGCCAGGTCACCGGAGCCCAGGCGATGCCCGGATATTTGTCGCGATATTGCTCGAAGCGCTGGCCGATCGTGTAGCTGTCATCGACGTCACGCAACGGAACGCCGCCGGCATTCATGGCAGCGGCTAGGAGCGCCAGCGGCAACAGGCTCAGGTTCGGCATGTAAAATACCCCGGAGAAGCGAAAAAGAGGGCCGTCGGCGGGAGGCGCCCGACGGCCCCGAAAGTGTCAGAACTGGTAGCGCGCGCCCACGAACCACTGCGCACCCGTCTTCGAGAATTCGCGGACCAGATACTGCGACCCGTCACCGGTGCCGTAGATCCGCTCCTTCTCGTTGGTGATGTTGATGCCCTGCACGTTGAGGCTCAGCCGCTTGGTGAGATTGTAATAGGCCGAGAGGTCAACCTGGGTCGGGCCGTATTTGCGCTCCTGGACATGGCCGTTGCCGCCCGGCTCGCTCAGCAGATAGTCGTCGCGCTTGTTGACCGAGACGCGCAGGCCCATCTTGCCGGTGTCGTAATAGCCGGTGAAATTATACGAATTGGGCGAAAGGCCAGTCGAATCCCGCGCCGAGACATGGGTGTAGTTGGAGGCGAAACCAAGGTTCGAGAGCAGCCCCGGCAGGAAGGTGAACGGCAGGTTGAGCGTCGCCTCGAAGCCGGTAACGCTGTTGCCGCCGGGCGTGTTCACCGTCTTGTAGAAGGTGTACTGCGCGGTCTTTGGATCGGCATTGTAGGACGGGCTGTAGCGCGGATCGGCATAGATCGCGGCCCAGAACTCGGTGGGCACCGCCTGCTGGACGACCGAGGTCGTCAGCGAGCTCACGATATTCTTCTTGAAGCCGCCGATCGCGATAAGGCCGCCTTTGCCGAAATACCATTCGAGGCCGAGGTCGAAGTCGTTCGAAAGGTACGGCTTGAGGTTGGGGTCGCCGAGATTGCTCACCGTACGCGTCGTATACTCGAACACCGGTGCGGCAATGTTCAGTGCCGCGAGGCCCGGCCGCGTCATCGAGCGGGCATAGGCGAAGCGCGCTACCAGATCCGGCGTGATGTTGAGCGCCGCGTTGAAGGACGGCAGGAAATTGTCATAGTGGCGATCGACCGTGACCGGCGAGGTCCCGATCACGGCGCTGGAGCCGACATCGGTCCGCACATAGCGCACGCCGCCATCTAGCCGCAGCTTCATCGCACCGATCGGGATTTCGCCGCTAACTTCGCCATAGCCGCCCGTCGTCTTCTCGGTGACCTCCCAACCCGCGCCCACGTTCGTCGGATAGTTCGACGAGATCAGCCCCGAACTCGCGATCTTGTCGAAATCGATCACCGCGAAGGTGGGCAGGCCGCCATCGACGACGCCGTCCCCGAAATGCGCGATCGGGAAGCTGGTCAGGTACTTCTGCGGCGCGAAGCCCGGCAGGTCGCCCTGTGCTTCGGAGTAGCGGACCAGCCGGCGGTTATGGGCAACGCCCAGCTGCGCGGTGAATGCACCCTTTTCGAACGTGAGATTGGCCTTGGCCGTGAAATTGTCCTTCACGACATTGTTTAGCCGGTTCGCAGCTGTCGTCGCATCGATGAAATTGGCGACGTTGTTCGGGTCGTAATTCCCATAGCTGACCTTCGCGACATCGACGCTGTCGCGATAGTCATAGGCATAATAATGCGGGACCGAGCGCGCGTAGAAGCGCAGCTCGCTACGGTCGGCAGCGTCGCGCGCGGTGCCTACCATGGCGTCGAACTTGAGCGTATCAGAGAGCTGATAGTCCCCCGACAACACATATTGCTGGAACTTCGAGGTCGAAGTCTGGTGCCGGCTCTCATACCAGGAGGTGACGTCATTGAACGCCGCCGCGACGAGCTGCTTGCCGTCCGGCGCAATGGTGAAGGACAGTGGCGTCTGGCCGACGAAATTGCCCGCCGTGCCGTGGGTCAGCAGCCACTCCATCGAATTGTAATTGTACCGGTCGTTGTCCAGCTGGGAATAGAGCACGTCGAAGCTGATCTTCATGCCGTCGACGGGCTTCACCTGGAGCGAGCCGGTCAGGCCAAGCCGCTTCTGGTCGTTACCGAAGAAATCTGCGCGCGGCAGCCGCGGCGCCCAGAGGCAATCGAGCCGGTCGGCCGCGCCGCAATTGGTCGGCGTGCCCGTAACGGTCGGGTTGGTGTCCGCCCAGCTGTCGCCATTGACGAAGGGCGAGGTCCAGCGGACGCTGGCGAAGCCCTCCTGATAGACGGTGCGCTTGGAATAGGCGGCGGACAGCAGGATGCCGATCGTATCATTTGCGAAGGTATCGGAAATCATCAGCGTCGCGCGGGGATCGAGCTTGCGCGTCATCTGGTTATAGCCGCCCTGCGCCGACCCGACGATGTGGAAGCCTTTGAAGTCGAACGGCTTGGCGGAATAGAGATCGACCGTGCCGGCGATGCCGCCTTCCTCGATCGAGGCGCGCTGGGTCTTCTGGACGTCGATCCGGTTGAACAGTTCCGAGGCGAAGACGTGGAAGTCGAACGCGCGGCCGGCATTGATGGTGAACCCGCCGGAATCGAGGCCGTCGCTGCTGGCCGGGACTTCCATCCCGTTCAGCGTGGTGCGGGTGAAATCCGGCGAGAAGCCGCGCAGCGTGATGTTGCGGCCTTCACCGCCTTCGCGAGAGATCGCCACGCCGGGCAGCCTCTGGATCGACTCCGAGAGATTGAGATCGGGCATCTTGGCCATGTCCTCGGCCAGGATGCTCTCGGTGACGTTGATCGCCCTGCGCTTCAGGTCCTGTGCCTTGGCAAGGCTGCCGCGGAAGCCGGTGACTACGATGGCATCTTCCGAGGCCGATGCCTCCTGGCCGGCCTCCTGGGGTTCTGCCGTAGTCGTCTCCACTCGCTGCGCGACCACGGTCTGGCTCGCCGGAGCGGCGGCGGAACTCGTCGGAATACCGCCCCCCGGTGGCGTCGGCGACGCGGTCCGGGCCACGATCGCATAGGAAGTCGGGCCAGTCCGCCGCGCCGTCAGCCCGGTGCCCGCAAGCAGCCGCGCCAGCGCCTCGTCCGCCAGCATCTCGCCGCGCACCGCGTTGGTGCGTACCGCGCGAGTCAGGCGCCGCGCTGCCACGATCTGAATGCCGCCCTGGCGCCCAAGCTGGCTGATCGCAGTATCGGCCGCCTGTGCTTCAATAGAAAACTGCCGGATTTGGGCCTCGGCTCGCGCTGGCGATACCGCCGCACAGACAATCGCCGAAGACACGAGCAAGGCTCCACGAACAGTGGAAATATTCATCTTCCTCCCCCATCATTTTTTATGGCGGAGTATCTTCCCCGCACCCTTATTTGAGACACCGACCGGAAAAATCCTTCCGGATATCGCAAAATTAAATCGTCACTTTATCCGGATCAGTTCAGGATCGCTTGCATCGACCGATACGCCGAGGCTGGTCTTCACGGTCTCGGCAAAGCCGCCGGGATCATTGATGCGGAACAGGCCCGACAGTTCCTCTCGAGCAACCTGCGGATCCGCGATGATGATCTGGCGAACATTGTAGCGGTTGAACTCCTCGGCGGCGTCGGCGAGCGTGCGCCCGTCCAGGTCGATCATCCCGCTTCTCCAGGCAAGCGAGCGGTCGAGCGAAGAGGCGATGTCCGTCTCATAGTCGAGCACGGCATGCGCACTGAGCATGGCGCGGTCGCCCGCCTTCAGTCGCATGCGCAGGCTCTGATCGCCGTCGGACCAGGTCTCCACCACGCCTTCGGTGACCTGCACTTCCACGCCCGTCTCGCGGCGGCGCACCGAAAAGGCCGTGCCGACCGCGCGAACCCGCACATTGCCGGCGGTCACGACGAAAGGCCGATGCGCGTCCTTGGCGACTTCGAACCAGGCTTCACCCTGGGTCAACTCGACCTGACGCGCTCGCTTCTCCATCACAACACTCAGATTGCTGCCCGAGTTGATCGTCATCACCGAACCGTCGGACAGGGGTAGCCGGCGAATCTCACCCAAACGGGTCGAGAATTCGGCCGGCGCCTCGCGCCAGCGCGTAACGCCAACGGCGATCGCGGCCGAAGCTGCGATCCCGCCCAATACGCCGCGCCGCCCCCACCGCGCCGGCGCCCTCTCCTCTTCCTCGACGAGAGCAGATGCAGCCGGAGCAGGCGCGAGAGCGAGCCATTCGGCCTGCATCTCGAGCAACAGGCCCTGGCGCTTCGGATCTTCGGCAAGCCAGGCCTGGAGCGAGGCTTCGTCGGCTTCGCTCCATATATCCGAGTCCATTCGCGCAACGAACTGCGCTGCGACGTCGTGAACGCTGCCGGTCAAAGGGCCCGTCATCGCCAGGCCTCCCTGCGCTCGAGGCGGCGCAAGCGGTCTTCGCTCTGTGCCTCGGCCTGTACCCAGGCGCTCCGGATCGCCCGCACGCCGACCCAGACCTGCTTCTCGACCGCCTTTTCGGTCATGCCCAGATGCGCCGCGATCTCCTTTTGCGACCATCCCTCGATCTTGCGCAGTTCGATGACCTTGCGGCAGCGCTCCGGCAGTTGCCCGATGATGGCGAGGACGCGCTCATAACTCATCCGCCGGGCAGCCTGCTCTTCCGGCGATGGATTGGCTTCATCCTCCCAGGTCTCGATCTCGGTCAGCGCCTCGAGCACGACGATCTGCTGGCGCTTCAGGCGGCGCAGCAGGAGATTGCGGCAGGTGGTGAACATATAGGCGAGCGGTTGATCGATATGATCAACCGAGGGGAGCATGGCGATGCGGCAATATGCTTCCTGCATGACTTCGTCGATATCCTCCGGCGAAAGGCGCGAGCGCGCCAGCCACCGACGGATGCGCCCCGCATGGGGGACGATCTCGCGCGCGACCCAGGTCGCGGTCCGGCGCCGCTGCGCAAGCTGCTTGTCTGCCGCTCCTGGCGTAACCCCCTCCACTGCCGAGATTAACTCTCGTTCTGCAATCTATGAGACATGGGAGGAGGATTTCCTGCCAAGGCAAAGATAATTTTCTTTGGGCTGCCCAATATGCTGAATCTACGGGTGTGCGCTCGGCGATTTCTCGACTGGAAGCCGACAGCGAGTAAAGTCCCCAAAATCGGTCGTTCGCACTTTGGTCTGGCCCGATAAGCCAGCGTTCCGCCCGACACGGCTTCCGTCTCGCCATTGACGAAATCGCCATAGCTGATGCCATTGCCGCACGACCATGCGAGCCCGATGGCGGCGGCGTCCGCCATCGGCCTTGCTTATTGGAGAAGCAAGCGAACCTGACCAAGCTGCTGCGTGTACCCTGTCTGCCCCGACGGGTCGGTGCTCACCAGGGATCCGCGATCGAGGCCGATATCGAAGCCTTCGGAATAAGCGCCCACCGCAGTCAGGAACTTGCCGATCGGCCCGGCACCAGCCTGCTTGCCGTTCACGAAAAGCGTCACGGTGCCGGGCACCGACGGGTTGAACAACGCTCCCTTTGCCGAGGGGCGGGCCGGCACATATTCATAAGCGACGGTAAGCGGCCCGGAGGGCAGCGCTGCGTCCGAGACGACAGTCTGGTGCGCCTGGCCATAGGCATTGTTCTCGAAGACCAGCCGCCCCTGCTTCACATAGAGCGCGAAGCCACCAAGGCGCCCGCCTTCGGCCAGCAGGACGCCCGAACCCGTCGCGGCATCGCCCTTGATATCCACTTCGAAGCGGTGCGCCCGGCCCGAAAGATCCGGCAGCGCGTTGCGCGGCAGTTGGCCGATGCCCGGCTGATAAACGAAACGGGTCGCAGCCTTGTCGTAAAGGCTCGGCGCACCGACCGGAGCTGGAAGCAGCGGGAAGACGCCGTTGCGCAGCCCCTCCTTCTCGAACTCCGCCTTCAACTCGGCGAGCCTGGCCGGCTCCCTTTCAGCCAGGTCGTCCGCTTCGCTGAAGTCCTGGTCGACATGGTACAGCTCCCAGCGATCGGTGGCCGGATCGCTGGTGTAGACGCTTAGGCCAGACTCGATCAGCTTCCACGGGAGGTAGGGCCGCCGCGCAGCCGCCACCCAACCGTCACGATAGATTGCGCGGTTGCCGAAGATCTCAAAATACTGCTCGCGGTGCGCCTCCGGTGCAGCCGGATTCTTGAACGTGGGGACGAGGCTGCGCCCTTCGAACGGAATCTGCTTCACCCCGTCGACTGCATCGGGAAAGGCGATGCCCGCGGCATCGAGGATGGTCGGCGCGATATCGTTCACATGGCCAAACTGGCCGCGCACCGCAGCCGACGCGTCGGTATGCCCCGGCCAGGACACGATCAGCGGATTGCGCGTGCCGCCGAAATGCGAGGCGACCTGCTTCATCCACTGGAACGGCGTGGTCGTCGCCCAGGCCCAGCCCGCGGCATAGTGATTGGCGACATCGGGCCCACCGAACTTGTCGAGCTGGGCGAGCTGCGTGGCCACACTCGCCTGGCCACCGGTGCCCGAGGCTGCTTCGTTAGCGATCGAGCCGTCAAGGCCGCCCTCGGCACTGCCGCCATTGTCGCCGACGATGTAGAAGATCAGCGTGTTCTGACCACCCGGGCGGCTACGGATCTCCTTGATCAGCCGGCCGACCTCGGCATCGGTGTGCTCGACGAACGCCGAATAGACTTCCATCTGGCGGGCGTAGAGCTTCCTCTGGTCTGGGTTCAGACTGTCCCAGGCCGGTAGCCCATCGGGGCGCGGGGTCAACTGCGCATTGGCGGGGATGACGCCGAGACGCTTCTGCCGGGCGAATGCCTCCTCGCGATACTTGTCCCAGCCGCCGTCGAACCTGCCCTTGTTGCGCGCGATCCAGTCGGCAGGCGGGTTGTGTGGCTGATGCGCCGCGCCGGTGGCGAAATAGAGGAAATAGGGCTTGGTCGCGGCCAGCGCGTCATGCTCGTCCACCCAGCGCAGCGCATGATCGACCAGGTCGCTGGTCAGGTGATAGGCGGGCGCAGCCTTTTGCGGAGACTCGACAGAAGTGGTGTTGTCGAAGAGGTGCGGCTCCCACTGGTCGTCTTCGCCCGACATGAACCCGTAGAAATGGTCGAAGCCGAGCCCGGTCGGCCATCGATCGAACGGGCCGGCGGACGATATCTCCCATTGCGGCGTGTTGTGCCGCTTGCCGATCGCGGCGGTGCTGTAGCCATTATCGTGGAGGATCCGCGCGATCGACGCGGTCTCCTTCTTCCAGATCGTGTTGTACGCCGGGAAGCCTGCCGCGATGTCCTGCAGATTGCCGAAGCCGACCTGATGCTGGTTGCGCCCGGTGAGCAGCGCGGCACGCGTAGGCGAGCAGATCGCGGTGGTGTTGAACCGGTTGTAGCGCACCCCATCCTTCGCCAGCGCATCGAGATTGGGGGTGCGGGCAAGGCCGCCGAAGGTCGAGGTGGCGCCGAAGCCGACATCGTCGAGCAGGATCACCACGACATTGGGCGCTGATGCGGGCGCCTGCGGCCCCCGAGGAAAAGCCGGCACCGCATCCGAGCGTTTCACGGCGATCCTGCCGGAAAACCCCTCGCTACTCCCGGGCGCGGTTTGCGCCTGTGCGCCCAGCGGCGTGGCCAGGGAAACACTCGATGCGGACAGCAGCAGCAACGCACGGCGGAATATGGTCATGAGCCCCTCCAGTCGGCGCCGCTATACTCTACTCATTTGATAGAGAATAAAGAGATGAGCTTTAGCGCTGGATAGCCGAACTTGCTTTTCAATACATACTATATCGATAGGAATTATGCGTGTGCCGACGAAGCCGGCAGTCGCTCTCGTCCCGCTTCGTCGCTCTCCCGAGCAAGGTTCATTCCCCCCGAGCTCAGGTCTTGGCCGCGCTCTATCCCGCAGAGCGCGGCCATTTTTTGCTCAGGTCTCGGGGCGAATGCTCGGCCGGGTGTTGGGATAGATTTGCTCGACCCTGGGCTCACCTGGGGCGGGGTCGTGCATCCCATAGGCGTTCACCGGCTGCGCGCGGTTCACCCATAGCGCGTAATGGAGATGGTCCGCGCGTGGGTCCTCCGTGTTCGGGTGGAGCAGGATAGTGAGGCCAAGGCTGTTGAGTTGCAGCCAGGGGACGATCACCGGCAGCAGATCGTTGGTGAAGCCGAAATAGAAGGACGGCGTGACGTGTGGCCCCCGCGGCTCGAGGTTCCAGTTGCCGAGTTCGACCGAGAAGCGCTCGGCCGCCCATTTTCGGATCAGCGCCGCTTTCGCATAGCTGTCCTCGTCGAAATAGATGTGCGCATGATAGCTCTTGATATCGGTATAGGCGCGTGGGCCGGCGGGCAGGACTGCCTCGCCCGGGCGTACCGATTTCGGGCGCGGCGTAGGTTCCCGGTATGTCTCATAGCCCCAGGGACTGCGGCCGGGCGGCACGGGCGCCGGTGGCGCGGTAGCGGGCACGGTCTGCGCCTCGGCCCCGCGCGCGAGCCCGATCGCTGCCAGCGCCGCAGCCCCGCCACCGAGCAGCGCGCGACGCCCGGGTGAGAGCAGGTCTGCCCACATCTGGTCGTCGCGCTCATTGAAGAAATTGGGATCCAGCGACATGCGTCATCCTCGATTGAATGGGGAACGGGACGCCCGGAGCGTGAACGGCTGAGGCGCTCAGTGCGCGCGCACCCCGGCGAGGGTGAACTCCGGCGCGGCTTCCTCTGGAAGGAAATCGGGCACCGAGAGATAGCGTTCGCCGGTGTCGTACGCGAAGCCGAGGATGTTCGCGCCCGGCAGCTCGGGCAGCTTGCGCGCGATCGCGGCGAGCGTCGCGCCGGAACTGAGACCGACGAGCAACCCTTCCTCGCACGCCGCACGGCGCGCAAAGCCCCGCGCCTCGTCCGCCCCAACCTGGATCACGCCGTCGAGCATGTCGGCATGGAGGTTCGTGGGAACGAAGCCAGCCCCGATGCCCTGGATCGGATGGGGCCCGGGCCGACCGCCTGACAGGACTGCCGAAAGTTCGGGCTCGACCGCGAATACCCGGAGGCTGGGCCATTCCATCTTGAGCGTCTCGGCAAGCGCAGTGATGTGCCCACCGGTGCCGACGCCAGTGATGATCGCGTCGACCGGATCGTTCCGGAAGTCGGCAAGTATCTCCTGCGCGGTCGTGCGGACATGCGCATCGATGTTCGCGGGATTGTCGAACTGCTGCGGCATCCAGGCGCCCGGCGTCGCGCGCAACAGTTCGTGCGCCCGCTCGATCGCGCCGGCCATGCCCTTCTCGCGTGGCGTGAGATCGAAGCTCGCGCCATAGGCGAGCATCAGGCGGCGGCGTTCGATGCTCATGCTCTCGGGCATCACCAGGATCAGGCGATACCCCTTCACCGCGGCCACCAGCGCAAGGCCGATCCCGGTATTGCCGCTGGTCGGCTCGACGATCGTGCCGCCGGGGCGAAGCAGCCCCTTGCGCTCGGCCGTCTCGATCATCGCCAGCGCGATCCGATCCTTGATCGATCCGCCGGGGTTCGCGCGCTCGGCCTTGATCCAGACTTTGGCCGCCGGGAACAGGCGCGACACACGGATGTGCGGCGTGTTGCCGATCGTCTCGAGAATGCTGCTCGCCTTCACGCACGACTCCCCTTTTTCGGGCCGGGTTTATTTCCTATCAGATTAGTGGATAATAAGCCAGCTCAGCCCATTTCGGTCCTGATAGTTTTAGCTCAGTGCAGTGAAGCCGAACTCCGGTTGCTCCCCTTAATCTCTACTAGAATGATAGAGATAAGGGAGGCACGAACATGCACAGCAGGAAAATCCGGGTTCTCGCACTAGCCGCTACCGCGCTCACCATGGTCGCCTCGGCTCCCGCCTGGGCGGCCGACGACGACAAGCCAAAGCCGGCTACCACGCCCGCCGACGGCCCTGTCACCGACGAGGATGCGCAGCACGCTACTGGCCAGGAGATCCTGGTTACGGCGCGCCGCCGCGAGGAGAAGCTGCAGGATGTGCCCGTCGCGATCAGCGCGGTCTCGGGCGAGGAACTGGGCGACCAGCATATCTACCGGGTCGGCGATTTCGCGGCGAAGCTGCCGAATTTCGCCGCTGTCCAGCAGAACACACGCGTCTCGGGCCTCTACGTTCGCGGCCTCGGCGGCAATGCGAGCAACGACGGTGCGGAATCGGGCGTCGGCCTGATCGTAGACAATGTGTTCTTCACCCATGTCGGCTTCAGCTGGCTCGATTTCGTCGATCTCGACCATGTCGAACTGGTCCGTGGGCCCCAGGGTACGCTGCTCGGCAAGAACACCACGATCGGCGCGCTGATCGTTACCACCAAGCGGCCAAGCTTCACCCCCGAGCTCAATCTCGAAGCGGGCTATGGCAACCAGAACCGCTACCAGATCCGCGCCAACGCCACCGGCCCCCTGATCGGGGATACCCTGGCCTATCGCGCGACCTTCTATGTCGACCGGTCGGACGGTTGGGCGAAGAATGCCTATGACGGCGAGAAATATCTCGACGTGAATCGCTGGGCGGCGCGCGGCCAACTGCTGTTCCAGAGTGGCCCGGTCACCAGCCGCCTGATTGGCGAGCATTACGAGACCAGCGAGTATAACAATTACTACCCTGGCTTCGCCGATGCGACGACCTTCGCCAACGGCGCCACGCGCGGCGCGGCGTGGGAGAACAAGCTCAAGTCGATCTTCGGCTACACCCCCAGCTACAAGATCGGGCAGAATGCCAATCTTAACACCCAGGAACGGATCGACTCCAGGGTTAACGGCCTGTCGAACGAGCTGACGATCGACCTGGGCGGCCCCACCCTCACCGCGGTGAGCGCATGGCGCCAGCTGCGCTTCCGGCCGCACAACGACAGCGATCTCTCGCCCTTCTCGATCCTGCGCGCCGGCTATGACGTGGATGTCGACCAATATTCGCAGGAGATCCGGATCGCCTCGCCGACCGGCAATCCGCTGGAGTATCAGTTCGGCGGATATTTCCTGCGCGAGGATCTGGTCAGCAACAACCGCTCGATCTTCCAGTCGGACTCGACGAAATATTTCCTCACCGGCGCACTGCCGGCGGCCGCGCTGCTCCCCGCCATCCTCGACGGTGTCGAATATGACCAATATGGCAAACTCCAGGTCACCAGCGGTGCGGCATTCGGCCAGCTGACCTGGCATGCGAGCGACCGGCTGGCACTGACCGGCGGCCTGCGCTTCACCCGCGAGAACAAGAAGGCGTCGAACACCGCGACCGTCTTTGGCGGCTCGGCGCTGCCGGCCACGCTCGCCCCGGCACGCACGGCGATCGTCAACGCGTTTGGCGGGGTCTTCGCGGTGGCGGACGAGAAGACCACCAGTAGCTGGTCGTGGCTGGTCAACCCGTCCTTCAAGCTCTCCGACGACGTGCTGCTCTATGCCTCGGTCAGCTATGGCGAGAAATCGGGCGCGGCCAATCTCGGCGCGACGCCGGGCAAGCCGGTGATCATCGATCCCGAAAAGTCGACCTCTTACGAAGCCGGCATCAAGACGACGCTGGCTGGCGGCCAGGCGACCTTCAACGTCAATTTCTACTGGAACGACATCAAGGACTTCCAGGCCACCCAATACGACCCCAACCGGGTCGCCCTCGGCTATTTCCTCGGCAATGCCGCCCGTGCCCGCCTGCGCGGCGTTGAGCTGGAGGCCTCGGCCGAGCTTGGCGGCGGCTTCAGCGCTACAGCCAGCGGGTCGTTCAACGACGCAACCTTCCGCTCCTACACCAACGCGCCGCCGCCAGTGGAGCTGAGCAACGCCGTCGCCTCGGTCGACCTGTCGGGTACCCGCATCCCCGGCTCGTCCAGGTGGAGCGGGCAGCTCAGCCTGAACTATGACAACAACGTCTCCGACACGCTCGGCCTGTTCGGTTACGTCAACCAGACCTATCGCAGCGAGACCAACCTGCTCAGCGCCGTCTCGGTCTATGGCAAGCAGGAAGGCTATGGCCTCACCAATGCAGGCATTGGCATCCGTAGCGCCGACGGCCGTTACTCGCTGCAGTTCTGGAGCCGCAACCTCTTCGACAAGCGCTATGCCGTCGGCATCGGCCAGGCGACCGCGATCACGCCGTTCATCAAGGTACTCGGCGAGACACGCACCTTCGGCACCACCGCCCGGGCACGGTTCTGACCATGGCGACGGCCAAGCAGATGCGCCTCGGCGCCTTCCTGATGGGAGTGGGCCACCACGCCGCAGCCTGGCTGCACCCGTCGGCCAATCCCCGCGCGCTCACCGAACTCCGCCATTATGTCCACCTGGCACAGGTGGCGGAGGCGGCGAAGTTCGACGCGATCTTCTTCGCCGACAATGTCGCGATGCTGGGCCCGCCCTCCGAGCTCGGCGCGCTGGCCGCCCTGCCCTATTATTTCGAGCCGCTGTCGCTGCTCGCGGCGATCGCGCCGCAGACCGAGCGGATCGGGCTCGTCGCCACCGTATCGGCGACGTATCTGCCGCCCTATCACCTTGCCCGCAAATTCTCGTCCCTCGACCATCTGAGCGGGGGGCGGGCCGGCTGGAACTGCGTGACCTCGGGCTCGGATGCCGAAGCGCATAATTTCGGCCTCGATCACCAATATGAGCATGCCCATCGCTATGCCCGCGCCGGCGAATATGTAGACGTGGTCAAGGCGCTGTGGAACAGCTGGGACGAAGGCGCGCTGATCGCCGACCCGGCGGCGAAGCGTTTCTACGATCCCGCCGGGGTTCACCGGTTCGATCACGAAGGCGAGTTCTTCAGGGTCGCCGGCCCGCTCCAGCTCGACCGCACGCCGCAGGGGCATCCGGTGATCGTGCAGGCTGGTTCGTCCGACGACGGCATCGCGCTGGCTGCCGCCACCGCCGAGCTGGTCTTCACCGCCCAGCAATCACGCGAGGATGCCATCGCCTTCCGCACCAGGCTGCGCGCGACTGCCGCTGCCAGCGGCCGCGATCCGGACGAACTACTCGTCCTGCCCGGCATCATGCCCTTCGTCGCGGAGACGCGCCAGGAAGCCCAGCGCCTGCATGACGAGCTGCTCGCGCTGGTCGACCCGCGGCTCGGCATCGGCTTCGTCTCGGGGTTGATGGGCACCGACCTGTCCCAGCATCCGCTCGACGGCCCTCTGCCCGAGCCGACATCGACGCAGGGCTGGCAGAGCCGCCAGAAGCTGCTGGTCGACACCGCCCGCGCCGAAGGGCTGAGCATCCGCCAGCTGATCGCGCGGATCATCACCGCGCGCGGCCACAAGACGGTTATCGGCACGCCGACCGAGATCGCCGACCTGCTCGAGGACTGGTTCGTCTCAGGCGCCGCCGACGGCTTCAACATCATGCCACCGATCCTGCCGCAGGGCCTGGAAGCGTTTGCCGACCTGGTCGTGCCCGAACTGCAGCGGCGTGGCCTGTTCCGCACCGAATATGCCGGCCGGACGCTGCGCGACCATCTGGGCCTGCCCGTTCCCCGAACCCCGGCGCTTGCCGCCGCTGCCGAGTGATCACCCCCAAGGAGACCTGCCATGACCGTCTCTACCCGTAGTGCTTATCTGAACGCGCCCGATCCCGAGATCCCGCTGGAAGTCGTTCCCGTCGGGGGACGGATCGGCGCCGAAGTGCGCGGCATCCGCCTCTCTGCCGAGCTAACGCCCGAGACGTTGGCGGCGATCCGCGCCGCGCTGGTGCGCCACAAGGTGCTGTTCTTCCGCGAGCAGCATCACCTCGACGATGCCGGGCAGGAAGCGTTCGGCCAGGCCTTCGGCACACCGTTCGAGCACCCGACCGTGCCCTCACGCGGCAATTTCCTGTTCGAGCTCGACTCGCACCACGGCGCCCGCGCCAATCACTGGCACACCGACATCACCTTCGTGCCCGCCTATCCCTTCGCCTCGATCCTGCGCGGCGTGACGATCCCGCCGGCGGGCGGAGACACCGTCTGGGCCAACACCGTGGCAGCCTATCAGGACCTGCCCGCGCCGCTGCGCGAACTCGCCGATGGCCTCCGCGCGATCCACACCAACGCCTATGACTATGCCGCCGAACGCCCCGACGCGACCGAGGAGCAGCGCAAGCGCTTCGCGGCGATCTTCGCCCGCGTGGTCTACGAAACCGAGCATCCGGTGGTCCGCGTCCATCCCGAGAGCGGCGAGCGCACCTTGCTGCTCGGCGGCTTCGTCAAGCAGTTCGTCGGCTTGCCGCAAGCGGACTCGAAGGCGCTCTACGACCGGCTGCAGAGCTATGTGACCCGGCTGGAGAACTCGGTGCGCTGGCGCTGGAGCGAGGGCGACGTGGCGATCTGGGACAATCGCGCCACCCAGCATTATGCGATCGACGATTATGGCGACCAGCATCGTGTGGTCCGCCGGGTGACTCTCGCCGGCGACGTGGCGGTAGGCGTCGATGGCCAGCCGAGCCGGCTGATCAGACCCGAGCCTGAGACGCTGCTGGAGGCAGCGGAATGATCACGCGACGCCAGTCCCTCACCCTGCTCGGCGGCGCCGCCGCCGGGCTGGCGCTCGCCGGGTGCGGCCGCACATCCAGCCCGGAGCGCAAGGACGTGATCTTCGCCACCCAGAAGAACGGTGTGCCCTTCCTCGCCGAGACGCGCGGCGAATTCGCCAAACGGCTGGAGAAGCGCGGCCTCAGCCCGGTCAAATGGGTCGAGTTCGCCTCCGGCCCGCCACTGATCGAGGCGATCCGCGCCGGCGCCGTCGATATCGGCCTCGTCGGTGACACCCCGGTCGCCTATGCCCAGGCAGCGGGCACCGATCTCAACTTCGTCGCCGCGCAGAGCTTCCCGGGGCTGGTCGGCAGCGGGCTGCTCGTGCCACCCAAGTCGGGCGTGACCAGCCTCGCCCAGCTCAAGGGCAAGCGCATCGCCTATACCAAGGGCTCGGCCGCCGAGTTCGCGCTCGCCGCCGCACTCAAACAGGTCGGGCTCGGCCTCAAGGACATCCAGATCGCCAATCTCGCCCCCGGCGACGCGCAGACCGCGCTGGCCAATGGCGCGGTCGATGCCTGGGTCGTCTGGGATCCCTATTTCACCCTCGCCCAGATCCGCGGCGGCGCGCGCGAAGTGCCGCTGCCGGCCTCGGGGCTCAACACCACCGCCTTCTACATCGCGTCGGGCGATTTCGTGCGGAACCGCACCGATGTACTGCGCGCCACGCTCGACGAACTGCGCACCGAGGCGGCCTGGGGCAATGCCAACCGCAACTTCTACCGCGACCAGGTCGCCAAGGCGACACGGCTGCCACCGCAGGTGCTCGACGGCATGCTGGCGCGCTACAAGGACTTCCTGTTCCGCGTCGATCCCGTGACGCCCGAGGTGATCGAGAACCAGCAGAAGGTCTCGGATTATCTGTTCGACGCCGGGGTGCTGCCGAAGAAGGTAGACGCCTCAAAGGCCGCCTGGACCGGCTGGAAGCCCGCATGACCCGGGCCACCGGCTGGAAGGAGAGCCCGCTCGTTCCCGCGATCGTGCCGGTGGGGCTGCTGGTGGTCTGGCAGCTCGCTTCGACCACGGGGCTGCTGCCCTCGCAGATCCTGCCGGCACCCACTGCCGTGGTGAAGGCGGCGGCCGAGCTGACCGCGGACGGCGAGCTGATCCACCACCTTGCCGTCAGCACCGCGCGGGCGCTCACCGGGCTCGTCGTCGGCGGATCGATCAGCTTCGTTCTCGGCCTGCTCTGCGGCCTCTCGCCCTTCGCCCGGCGGCTGCTCGACCCGACGCTGCAGATGGTGCGGACGATCCCGCACCTGGCGCTGCTGCCGCTCGTCATCCTGTGGTTTGGCATCGGCGAGCAGGCCAAGATCCTGCTCGTCGCCTGGGGCATTTTCTTCCCGATCTATCTCAACACCTATCACGGCGTGGTCTCGGTCGATCCGCAGCTGATCGAGATGGGAAGGGTCTATGGGATGACTCGCTGGCAGCTGTTCCGCCGTATCATCTTCCCCGGCGCCCTGCCCTCGATCCTGGTGGGCCTGCGCTTCGGGCTGGGCATCATGTGGCTGACCCTGATCGTCGCCGAGACGATCGCGGCCAATTCGGGAATCGGGTACGTGGCCACCCAGGCCCGCGAGTTCAGCCAGACCGACATCATCGTGCTGGCGATCTTCGTCTATGCGGCCCTCGGCAAGCTCGCCGACAGCCTCACCCGCGCGCTGGAGCAGCGCCTGCTCCGCTGGAACCCCGCTTACGCAAGGGCCTGAGCCATGAACTTTCCCGCACTACGCCTCGTCGAAGAACGTCACCGCAGCCCGCAAGGCGCGCCCGTTTCGGTTCGAGAGCTTTCTGTCGCCTTCGGGCAGAACCAGGTGCTCGACCGGCTGAGCCTGCACATCGAGCCCGGCGAGTTCGTCGCGATCGTCGGCCGGTCGGGCTGCGGCAAGAGCACCTTGCTGCGC
>PJUL01000386.1_pt1 | contig 33674 bp, 27 predicted proteins | sample 1512221 | NCBI WGS metagenome assembly PJUL01 (sample SAMN08177667, study PRJNA422409) | Feces metagenome, whole genome shotgun sequencing project.
TCCACCAGCAGCACAATCAGGTGCACGTCGGGGTTGTTGGCCGTGATGGCGTGGGCGATGTGCTGCATCATCACCGTCTTGCCGCTCTTGGGCGGGGCGACGATCAGCGCGCGCTGGCCACGGCCGAGGGGCGCAATGATGTCGATGATGCGGCCTGTGATGTTTTCTTCGCCCTTGAAGTCGCGCTCCAGCTTCATCTGTTCCTTGGGGAACAGGGGCGTCAGGTTCTCGAACATCACTTTGTGCTTGTTCTGCTCCGGCGGGCCGCCGTTGACGGAGTCGAGCTTGTTCAGGGCGAAGTAGCGCTCACCATCTTTGGGTGTGCGGACTTCACCTTCGATCATGTCGCCGGTGTGCAGATTGAAACGGCGCACCTGGCTCGGGCTGATGTAGATGTCGTCCGTGCTGGCGGTAAAGCTCGTGTCCGGGCTGCGCAGGAAGCCGAAACCGTCGGGCAAAATTTCCAGCACGCCATCGGCAATGATTTGTTCCCCGGTCTTGGCCCGCTTCTTGATGATCGCAAACATCAGCTCCTGCTTGCGCATGCGGCCGGTATTTTCGATTTCGAGTTCTTCGGCTTGCTTCAGGACTTCAGACACGTGCAGTGCCTTGAGTTCGTTTAAGTGCATGGAATGACTCCTTGGCGGAGCTGGTATGAATCTTGGGGGAGGAGGGCTGGTGCCAGATGGGCTGCTGTTTGCAGGTCTGGCTCGCCGGGGATCTCGGTCCGGCTGCCAATGCGTGCAGGCCGGTGATCTGAAGGAATTATGACAGGAAAAAAAGCGGGAGATTCACGGGATCCGAATTCGGTCTGTGTCTGGCGCTGCAAGTGGTGTCGTGAAAACAAACAACCCCGCGTGCATGGGCAGGCGCGGGGTTGTGGGTGCGGATCAGGCCAGTTGCTGATCGATGAAGGCGGTCAGTTGTGCCTTGCTCATGGCGCCGACCTTGGTGGCGGCCAGCTGGCCGTCCTTGAACAGCATCAGTGTGGGAATGCCGCGAATGCCGAACTTGGCGGGGATCTCGCGGTTTTCGTCCACATTCATCTTGGCGATCTGCAGCTTGCCCTGGTAGGTGCCTGCCACTTCGTCCAGGATGGGGGCAATCATTTTGCAGGGGCCGCACCATTCGGCCCAGTAGTCCACCAGCACGGCGGAGCCGGGTTGCAGCACGTCGGCTTCAAAGCTGGCGTCAGAGACATGTTTGATGAGTTCGCTGGCCATGGCGGATTCCTTGATTTTGAGCGGGTTGTGACCGGTGTACGTTTAAAGTCTGGGCATTGTGACAGAAACCAATCCCACGTTCACCGGTGTGGCCGGGCCTTGCGACGCTATGACAGTCATAGCGAAAAGCGATCAAACCAGTGGGTTTGCTGTCGCCAGCACCGCCTTGTGGCAACGTGCTCTGTCCCAGGTGGCCGCACATGCCCAGGCACATGGCGCCCATTTGGCGCGCACAGCGGTGTTGGTGCCCTACGCCCAGCTCATGCCCTGGGCCCAGCGCCACTGGGCGCTGCAGTTTCCGCAAGGCTTTGCGCCGCGCTTTGAAACCACCCGCAACTGGGCTCGCCAGTTGCAGGTGTTTGAGCCTTCGGCCGACGACTTTGCGGGCGACGTGGCGCGCGACACCCTCACGGCCCGCGCCTTGCTCGATCGTGTGGGGCAGGGCGCCCAGCGCGAGATGCTGGCCACGCCCCTGCAAGAAGCCGCCGCCCAACTGGCCACCGCCGTGGCCGCTGTGCCCCCCGCGCAGCGCGCGGCCTGGGGCGACGAGGCCCGCAAACTGCTGGCCACCGCCGACGAGGGCAGCAGCCTGCATTACGAGGCCCTGGTGGCGCGCCTGGCGCTGGAATGGGTGCTGGCCTCACGCCACGCCACCGATGTGCTGTTCGAGCCCGGTGTGCGCGCGGCGGTGGATGCGCTGGTGGTGCTCGAAGGCTTTCAATCCGACGCGCTGCCCCAGGCCCTGCTGGCCCATTGGGGCGAGCAGGGGGCTTGTGTTGCGCTGCCAGCATTGGTCGATGAAGCTCCCGCGCCGCCAAAACGCTCTCTGCATGCCGCCACCGATGCCGAAGACGAAGCCCACCGCGCCGCTGCCTGCGTGCTGGCCCATGTGCGAGATGGCCGGGTGCCCGTCGCGCTGGCCGCCACCGACCGCGCACTGATCCGCCGCGTGCTCGCTCACCTGGACAGCAGCGGCGTGCTGGTGCGCGATGAAAGTGGCTGGATTCTCTCGACCACACGCGCTGCTTCGCGGGTCATGGCCGCGCTGCAGGCCGCTGCGTGGAATGCCTCGTCCAACGAGGTGCTGGACTGGGTCAAACACACCCCCGCGCTGATGCCGGGCGAGGTCAACTGCCTGGAGCAATGGCTGCGCAAGGGCGTGGTGCAGCACTGGAGCGCCGCCACCGCGCGGGATCTGAGTGCGCAGCCCCACCTGGCCCGCACCGTGGCCACCGTGGAGGTCTGGCGCGACACCCTGCGCACCGCTCGCCCGCTGGCGAAGTGGCTGCCCGCCCTGCGCGCCGTGCTGGAGCAGGCGGGCCAGTGGCAAGGACTCTCGGCCGACCCGGCCGGCATGCGTGTGCTGGCTGCCCTGCGCCTGCAAGACGGCCAGCAGGCCGAGCTGGACGCCTGGGGCGACAGCGCGGGCCGGCGCATGACGCTGGCCGAATTCACCCGCTGGGCCAAGGACGTGCTCGAAGCCGGGCGCTACGTGGCCGCACAGGCCGCCGATGCGCCCGTGGTGGTGGTGCCCCTGCCGCAACTGCTGGCCCGTCCCTTTGCCGCCGCGGTGCTGCCGGGCTGCGATGAAAAGCGTCTGCAAGCCGCACCTGAGCCATCAGGCGACTGGTCGCAGGCCCAGCGCGAGGCCTGGGGCCTGCCCACACGCCAGTCGCTGGAGGCAGCCCAGCGGGCCGCCTGGGCCCACGCCCTGCGCATACCCGTGGTGGACGTGCTGTGGCGCACCGGCGACGAGGGCGGCGAGCCCCTGCTGGCCAGCGCCCTGGTGCTGGCCCTGCAACTGGATGGCGCCGCTACACCCGGCACGGACGACCGTGCGGCCCGTGCAGTGGCCGCCACCCCCACACTGCGTCCCCAGCCCGTGGGCCAGGCGTTGCCGGTGGCGCACCTGTCGTCCACCGCGTATTCCGACCTGCGCCATTGTCCGTACCGCTTCTTTGCACAGCGCCAGCTGGGTCTGCGCGAGGCCGACGAACTGGATGCCGAAGTGGACAAGCGCGACTTTGGCAACTGGCTGCACGCCGTGCTGCAGTACTTTCACGAGGCGTTGCTGGCTGAGCCCACCGACCACCCGGACGAGCGCCGCACCCGCATGGACGCCGCCGCCGAGGCTGTCACCCGCGAACAGCGGCTGCAAGACGGAGACTTTCTGCCCTTTGCCGCAGGCTGGGCGCAACTGCGCGACGGCTACCTGCAATGGCTGGCAGGGCACGAGCAGCAGGGCGCCACCTTCCGCCAGGCCGAGGTCAAGGCGCGCCAGCCGCTGGGCGATCTGGAGCTGGTCGGCACCCTCGACCGCATCGATGGTGTCTCGTCTACCGGCGAGCCCACGGTGCTGGTGATTGACTACAAAACCGAAAGCGACGGCGTGACCCGCCAGCGCATCAAGAGCGGAGCGGAGGACACGCAACTGGCCTTCTACGCCGCCCTGCTGAGCCACGACACCCTGCGCGCTGCCTACGTCAACGTGGGCGAGCGCGGCGAGACGCAAATGCACGAACAGGACGAAGTGGTGCACCTGCGCGATGTGCTGGTTGAAGGCATCCAGCACGACATGGCCCGCATCGCCGCCGGTGCGCCGCTGCCCGCGCTGGGCGAGGGCTCGGTGTGCGAGTTCTGCGCCGTGCGCGGACTGTGCCGCAAAGACTACTGGGCGGACGCTGAACAGGCGTTGCCCGCGCAAGAGACGCCATGACCGTCAGCATTCCACAACCCACCCAGGCCGCCTACGAACACAACGGCCGCCCCGTCTCGCGCGAGGCCTTCTATGCCATTGCCTGCGACCCCGCACGCAGCGTGGCGGTGGAGGCCTGCGCGGGTGCGGGCAAGACCTGGATGCTGGTCTCGCGCATGCTGCGAGCGCTGCTCGACGGCTGCGCGCCGCACGAGATCCTGGCCATCACCTTCACCAAAAAGGCGGCGGGCGAAATGCGCCAGCGCCTGCAAGAATGGTTGGAGCAGTTCAGCCACAAGCCGCTGGAAGAGCTTACGGCCGAGCTGATTGCACGCGGAATCAGCCCCCAGGGCGCACTGGACAAGCGCGAGGCGCTACAAAATCTATACCGCCAGCTGCTCGAAGCGGGCCGCCCGGTGCAAATCCGCACTTTCCACAGCTGGTTTGCCGCGCTGCTGGGCACAGCCCCGCTGGCGCTGCTGCAGCAACAGGGCCTGCCCGCGCACTTTGAGCTGCTCGAAGACGATGCCGAGGCCGTGCGCGAGGTCTGGCCCCCGTTCTTGCAGACCGTGGCCGAAAGCGCCAGCCTGCGTGCCGACTATGAAGCCGTGGTGGCCCGCCACGGCCGCTCGCAAACGCACAAGGCGCTGGCGGCGGCACTGGCCAAGCGGGTGGAGTTTGATCTGGCCGACGCGGCAGGCGTGGTGGATGCATCCGTGCCGCCCTTCCAGCAGGCATACCCCGAGCTGGCCGCGTTGGCCGAGCCCGCCGAGGCCCTGCAGACCGAAGCCGCCCTGCAACGCTGGCGCAACTGTGCCAGCGCTCTGGGCGCAGAGGCCAACAAGACCCCGCAGAAGGCGGCGGACGCCATCATCGACGCGCTGGGCTGCACCGACCTGAACCAGCGCCTGGACATGCTGCGCAAAGCGATGTTTGTGGCCAAGGAAGACCGCCTCTCCAAGAACCTGGAGAAGTTCCCCGCCGCGCAGGAGGCCGAGCCCGAGTTGCGGCGCCTGCTCACCGCCCGCCGCCAGCACGAGGCCTGGCAGCACCAGCAGCGCATGGCCCGGCTGGCGCGATGCCTGATTGCGCAGTTTGTGGCCGTCAAGCAGCAGCACGGCTGGGTGGACATGAACGATGTGGAGCGCACGGCCCTGGTCATGCTGGCCGACCCGGTGCTCAGTGGCTGGGTGCAGGAGCGGCTGGACGCGCGCATCCGCCACTTGCTGGTCGATGAGTTCCAGGACACCAACCCGCTGCAGTGGCAGGCGCTGCACGCGTGGCTGTCCGGCTATGCGGGCTCGGGCGGTGGTTCGGCCGCGCCCAGCGTGTTCATCGTGGGCGACCCCAAGCAGAGCATCTACCGCTTTCGCCGCGCCGAACCACAGGTGTTCATCGCTGCGCAGGCGTTTGTGCGCGATGGGCTGCGCGGCGACCTGCTCAGCTGCGATCACACGCGCCGCAACGCACAGGGCGTGATTGCCGCGGTCAACGCCGTCATGGGCCAGGCCCAGGCGCAGCAAGAGACCAGCGGTTTCCGCGATCACACCACCGAATCCAAGCACCCCGGCCAGTTGCTGCGCCTGCCCGCCATCACCGACGCGGACGACGACAGCCAAGGCGCAGGCCGCGACCCCCTGGCCTGGCGCGATAGCCTGACCGAACCCCGCCACGAGGCCGAAGAAACCCAGCGCATGCGCGAGTGCACGCAGGCCGCCGCCTGGGTGGCTGCGCAGATTGCCGCCGGCACGCTACCCAAAGAGGTGCTGGTGCTGGCCCGCAAGCGCGATCGTCTGGCCAGCATGCAAGACGCCCTGCGTGCTCTGCACCTGCCCTGTGTGCAGCCCGAAAAGGCCGACCTGTTCGACGCACCCGAGGTGCAGGACATGGTGGCGCTGCTGGATGTACTGGTCTCGCCCACCCACGACCTGTCGCTGGCCCGCGCGCTCAAGTCGCCCCTTTTCAGCCTGGGCGACGACGCCCTGGTGGCCTTGGCCGTGCTGCGCCGCCAGCCGGAACATGCGGGCTGCAGTTGGTTTGATTTGCTATTAAAAAGTGAGCTGCTTGCGCCTAATTTGAAAGCGCTGAGGCCTGTTTTGATTCAATACCAAGACTGGGTGAGTGGCCTGCCGCCGCACGATGCGCTGCATGCCATCTACGAGCACGGCGACGTGCTGGCCTGCTTCGCCGCTGCTGCCCCGGTCACCCAGCGCCAGGCAGTGCAGGCCAACCTGCGCGCGCTGCTGGCGGCATCGCTGCAGCACGACGGCGGCCGCTACCTCACGCCCTATGCGTTTGTGCGGGCCATGAAGAAGGGCGGCGTGCGCGCGCCCGGCCGGGCCGATGCGCAGGCCGTTCGCCTGCTAACGGTGCACGGCGCCAAGGGGCTGGAGGCCGACTGCGTGCTGCTGCTCGACACCGACACCCGCCCGCAAAAAGCCGAGACCATGGGTGTGCTGGTGGACTGGCCTGGCGAGCAGGCCGTGCCGTCGGCCTTTGTCTTTCTGGCCAGCGAATCGAACCCGCCGCCCAGCGCAGAAGCCGCGCTGGCCGCCGAGCAGCAGGCCCGCAGCCGCGAGGAGCTGAACATGCTCTACGTGGCCATGACGCGCGCCAAACATTGCCTGGCGCTGTCGTCCGTGTTGCCCAGCAATTCGGCGCCGGGCAGTTGGTGGAACCGACTGGCACCACTGGTGACCGAGGTGGACACGGGCACGGCCCCTGCGCTTTCCGCTGAAGCCGGTGCGACCCCCGACACCTTCACCATCGCCGCGCTGCACCCCCTGCCCGAAGCCCTGCAAAGCGCCCGCACCAAACCGGGTGCTGCAGCTGCCGACCCCACCAGTGCTACGCCCGTGGCCATGCCTGGCGACGCCGAGTCCACCCCCCTGTCACGCCAGGGCGACGCCATGCACCAGCTGCTGGAGCAGGCCGGTGTGGCCGGTGCCCCGCTGGCTGACCTGCGCACCCACGGCTGGCCTGCTGCGCGCATTGCAAGGCTGGCCAGCGACCACGACATTGCCCCTGCAGCGGCCGAGTTGGCAGCCCGCATGGCACAGGGCATCCTGGCCGGGGAGGGCGCCTGGGCGTGGGACCCGGAGCAGGTGCAGACCGCCATCAACGAAGCCCCGCTGCATTACCAGGGTCAAAGCCTGCGCATCGATCGGCTGGTGCTGCGACGTGCCCTGTCTGCAGATGATGCCGTGGCAGGCTGGTGGGTGCTCGATTACAAAAGCGCCGCCCAGCCTCAGCGCCAGCAAGCGCTGGTGGCGCAACTGCAGCGCTACCAAGAAGCCGTACAGGCCCTGATGCCGGGCGAGGCCGTGCACGCGGCCTTCCTCACAGGCGATGGGCGTTTGGTGCGGGCAGCGGGCGGGCCTACCCCTGCCGCCGTCGGGCATACTCTCGCCCCCGCTGCGCCGGATGCCCCGGCAATGCCCGAGCGTCCGCGCCCCGCGCCGGGGCCTGCAGATTCTGCGCAAGGCTCTTTGTTTTGACCCGCAGCCAGGGCTTCCAACCCGCGCAACGCCCCCACTATTAGCAAGGTTCTCCCGTGTCTCACACCCTTTCTCCTTCCGATTCACCCGCCGCACCAGCCCTGTCTGCGGGGACTTTGCGGTGCGATGTGGCCATCGTCGGCGGTGGCCCGGCGGGCCTGATGGCGGCCGAGGTGCTGGCCCAGGCGGGGGTGGCCGTTCATCTGTTTGACGCCATGCCTTCGGTGGGGCGCAAGTTTCTGCTGGCGGGCAAGGGCGGGCTCAACCTCACACATTCCGAGCCCCATGCTCCATTTGTCAGCCGTTATGCAGAGCGCCAGCCTCAGCTCGAACCTTTGCTGCAGGAATTTGGCGGGCCCGAGGTCCGGGCCTGGGCGCAAGGCCTGGGTGTACAGACCTTCGTGGGCACCTCCGGCCGCGTGTTCCCCGCCGACATGAAGGCCGCGCCCTTGCTGCGCGCCTGGTTGCAGCGCCTGCGCGGGCAGGGCGTGGTGTTCCACATGCGACATCGGTGGCTGGGCTGGTCGGACGACGGTGCCCTGCGTTTTGCAGCCCCTGCGGGCGAGGTGTCCGTGGCCGCCAGGTCGGTGGTGTTGGCGCTGGGCGGCGGCAGCTGGGCACGCCTGGGGTCTGATGGTGCCTGGGTGCCGCTGCTGGCGCAGCGCGGTGTGGCTGTGGCGCCGCTGCGGCCCTCCAACTGTGGTTTTGACGTGCTGCGCGCCGATGCGCCGGTGGGTGAGACGCGCCGCGCGTTCTTGCAGGAGCTGATTGGCCGCACCCCCGAACCCGTTGTGGGCTGGACGCCCCATTTTGTCGAGCGTTTTGCCGGCCAGCCCTTCAAGACGGTGGCGCTGGCTTTTACCGACAGCCAGGGCCGCACGTTCAGCCGCAGGGGTGAGTTCGTGGCTACCGCGACAGGCGTCGAGGGCAGCCTGGTCTACGCCGCGTCGCACCTGCTGCGCGATGAGATCGAGGCCCACGGCCATGCCACTTTCCATCTGGATTTGTTGCCCGACCACACGCCGGAACGCGTGCTGGTGGAAGTGCGCCATCCGCGTGGCTCCCGGTCGCTCTCCAGCCACCTCAAGAGCCGCCTGGGGCTGGATGGCATCAAGGCGGGCATCCTGTACGAACACCTGGGCAAGGACGGCATGAACGACCCGGTGGCGCTGGCGCACGCCATCAAGGCACTGCCCATCACGGTCGTGGCCACACGGCCCATCGACGAAGCCATCAGCACCGCCGGTGGTGTGGCTTTTGAGGCGCTGGACACGTACCTCATGGCCCATGCCTTACCGGGCGTGTTCTGCGCGGGCGAAATGCTCGATTGGGAGGCGCCCACCGGGGGCTATCTGCTCACGGCCAGCTTGGCCAGTGGCCGCGTGGCGGGGTTGGGCGCGCTGCACTGGCTGCGCCAAGCTGCCGGAGCTTGAGAACGCTGAACGAAAGGGGATTTGCGCCTGGGGCGAAGGGCCCGGCCTCGCCAGCCAAGAGCACATCGCAAAGGATGTCGCCGCTGAGAGGGGGCTGCGCGACAGCGCAAAAAAAGAAGTTGACGAGCCTTACCCCCGGCACTGACTCCACAGTTAGGGCTGCTTGGTTCCCCACCTGACCCGGTTGGCCGCTTCACCATGCGAGGAGGCCCGTCACCGTCGATTGTACGACGGATGCGGAGGCACTTTTCTGAACAGCCCCGCTGCCGTGGGCGCTGGAAGGACACTCGGCACAGCCCGTAGAATCTGCCGAATGTCCTACCTCGTGCTCGCCCGCAAGTACCGCCCCCGCAATTTCACCGAAATGGTGGGGCAGGAGCATGTGGTGCAGGCCCTCACCAATGCGCTCAACACACAGCGCCTGCACCATGCCTACCTGTTCACAGGCACGCGGGGTGTGGGCAAGACGACGGTGTCGCGCATTCTGGCCAAATCGCTCAACTGCCAGGGGCCCGACGGTCAGGGCGGCATCACCGCCACACCCTGCGGCGTGTGCTCGGCCTGTACGGATATCGACAGTGGTCGCTTCCCGGATTACACCGAGTTGGATGCTGCATCGAACCGGGGTGTGGATGAGGTGCAGAGCCTGCTGGAGCAGGCGGTCTACAAGCCAGTGCAGGGCCGCTTCAAGGTCTTCATGATCGACGAAGTGCACATGCTCACGAACACGGCGTTCAACGCCATGCTCAAGACGCTGGAAGAGCCTCCTGAATACCTCAAGTTCGTGCTGGCCACGACCGACCCGCAGAAGGTGCCGGTGACGGTGCTGAGCCGCTGTCTGCAGTTCAACCTGCGGCCCATGGCGCCCGAGACGGTCCTGAGCCACCTCACGCAGGTGCTGGCGTCGGAAAACGTATCGTCCGAGCCCCAGGCTCTGCGGCTGCTGTCGCGCGCCGCGCGGGGCTCCATGCGCGATGCACTGTCGCTCACCGACCAGGCCATCGCTTTTGGCAGCGGCCAGTTGCAGGAAGCCGCCGTGCGCCAGATGCTGGGCGCGGTGGACCGCTCCTACGTGTTCCGCCTCATCGGCGCGTTGGCCGAGGGCGACGGCAAGACCGTGGTGGAAACCTCGGACACGCTGCGTCTTAATGGCCTGTCGGCCGCCTCTACGCTCGAAGAAATGAGCGCCGTGCTGCAGCGCATGGCGGTGTTCCAGGCCGTGCCCCAGATGGCAGGCGCCGTGGATGCCGACGACCCCGAGGCCGCAGAAACGGCCCGTCTTGCCGCGCTGATGCCTGCTGACGAAACCCAGCTGCTCTACAGCCTGTGCCTGCACGGGCGCGGTGAACTGGGTCTGGCGCCCGATGAGTACGCGGCACTGACCATGGTGCTCCTGCGCTTGTTGGCGTTCAAGCCTGTAAGCGGTGTTGGCGGCGTTGGCGAATCGGCTGAAAAAAAAACTCTGACGCGGGCTGAAGCGGCGTCTTCCAGCCCAGCAGCTGCGGTTTCTGCCGCTCCCGCAGCGGCTGCCGTGGCGGTGCCAGCCCCCGTGGCACGAACGGCGCCGACGCCCGCGCCTGCTCCCCAGGTGCCACCAGCGGTGCCTCCCGCAGTGCCTGCAGCAGGTGCTTCGCCAGCATTGCCACCGGAGATTTCTGCGGAACCCGCCGAATCCGTGGACTCTTCGGAGCCACCACCCTGGCCAGGCTCGGAAGAGCCGGGTGCTGCATCACCTGCAAACTCCGCCGCCACGGCACTGCCGGTGCGTACGCCCGAGAGATTTGGACAAAATCAGCGTCCAGCGCAACCTCAGCAAGCGCAAGGTGCTCCTGAATATGTAGCGATCCCGGTGCGTGAATCGCCCGAACCAGGGGAGCGTCTGCAACCGTTGCCGCTTTCTGCGCCCACGCCTGTCTCGGCGCGCTACACGCCCACCGAGGAGGGCGATGTCTGGCATGCCACTGTGCAGCAGATGGTGGCGGCAGAATCGATTACCGCCCTGGTGCGCGAACTGGCCCTGCAGTCGCAACTGGTGGCGCGCGATGGGGGGCACTGGTTGCTGCGTGTGGAGCGTGAATCGCTGAACCAGCCTACTGCACGCGAGCGCCTGCGCGCCGCGCTGGAGGCTGCGGGCCACGCCACCCAGATCAGTGTGGAGGTGGGCCACGTCATCGACAGCCCCGCCCGCCGCAATGCCGCTGCCGCTGCCGAGCGCCAGCGCCGTGCTGAGGAGATTGTGAACAACGACCCCTATGTGCAGTCGCTGGTGCGCGACTATGGCGCGAGAATCGTGCCGGGTAGCATCAAGCCTGCGTGAGATGAAGCGCCCCCTGAGTCGCCTTCGGCGCGTTCCCCCTCTCTTGCTTCGCGGGAGGGGGACGCACTCGGTGGCCTGGCAAAGCCAGCTCCACGAGTGCACTGGATTGGCGTGTGCCAGTTTCGACGGCCGCTGACATTGCACAGCACAATACCGTGCATCTCGGAGACCGAATCTCTGTCCCTTCGTGGGAATCGATCAACCAGAAAGAAAGCAAAGGAAACCACACCATGTTCAACAAAGGACAACTTGCAGGCCTCATGAAGCAAGCCCAGGCGATGCAGGACAACCTCAAGAAGGCGCAGGACGAGCTGGCCTTCATCGAGGTGGAAGGTGAATCTGGCGCGGGCCTGGTGAAAGTGGTGATGACGTGCAAGCACGACGTCAAGCGCATCACCATCGACCCGAGCCTGCTGGCCGAAGACAAGGACATGCTGGAAGACCTCGTTGCTGCGGCGTTCAATGCTGCGGTGCGCAAGGCGGAAGAGACTTCTTCGGAGAAGATGGGCAAGCTCACCCAAGGCATGCCAGGCCTCCCCGGCGGCATGAAATTCCCTTTCTGAGGGGTGGCTACCGAGCGGGCCATCTGCGTCGTTGGGCGGTGCTCGCCATCCTCACGTACTTCAAGTACGTTCCGGTGGCTGTGCTCCGTCCGCCTAGCAGCTGATCCCGCTCGCTACGCCCTTGGGGGCGGGGTGTGAAGGCAAGGACCACATGCCTGTTGTTTTGCCTGCATCCGTTCGGGCTGAGCTTGTCGAAGCCTTGCCCAGCTCGCTCCTCACCTCTTTCCTGCATCGCTCGTTTCCATGTCCACCACCAACTCCCTCGACGTTCTGATCCAGGCGCTGCGCCGCTTGCCGGGGGTGGGGGTGAAGTCTGCGCAGCGCATGGCGTTTCATTTGCTGCAGCATGATCGGGAGGGGGCGCTGGCCTTGTCGCGGGCGCTCGGCGATGCGGTGGGCACCGTGCACCATTGCGCGCGCTGCCACACATTCACCGAGGCCGAGGTGTGCAGTACCTGCCTGGACCCTGAGCGCGATGCGACGCGGCTGTGCGTGGTCGAGACACCGGCCGATCAGTCGGCGCTGGAGCGCACGGGGGCATTCAAGGGGCTTTACTTTGTGCTGATGGGGCGGCTGAGCCCCCTCGATGGCATTGGCCCCAAGGAAATTGGCCTGCAAAAGCTCATGGACCGGGCCACCGACGGCACCGTGCAGGAGGTCATTTTGGCGACCAACTTCAATGCCGAAGGAGAGGCCACGGCCCATGTGATCAGCGAGGCGCTCAGGAGCCGGGGGCTGCACGTGACACGGCTCGCGCGCGGCGTGCCCGTGGGCAGCGAGCTGGAGTACGTGGACCTGGGCACGATTGCGCATGCGCTGGTGGATCGTCGCTAGGTGTTTGTTCGCGAAACTTGTGCCTGCGGCGGCTAGAATACTCACAATTTAATAGCTGCTAGCGCTTGTGTATCAAGCGCTAGAGCCAAAAAAGGCTAAAAAATGAATACCACCATGCATGTCGCACGGTTCACAGTGGCCTACTGGTGCGTGCTGATCGCAGCCCTGCTTCCCATGGGCTGCGCCTGGCTGGCCAAGAGTGGCAGCTTCGGCAAGTCGCGCAAGGACGGTGGCTTTGACAACCGTGACCCCCGCGCCTGGATGGCTCGGCAGACCGACTGGCGGGCCCGCGCCAATGCGGCGCAGGCCAACAGTTTCGAAGGCTTGCCGTTCTTCATCGGTGCCGTGATCATCGCGCACCTGCTCGGGGCGGGGCAGACGTTGCTGGACATGTTGGCGCTGCTGTACGTCATGCTGCGCATCTTCTACATCATGATGTATGTGTCCGACATGCCCACCGTGCGCAGTGTGGTCTGGGCCGCAGCGTTTTTGGTCAATATCGGCATCCTGTTCGTCGGCTACCGCTGATCTTTGCCAGCCCGGCCTTTGAACAAGGGCTGGCGCCACTCTTTCGGGGGCTGCTGGTCGGGCTCCAGTTTCTTTCAACCCTGGTACGTAGAAACCCGCAGGGATTCCCCCTGATGCGGGTTTGTGGGCTCTGGGGCACGATTGTTGCAATGCAGCATTACTGTTTCCACTGATTCTCACGGATTGTCATGACCCGCCCCTTGCTCACCCGCCGCGCCTTTGGCGCCGTCTCCGCCCTGTCGGCGGCGGGGGTGTTTGCGCCTGCCATTGTGCGGGCGCAGGCAGAGGGGGCAGCAGCGTTGGGCAACGTCACCATTGCCGTGGGCGGACAGGGCGTGCTCTACCACCTGCCGCTGGCGCTGGCCGACCAGCTGGGCTACTTCAAGGCGGAAGGTCTGGACGTGACGGTGCGCGATTTTTCGGCCGGCGCCCTGGCCCTGCAGGCGGTGCAGGAGGGTGGGGCCGATGTCTGTGCCGGAGCCTTCGAGCACACCATCCGGCAGCAGGTGCGTGGCCAGTCCTACCGCTCGCTGGTAGTGATGGGGCGTGCGCCTCAACTGGCGCTGGGGGTTTCGCAACGCTCGCTGCCTGCGTACAAGGATCTGGCGGATCTGCAGGGACGGCGCATTGGCGTGTCATCGGTGGGGTCGTCTACGCACCTGGCGGCCAGCGTGGTGCTGGCCCGAGCGGGCATGGGGCCGCGTGATGTGGCGTTTGTGGGCGTGGGATCTGGTATGGCCGCGATGAATGCGCTGCGTTCCGGACAGGTGCATGCGCTGTGCCATGCCGACCCGATCATGACGCTGCTGGAGCAAAAGGCAGACACACGCATTGCCGGCGACATGCGCTCACTCAAGGCCGCGCAGGAGATGTTTGGCGGCGCCCTGCCAGCCAGCTGTCTTTATGCGCCGCAGCCCTTCCTGCAAAAACATGCCGCCCAGGCCCAGGCACTGGCCAACGGCATCGTGCATGCCCTCAAATGGCTGCAGACCGCTGCCCCGGCAGACCTTGTCAAGGCGGTGCCTCCGGGCTACCTGATGGGAGACCGGGGGCTGTACCTGGCGGCCTTCAGCCGGGTGCGCGAGACCTATTCGACCCACGGGATGATGCCCGACGATGGCGCAGCCACGGCCTTGCGCGTGCTCTCGCGCGTGCACCCCGAGTTGGCGGATTTCAAGGTGGAGCTGGCACGCACCTACACCAACGATTTCGTGCGCAAGGCGCGGCAGAAATTCAACGTCTGAGCTTGCGCGCCGGATACCCGCTGGGCCACTTTAGGGGTAACCGCAGGGGAGCGGTGGCAGTGCAGGACCCAGATTGATCAGTGGATGCAGCGCGCTGTCGCAATGCGTCGGCATCCGGGTCGGGAAGATGGCTTACATTCGTCGGCGTTCGGTTTGCCGTAGCCTCGGCCTACCAGTCATCTACCTCACCAGGATTGCTCCATGTCTTTTACCCTCAGCATCGGCCCGCTTGTCTCTTTGATCGCGGGCATTCTCATCCTCGTCATGCCCCGTCTGCTCAGCACCATCGTGGCGCTGTACCTCATCATCATGGGCATTCTGGGGCTGCTGGGCATGCACTCGCTGAAGTTCTGAGGCGCCTGGTGACGCCTTCTTGCGCGCTGCCCGCGGCGTTTCAATGGCGTTTTAGCGGCGCTTGACCTTGGAGGGGGTTCCCCCTCGGCGTACAGGCGCAGCAGCCGAGCGCTTGTCAGATCCGGAGCGGGCCACCGTTCCACGCGCCTGCGTGGCCTGTCGCACGGGCAGGTATACGACCACCTGCTCGCCGAGCTTGAAGGCCGCACTGGCGCGCACGTCGTTCCAGTCGGCCACGCTGGCAGCGCTGAGCTTGTAGCGCCGGGCAATGCTGGCCACGGTTTCACCCTTGCGGGCTCGCACCGTGGTGCGGCGGGTCACGATCTCTGGCGAGAAAGCGACCTGGCCGTTGTCTGCCAGGTGCGAGGAGACGTCCTGCCGGATGGCGGATGAACGCGGGACCATCAACGCCGAGCCTGCCTTGATCAGCATGCGGGGAGGAATGTTGTTGATGCTGCGCAGGTCGTTCTCGCTCATGCCTGCCCGCTGCGCGGCTTCCGAGACCGTCATGGTGGAGGGCACGGACCACACGGTCCAGCTTGCATACTGGCCCTCGCGGCGCGCTTCAAGGTTGCGCTGGAACACCTTGGCGTTGTCCCAGGGCAGCAGGATTTGTGGTGTACCGGCAGCCAGAATGACAGGCTTGTTGAACGACGGGTTCAGCGCGCGGAAATCTTCCTCGCGAATGCCTGCCAGCGTGGCCACCAGCGCAACGTCGATGTCATGGGTGATGTCCACCGTCTGGAAATAGGGGTGGTTTTCGATGAGGGGCAGCTCGGTGCGGAAGGCCTCGGGGTTGGCTACGATGTTCTTCACGGCCTGCAGCTTGGGCACATACATGCGGGTTTCGGCCGGCATGTTCAGGTCGGTGTAGCTGGTGCCCAGTCCCTGCTTCTGGTTGCGGGCAATGGCCCGGCCTACGCTGCCTTCGCCCCAGTTGTAGGCGGCCAGGGCTAGGTGCCAGTCGCCAAACATGCCGTAGAGCTTTTGCAGGTAGTCGAGTGCAGCGCGCGTGGATGCGAGCACATCGCGGCGGTCGTCGCGGAAGGCGTTCTGCTTGAGGTCGAAATAGTTGCCGGTGGCGGGCATGAACTGCCACATGCCGGCCGCCTTGGCGCTGGACACAGCCTGCGGGTTGAACGCGCTTTCGATGTAGGGCAGCAGTGCCAACTCGGTGGGCATGCCGCGTCGCTCCAGCTCTTCAACGATATGGAAAAGGTACTTGCTGGAGCGCTCGGTCATGCGCTGCATGTAGTCGGGTCGCGTGGCGTACCACTGCTCGCGGTCCTGCACCAGTTCGTGCTGCAGGTCTGGCATGGCAAAGCCTCGGCGGATGCGGTCCCACAGGTCGGCGGGGGCCGAGAGCGATGCGACCTCGCCGCTGGAGGCCTGCGCGGCGGTGATGGGCCTGAGCGGGCCGTTGGGGATGACGGGGGTGTGTGCGGTCCGGGGTGGTGCACCGGTGGGTGTGGAGGGTGCGCTGTCAGCCGCGCTGTCCTGCGAAGGCCCGGTGGTGGCGCAGCCCGTGAGCCAGAGCGCGCACGCCAGGCAGGCGATGTGCAAAATTTTCATCGAAACTCGTTTTTCCATTGACGCAGTGCGGCCAGTACCGCCACGGCATCGTCTTGATTCACCTTTGCGTCGTAGCCATGGGCCGCCTGGGCCACTGCAGGCTGTCGCACGCGCAGGAAGGGGTTGATGTCTTGCTCCAGGGCCATGCGCGACGGCAGTGTGGGCTGGTGGTGGGCCCGCAGTGCTTCGCACTGGCTGCTGTAGTGGAGCAAGGCCGCATTGCCGGGTTCCACGGCCCGCGCAAATTTCAGGTTGGAGAGGGTGTACTCATGGGTGCAGCATACGCGGGTGTTGCCGGGCAACGCCGCCAGCTGGTCCAGGGAGTTCAGCATTTGGGCGGGCGTGCCTTCAAACAGCCGGCCACAGCCGCCCGAAAAAAGCGTGTCGCCGCAGAACAGCAGGGGCTCCCCGTCGATGTCGGGGCAGTAGTAGGCAATGTGGCCAGCGGTATGGCCAGGCACATCCATGACTTCGAACCGAAGTCCCATGGTTTCCACGGCATCACCGTGCGCCAGGCGGTGCAGCGGCTCGGGGATTTTCTCGCGTGCGGGGCCGTAGACCACGGCGCCGGTGGCGCTGCGCACGGCAGCCACACCGCCGACATGATCGGCATGGTGGTGCGTGACTAGAATGGCCTTCAACTGCACGCCAAGGTGCTGCAGGGCCTGCAGCACAGGCGCGGAATCTCCCGGGTCCACAACGATCGCCTGGCGGCCGTCGTGCAGCATCCAGATGTAGTTGTCGGTAAAGGCGGGCAGCGGCAGCAAGTTCATGAGCGATCAAATTATAGGTTTGCACCACTGGTTCGATTCCCCGCCGGGCCGGTACCTGCTGGCGTGGGAGCAGGCGCGCTTCGATGAGGCGGTGGCCGATATCTTTGGCTACCACAGCCTGCAGCTTGGAATGCCCTTGCTGGATGGCCTTCGCACCAACCGCATGCCGCACCAATGGCTGGCGCTGGGGCAGGAGGCGGTGCGGGGTTCCATCGCCTTTCTAGAGACCGGTAATGGCGATGCCCCCCTGCAGCGCCGCGCGGTGGATCTGCTGACAGAGCCCGTGGCCTTGCCGTTTGCGGCGGCGAGCCTCGATCTGCTGGTGCTGCCCCATACCCTGGAGTTGAGCATTGACCCCCACGCCGCCCTGCGTGAAGTGGAGCGCGTGCTCGTGCCCGAGGGCCGGGTGGTCATCAGCGGGCTGAACCCGACCAGCCTGTGGGGGCTGCGCCAGTGGCGTGCCCGCATGATCCAGCGTCTGGGTGGGGGCACTTTGTACCTGCCGGATGTGGGCGAGTTCATTGGCTACCGGCGCCTGCGCGACTGGCTCAGGCTTTTGAGTTTTGAGGTCGAGTCGGCCCGGTTTGGCTGTTATCGTCCGGCGGTGCGCAGCACCCAGTGGCTGGAGCGTTTTGGCTTCATGGACCCGTTGGGCGAGCGGTGGTGGCCTATTTTTGGCGCGGCTTATTTTCTGGTGGCGGTCAAGCGGGTTCACGGCATGCGTTTGCTGGAGCCCGCCTGGCGGTCCAGCCGACAGCGTGCCGCCTCCACAGTGCCCATTGCCAACCGGGCAGGCCCGGCGGGTGCAACGGGTAGCACCTCGCGCATATTCACAGACAGCGACGACAGAGACAGGAACACAGTTTGAACCAGGTAGAGATATACACAGATGGCGCCTGCAAGGGCAACCCCGGCCCTGGGGGATGGGGTGCATGGTTGCGTTCGGGATCGACAGAAAAAGAGCTTTTTGGGGGTGAGCTGGGCACCACCAACAACCGCATGGAGCTGATGGCCGTGATCGAGGCGCTGTCGGCCTTGAAGCGCCCCTGCGCCGTGACGCTGTACCTCGACAGCGAATATGTACGCAAGGGCATCACCGAGTGGATTCACGGCTGGAAGGCCAAGGGATGGCGCACGGCCTCCAAGCAGCCGGTCAAGAATGTGGAGCTGTGGCAGCGGCTGGACGCGCTGGTGAGCACGGCTGGTCACCGTATCGAATGGCGCTGGGTGAAAGGGCATTCGGGCGATCCAGGCAACGAGCGGGCCGATGCACTGGCCAACCGGGGTGTCGAAAAAGCCCTGGGGCGTGGGTGACGGTGGGCGTCTATCGGTGCGCAGCGTCTGTGCACCACGGCATCAGAAGCCCCCTCCGGGGCTTTTTTTGTCTCTGCAGCATGTAAAGCCTGCGTAAATCTGCCGCAATTGCCCTTGTGGGTATGCCAAGGTTTGCTGCAGCGCAAGACACGCACTGATACATTGTTTGGCTGCCTTCCCCACATCACCCGCTTCATTGATCCATGGCGTCCAAGAACAAATACATCGTTTTCGCTGTCATCGGCATCGCTGCCGCGTCGGGCGCAGCCTGGTGGCTTCAGAAACCGGCCCAGTCCGTGCGCAGCGAGGCGCCTGCCGACGGCAGGGGTGGCGCCGCGCCGGCTGGTGCGGCGGCCAAGGGTGGGGGCGCAGGCCGCCCCGTGGCGGTAGAGGCCGTGGCCGTGCGGCAGATGGCCTTGCGCGACGATGCCGAGGCCGTGGGCAGTCTGCGGTCGCGCCAGAGCGTGGTGCTGCGCCCCGAGGTGAGCGGTCGCATCACGGCGCTCAACTTTCGCGACGGCGAGCGCGTGCGGCGCGGGCAGGTGCTGGTGCAGTTTGACGACCAGTTACCCCGCGCCCAGGTGCAGCAGAGCCAGGCCGAGCTCTCCATCGCCCAGGCCAACCACAAGCGCAATCAGGAACTGGTGGCCCAGGGATTCATCAGCCAGCGTTCGGTCGATGAAAGTGCCGCCAACCTCGAAGTGGCGCGGGCCAAATTGTCCTTGGCGCAGGCCACGGCCTCGCGCCTGAAGATCGTGGCGCCGTTTGACGGCATCGCCGGTATTCGCGGGGTGAACGTGGGCGACTACCTCAAGGACGGTGCCGACATCGTCAATGTCGAAGACCTGGATGTGGTGTATGTGGACTTCCGCCTGCCCGAGCGTTTGCAGAGCAAGGTCCGCACGGGCCAGACCGCCCAGGTGGCGTTCGACGCCTTGCCCGGCGTGCGCTACAGCGCCGTGGTGCAGGCCATCAACCCCCAGATTGACGCCGATGGCCGCTCGGTGGTGGTGCGCGGCTGCATTGACAACCGGCGTCTGCAGCTGCGCCCCGGCATGTTTGCGCGCGTGACGGCCGTGTTTTCCGAGCGCAGCGATGCCCGGGTGATCCCCGAGGAAGCCATCGTGCCCGACGGCAGCAGCCCGTATGTGTTCAAGATTGTGGATGGCAAGGAGCCTGGCAGCCGCGTGGCGCGGCGCACACCCGTCAAGCTGGGTGCGCGCACCCCCGGGTTTGTGGAAGTGGTGGATGGTCTGGCCATGGGAGATGTGGTGGTGACCGCAGGCCAGCAGCGCATCCAAAAGGATGGCACCCCAGTGCGTGTGGTGGAACTGGGCAAGCCAGGCAAGCAGAGCAATGGCGGTGCGCCATCACCAGCGCGCGCAGCCGCCTCGGCCGGGGCGGCAGGTGCAGACCGTGCTGCAGGTGCCGTGGCACCAACCGATGCACCAGCGCCCACCGGGGCTGGCAGCGCCAGCAGCCCCCGGGCAGCGGCGCAGCCGATGGCAACCGCACCCGTTGCCAATGCTGCTACCGCCGCCGCTGCCACTGCCACTGCAGCATCGGCCAATGCCGTAGTGGCGCCGTTGCCCGGCCCTAATCCTTGCCAGCTTGCGGGCAGGCCCGGCCGCGCACCACAAGGCAGCCCACGCCATCCTGCGTGATCGATGAAGTTCCAGGACTGCCATGCAACTCGCTGAAATATCGATACGCCGACCGGTCTTTGCGACCGTGCTCTCGCTGCTGGTGCTGCTGATCGGCGCCGTGAGCTTCACGCGCCTGTCGGTGCGCGAATACCCCAAGATCGACGAACCCGTGGTCACCGTCAGCGTGCGTTATGCGGGCGCGTCGGCCGAGGTGATCGAATCCCAGGTCACCAAGCCGCTCGAAGACTCCATTGCGGGCATTGACGCGGTGGACGTCATCACCTCCATCAGCCGGGCCGAGCAAAGCCAGATCAGCGTGCGCTTTCGCCTCGAAAAAGACGCCGACAACGCCGCCGCCGAGGTGCGCGACCGCACCGCGCGGGTGCGCAACCGCCTGCCCGATGCTGTGGATGAGCCCGTGATCGCCAAGGTGGAGGCGGATGCCTCGCCCGTGATGTGGCTGGCTTTCAGCAGCGAGACACGCACGCCGCTGGAGATCAACGACCTCATCAACCGCATCGTCAAGCCCCGGCTGCAGACGGTGACCGGTGTGGCCGATGTGCCCATCTACGGCGAGCGGAAATACGCCATGCGCGTGTGGCTGGACCCCGAGCGTTTGGCGGGCTACCGCCTGACCACGCAGGACGTGGAAGACGCCATCCGCCGCAACAACCTGGAGCTGCCCGCAGGTCGCATCGAGTCGCAGCAGCGCGAGTTCAGCGTCACCTCGCAGACCGACCTGGCCACGCCGTTGCAGTTTTCCGAGGTGGTGATCCGCACCGTGAACGGCTTCCCGGTCCGTATCCGCGACGTCGCGCGGGTGGAAGAGGGCGCCGCCAGCGACCGCAGCCGCGTGCGCCTGAACGGGCGCGAAGCCATTTCCGTGGGCGTGATCCGACAGGCCACCGCGAACCCGCTGGAGCTGTCGCAGGGCGTGCGCGCCATGCTGCCCACGCTCAAGGCCGACCTGCCACCGGACATCGGCATCGACATTGCCAACGACAACTCGCTGTTCATCGACCGGTCCATCAAAAGCGTCTACACCACCATTGCCGAGGCCGTGGTGCTGGTGGCCCTGGTGATCTTTGTCTTCTTGCGTACCTTCCGCGCGTCCATCATTCCCATCATCACCATCCCGGTGAGCCTGGTGGGCAGTTTTGCGCTGATGTCGCTGGCGGGTTTTTCGATCAACACCCTCACGTTGCTGGCGCTGGTGCTGGCCATCGGCCTGGTGGTGGACGATGCCATCGTGATGCTGGAGAACATCTACCGCCACATCGAGGAAGGGCTGGACCCGTTCTCAGCCGCCATCAAGGGCGCGCGCGAAATCGGCTTTGCCATCGTGGCCATGACGCTCACGCTGGTGGCGGTGTATGCCCCGCTGGCCTTTACCCCGGGCCGCACGGGCCGGTTGTTTGTGGAATTCGCATTGGCCTTGGCGGGCGCGGTGGTGGTGTCCGGCTTCGTGGCGCTGACGCTGTCACCCATGATGTGTTCGCTGCTGCTCAAGCACAACCCGAAGCCCAACTGGTTCGACCGCTCGATGGAGCGCTGGCTCACGGCCTTGTCAGACGCTTATGGCCGCCTTTTGCGGTGGCTGGTGACGGCCCGCTGGTCGGCCAAGGGCAGCGAGCGCGGGGGCGTGCGCGGCGCCATCTTCCAGGCCCGCTGGATCGTGCTGGCGGTGATGGCGGTGAGTGGTGCGGCGCTGGTGGTGGTTTACCCCAGCATGCGGCAAGAGCTGTCGCCGCTGGAAGACCGGGGCACCATCCTGGCCAGCGTCACCGCCCCCGACGGCGCCACGCTGGACTACACCAACCGCTACGCACTGGAGCTGGAAAAGATCGGCCAGGACTACCCCGAGTTCGACCGCATCTTCGCCAACATCGGCAACCCCACCGTGGCCCAGGGCAGCGTGATCTACCGCACTGTGGATTGGGAGAAGCGTGACCGCACCACGCTGGAGCTGGCGCGCGAACTGCAGCCCAAGGTGTCGGGCTTGCCTGGCGTCAACGCCTTTCTCATCACGCCGCCGTCGCTGGGTCAGGGCTTTCGCTCGCGTCCGCTCACCTACGTGATCCAGACCTCGGACAGCTACGAAAACCTCAACGCCGTCACCAACGCCTTCATGGCCGAGATCGCGCAGAACCCCGGCATCGTCGGCCCCGACGTGGACCTGCGGCTGAACAAGCCCGAGCTGCGCATCGAAGTCAACCGCGAACGCGCCGCCGACCTGGGCGTGAGCGTGGATGTGGTGGCCAAGGCCATCGAAACCATGCTGGGAGGGCGCACAGTGACGCGCTACAAGCGCGATGCCGAGCAGTACGACGTGATCGTGCAGACCGAGGCCAGGGGCCGCACCACGCCCGAGAACATCGACACCATCTACGTGCGCGGCCGCAACGAAGCCATGATCCCGCTGTCCAGCCTGGTCAACGTGCGCGAAAGCGTGAGCCCGCGCGAGCTGAACCACTTTGGTCAGCGCCGCTCGGCCACCATCACGGCCAACCTGTCGCCTGACTACTCGCTGGGCGAGGCGCTGAGCTTCATGGACGCCACGGCGGCGAAAGTGCTCAAGCCCGGCTACACCACCGAACTCAACGGCACCTCGCGCGAGTTCAAGAGCTCGCAGGGGGCGCTGGGCATCGTCTTCGTACTGGCTTTGGTCTTTATCTTCCTGGTGCTGGCCGCGCAGTTCGAGAGTTTCATCGACCCGCTGGTCATCATGGTCTCGGTGCCGCTGTCGATGATTGGTGCGCTGCTGGCGCTCAAGTGGAGCGGCGGCTCGCTCAACGTGTATTCGCAGATCGGGCTGATCACGCTGGTGGGGCTCATCACCAAACACGGCATCTTGATCGTGGAGTTCACCAACCAGCTGCGTGAGCAGGGCATGGAGATGGTGGATGCGCTCGTCAAGGCCTCGGCCCAGCGCCTGCGCCCCATCCTGATGACCACCGGCGCCATGGTGCTGGGAGCCATCCCGCTCGCGCTGGCTTCAGGCGCGGGCGCCGAGACGCGCACGCAGATCGGCTGGGTGATTGTGGGAGGCATGTCGCTGGGCACGCTGCTCACGATCTTTGTGGTGCCCACCATGTACACCCTGTTTGCGCGCAAGGCAGTGCCGGGTGCGAACACGGCCGTGGCTGCCGAGGAGCCTGAGCATCCGCTGCACCCGCCGCACGATTACGTGGCCAAGTAGCCATGCGGAGCCCCAACGGCGGAGCGTTGCGACCCAATAAGAAGCCCCGATGGGGCTTCTTCCTATTCGGAGTCGGACGCGTGCCTCATGCAGGTGCCGAGACGGTGTTTACGGCGTCCAGAACGTCTTGCTGCCCCTGAGGCCGCACCAGGCGAGCGACCTCCTTGCCGTCCTTCAAGAACACCAGCGTGGGCCACAGCTTGACGCCGAAGGTGCGACCCAGGCGCTGGCCGGGGCCATCTTCCACCTTGATGTGCGCTACGTCTGCGCGGTCCTTCAGCGCTTGTTCGATCAGTGGCTGCGCGCGCTGGCAGTGGCCGCACCAGGGGGTGCCAAATTCCACAACGGCGGCGCCTGTCAGGCGGTCCACCTCGTCACGGGATGGGGGTTGCGCAAGGTGCTGGGCGGTGTAGGGCATAGGCGCAAGATTTCCAAACGGGTGCAAATGAAAAAAGCCATTGTGCTGTGCTCCGCCCGCGCGGGGTGCCACGGGCGCGGCTCCTGTGAGAGATGCTTAGCAAGGGCCGCCCCGCAGTGAAGGCCGTCCCCCCGGGGGGAAGGTGCAAAGCGACTCAGGGGGTCAAATAACGCCGTTAAACACCATCACATCCACCGTGTCGCCCACGGCCACGTTGCCCTGGCCGTGGTGCAGCACAATGAGTCCGTTGGCCTGCACCATCGAGCTGAGCACACCCGAGCCCTGGTTACCCGTGGTGCGCACCTGCAGGGTGCCGTCGGCGGCGGTGGTGATGGTGCCGCGCTGGTACTCCGTGCGGCCAGGCTTCTTGCGCATGGCTTCGGTGCTGGTGGCGCGCAGCAGCGGTGGGGTGCTGTGGTTGCTGCCCATCATGCGCAGCAGGGCGGGGCGCACAAAGGCCAGAAACGTCACCATCACCGCCACGGGGTTGCCCGGCAAGCCGAACAACACCGCACCGCTGTGGGGTTGATTGGTATCATTTTGATAGCTGTTAGCGCTTGATGGGTAAGCGCTGGAGGCCAATTCGGCTTGATTTTCTGTGGTGGCAATGCGCCCCACCGCCATAGGGCGGCCCGGCCGCATGGCAATGCGCCAGAAGGCCACGTCGCCCAGCTTCTTCATCATGGTGCGTGTGTGGTCGGCCTCGCCCACGCTCACGCCGCCGCTGGTGATGATGGCGTCCGCGCGCTGCGCCGCGTTGCGAAATGCGGCCTCCAACAATTCCGGCTCGTCGCGGACCACGCCCAGGTCGATCACCTCCACGCCCAGCCGCGTGAGCAGGCCGAACACGGTGTAGCGGTTGCTGTCGTACACGGCGCCTTCGCGGGGTGGCTCGCCGAGGCTCAGGATCTCGTCGCCGGTCGAGAAATACGCCACGCGCAGGCGGCGGTACACCGTGACGGTGGACAGGCCCAGGCTGGCGACCAGGCCCAGCGCAGCAGGCGCCAGCAGCGTGCCCTTGGCCAGCGCCACGCTACCCTCCATCAGGTCTTCGCCCTTGAAGCGGCGGTTGTCGCCGGTCTTGAGCACATCGGCCGCGATGGTGATGTGGCCGTCAGCTGCGGCGGCTCTGGTGAACTCCTGCGGCACCACGGTATCGAGGCCCGTGGGCATGATGGCGCCGGTCATGATCTTGACGCACTCGCCCGCCGCCACGGTGCCCACCCAAGCCTTGCCCGCCAGCGCCGTGCCCACCACGCGCAGCGTGAGAGGCTGGCCTGCGACCAGTTGGTCGCCGGCAAACGCATAGCCGTCCATGGCCGAGTTGTCGTGTGGTGGCACGCTGATGGGTGAAATCACGTCCTGCGCCAGCACGCGTCCCAGGGCGCTGAAGAGGGGCAAGTCTTCGGTGGCGCTCACGGGCTCGACCAGCCGTTCCAAGAACGTGTTCACATCGGCAGCGCTCAGGGCCTGCGGGTCGTAGCCTTGCAGTTCGGCGGCAATCTGGGCAATGGTTTTCATGGGGCTCAGTAACTTTCAATCAGTCGTGCAGCACGCGCACCATGTGCAGCTTGTCAAAGCCCACGCCGTCCACCACGATGGCGTGGGGCAGCAGGCCCCAGGCGCGGAACCCAGCCTGCTCGTACAGGCGCACGACATGCGTGTTGGAGGCGGTGACCGTCAGCACCAGCTGGGTCAGCCCGGGCACGCGGCTGGCGGCCTCTACGCAGGCGACTACCAGCTGCTGGCCGACGCCCTGGCGCTGGGCTTGTGGCGCAACCATCATGCCTACCAGCGTAGCGAGGTGCCGCTGCTTGGTGCGCTGCTCGCGCTCACAGCCCAGGCAGCCGACCAGCTGGCCTGCGGCATCGAAGGCACCGAGGAAGAACTGACCCGACTCCGGCGCGCCAAAACGCGCCACGTACTCGCTGGCATCGCGACCCACCGAGGATTCGTAGTCGGACGTGAACGCATCCGGCGCGGTGCGCAACGCCTCGTCGCGAAGGGCTTTGTAGGCCACAGCGTCCGATGCGACCAACGGGCGGATCAACACTGCACGGGCGGCCGCAGGCGTGTGCGCGTTCATCGCAGCGGTGCGTGATCAGGCCTGCGGCGCGCTCGCGTTTTCCAGCGCGTGCAGCTCAGCCAGGGTGTTGGCGTTGAAAAAGGCCTTGGGGTCGTCGCCGGGCTGGTCAAACGGCACGATGGCGCAGCGGTGCTGTGCCGTCCATGCGTCAATCTTGCGGCCACCGGCCTGGGTGAAAGCGACCAGGCTTTCGAGCAGGTCCACGCGCAGCAGGCAGAACACCGGCTGGGTGCGCACGGTGGTGCGGCCCGTGCCATCGTCCTCGGGCGCTGCGGCCATGGCGATGTCGGCGTCCTGGGCGTCAGCCGCCGCCGCCAGGCGCTGGGCCAGGTCCAGGGGGAACAGCGGGGTGTCGCAGGGCACTGTCAGCAGCCAGGGCGTTTCGCAACGCTCCAGGCCTGTCAAAAAACCCGCTAGCGGCCCGGCATAGTCGCTCAGCACGTCGGGCCACACCGGTGCGCCGAAGGCTTCGTAGGCGGCCAGATTGCGATTGGCGTTGACCATGGTGGCGCCGGTCTGCATCTGCAGTCGCATCAGGGTGTGCAGGGCCAGGGGCAGGCCCCGAAAGTTTTGCAGGCCTTTGTCGACCCCGCCCATGCGGGAGCCGCGGCCGCCGGCAAGGACGATGCCGGTAATGTCTTGGGTGTCAATCTTGGTCATGGTGCGCGCGATGGAGCGTGAAATAGAGGGCTACCGCAGCGGCCGGGTACGCAGCGCGGTCAACTGCAGGCAGGAAAGGACAGCCGTGCCGACCAGCAGGCCCAGGGACACAGGTTGTACAAAGGCCTCGTGTCCCAGGGCAAAAAACAGCCCGTGGATCACCACGGTCAAGGCACCGAGGCAAGGCATGAGTTTGTAGAACATCAGGGCCGCTGAACCCTCGCCACGGGCCACTTGCGCCTGCGCGTACAGGACCAGCGCAATGATGGGCAGGTTCAGCAGCAAGTTGACCTGGTTGCCGCCGGGGATGTGAAACAGCTCCCACTCGTGCCAGTACGCGGCGTCGATCTGGTGGGTGACCAGGACGGCGGCGTTGGCCAGAAACAGTGCGCGGTGTTTGGGTTGAAGGGACATGGGTGGCTGTAAGGACAACGCGAGGACCGAAGCCACCGATGGTGCCCTAAAAAGTCGGCACTTTGCTTACCCGCCGATGTAGCTCATTTCCACACGCCGCACCCCTGGCGTGTTGTCTGCCGGCAGGGTGCTGCGCAGCTCGGAGTAGCGGTCAGCGCGTTGCTGCCAGATGGGCGCGATGGCCGAGGCAATCGCCTCGTCGCTGGCGCCGCCACGCAGCAGGGTTCGCAGGTCGTAGCCCTCGGAGGCAAACAGGCACAGGTAGAGCTTGCCTTCGGTAGACAGGCGCGCGCGGTTGCAGTCGTGGCAAAACGCCTGGGTCACGCTGCTGATCACGCCCACCTCGCCCAGGGCGGGGTCGTATTGGCCCTGGGCGTTGGCATAGCCCCAGCGCTCGGCAGTTTCGCCGGGGCTGCTCGGGTCGAGCTGGACCAGCGGCAGCTCGGCGCGCAGGCGCTCGATCAGCTCGGCCGAGGGCAGCACTTCGTCCATGCGCCAGCCGTTGGTGGCGCCCACGTCCATGTATTCGATGAAACGCAGCGTGGTGCCCGAGCCCCGGAAGTGGCGGGCCATGGGAAAAATTTCGTGGTCGTTGGTGCCGCGCTTGACCACCATGTTGACCTTGATGTGCGACAGCCCGGCGGCGTGCGCCGCTTCGATGCCCGCCAGCACGTCGGCCACCGGAAAGTCCACATCGTTCATGCGGCGAAACACGGCGTCGTCCAGGCCGTCGAGGCTCACGGTCACGCGGTTCAGGCCCGCGTCTTTCAGCGCTTTGGCCTTGCGCGCCAGCAGCGATCCGTTGGTGGTCAGCGTGAGGTCGGGCGCCAGCCCGTCCACCGTGCGCAGCTGGGCCAGTTGCGCCACCAGCGCTTCCAGGTTCTTGCGCAGCAGGGGCTCGCCACCGGTCAGGCGGATCTTGCGCACGCCATGCGCCAGGAAGAGCTTTGCCAGCCGCGTGATCTCTTCAAAGCTCAGCAGCGCGCCATGGGGCAGGTAGGGGTAGTCCTTGTCGAACACTTCCTTGGGCATGCAGTAGTTGCAGCGGAAGTTGCAGCGGTCCGTCACGCTGATGCGCAGGTCACGCAGCGCGCGGCCCCGGGTGTCGGTGAGCAGGCCGGTGGGGGCCACGGGGTGTGTGGGCACCCGCGCCGCCAGAGCGGCGATGCGTTGGTCCACCAGAGGAATCACACGTTCGGCCATGGCGTGATTTTGCCGCAAGGGGGCCTGCAGAGGGGGCAAGCCCCTGCGCGCGGAGTTGATCGCGGTCAAGTTTTGCCCAGGCGCTGGTATGGCCCGCCTTTGACATGGCGCAGGGCGTTCTGGTTGCTGCGTTGCAACAATCTGCCCATTCGATTTCAAGGGGATTCCCATGTTGACGCGCGAATTTTCTGCCGATGCCACGCCATGCCAGCGCCGTGTGGCCCTTCAGTGGGTGGCGGCGGGTGTTCTGCTGCCCACCTGGGCAACTTGGGCGACTGGAGCCCAGGCGCAGATGGGGTTGTCGGGGGCCATCAACTATGCGGGCTGGTTTCGCGCACTGTCGCAGCGCATGGCCAAGGCCTACTGCCAGCAGTACCTGCAGGTGCTGCCTGCGGCGGCGGTGGATGTGATGGGTTTGGCGCGCAAGATGGTGCAGACGGGCAGCGGCGAACTGGCCCGAGGCATGCAGTCGGGCCAGTGGCCTACAGAAGTCGGGCGGCAGCTGGCAGAAGTGCAAAAGCAGTTTGCCCTGCTCAACCAGATGACTTCGGCGCCCGCCACCACCACGGCCCTGGTGACGGCGGCATCGGAACAGGCCGATCGGACGCTGCTCATTGCGCAGGCCGTGACCGAGGCCATCGAAAAAATGGCACAGGCCCCCAGTGCCCGCCTGGTGAACCTGGCGGGCCGTCAGCGCATGCTGTCGCAGCGCTTGGCCAAGAACTACTTTTTGAGTGCTGCCAAGGTGGATTCCAAGGTGGTGCAGGCGCAGCTGGCGTCCGATGCGGCGGACTTCCGCCAGGCCTTGCAGACATTGAAGGCGGCGCCCGTGTCCACATCGTCCATCCGCAACGAGCTGGAGCTGGCCGACTCACAGTGGCTGTTTTTTGAATCCGCGCTGCGCCGCCCGGCCGATGACGCGGGGCTGAATGCCGTGGCCACCACCAGCGAACGCCTGCTGGGGGTGATGGACAAGCTCACCGGCCTGTACGACGCTGCCCTGCGCGAGGTGCTGGGCTGAGAGGCAGGGAACGGCCGGGGTCACCCGATCAGCCGCCCCAGCCCGCAAGCTGCATGAAGTCCGCCAGGCGGCAATCGCGCCCCACCAGCACCAGCCGGGTGTCCAGCGCGTTGAAAAACCCTGGGGGAGGTGGAAGCGGCAGCTGCTGGACGCGTTTGTGGGTGTCGATGCGCGCCGCTGCCAGTTCGTAGTCGCGTGCCAGGGCCATCCACAGGCCATGGGCGCCTGCAGATTGGCGTGCGCCTGTTATCAGGCTCCTCCCTGAGTCCAGCCACCACCGGTAGATGGCTGATGCAATGCCCATGCGGCGGTAGCCGTCCACCACCTTGGTGTGGGGCGCGCGCAGGTGGCGGTCGGTGCGGCGGTCCACTTCGACCAGCCGGTTGAACACGGTGTAGGCCACGATGCGGTTGCGCTGCGGGTCGATGGCATACACAAAGTATTCGCCGTCGGCCTCGCGCAGGCGAAACACGAGCCCATGCAGATGCAAGGGCAACGGCTGCATCGCATCGCGCGTGCGGTGGTTGGTGCGGATGCGGTCGTACAGCGCCTCGAACTCGCGCTGGATGTCGCGGCCCGACAGATCCACGTCGATGCGCAGTTCGGTCAGCCGCTGGGCCCACCGGCCCAGCAAGCCCTGGTCGGGCCACGTGGTGGAGAAGACGGTGGCGTCGCGTGGGTCGCACAGGCAGCAGGCGATGGCCATCATGGTGTGTTCCCCTGGCCATCGGTCCAGCAGCCGCTCAGCAGGCGTGCAGGCTGTTCGCGGGCGCACACCTGGGCGCTGTGGGGCCAGTCGGGCAGCGGCACCACCAGGCCTGCGTATACGCCGTAGGCCTCACCCGCCGCAATGGTTTCGCCCGCCCACAGGCTCTCGCCCGCGCGGATAGCCCCGCCGGCGTGGATATGTCCACCCGCCCGCACCCCCCAGCCCACCTGCAGGTGGCCCTTGCAGTCCACGTCGCCCGTTACCCACACGCCCCGGGCAGCCTGCACGGCAGCATCGGTTTGCAGGTGGCCACCCACCTTGATGCCGCCGTCGCAACCCAGGTCGCCTACCACCCGCAGATCCTGGGTCACCCGGCAGTGGCCACCGACGTGGGCGGCAGCCCCGCAGTCCAGCTCGCCGCCCACACGCAGGCTGCCTGTGCACTGCAGCCGCTGCGCCACTGTCAGCGACCAGCCCACGCGCGCATCGCCGTGCAGCCGCGCGCTGCCCTCGCAGCGCACTGCGCCCGCCACGCGCAGGTCTTCGCCCACGCGCAGTGCACCACCCACCCGCAGGCCGCCCAGCACGCTGAGGCTGCGGCCCGTGCGCAGCACACCCTCCACGTCGGCATGGCCCCGGCAGCGTACGCTGCCGGCAAATACCAGTGCGTCCGCCTCCAGGTGGTCTACCTCCAGCACATCGTTGGTGGGGCCGAACTGGTCGAGCATCCAGCAGGCGTCTTCCAGACGGCCCTCGCGCACCAGGTCATCCAGCAGCGCCTGGTAGTTGCTGGCGCCCTCCTGGCGGCGCAGGTACCAGCGGTAGCCGTCGGCGCAGGGCTGCTTGGCACGGATGAAGTGGCGGGTGATGTCGGGGGCGACCGCCGCGCTGGCGATAGCCTCATCGGCGGGCAGGCTGCGCGCGGGGGCGCACGGGGCGAGCGAAATCTCGCCCGAAGGAAACGGGGGCATGGACACTCCTGACGTTCGCGCCCTGGCTGCTGCCAAGGCGCAAGCTGGCGCTGGGCGTGGGGCCCGGCGACAGGAGGTGCGCGAAAAGAATGCGAAGGGGAGGGGGTGTCGCCGGGCTCAGGAATCTGCAGCGAGTGTGCAGACTTGGCGGTCACCGGCCTGGAGCGTGGCCTGCGAGCGCGCGGCACGGCGCAGCGGCGCTGTGGCGCTGGCGGTCGTGGCGGTCGTGGCGGTGGAGTGGCTCGCAAACATCGGCGGCACTATAGGCAGCGGTTTCAAGACCGTCAAATCAATCCGCACTGCCTTGGTGCGGATTGGGCGCGCGCGCAAACGCAAGTGATGGTGGCTTGCGAGCGCGCTCGGGGCCTTTACACGCAGCGTCCACCATCCACCTCGATGCACACGCCGCTGATGAACGACGCCTCGTCGCTGGCGAGGTACAGCGCCGCGTTGGCCACGTCCAGCGCGGTAGAGAAGCGGCCCAGCGGAATGGTGGCCAAAAACTTGGCACGGCGCGCCTCGTCCACCGGGCCGCCCGCAAACTCGGCGGCCAGTCCCGTGTCGGGGTTGAACACGGGGTTGATGCAGTTCACGCGGATGTTGTCGGGGCCTAGCTCGGCCGCCATGGACTTGCTGGTGATGATGACGGCGCCCTTGGAGCCGTTGTACCAGGTCAGGCCCGGGCGCGGACGCAGCCCGGCGGTGGAGGCGATGTTGATGATGCTGCCGCCACCGGCCTGGCGCAATGCAGGCACGGCGTGGATGGCCGACAGGTAGATGCTCTTCATGTTGATGGCATAGACCTTGTCGAACTCGTCCTCGCTCACTTCGAGCATGGGGCGGTTGCGGTGCGTCCAGCCTGCGTTGTTCACCACCACGTCCAGGCGGCCGTACAGGCGCACGGCCTCATCGACCATCGCCTTCACCTCGGCGGACTTCGTCACATCGGCCTTGAAGAAAGCCGCCGTCCCACCGGCTGCCGTGATCTCAGCCACCACGCGCTGGCCACCGGCTTCATTGATGTCGTTGACGATGACCTTGCCGCCCTCTGCGGCCAGGCGCTTGGCGATGCCTTCGCCGATGCCGTTGCCAGCGCCGGTGACGATGATGGATTTGTTTGAAACGCGCATGGAATGGCTCCTTGAATTATTCAAAATTGATAGCTACTAGCGCTTGACTATCAAGCGATAGAGGCTTATTTGGCTGAGATTTCTGCAGTGGAATCTGTGGTTGTGGGTTGCTCCGCCAGCTTGGCGGCCTGCGGCGCACGGCCGTAGAACTGGGGGAAAAACTCTTTCACGCCCTGGCCGTTGAAGTCCCACCCCGTGCACTGGCCCAGGTGGCGCGGTGGCTCGTCGGGGTGGCTGGACGAAAACACGGCGGGCACCGACTGGAACGCCGCCGTGGCCAGGTTGAACAACAGCTCGCGCAGGTGGGTACAGCTCGCCACGCCGCCCAGATGCTTCTGGATGGACTGGCGCCAGCCGCGCGCCATGCCGCAGCCCACCATGTGCTGCAGTGCAGTTTGGGCCTCGGTGCAGCCCTGGAGCGGGTGCGAATCCATCGCCACATCGATCGCCTGCACCACCAGCTGGCGGTTCACGGTCACGCGCAGCCACATGTGGTGGATGGCCTCGCCCGCGAGGCGCTGTTTGGTAGGGTCGCGAAAAGAGGTGGCGTCGTAGGCCTTGCTGTCGTGCAGCTCGCCTTCAATGTCCCACAGTCCATCGTCGCGTTCAAAGCCCTGGTAGTTCACCCGGCGGACATGTTTCAGGGTGCGGGGGGCGGGGGGACTCAGGGGCATGCGTTTTTATGGTGACTAGGTAGCGAGAGACTGGAACTGGCGCGGCCTACGCCAGGGTCGCCGCGCAAGGGCCGCCCCGCCGCGCTGGCGGCGTCCCCCCAAGGGGGAAGGCGCGCAGCGACACAGGGGGTTATCCATATTTGATGGCAACGGTCTTCAAGGTGGTGAAGCCGTACAGCGCCTCAAAGCCCTTTTCGCGTCCATAGCCGCTGGATTTGACGCCGCCAAACGGCAACTCCACACCGCCGGCCGCGCCGTAGTTGTTGATGAACACCTGGCCGCTGTGCACACGCTTGGCCATGCGGAACTGGCGCGCGCCGTCACGCGTCCAGATGCCGGCCACCAGGCCGAATTGCGTGGCGTTGGCCAGCTCCACCGCATGGTCTTCGTCCTGAAAGGCCATCGCCGACAGCACGGGGCCGAAGACTTCTTCCTGTGCCAGGCGGTGGCCCACGGGCACGTCGCGCAGCAGGGTGGGGGCCTGGTAGTAGCCGGTCTCGGGCGCTTCGTCCACCACCACGCCCTGCGCCACCATGGGGATGCCTGCCACCTGCGCGTCGGAGAGGAAATCCGACACGCGGTGTGGCGGCGTCTGGATGCTCAGCGGGCCCACGTCCAGGTCCATGGCGGCGGGGCCGACGCGCAACTTTTCAAACGCCTTGCCCAGGCGCTCCAGCAGGGGTTCATAAATCAGCGAGTCGATCAGCACGCGCGAGCCGGCCGAGCAGGTCTGCCCGGCGTTCTGCACGATGGCGTTGATGACCACGGGGATGGCGGCATCGAGGTCCGCATCCGCAAAGATGATCTGCGGGCTTTTTCCGCCCAGCTCCAGCGTCACGGGGCAGTGGCGCTCGGCGGCCACCTGTTGGATCAGCGTGCCGATTTTGGGGCTGCCGGTGAAGCTGATGTGGTCGATGCCGGGGTGGCGCGCCAATGCGTCGCCCACCTCATGGCCGTAGCCGGTGACGATGTTGAGCGCGCCGGAGGGAAAGCCCACCTCGGCCGCGAGCTGCGCCACGCGGATCAGCGACAGGCAGGCGTCCTCAGCAGGCTTGACCACGCACACATTGCCCGCCGCCAGCGCGCCGCCCACGCTGCGGCCGAAGATCTGCATGGGGTAGTTCCAGGGGATCACATGGCCCGTGACGCCGTGGGGCTCGCGCCAGGTCAGCACGCTGTATCCGTCGGGGTAGGGA
>PJUL01000387.1_pt1 | contig 33605 bp, 21 predicted proteins | sample 1512221 | NCBI WGS metagenome assembly PJUL01 (sample SAMN08177667, study PRJNA422409) | Feces metagenome, whole genome shotgun sequencing project.
TCTGGTGCGCGGCCGTGCTGCTCTTGCTGATGTGGTCGTCGCCCGCGATGGCGATCACGCCGCCGTGCTTGGCGGTGCCGGCCATGTTGGCGTGCTTGAACACGTCCGAGCAGCGGTCCACGCCCGGGCCCTTGCCGTACCAGATGCCGAAGACACCGTCGAACTTCTTGGACTGCGGGTACAGGTCGAGCTGCTGCGTGCCCCAGACCGCCGTGGCGCCAAGTTCCTCGTTCACCCCGGGCTGAAACACGATGTTGTTGGCCGCCAGATGCTTCTTGGCGGCCCAGAGCGCCTGGTCGTAGGTACCCAGCGGCGAGCCTCGGTAGCCGCTGATGAAGCCGGCGGTGTTGAGACCTGCGGCCGCATCGCGCTGGCGCTGCAGCATGGGCAGGCGGACCAGGGCCTGCACCCCGCTCATGAACGCCCGGCCTTCATCCAGTGTGTATTTGTCGTCGAGCGTGACGGTTTCCAGGGCTTTGCGGATGTGCTCGGGCAGCGGGGCGTTCATGTGGCTATGTCTCCAATGGCTTTTTTGGGGGATCCGCGCCTTGTGAGCGTGGTCAGGCAGCGCATCGCGGCCCGTTTAGGGCTGCGGCTCTAGTGCTTGGGTAAGTGTATGTCTGTGCGGCGGATATGTCTTTGCGTTGTGTGCCGAATTTGGGCTATTCTGAGAAAGGATCTTTCTTGAATTGACCGTTTTGTGAACACTCTCGACAAATTCGACATCTCTATCCTCAATGAGCTGCAGGCCGATGCCCGCTTGACCAACGCCGAGCTGGCGCAGCGCGTGGGCCTGTCGGCCGCACCGTGCTGGCGCCGGGTGCGGGCCCTGGAGGAGCAAGGCTTCATCAAGGGCTACCGCGCCGAGATCGACCGGCACAAGATCGGCCTGGGCGTGCTGGCCTTCGTGCGGCTGGATGCCGACCGCAGCACGGGCAACCTCACGCGCCAGATGGAAGAAGCGATCCGCCAGATTCCGGAGGTCGTTTCCTGCCACTACATCAGCGGTACCGGCACTTTCGAGCTGCAGGTGGTGGCGCGCGACCTGGACAGCTTTTCACAGTTCGCGCGCGACGTGCTGCTCAACCTGCCCAACGTGAAAGACATGCACACGAGCTTCTCGCTGGGCGAGGTCAAGGCCAGCAGCGCGCTGCCGCTCACGCACCTCGTGCGTACAAAACAGTAGATGCTATTGATTTGGTAGCTTCTGGCGCTTTATCAACAAGCGCTAGAGGCTGTTTTGGCTTGTAGTTGGCTGGCTGGGAGCGCCTGGGCCAAGTAACAAGGCGTTAGCGCACGGCCCGGGCGCATGGTGTGCTGTATAAGCCTGCGGAACCACAGCGGACTGCCCAACCACCGTGCGGTGCAGGCGGTTCTGGGCGGGTCCATGAATACGATGGCTTCTTTCGGGCGCAGGCGTGCCGCCTGCCGAAGGGGCCCTAACGAGGGAGCGGGCAGCATGGTCATTTGGGGTATTTTTTGGGGGGCGGTGCTGGGCTCCTGGTTCGGCGGCTATGGCGACTTCGGACCGTTTCTGGGCGGCGTCCTCGGCGCATTTGCCGGGCTGTCGCTGCGCTGGTCGGTGCGCTCGGCCATCCGCAAAGAACTGCAGGCGCAGGCGGCGAAGACGGTGGCTTCGCCTGTGCCTTTGCCCGCATCAAGGCCCTCGGTGCCCGCCGCGGCAGACCCCAGGGCGCCCGCTGCACCCCCGGTGGCGCCGGTCTCTGCGCCCGCCATCACGCTGCCCGCGACGCGCGAGGCGCCTGCGGAAACCGAGGATCCATTCTGGGCGGGCCAAACCACGCCGCAAGGCAGAACGTCAGCTTCGCCGCCGCCTGTTGCCTCCACACCTGCGCCCCGCCGCCCCGCGGCGCCCAGTCAGCCCGGCGCTGTGGAACAGGCGGTGCTGGCGGCCCGAAACTGGTTCCTGGGCGGCAACACCATCGTGCGCGTTGGCTTGGTGATCCTCTTCATCGGCCTGTCTTTCCTCGCCCGGTACGCGGCTTCGGCGGGGCTGTTTCCGGTGGAGTTTCGCCTGGCCGCCGTCGCGGCGGTGGGCATTGCGCTGCTGGTGGTGGGTTTCCGCAAGCGCGCAGACAAGCCCGGCTTTGCGCTGGCCCTTCAGGGCGGCGGTGTGGCGGTGATGTACCTCACCGTGTTCGCGGCCTTCCGGCTCTATGGGCTGCTGCCGCCGCTGCTGGCTTTCGGGTTGATGCTCGTGGTTTGCGCTGCGAGCTGCGCCCTTGCGCTGTTGCAGAACTCGCGCGCACTGGCGGTGGCGGCGTTTGCGGGTGGCTTTGCGGCGCCCATCCTGCTGTCCACGGGCCAGGGCAGCCACGTGGGCCTGTTCAGCTACTACACGCTGCTCAACCTGGCGATTCTTTTCATCGCCCACAAGCGCTCCTGGCGCGTGCTGAACGTGGTCGGCTTCATCGCGACCTTCGGTGTTGCCACGGCCTGGGGGGCGCTCAAATATGTGCCCGACCAGTACGCCAGCACGCAGCCCTTCCTCGCGGTGTTCGTGCTCATCTACCTCTTCACCGCCATCCTCTACGCGCGCAACACGCCCACCCGGCTGGGCAACACGGTGGACACCATGCTGGTCTTTGGCACGCCGCTGGTGGGCTTTGGCCTGCAGGCGGGTTTGGTGCAGCCTTTCGAGCTGGGCGCCGCGTTTTCAGCCCTGGCCTTTGCAGCGCTCTACCTGTTGACCGCAACGGTGCTGGCGCGCCGCGCACAGGACAGCTGGCGCCTGCTGACGGAATGTTTCATTGCGATTGGTGTGGGCTTTGCCACGCTGGCCGTGCCGCTGGCGCTGGACGCGCAATGGACAGCTGCGGTGTGGGCGCTCGAAGGCGCGGGCGCCTTCTGGGTCGGCATGCGCCAGGCGCGGTGGATGCCGCGGGCCTTTGGCCTGCTGCTGCAAGGCGTGGCCATGCTGACTTTCATGGAGAGCACCTCCACCCTCTCGCCCTTGCCGCTGCTGAACCCGGCCTTTTTGGGCGCGATGCTGATCGCGCTGCCCGCCTTGTTGCTGGCGTGGTGGCTGCGCAAACCGCTGGCCCACAGCGGCTCGGCCTGGGCCCGGGCTTATGCGGCGGTGGAAGCGCGACTGTCCAGCCCGGCGTACCTCTACGGTTTTGTGTTCTGGTGTCTGGCCTGGCTGCTGGAGATCACGCGGCGTGTGCCTGCGCCGGAGACGGGCCAATGGCCCGTGGCCGTGTTCTCCGACCGCATCGCCGAACTGTTGGGCATGCTGGCCATCGTGCTCAGCGCTGCGCTGTCGATGAGGCTGGGCCTCAAGACCCGCTGGGCCGTGGCGACCTGGCCAGCGCGCGGCACCATCGCCGTGCTGGCGCTGGGCTTCATCGCGCAGGTGGGCGACGGCTACCGTGTGCTGGCCACGCCCGCTTGGGCTGTGTGGCCCATCGTGCTGGCGCTGCATGTGTGGATGCTGCGGCAGACGGACCGTCTGCAGGTGCAAGCGGCCGAAGACACCAGCGGACCCGCCCGTTCGAAGGGCGCTTGGTCGCCATTCGGCTGGTTCCACGCCGCCACCGCGTGGCTGGTGACTTTTCTGCTGGCCGACTGCCTGTGGTCCGGCATCGGCAAGGCCGAGCTGTGGCGCACCTCGTGGGCCGGCGTGGTCGTGCTGGTCAGCGCGATTGCGGTGCTGATGCTGCTGGCGCTGTGGGCTGGCCGTGGCAACCGGCCTGCCGCGCGCGCAGCGCTGCCCTGGCCGCTCAACCCGCATGCCGAGGCCTACTACTGGCTGGCGGCCCTGCCGCTGGCGGTGCTGGTGTTCTGGGGTGCACTGCTCGCTGCGGTGCATTCGTCGGGCCACACCGCGCCGCTGCCCTACATCCCGCTGCTCAACCCCACCGACCTCACGCTGGCGCTGGCGCTGGGCGGGCTGGTGTTCTGGCGACGTGTGCTGGTGTCGGCACAGCCGCAGCCTGCCAGCGCAGGCTGGGTGACGGGGCGCAACGCGCTGGCGGCGTTGGCTTTGCTGGCGTTCGTTGCGATCAACACCGTGTGGCTGCGTGTGGCGCACCACTTCTTCGGCGTGCGCTGGGATGCCTCGGCGCTGTTCGACAGCTTCGTGGTGCAAACCGGCTACGCCATTCTTTGGACGCTGCTGGCGCTCAGCATGATGGTGCTGGCGCACCGTAAGGCGCAACGGCCGCTGTGGCTGGTCGGCGCGGGCCTGCTGGGCTTGGTGGTGGTCAAGCTGCTGGCCATCGATCTGTCCAACGCGGGCGGGGCCGAACGCATCATCGCGTTCATCGCCGTGGGCGTGTTGATGCTGGTGGTGGGCTACTTCGCGCCACTGCCGCCCAAGGCCGCTTCGGCTGCGGCGCCGGACGCTACGCCTGAGGGTCCGGGGACTCCGGTCCCGCCGGTGGCACCGGCGCAAGAGGAAACACAGCCATGAGATTTGCAATTCATCCCCTGCAGCACCCCTTGAGCGCCGTGCTGGCCTCGGCCACGTTGTTGTTTTCCACCGGTGCAGCACAGGCCGCGGCCGATGCCAACAGCCCTGCGGCCTACGCCATCCGCATCCCCGTCACCCCCGTGGCCGATGCGCCGCTGCAGCGTGTGTTGCTGCCCGCCGAGGTGCTGGTGCGCTTGCAGAACGCGGGCTATGCCGACGTGCGGCTGTTCAATGGCGCAGGTCAGCCCGTGCCCATGGCCCTGGCGGGCGTGGCGGCGGCGGCCAGTGCGCCAGAAGAAGCGGTGACTTTGCCTGCCTACCCCATTCTGGGCGCTGCCAGCACCGCAGGGCCTGCGGGGCTGGAAGGGCTGTCGCTGCGCATCGAAGAACGCCAGGGCCAGCGCGTGGTGCAGGTCGACACGGCAGGGGCACCCGGCGTGGCAACTCCGGGCGCTGCGCAAACCGCGCAGGTCGTCCGCGGCGCGTTGCTTGATGCCCGCAGCGTGCAGCTGCCGGTGGCCCGCATGGCGTTGGATGTGGACCTGCCCGCCGGCCAGCCCGTGACCTTCACCGTCCAGGCCAGCAAGGACCTGAAATCGTGGCGGCCACTGGCCGAAACGGTTCTGTACCGCGCCGACGCTGCCGCCTCGCCGGCCGCGCCCGGCCGCCTGGGCAACGAGCAGATCGACCTGCATCGGGCCGACCTGCAGGGCCACTATCTGCGCGTGACCTGGGGCGATGCCGCTGTGACCCTGCGCGGCGCCACGCTGGCCACCACGCACGGCCCGGGCCCGCGCGAGCGCGTCAGCGCCAGCATGGCCGTGCCGCCGCTGGGCAACAACCCGCGGGAGCTGGTGTTCGCGCTGCCGTTTGCCACGCCGGTCGCTGCGCTGCGCATCACGCCGCAGGGCAGCAATGTGTTGGTCCCCGTGCGTGTGCTGGGCCGCAACCAGCGCGAGCAGCCCTGGTCGCACCTGGCCAGTGCCGTGGTCTACAAGATGTCCATCGGCGGCAAGGAACAGGCCAGTGCACCGGTCGAGCTGGGCGGCCCCTCGGTGCGCGAGATCAAGATCGAAGCTGACGCCAAGACGCCCGGCTTTGCCGCCGCACCCGAAGTCGCCTTGCAGTTCGAGCCAGCGCAGCTGGTATTCCTGGCCAGCGGGCAGGGGCCGTTCACGCTGGCGGCCGGGCTGCCTGGCGCCGCTGCGGCGGCGAGCGCCTTCCTGCCGCTGTCCAGCCTGGTGCCAGGCTATCAGCCCGCGCAGGAAAACGCCCTGCCCGTGGCGCTGGCCGACGTGGCCCGCGCCGACATCACCGGTGGCAAACCTGCAGACGGCCCACTGGTCGCGGCGGCCACTGCCAGCGCTGGCCCGTCGACGCGCAGCATGGTGCTGTGGGCCGTGCTGCTGGCGGGCGTGGGGGCGCTCGCGCTCATGGCCTGGGCGCTGATGCGACAGACCAGACAGGCCGACAAGGCGGCAGCCGCGCCGTCCGATGCAGCCTGAGAACAGGTTCAGGCGGCACGGGCGTCCAGGCGGTTAAGCGGTCAAGCTCTCGGGATTTTTCTGAAATCGTGAGGGCAAAGACCTTTTGGCGCTTGGCCAGTGCGGGATGGCGTGGAAGTGGCTATTCGCTGCTGCGCGCACACGCCCGCTCCAACCGTCGCACAATGCGCATACATGCCACCCTTGCCGACCCACGAAAGTGCGCGCAGCTCCGCGCCCCCCGATTCCCCTGTGAACAGCGCCGATTCCGATGCAGCGGCCCACCGCGCGGAGGTGGCCCAGGCCGCCGAAGCCACGGTGGTCGCGCAGCTTGAAGAGAGCGCGCCGTCCGCCCCCCAGGCCGCGTCCCTCTCGCCTTTTGCGCCGCTGTCGGTACCCGTGTTCCGCATGCTGTGGCTCACCTGGGTGGCGGCCAACACCTGCATGTGGATGAACGACGTGGCGGCCGCCTGGCTCATGACCACGCTCACCACCTCGCCCGTGCTGGTGGCGCTGGTGCAGACGGCCTCCACCTTGCCGGTGTTTCTGCTGGGCCTGCCCAGCGGTGCGCTGGCCGACATCCTGGACCGGCGCCGCTACTTCATCGCCACGCAGTTCTGGGTGGCCGCCGTGGCCTTGGTGCTGTGCGTGTTCATCCTGGCCGAAGGCATGTCTGCGCCGTTGCTGCTCGCGCTCACGTTTGCCAACGGCATCGGCCTGGCCATGCGCTGGCCGGTGTTTGCGGCCATCGTGCCGGAGCTGGTCAGCCGCCCGCAGTTGCCTGCCGCGCTGGCGCTCAACGGTGTGGCGATGAATGCCTCGCGCATCATCGGGCCGCTGCTGGCCGGTGCCATCATCGCCAGCGCGGGCAGCGCCTGGGTGTTCGTGCTCAACGCGGTGCTGTCTGTGGTGTCGGGCTTCACCATCATGCGCTGGAAGCGCGTTCACACGCCCAGCCCGCTCGGCCGCGAGCGCCTGGGCAGCGCCATGCGCGTGGGCCTGCAGTTCGTGCGCCAGTCGCCGCGCATGCGTGCTGTGCTGTGGCGCATTTCCATCTTCTTTCTGCACGCCACCGCGCTGCTGGCACTGTTGCCGCTGCTGGCCAAGGGGCTTGAAGGTGGCGGCGCGGGCACCTTCACGCTACTGCTGGCCAGCATGGGCGCGGGCGCCATCACGGCGGCGATGTTTCTGCCGCGCCTGCGCCAGGCCATGGCGCGCGATGTGCTGGTGATCCGTGGCACCGCGCTGCAGGCCGCGGCCACCGGCGTGATGGCCGTGGCGCCCAATGTCTACGTGGCTGTGCCTGCCATGTTTGTGGCAGGCATGGCGTGGATCACCACGGCCAACTCGCTCAGTGTGTCGGCCCAGCTCGCCTTGCCCAACTGGGTGCGCGCGCGCGGCATGTCGATCTACCAGATGGCCATCATGGGTTCCACCGCGCTGGGCGCCGCCGTGTGGGGCCAGGTGGCCACGATCAGCGACGTGCATGTGAGCCTGGGCATTGCCGCAGGCACGGGTGTGGTGGCGATGCTGGTGGTGCAGCGCCTGGTGGCCGACCGCAGCATGGAAGAGGACCTGAGCCCTTCGCGCGCTTTCAAGGTGCCCGTGGCCGAAGCGCCGCCGGGTGCCGGGCATCTGGTGGTCACCATCGAATACTTCATCGACCCGGCGCGCGCTGCCGAATTCCGCGCCCTCATGCAGGAGAGCCGCCGAAGCCGCTTGCGCCAGGGCGCGCTGGCCTGGCAGTTGCTGCACGACATCAGCCAGCCTGCGCGGTACATCGAGCGCATCGAGGACGAGTCGTGGACGGAGCACCTGCGCCGCTTCGACCGCGTGACAGCCTCGGACGTGTCGCTGCGCGACCGCAAGCTGGCCTTCCACGTGGGCGACGCGCCACCGCGCGTGACGCGGTGGACGGTGGATTCGTGATGGTCCGGCGCGGGCCGGATCACGGCGCCTGACGGCGGCACCCTCACAATATGCACCCTGCGCGCCACGGCACCGGCACGCGGGTTTTCTGTTTATCTCAACCCTTCGCACCATGTCCGCCTCCGACGAAGATTTCATGCGCCTGGCCCTGGCAGAAGGCCGAAAAGCCCTGCCGGCCTGTTTGCCCAATCCACCTGTGGGCTGTGTGTTCGTCAAAGACGGCGCTGTGCTGACCAGCGGCTTCACCCAGCCGCCTGGGCAACACCACGCCGAGGCCATGGCACTGGCCCAGTGGCCTGGTGACCTGGCTGGCGTGACCGCCTATGTCACGCTGGAGCCGTGTTCGTTCCATGGCCGCACCCCATCGTGCGCGAAGGCGCTGGTGGCACGCGGCATCGAGCGTGTGGTGGTCGCCATGCTCGACCCCGACCCGCGCAATGCGGGCGCCGGGATCGAGATCCTCAAGGCCGCAGGCGTGGAGGTGTTGGTGGGCGTGCTGGAGCGCAGCGCCGCCCAAGACATGGGCGCTTACCTGGCCTTGAGCGCGAACTCGGCTGCCCAGGGAGGTGCCGCATGAAACGCGCCCTACCTGCTCTGTGGTTGTGCCTGGCCATGGCCGCCCCGTGCGCCCACGCCGCCAACTCGCCCGATGCCGCGGGTAATGCCATGGGTAATGCCAGCGCACCCACCGCCGACCCCCGCCTGCTCGGTTGCTGGCGCGCCACCAAGATCGTGCTGTATGTACAGGATGGCACGCAGGCCGAAGACACTTCGGGCCGCTGCACGCTGCAGTTCAAGCAGACCTTGTACGAGTCCACCTGCAAGACCAGCACTGGTACAGCCACCACGGCCTACCGCTACCAGGTTGTGCGCCCCCAGGTGTACGCGGCCACCATGGCCAGCAGCACCTTCAAGACGGACATGATCGGCTCAACGCGCGAGTATGAGTACCGCATCAACGGCGATCAGTTGCGCACCGTGAGCGTGCCCCCCGCCAAGCCGCCCGAGCCCCCCGCTGTGGCGGCCCCGCGGGTGGAGACCGAAGCGGTCAGAACGCCCTGCCCTTGAGGTGGTGGCTTGCTTCTGAATTGATAGCTGGTAGCGCTTGTCCGTAAAGCGCTAGAGGCCAAAAAGGCCTGAAATTCAGGAGAGTTGGCTCTAAGCCGCTCTATCGGCGGCACTGTTACCGTCGGCCGCAAAGCTGCGTTGCAATATGCCGGTCAGCATGGTGTGCAGCAGCGCCTGCACGGCGCCTTTACTCGGCTCGGAGTTTCGCAGTGCTGCCACCAGCGCATCGCCGTGCGCAGCCACCGTGCCGGTGACTTCCGCACGCCAACGCTCGGCCAGCCTGGCGGCATCGGACGGGGGCACACGCTCAAGGTGCGCGATGACGAGGTAGTGTGTGCAGGCCGCCTCCATCGCGTGGCGCAGCAGTTCATCGCCATCGTCCTTCTTCTGCAACGATCGCAGCACCCATGCGGTGGTGCCGCCCAGCAACGCGCCCAGGGCCGTGCCCGCGCCCAGCGTCAGGCCGCCGGTGCCCACGTCGATCAGCGCACCGGCCTTGGCGCCTGCGGCCGCTCCCGCTGCGGCCCCAGCGGACGTGCCGACAGCCAGCGCGGTGGAGGCGCCAGCGCGGCGGGATGTGGGCAGCGGCGTGGGGCTCGGCGGGGAAACGGCTTCGTGCGGCGTGGGCAGAGGCGGCTGGCCGTGCAGCGCGCGCAGGGCAGTATCGAGCGTGTTCACCTGGTCGGCATAGTGGGCGGCCGCGTCGCCGGGCGCAGGGTGCGCGCAGGCGTGCAGGTGCTGGGCCAGGGCCTGCAGCGCTTGTTGAAAGCGCAGCGCGTTGCGCTCCACCCAGGCCGCACGCAGGCGGTCCAGCGCGGGCCGCTGCTGTGCGGGCAGTGTGGTGGCCAGCCGGTCGAACAGCGCGGGCTCCAGCACCCAGCTCGCACCAAAGGCTTCCCAGCGCAGTGCCACGGACGGCACGCCCTGCCACGCTGGCGGCAGAGGGGCGATGGTCCACGCCAGCACGGCATCCACCGGCTGGCTGGCATCGCCAAACTGCAGGCGGTCACCCTGGGGGGTTTGCAGCGCGGCGTTCTGAAACACCTCGGCTTGCGGGCCGTGCAGGCCGACCACCAGGTCGCCGGGCAGGCTGGCGCGCAGCCCATCGAACGCGGCATCGTTCAGATCGAGTGGGGCTTGCCAGCGCCCTTCACGCCAGCGTGCCCAGGCCGCCAGCGCCAGGCGCGGCAACACCACCACCAGCGTGAGCAGGCCCACGTACATCCACACCCAGCGGCTGCCGCCCGCACCTTCACCGGCGAAATTCTGCGTGGCCGTGATCTCCTGCAGCGTGAAGGGCGCCAGGCCAAACAGGGTGGCGAACAGGGCGTGCACCGGCCAGAACAGCACCGACACGATGGTGTGCACCTGTTCGGCGTTGAGAAAGGTGCTCTCCCACCCGAACTGGTAGCGCACCACCAGCCCGCGCAGCAGCAGCGACAGTGCAATGCCCGCGCCCCAGGCCGCCGCGCACAGGTGCAACACGCGCGCGGCCCGCTGCGCCTGCAGGTCGGCCGTGTGGGCCCACCACCGCGCGTGGAAGTCGGCTGCGATGCGCGCCGCCAGCCCGCGACCGCGGCCTGTGCCTACATGGGTCGCAAGGAGCTGCAGGCTTTGCCGCAACGGCAGCGCCGTAGTGGTCGGGCGCCAGGCACGCCAAGCGATCAGCACGTAGATGCACAGGTTCCACACCAGCACCACGAGCAACGGCGGTGAGAGCAGGTCGACCCGGTGCGCATTGGCGATGCGGTCGACGGCCAGGCCCATCAGCAGGGCCAGCAGCGGCAGCCCGTGGGCCAGCCAGCGCCAGAGTGCGCTGGGCTCGCGCAGCGCAGCGACAGACGCGTCTCGGCCGCTGGCGCGCTGGGCGACGGCGTGAGCGTGCTCCAACACCACGTCGCCCGCGTCCACCCGCGACACGCCGCGCTCGCGCGCAGCAGCCACGGCGGTGCGCGTGGCTTCGTCCCACTCCGCCGGGCTGACCAGCGTGCGCCCGGTGTCGGCATGCGCGATGGCCCGGGCGAGCAGCACGGTGCGCAACTGGGGCTCGGTCACGCGCATGAAGACTCCTGATTTAATAGCTGGTAGCGCTTATTGGATAAGCGCTAGAGGCCGATTTGACCCATATTTCCACGATCATTTGGGCCACAGTGCCCACAGCCGCAGCCCCTGCTTGAGCCGCCCGGCAATGTCGCCAGCCTCTGGCCCCCAGCCGGTAAAAAAGTCTGCGCGCACGGCGCCCAGGATGGCGCTGCCTGTGTCCTGTGCCAGCACCATGCGGTTGAGCTGCACCTGCGGCCCGCTGGAGGCCAGCCACACCGGCGTGCCGTACGGGATGCTCTGGCGGTCTACGGCAATCGAGCGGCCGGGGGTGAGTGGCACACCTTGCGCGCCACGGGGGCCAAACTCCGCATCCAGCCCGCTCAAAGGCTCTTCGCGGAAGAACACGTAGCGCGGGTTGCTCCACAGCAGTTCATTGGTGCGCTGCGGGTTGGCCGCCAGCCAGGCGCGGATGCCGGGCCAGGTGGCGTCGCGCGTGAGGCCCTGGTCCAGCAGCCAGCGGCCCACGCTTTGGTAGGGCTGGTCGTTGGTGCCCGCATAGGCCACGCGCACCAGCGACACGGTGCCGTCGGCCTCGGCAATGCGCAGCCGGCCCGATCCCTGGATGTGCAGCACCATCGATTCCACCGGGTCGCGCAGCCAGGCGATGGCGCGGCCTTGCAGCGCGGCCTGGGCCTCGGGCAGCGTCTCGATCTGCTGGCGGGTGTACCAAGGCTTGCGCGTTCCCAACGTGGCGGGGGTGCGGTACACGGGCACGGTGTAGCCGTTGCCGGGCTGGCGGGCGCCCTCCATCATGGGTTCGTAGTACGCCGTCAGCAGGCCCTCGGCGTTGCCGTCTTGGGCCTCGATGCGGTAGGGCTGAAGCCGAGCGATGAGCCAGGTGCGTTGTTCATCGGGCGTGGCAATGCTCAGGCGGCGCACATCGCCGCACAGCGCCGTGAAGGGCGCAGCCGGGCGTTCGCAGCTTTTGATCCAGGCGTTCCAGGCTTCGTGCAATGCGTCGTCAGAGAAGCCGGGCAGCTCGGCCCAGCGCACGGGCACCCAGCGGCTCTTGGGCTGCGCCATCGGGGGTGGCAACGGCCCGTTGTCGCCAGGCCATACCGTGGTGCCGGTGGCCGGTGGCGGCGCAATCACCGCCGGGCGGGAGGGACTTGGAGGGCTTGGTGGCGTGGAGCAGGCGACCAGCGTTCCTACAATCAGCGCCGTCCATACATAGCGCAGGAGAGTCGATTTCATGGGGCTGATTTTGCTTGAAGCGTTGCTGGCGCTGGTGCTGCTGGTGGCCATCGTGTGGTGGACCATGTTCTCGGGCCGAAAGGGGGGCGAATTGCGTACCCCCGAAGACGCTGAGCCCCGCCCCGGCGACACGCGCGAAGACCACTCTGGCGGCCCTCGGCCTCCGCCATGAGTCCTCAAGGATGTGTGTGACACCGCGAGTGGATGTGATGTTGATCGGTGGCTGTAAGACCGTGTCCTACGGCCATTGGGCCCGAGGGCCGATGGCGCTGGTGCTCACCAGCGGCGACGCTATCGCCAAGCCATCACTTTGAACGAAGGAGCACACACATGCGCAAACACATTCTTCTGGGCGTCACCGCCGCTGTCATTCTGGCCACCGGTTGTGCCAGCATGGACGATACGCAGCGCCGCACCGCCACTGGCGCTGGCGTGGGCGCTTTGGCTGGCGCGGTGATTGGATCGGCCACGGGCGGTAGCGCTGGCACGGGTGCCGTGGTGGGCGCTGGCGTGGGTGCGTTGGGCACCTACATCTGGTCGCAAAACATGGAGCGCCAGAAGCGCGAAATGGAACGCGCCACACAGGGCACCGGCATCGCCGTCACGCAAACGGCCGACAACCAGCTCATGCTGAACATCCCGAGCGACATTTCGTTTGCCGTGGGCCGCTCGGACATCCAGCCCAACTTTGCCCCCGTGTTGGACCAATTTGCAGCCAGCTTGCGCAGCAACCCTTATGCCGATGTCCGCATCGTGGGCCACACCGACAGCACCGGCACCGACGCCATCAACAACCCCTTGTCGGTAGACCGCGCTGCAAGCACACGCAGCTACCTGGCCGCACGGGGCGTGGATGACCGCCGCATCGCCATCGACGGCGTGGGCTCGCGTTACCCCATTGCCTCCAACGACACGAACGATGGCCGCGCGCGCAACCGCCGGGTCGAGATTTTTGTGGGCGAGCGCCCAAGAGGGTAAGCACCAGCCGGGCGGCAACGCCCTGCACCACAGTGCGGCGCTCGGGTGCAGACCGGAGCGCCGCATTGGTTTTCAAGTCACGGCGCGCAGCAGATTGGCCAATTCCACTGCGGATTTGACCTGCATCTTGTCGAACACGCGCGAGCGGTGCACTTCCACCGTGCGCACGCTGATGTCGAGCTGATCGGCAATCAGCTTGTTGGGCAGGCCCGCCACCACCAGGTCCATCACGTCGCGCTCGCGGTCGGTCAGGTCTCGCAGGCGCACCTGCAGGTCGCTGCGCTCGCGCACGGCAGCCAGGCGTTCGGCCGACTGTGCCAGGGCTTGCTCGATGCGGTCTACCAGGGCGTTGTCGGAAAAAGGCTTTTCGCAGAAATCGAACGCACCGCGCTTGACGGTGTCCACTGCTGTCGGCACGTCGGCGTGGCCGGTCAGAAAGATCACCGGCATCGTGGCCAGGTCGCCGCGCACGGCCAGCAGGTCAAACAGGGCCAGCCCGCTCATGCCGGGCATGCGCACATCCAGCAGCAGGCAGCAGGGCTGGCGTTGCGCGGGCCGGGTTTGCAGCATGGCATCAAAGGCTTCGGCGCTGTCAAAAGACTCGCTGGGCAGCCTGCGCGAGCGCAGCAGCCAGGCCAGCGCCTCGCGCACGCTGGCGTCGTCGTCCACGATGTACACGGTGGCGTTGAATACGGGTTCCATCAGGCGTTGGGCAAAGATTGGGGGGTGGCAAGGGGCAGGGTGAAGGTGAATACCGTACCACGCGGCTCATGGGGTGCAAACCCCAGGTAGCCGCCATGCTGCTCAATCACCGTGCGGCACATGCTCAGGCCCAGGCCCATGCCTTCCTGCCGCGTGGTGAAGAAAGGGGTGAACAGTTTTTCAGCCACTTCGGGTGCAATGCCCGTGCCCTGGTCCGTCACGGTGAACTCCACCCATCCAGCGTGCGGGCTGGATGCCGTGCGGCGTACGCCGATGTCCAGCACGCGCGTGCGCACGGCAGGGTCGTCCATCGCCTGCATGGCGTTGCGCGCCAGGTTGAGCAGCACCTGCTCGACCATGGTGCGGTCGCACAACATGGGCGGCAGGCCTGGCTCCACGCTGGTGTTCACCCGCACACCCAGCTTGCGTGCCTGCAGGATCACCAGCGGCAGGATGGCATCGAGCAACTGCTGCGCATGCACGGACTCGCGCGCCTGGTCGCGGCGGCGCACGAAGTCGTGCACGCTCTTGATCACCTTGCCCGCCCGCTCAGCCTGCCGCGCGATCTGCTGCATGGCCATGCGCACGTCCTGCAGTGGCGTGGCATCCAAGGCCGCTGCGCCCGCCGTGGGAGTGGCTGTGTCCAGCAGGTTGATGGACCCCGTGGCGTAGCTGGAGATGGCGGCCAGGGGCTGGTTCAGTTCATGGCTCAGCAGAGACGCCATTTCGCCCACTGTGGCCAGCCTGGCGGTGGCCTGCAGGCGCTCCTGTGACGCGCGGGAGAGCTCTTCTACACGCCGCTGCTCACTGATGTCCAGGAACGCACTCATCCAGCCGGTGTGCTGGCCCTGCGCGTTGATGAGCGGCGCCTCAATGATGAGCACCGGGAACCGCGTGCCGTCCTTGCGCATGAAGACCGATTCGAAGCCCTCACGGGGCGGCGTGTGGCCGGCCAGGCGGGTTTGCTGGCGTTGCTGGTATTCCTCGACCAGCTCGGGAGGCCAGTAGGGGGCCGTCACGCTCTGGCCCAGCAGCTCTTGCGCGCTGAAGCCCACCATGGCGCAGAAGGCGGGATTCACATAGGTGATGCGGCCTTCAAGGTCGCGTGCGCGCAGGCCCGTGACCAGCGAATCTTCCATGGCTTTGCGAAACGCCAGCGCATCGGCCAGGTCGCGCTCTGCGCGAAGTCGGCGGCGGTTGTCGCGCACCAGCACCACCATCACCGTCACCAGCGCGATCGACATGGCCGTGACCAGCGCTGTCAGCACATTGGGGAAGACGCTGGGCGCTGCATGCCAGGTGTCCATGCGCAGCACCAGCGTAGCGCCCGGCAGGTCCAGCAGATGCTGGGCGGTGAACACGCGCGAGCCACGCCGCGATGCGCCCAACACGGCCAGACGCGTGCCATCGGCTTCGGTGAAAGACGCCTCCTGGCTGCGCGTGAGGTTGTGGGCCACCAGGTTGGTCAGCACGTCCTGCAGCGAATAGGTGGCTACGAGAAAACCGGTCTGGCGCCCGCCCGCAGTCAGCGGCAGGCACAGCTCCATCATCTCGGAGCCCAGGCCGTCGCCGTGGGGCTGGAAGTAGCTGCTGGAGTAGGCCGGGCTGCTGAGGCGGCGCGCATTGGCGCAGGCAATGGCCGAATCGGACTGGTGGCCGTCGCGCAGCCGTGCATCCCAGGATACAGGGCGGTAGGGCGACTGCGCGTAGCTGCGCAGTCGCATGGATGGCTCCCGCCATTCCAGGCGCACCAGCTCGCGGTGTTTGCGCAGCAGGTCATGGGCCTCAATGTCCCAGGCCAGGGTGCCAGGGTCGCCGGCGTGCAGGGCCTGCAGGCTCTGCAGATTGCGGGTGAGTGCCACGCGGATGTCCGAAGCCGCGTCGGCCGTGTCGCGCTCCAGCCGCGTTTGCACTTGGCTGGCTTCATAACGCCCGGCCAGCCACACCATGGTGGCCAGCATGGACGCCACCAGCAGCACCAGCGCCGTCCAGAGCGACCAGCGCCGCCAGGCGCGGCGCCAGCGCTGCAGCAGAGTGGGCCGGGGTTTGGTCACAGCACGCGGTGCGTGAGCGCGGGCAACTGCTGGCGCACGGCGCGCACCCGTGCGATGTCCAGAGTGCCCAGCACCACACTCTCGCCTTGTTCGTGTTGGGCCAGCACCTGGCCCCAGGGGTCGACCAGCATGCTGTGGCCCCACGTGTGGCGTCCGTTTTTGTGCACGCCGCCCTGGGCAGGGGCGAGCACATAGGCGAGGTTTTCGATGGCGCGTGCCCGCAACAGCACTTCCCAATGGGCCTGTCCGGTGGTGTGCGTGAACGCGCTGGGCACCAGCATCAGGTCGGCGCCTGCAAGGGCATGCGCGCGGTACAGCTCCGGAAACCGCAGGTCGTAACACACCGAGAGGCCCACCTGCCACTGCTGGCCATCGCGCGCCTGCAGCGCAAACTGCACCGGGGTGGCGCCCGCCTCGATGACGCGGTTCTCGAAATACTGTTCACGGCCGTTGTCGAAGTGGAACAGGTGGATCTTGTCGTAGCGCGCCGCACAGTGGCCCGCAGGGTCGAACACCAGCGTGGTGTTGCGCACCCGGTCTGCCGCGGTAGTTTGCAACGGCAAGGTGCCGCCCACGATCCACATCTGCAGCGCCCGTGCCGTGTCGGCCAAGAACTGCTGGATCACGCCTTCACCATGCGCTTCGCGCAAGGCCAGCTTGTCGGTGTCCTTGTGGCCCATGGTGCAGAAATATTCGGGCAGCACGGCCAGCTCCGCCCCCTGAGCGGCGGCCTGCTCCAGCAGCACGCGCGCGGCGCGCAAATTGGCCTCCAGCTCGGGCCCCGAAACCATCTGGATGGCAGCGACTTTCATGAGGGTTCTCCGGTGCTTGTGGGAGTGTCGGCGGTTCTTCCGGGCACGGGCACCGGGGCGGGGTCCCGTCCGCGGCGGGCCACGCGAACAATGCGCGGGTCTGCCCAGGTGCCTTCAATGCGGAACTCCTGCGTGGCGGCTTCAATCAGCGGGCCGCGCAGGAACACCTGGGCCAAAAAGCTCCCCAGGCCGATCACGGGGTTGATGGCCGTAGCCACCAGCGAAGCCGTCATCGCGTTGATCTCGGGCACGACCACCACGCGCAGGTCCTGCGTTTCATGGTCGATGTTGGCGCTGCCTTCCATCAGCACTGCAGCGTTCACGCCCTTCATCTGCAGGTTGTTGGTGGTGGCCACCCCCTGCTCAATGCGCACATCTCCGCGCACGAAATCAAAGGCAAAGCCTTCGCTGAACACGTCACGGAAGTCCAGCGTAAGGCGGCGCGGCAGCGACTGCAGGCTCAGCACGCCCAGCAGCTTGGCCAGGCCTGGGTCGGCCTTGAGAAACTGGCCGGATTCGATGTTCAGATTGATTTGCCCCGTCATGCTGCGGTAGTCGGGGCTGAAAGGCGCACCGAGCCACGCCACCTGCCCTTCCATGCGGCCCTTGCCGCGCTTGACCACATCGGCCATGCCCATGCGCGCCAGCAGGTCGCCTGAGTCGCGGATATCGAGCTTGAAGTTGAGAACCGTGCGCCGCTCAGGGTTGCGCGGGCCCAGCCCCGCGGCGTTGAGCACGGCCCAGTTGCCGCTGGCCGTGAAATGCGCCTCGGGCGACAGGATGTTGAATTTGGACAGGCGCCACTCCCGCTGAGCGCCTTCGCCGCCGCGGTTCTGGGCCTCCATCTCGACCCGGCCCAGGCGCTTGCCACGCAGTTCGAAATCGTCCACCACGATGTCGAGCGCGGGCAGGTTGCCGGGCTGCTCGTCCAGCAGCGACTCGACCTGCGTGACCTCGCTCTGCGGCATGTTGACACGCGACAGGCGGGCGAACACGCGGCCGTTGGCATGGTCGGGTGAACCCGGCGGGCGGTACTCCAGATACCCGTTGAGCTCGGTGGCGTCCAGGTTCGCGCGCCAGATGGCGCCTTCCCGGAACGCGCCGGCCACCACGTTGTGCAGGGTGCGCCCCTGCAGTGTCAACTCGCGCGCCCGCAGTGCCAGCGTGGTGGGCATGTAGTCCTGCGTGATGGCGCCGGGCGATGCGCTGGCAGCCGCGGCAGTTGCGGCTGTGGCGGCTGTTCGGCCAGCAGGCTCCGTGCTGGTGGCTTGCTGGATCACATCTTCCCAGGCATCCACGTCCACCTTGCCCTGACTGATGTTGGCGGCCACGCCCTGGGCGGGCAGCGGCGCAAACTCCCCGCTGGCCAGGCCCAATCCGATGGCGCCCCGCAGCACGCGTGGCTGGGCGCTACCCAATTCGCGCACATAAGTGGCGGAGCCGAGCGCTCCCAAATCCAGCGTGACCTGGTCGCGCAGTGGCGGGGCCGTCGCAGCACTGACTGCGGCCGGGCCTGTCAGCGATTCACGCAGAACCTGATTCTCAAACCGCAGCGGCAGGGCGCTTTCGGCCGTTTTGCCCAGGGGTGCGGGCAAGGCCAGCGCCAGGCCCTGCAGGCTGGTGGAAACCTGCAGCTCGGGCACCCCGCGCCGGAAAGACAGGGCCATGGTGTAGGGCGCGCTGCCAGTGGCACGTCGGGCCAACTGGGCCAGCATGCCCAGCTGCGGGGTTTGCTGCAGGCCTTCGGCCGTGGCGGTGCCTTGGGCGCGCACCTGCACCGCCGATTCAGTGGCGGGGGCGTTGGCTGCCAAGGCGCGCATGCCGCCCTCCAGCCGCACGCTGCCGCCCAGCGCCTGCGCCTGTACGTTGTTCAAGGCAAAGCCCGTTTCGCTGAACTGCACCACACCGCGCACGCGGCTCAGTGCGGGGGTGTCAGGGGTGATGCGCAGGTCATTGCCTGCCAGCGTCACACTGCCCTGCACGCGCGAATGGTGGATGTCGCTGATGGGCAGACTCAGCCGCAGCTGGAAGTCGGCATTGCCGCTGCCGCTGGCCTGGTCCAGCGCGTTGCCGGTCATGCCGCCGAGCGGTGATGTGGACATAAGGCCCAGCAACTCCGCCAGCGGCCCACGGGCTTCCGCGTTGACGGCCACTACGGTGTGTGAAAGGTCGGGGATGCGCGCGTCCACTTTGGAAAGGCGCAACCCTTTGCGGCCAGCGAACGTGCCACTGGCGCCCCGTACCTGCATCGAGGAGCGGTCGAAGATCAGTTCGCCGCCCAGTTCCGTCAGCGCGGGCCAGGGCAAGGTGTTGGCGGGCTGAAGGGAGGACGGGACATAGGCGTAAGTCACGTCTTTCACGCGTGCAGCGATGCGGAATTCGCCTTGCTTGGGGTCGTCGAATGGCAGATGGTGCAAGTCGCCCTTCACGCGAAACTGCACGTTGCTCGCACTGCCGGCCACCACCGCGTCGCGAACATAGTGGCGGGATTCGCCAGGAATCGACAGCGGCAGATAGCGGTGCACCCGGGTGCCATCGGCGCGGTTCAGGGTGCCGGTCAGATCCAGCACACCGGGAAAGCGCGATCGGTGCGCCACCTTGCTCGCATCACTGGTGTGCCAAGTTGCGCGGGCCTCGCCCTGCGCGTCCGCGTTGGCAAACTGCACATCGTTGGCTTGCACGCTGATGCGGTCACCTTCCAGCTGCCACCGCACATCGGCGCTCAGCCGGTCCAGCGGCAGCACGGGGTCTTCAAAGACGCCTGGCAGCACCAGGGCCCCGGACGCCACGGTCAGTGCCGCCTTGCCGCCGGACTGGCTCATGTCCAGGTCCACCGTGGCGCCCCGCAAGCCGAGGTGGGTGGGGGCTGCCCCGGTTGGAGGATCGCCCGCCAATGCAAGGCCACGGATGCGGCCGCGCACCTGGTATTGCTGCAGGTCGTCCAGAGGGCCTTTCCATGTGGCCTGGATTTCGTCCACCACACCCTTGGGCGTGTAAGTGTTGACTGCCTTGTGGGCGGTGGGGCCGAGTGGCAGTCGGCTGGCGATCTCGGCCAGCGCTGCCAGGTCCAGCTTGTCAGCGCGCAGCTCGCCCTGCTCTGGCACCTTGCCCGTGGCTGCCGTGTGAACCAGGCGCAGATTGCCGCCAGGCCAGGTGAGGCCATCGTCGGTCTCGAACTGCAAGCCTTGTGTGGAAAACTCGAACCCGCCGGTAAGGCGCCGTCCACCGAGCCGACCTTGAATGGACGGCAGCGCCAGCGCCTGCAGGTCGGGCGCCAGGGTGGTGTTCACGTCGGCCAGCGCCAGGTCGGCCGTGCCGCCCACAATTTGCCCGCGCTGCACATCGGCCCAGGCGCGCAAGGCGCCGCGGCCCCGGCTCACCTCGATGCCGAGGTCCGCATGGTGGCGCAACTGCGAGACATCCACGCGGGCAAAGTGGGCGAATACCTGGCCACTCCAATGTTTCCAGTCGCCATCGCGTGCGCGCAGCAGCGGGGCACGAAACTGGCCCACCACGGTGAAACGGTCTCCCCAGGCGGCGGGGGGGGTGGCGTCCAGGCGCATGTGGTGGTGCCAATTGCCGTTGCGCAGCAGCAGGTCGACCTGCTCCAGTGCCAGCTCAGGGGCGTTGCGTTGCTCGTCGGTCCAGCGCACCGTACCCCGCTTGATGAAAACCTCGCCTTGCGAAAACAGCCAGTCGGCCGCGCGGTTGTCGCCCTGGCTTTCGGTGAACGGCAGGCCGGCCACCTGAATGCGTCCGTCGGGGGTGCGCCGCACATCCAGCTCGGGGCTTTCGATATACAGCTGCTCGAATCCCGCGTTGAGCAGCGAGCGCGGCGACAGCGCCACCACCACCCGCGGCAGGCGCAGCGCTGCGCGCCCTGCTGCGTCCAGCAGCGCTACATCGGACAGCTCAACCGATGGGATCAACCCCTCGGTGCGCGCGGAGATGGCACCGATCGTGACGGGAACCCCCAGAGCCCGTGCGGCATGCGCCTCGATCTGTGGGCGGAAATCACCGATTCGCGGCACAATCCAGCCGTGAAGAGCCCCCCAGGCGATGGTCAGCAGCAGCCAGAAGGCCAGCAGCAAACCCAGTGACCACCGCGCAAGACCTGCCACTATCTTCAGCAGGCGTGTGGGGTGTGTGGTGGGATCGATCATGGTGGGATTGAATGTGGCAGGAATTATGACCCGCAGCCTAGGCGCGGGTTCACTACAAACCGGTGTCCTTATGTTTGTTGCGCCCGAGAGCCGCCATGACCGCACCTCGCCCTGAAACTCCGTGCAACCCGCGGGCGGTCTTCGAGCCGGGCGCGGCGCATTCGCGCTTCTACCAGCGCCTTCAACGGCGTTATGAAAACGATCTGGTCCTGCTGCCCGCCGGAGTGCCCCGTTGGCCCCTGATGGAGCAGGCTTACGACGCACTTCTCGCACGCGGTAGTGATACCGGCACAGCGCTGCGCGTGCTGCGGCAACTGGTCATGGAGCGTCTGATCCATCTGGATTGCGAAGCGCAGGCACCCCTGGCCGACATCACCACGGCCGTTACCGAACTGGCCGAACTGGCGCTCGACAAAGCCTGCCACCAGGCCCGGCGGGATCTGGACGAACGCCATGGCGCCCCCCAAGGGCCGGATGGCCAGCCCGTGCAGCTGTGGATCATTGGCATGGGCAAGCTGGGAGCGCGCGAGCTCAACGTCTCCAGCGACATCGACCTGATCTATGTTTACGAACATGACGGGGAAACCGCTGGCGCCGCGGATGGGCGGGGCCGCATTTCCAACCACGAGTACTTCGCGCGGGCCGTCAAGGCCATCTACAGCCTGGTGGGGGACACCACCGAGCATGGTTTTGTGTTTCGTGTGGACCTCGCTCTGCGGCCCAATGGCAACTCCGGACCGCCCGCCGTGTCTCTGTCGGCGCTGGAGGAGTACCTGCAGGTGCAGGGGCGCGAATGGGAGCGTTTCGCCTGGCTCAAAAGCCGTGTCGTGGCGCCGCGCGACTGCGTTGCCGGGACCGAAGTGCAGGCCTTGCGCGGCGTGGTGCTGCCCTTTGTTTTCCGCCGCTACCTGGACTACAGCGTGTTCGATGCTCTGCGCGTGCTGCACCGCCAGATTCGTGACCATGCGGCCAAGCGCAGTGCGGGCCATCCCGAGCGAGCCAACGATGTGAAGCTGTCGCGCGGCGGCATCCGTGAGATTGAATTCACCGTGCAGCTGCTGCAGGTGGTGCGCGGGGGACAGTTCCCTGAGCTGCGCCGCCGCCCTACGCTGGACGCGCTTCAGCGGCTGGCCCAAGCCGGCCTGATGCCCCAGGAGACGGCCGATGCGCTGGCCCTCGCTTATGTCTTCCTGCGCCGCGTGGAACACCGCATTCAATACCTCGACGACCAGCAGACCCACGTGCTGCCCACGCGCGACGACGACCTGGCCTGGATTGCCCATACCCTGGGCTATGACAACTGCTGCAAGTTTTTGCACGAGCTGGACGCCCACCGCGAACTGGTGGCGCAGGAGTTCGACACGCTGCTCGGCGGCCCGGGCAAGAAGCAGTGCAATGGCGGCGGCTGTGGTGGCCCTCGGGCTGCGGCAGCCCCGCCACCCGAACTGGACGGTTTGCTGGAGCAATTGCCGTCTGGTTTCAGGGAGCGTGTGGCCGAGTGGCGCGACCACCCTCGCGTGGCCGGCTTGCGCGATGAAGCGCGTGCCCGGCTGTTTCGCCTGGTGCAGCGCACAGCGCAGTGGCTGAACGAAGGCCGTGTCACCGAAGAGGCTTCGCTGCGCCTGATCAACTGGCTCGAACCCCTTATGCGTCGAGAGAGCTACCTGGCGTTGCTGCTGGAACGCCCTTCAGTGCATGAGCAGTTGCTGCACTTGCTCGGCGCGGCCAAATGGCCCGCGCGTTATCTGCTGCAGCACCCCGGCGTGATTGACGAGCTGGTGGGCGATGCCCTGCTCGCTGAGCGCTTTGTGGTGGCTGACTTTGAGCGAGAGCTGGCATTGCGCCTGGCTTCGCTGCAATCCACCGGCGAAGACGATGACGAAACCCTGTTGAACCTGCTGCGCCGTGCGCAGCACGCCGAAACTTTCCGCACCCTGGCGCGCGACGTGGAACGCCGCATTACCGTGGAGCAGGTGGCGGACGACCTCAGTGCCCTGGCCGACAGCGTGCTGCGCGTCACCAGCCAATGGTGCTGGAGCCGCCTCAAGAACCGCCACCGCGACGAACCGCAGTTCGGCATCATCGGCTACGGCAAACTGGGCGGCAAAGAGCTGGGCTACGGCAGCGACCTGGACATCGTTTTTGTTTTTGACGACGACGACGAGCGCGCCCCCGAGGTGTACGCCGCGTTCGTGCGCAAGCTCATCAACTGGCTGACGGTGAAAACGGGCGAGGGCGATCTGTATGAAATCGACACCGCGCTGCGCCCCAACGGCAGCTCGGGCCTGCTCGTCACACGCTTCGAGGCCTATGCCAATTACCAGGAGCGCCGGGGCAGCAACACCGCATGGACCTGGGAACACCAGGCCATGACACGTGCGCGGTTTGTGCTGGGCAGCGCCGAGCTGAGCGCCCGGTTTGACGCGGTGCGCGAGGCCGTGATCACCTCCGAGCGCGACACCGCCGCACTGCGCGACGAGATCACCACCATGCGTGAGCGCGTGCGCAGTGCCCACCCCGTGCGCGATGGGCAGTTCGACGTCAAGCACAGCCCCGGCGGCATGGTGGACGTGGAGTTCGTGGTGCAGTACCTGGTGCTTTCGTACTCGGCGGTGCACCCTGAGCTGCGTGAGAACCGGGGCAATATCACCCTGCTGCAACGCGCAGAGCAGGTGGGCCTGCTGCCCGCTGGCATGGGCCAGGCGGCCGCCCATGCCTACCGCGAGCTGCGGCGCGTACAGCACCGCGCGCGGCTGGACGAAGCGCCCACCCAGGTCGCTCCGGCCACATTGCAGGCCGAGCGCGACACTGTGCTGGCGCTGTGGAAAGCGGTTTTTGGCACAGCGCCGGGGGATAAGCCAGTGAAAACAACGCTTTAGGCGTTGCTGGCTGTTTCATGAAATTTTCGTTAATTCAAACAACTGTTTGAATTCTGATGGTTTAATCCGGGGCCATGAGTTCCGGCGACCCTCTCATTCCTGCCGCCCAGCGCACCGCCCGCAGCGATGGTGAAGACACGCGCGCGCGCCTCTTGCAGGCGGCGCTGCGGCTGTTTTCGGAGCGCGGTTTTGCCCAGACGTCGGTGCGCGCCATCGCCGAGGCCGCTGGCACCAATGTGGCGGCCATCGCCTACCACTATGGCGACAAGGCCCGCCTGTACACGGCCACGTTCTACGAGCCCTTTGGCAGCGGCAGCGATCTGATCCCGGTGTTTGCCGACCCGGCGCTCAGTTTGCAGGAGGCGCTGGCAGCGTACTTCGACGGTTTTTTGCAGCCTCTCAAGAACGACGATCTGGTCACGCAGTCGATTCGCCTGCACGTGCGTGAGTTGCTGGAGCCCACCCATGTCTGGCCCGACCTCATCGAGCGCGAATGCCGCGCCCCGCACCTCGCGTTGCTGCGGGTGCTGTGCCGGCACATGGAAGTGCCTGAGGTGGACGACGACATGCACCGCCTGGCGTTTTCGATCTCCGGGCTGGTGATGCAGATGTGGACCCAGCGCGACCCGCTGATGGTGGTAGCCCCGCAACTCGGTGGATCGGGCTGTGTGGATGACTGGGTCGAGCGCTTGACTGGCTACGCCCTGAGCATGGTGCAGGGCGACATGGCCCGCCGACGGGCTGCTGTGCGACACCCGCACGCCCCCGCGCCCACCCGCCGCGCCGCAAGAACATCGAACAAGGAAACCAACGCATGAAGTTGTGCAACCGGATACTTCTCGCGGCCTGCGTGCCGCTGGCCTTGGGGGCTTGCGCCACCCGGCCGCCGCCTGCCGCCGTGGCCGCCCCCGTGCCGGTGACATGGCAGGCGCCGTTGCCCCACCAGGGGTCGTTGGAGGGCCTGGCCGATTGGTGGCGCCAATGGGATGACGCCCTGCTGGTGGAACTGATCGACGCGGCACAGGCGGTGAGCCCCAGCATCGCGCAAGCGCAGTCGCGCATCGTGCAGGCCCGGGCCACGCAAACCGCCAGCCGGGCGGCGCTGGGCCCGACACTGGATGGGCAGGCCAGTGCGAGCCGGGGCTTCAACGAACAACTGGCCGGTATTGCCACCACCGCGCAGGCGGGCCTGCAAGCCAGTTGGGAGATCGACCTGTTCGGCGCCAACGCGGCCACCAAAGCCGCGGCAGACCAGCGGCTGGCCGGAGCTCAGGCACTGTGGCACGAGGCCCGCGTGAGCGTTGCAGCCGAGGTGGCGCAGCAGACCAGCAGCCTGCGCACCTGCCTGGAGCAACTGCGTGTGGCCGAGCGCGACGCGCAGTCGCGCGCCGAAACCTCTCGCCTTTCCGATCTCAGCGAGCGTGCGGGTTTCACCGCCCCTGCCACTGCGGCTCTGGCACGTGCCAGCGCGGCCGAGGCGCAGGCGCGGGCTTCGCAGCAACGCATGCAGTGCGATGTGGAAACCAAAACCCTGGTGGCGCTGACGGGCTGGGAAGAACCTGCCTTGCGCACGCGCTTGGCGGCATCGCCCACCCGGCCAGCGCCCGACGCACTGTTTACCATCGCCAGCCTGCCCGCCCAGGTGTTGGCCCAGCGCCCTGATGTTTACAACGCCGAGCGCGAGGTGGCTGCCGCCAGTGCCGAAGTGGGCAGCGCACAGGCCCAGCGCTACCCGCGCCTCGGGCTCAGTGGTTCCATCGGTACCGCCTGGGTGCGTACTGGCGGCGCCACCACCGACCTCAACACCTGGACCATCGGCCCGCTGGCGCTGAGTGTGCCGCTGTTTGATGGGGGGCGCCGTGCTGCACAGGTGGACGCCGCTCAGGCCCGCTACGACGAAGCGGCCGCGCTGTACCGCGCCCGCGTGCGCCAGGCAGTCAGCGAGGTGGAGCAAGCCTTGGTGCGCCTGCAAAGCACCGCCGAGCGCAATGCGAGCGCGCAGACGGCCGCGGCAGGCTACAGGGCCTCATTCGACGCGACCGAAGCGCGCTGGCGCGGCGGGCTGGCCAGCCTCGTCGAGCTGGAAGATGCCCGGCGCACAGCGTTGGCGGCCGAAAACGCGCTCATCGCCCTTCGGCATGAACGCCAGGTGGCCTGGGTGGCGCTGTACCGCGCTGCAGGTGGCGGGTGGAAGGAATGAGGCACGCGCTGAATGGCTGTTCCTCTGGACCCTCTTGCGCGCATGGCGCGACAGGCGGATTCCATCCTTGGCCAGGCCAAGCCAGCTCTGCGCTGACCCTCGCATGCGGCCGCGCCCGTTGCGCCAGCCGCCGATAACCGAATTGATTTTCCTAGGACGATGCAAATGCAATATTCCTCTTTCTCGTTCAAGTTCTCTGCCACCGCTGTCGCCGTGATCGCCGCCTGCGTGCTGGCCACAGGGGGCGCCCTGGTGTATTCCGGTACCTCGCGCGCAGCCGATGAGCCCAAGGCGGGCCAGCCGCGCCCCGCCATGACGGTCACCACCGCCCAGCCGCAGCGCATGGCTGTGCCGCTGCGGCTGGCGGCCAACGGTAACGTGGCGGCTTGGCAGGAGGCCAGCATTGGCGCCGAGAGCAATGGCCTGCGGCTGACCGATGTGCGCGTGAACGTGGGGGATGTGGTCAAGGCCGGGCAGGTGCTGGCCACCTTCTCGGCGGAGACGGTGCAAGCCGAGGTGGCGCAGGTGCGCGCCAGCCTGCTCGAAGCCCAGGCCAATGCGGCCGAGGCTGCCGCCAACGCCGAGCGTGCGCGCTCGCTGCAGGCCACGGGCGCGCTCAGCCAGCAGCAGATCCAGCAGTTCACCACGGCCGAGAAAACCGCCCAGGCCCGCGTGGAGGCCGCACAGGCCACGCTCAATGCACAGCAGTTGCGGCTCAAGTACACGCAGGTGGTGGCGCCTGATAGCGGCGTGATCTCAGCCCGCACCGCCACGGTGGGCGCAGTGGTGGGCGCGGGCACCGAACTGTTCCGCATGGTGCGCAAGGGTCGGCTGGAGTGGCGTGCTGAAGTCACTTCCACAGAGCTGCGGCGCATTCAGACAGGCGCCAAGGTCAATGTGGTGGCCGACAGCGGCGCCAAGGCCGAGGGCACGGTGCGCATGGTGGCGCCCACCGTGGACCCGCAGACGCGCAATGCGCTGGTGTATGTGGACCTGCCTTCAGGCACCGACTTCCGCGCCGGCATGTTTGCCCGCGGTGACTTTGGCCTGGGCACCAGCGACGCCCTCACCGTGCCGCAAGAGGCCCTGGTGGTGCGCGATGGCTTCTCGTATGTGTTTGTGGTGGGCGGCGAGCAACGTGTGCAGATGCGCAAGGTGCAAACCGGGCGCCGCGTGGGCGAGCGGGTGGAGATCCTCTCGGGCCTGGACGCCAACGCGGCCGTGGCTGTGCGCGGGGCGGGTTTCTTGAACGATGGCGACCTGGTGCGTGTGGTCCCGGGTACGCCTGCAGCGGGCAGCTCCAGCACATCCCAGGCAGCAGATTTCAAGCAAAAAGTGGCTCTAGCGCTTGATGGTAAAGCGCTAGCAGCTATTAATTGAGGAGCGTTCTTCATGAATGTATCCACTTGGTCGATCAAGAACCCCATCCCGGCGTTGATGCTGTTTGTGCTGCTGACCTTCGGCGGCCTGCTGTCCTTCAACGCCATGAAGGTTCAGAACTTTCCCGACATTGATCTGCCCACCATCTCGGTCACCGTGGCGCTGCCGGGCGCATCGCCCGCGCAGCTCGAAAACGACGTGGCGCGCAAGATCGAGAACAGCATTGCCACGCTGCAGGACCTGAAGCACATCTACACCAAGGTGCAGGATGGTGGCGCCACCATCACGGCCGAGTTCCGCCTGGAAAAGCCCACGCAGGAGGCGCTGGACGACGTGCGCTCTGCCGTGGCCCGTGTGCGCGGCGACCTGCCCGGCGATGTGCGCGACCCCATCGTCACCAAGATGGACCTGGCCGCGCAGCCGGTGCTGGCCTTCACCATCGCGTCCACCCGCATGGACGACGAAGCGCTGTCGTGGTTTGTGGACGACGCCGTGGCCAAAAAACTGCTGGCCGTGCGCGGCGTGGGCGCTGTCACCCGCGTCGGCGGCGTGGACCGCCAAGTGCATGTGGCGCTCGACCCGGTGAAGCTGCAGGCGCTGAATGCCACCGCGGCCGACGTTTCGCGCCAGCTGCGCCTGGTGCAGACCGAAAGCGCTGGCGGCCGCACCGACCTGGGCGGCAGCGAGCAGCCGGTGCGCACGCTGGCCACGGTGCAGTCGGCGCGAGAGCTGGCGGGCCTCACGTTGGCCCTGTCTGACGGGCGGCACATCCGCCTGGACCAAGTGGCTACCGTGACGGACACCATTGCCGAGCCACGTGCCATGGCCCTGCTCAACGGCAAGCCTGTGGTGGGCTTCGAGGTGGCGCGCAGCAAGGGCGCCAGCGAGGTGGAGGTGGGGGCGGCCGTGCAGACCGCCCTCAAAGAACTGCGCGAACAGCACCCCGATCTGGAAGTGACCGAGGCCTTCAACTTTGTGCAGCCCGTGCAGGAGGAATACGACGGCTCCATGCACCTGCTCTACGAGGGCGCGCTGCTGGCGGTGCTGGTGGTATGGATCTTTCTGCGCGACTGGCGCGCCACGTTCGTCTCGGCCGTGGCTTTGCCGCTGTCGATCATTCCGGCCTTCATCGGCATGCACCTGCTGGGCTTTTCGATCAACGTGATCACGCTGCTGGCCATGTCGCTGGTCGTGGGCATTTTGGTGGACGATGCCATCGTGGAGGTGGAGAACATCGTGCGCCACTTGCGTATGGGCAAGACGCCTTACCAGGCCGCCATGGAGGCCGCTGACGAGATCGGGCTGGCCGTGGTGGCCACCACCTTCACGCTGATCGCGGTGTTCCTGCCCACGGCGTTCATGAGTGGCATTGCGGGCAAGTTCTTCAAGCAATTTGGCTGGACAGCATCGCTGGCGGTGTTTGCCAGCTTGGTGGTGGCGCGGGTGCTCACACCGATGATGGCGGCCTACCTGCTCAAGCCCATCGTGGGCGACCACAAGGACCCGCGCTGGATGGGCACCTACCTGCGCTGGGCGGCTTGGTGCATCAAGCACCGGTGGATCACGTTCATCGCCACGGCCGCCTTTTTCATTGGCTCGCTGGCGCTGATCCCGCTGCTGCCCACCGGCTTCATTCCGCCGGACGACAACTCGCAGACCCAGGTGTACCTGGAGCTGCCGCCCGGCGCCACGCTGGCGCAGACCCGTGCCGTAGCGGAAGACGCGCGGCAACGCATCACGCAGGTGAGCCATGTGCAAAGCGTGTACACCACCATCGGCGGCGGCACGGCCGGGGGCGATCCGTTCGCGGGCCTTGGCAACGCCGAAACGCGCAAGGCCACGCTCACCATCCTGCTTGACGAGCGCGGGGCGCGCCCGCGCAAGCAGGGCATCGAGAACCAGATCCGCGCCGCGCTGGAGACGCTGCCCGGCGTGCGCAGCAAGGTGGGCCTGGGTGGTTCGGGCGAGAAATACGTGCTGGTGTTGACGGGCGACGACCCGGTGGCCCTGAGCAGTGCCGCGCTGGCCGTGGAAAAGGATTTGCGTTCCATTCCAGGCCTGGGCAGCGTGTCGTCCACCGCCAGCCTGGTGCGGTCCGAGATCGCCGTGCGACCGGACTTTGCGCGCGCCGCCGACCTGGGCGTGACCAGCAGCGCCATTGCCGAAACACTGCGCATTGCTACCGTGGGTGATTACGACGTGTCCTTGCCCAAGCTCAACCTCGCATCGCGCCAGGTGCCCATCGTCGTCAAGCTGCAGGACGATGCGCGGCGCGATCTGTCGCTGCTGGAGCGCCTGCCGGTGCAGGGCAGCAAGGGCCCCGTGCTGCTGGGGCAGGTGGCCACGCTGGAGTTCAGCGGCGGCCCGGCGGTGGTCGACCGGTATGACCGGGCACGCAACGTGAACTTCGAGATCGAGCTCTCGGGGCTGCCCCTGGGCGAGGTGACCAAGGCCGTGGAAACGCTGCCCTCCATCAAGAACCTGCCGCCGGGCGTGCGCCAGGTCACCATTGGTGATGCCGAAATGATGGGTGAGCTGTTCGCCAGCTTCGGCCTGGCCATGCTCACGGGCGTGCTGTGCATCTACATCGTGCTGGTGCTGCTGTTCAAGGACTTCCTGCACCCCGTCACCATCCTGGCGGCGCTGCCGCTGTCGCTCGGCGGCGCGTTCGTGGGGCTGCTCATCGCGCAGAAGAGCTTCTCGATGCCCTCGCTCATCGGGCTGATCATGCTCATGGGCATTGCCACCAAGAACTCCATCCTGCTGGTGGAGTACGCCATCCTGGCGCGGCGCGAGCATGGTCTGACGCGCTTCGAAGCACTGATTGATGCCTGCCACAAGCGTGCGCGCCCGATCATCATGACCACCCTGGCCATGGGCGCGGGCATGATGCCCATCGCCATTGGCCTGGGCGCGGCAGATGCCAGCTTCCGCTCGCCCATGGCGGTGGCGGTGATTGGCGGGCTCATCACGTCCACGCTGCTGAGCTTGCTGGTGATCCCGGCGGTGTTCACCGGGATCGACGACGTGGGACAGGGCTTTGGCCGCGTTTTGCGGCGTCTTCGAGGGCGACACGACGTGCCCGGCTCGGGCGCGGCGATTGCGGTGGCCAACCGTCCCGCTGAGACCCCGCCGGTTCCCTAGGCGGCATCACCTGCAGTCCTAAGGGCGGCGTTGCCCCTTGCTTGCCGGTAAAAAAGCCGGGCAATCCCCTGGGTTGCCCGGCCTTTGGCAAGGTGGTGCGCGTTGGATAATGCACCTCGCACATGAACCTCGTCAGCCTCAACATCGAATCCATCCAGCTGGGCCAACCGCTGCCGTTTGTGCTGCGCGGGGCCGACGGTGTGTTGCTGGCGCAAAAGGGCTTCATCATTCGCACGCGCGAGGAGCTGGCCAACCTGGTGGCCCGTGGTCGCGATTTGTGTGTGGACACCGACGAGTCCGGTGGCAGCCACCGGGCCTATCTGGCGCAGTTGCAGCGCATGCTGATTGCAGATACCAGCCTGGGCGAGATCGCTGCGTTGAAGATGACGGCCACCGAGCAGGAAAGCCGCACCCGTGGTGGCCGGATGCCGCCCGACTGGCCGGAACTGCAGCTGCAGGCCACCCAGCTCCTGCGGTCGCCCTCGGTTGGTGATTTCGGTAGCCGGTTCCAGACGCTGCACGAAGAGCTCGCCCGCCATGTGGAACAGACGCCCGACGCCACGCTGCTGGCGTTGATTTATCTGTCGGCGCAGGAAACACGCATGTACAGCGCCACACACGCCCTGCTGGTAGGCTGCGTGTGCATGGTGGTCGCCCGTGAAATGCTGCGTTGGCCTGAAGAGCGGGTCCAGCAGGTGGGGCGCGCCGGGCTGAGCATGAACATTGCCATGACGGAACTGCAGGACCAGCTTGCCCAGCAGACGCACCCGCTGACTGCCCTGCAGATCGCTGCGGTGGAAGACCACGCAGTGCGGTCAGAGGCGCTGCTGCGGCAGCTGGGTGTGACGGACCCGCTCTGGCTGGAGGCCGTGCGCTGCCACCACCACCGCAACCCTGGCCCCCTGGCGAAGAAAACCGAGGCCCAACAGATGGCACGGTTGGTGCAGCGCGCAGACATCTTCGGCGCCCGCTTGGCCCCTCGCGTGGCGCGCATGCCCATGCCGGTCACGGCTGCCATGCAGGCCAGCTACTACGACGAAGAGCACCAAGTTGACGAAATGGGCGCCGCCCTCGTCAAGACCCTGGGTGTGTACCCACCCGGCGCCTTCGTGCGCCTGGCAAGCCAGGAGGTGGGTGTGGTGGTGCGCCGCGGCACCACCGCCACCACACCGCGCGTCGCTGTGGTGACCAACCGCGACGGCATGCCCACCGGGGAGCCGATTCCCCGCGAGACCGGCATGCCCCCCTGGAAGATCACCGGCGTAGTCGCTTTCAAGGACGTGCGGGTCAAGCTCCCGCTCGAGCGCTTGCTCAGCCTGGCTTGAGCCGCTCTCGCGTGCACCCAGGGCGCTGCTGAAGCGCGTTTCTCCCGCGCAAAGCTTGTCTTCGCGAAAAGGGGCCATTGCTCCGGCGTTGCTACCCCCTTACTTTTCTCCCACCGTCCGCCGCCCAGTTTCGGCGCGAGTCCCCATGCCTCGATGCGCGTCCGCTCTTTTGAGACGGCGGTATGCCCCTGCGCCCGCCCTGGGCTTTGAATCCGATTTCGGTTTTGCTGCGTAAACCAATCAGTACAAATAAAAACTCATGTGGACAAAAAAAGATGAAATGGTTAAATTGGGCGCACTCTCCCGTTGAGGTCCCTATGAGCACTCTTTCTCGACACCTTCTGGCCTCTGCTGCGGTCATTGCAATGTGGGCGCTTGCGCCCGCCGCCCAGGCGGCTGAAGGTGCGGGCGCCAATTGCCCGGCCACGCTGCAGCACACCTTTCCGCGTTTGCAGGATGAAAAGCCGCAATCCCTGTGCCAATACAGCGGCAAGGTGGTTCTGGTGGTCAATACCGCAAGCTTTTGCGGGTTCACCGGTCAGTACAAGGGGCTGGAGGCGCTTTATGCCCGCTACAAGGACAAGGGCCTCGTGGTACTCGGTTTCCCTTCGAACGACTTTTCGCAGGAGACGGGCAGCAACCAGCAGATCGCCGATTTCTGCGAAAACACCTTTGGCGTGAAATTTCCCATGTTTGCCAAAAGCAGCGTCAAGGGTGCAGACGCTTCGCCCCTGTTCCGCCAACTGGCGGAGCTGTCCGGCACGGCGCCGCGCTGGAACTTCCACAAATACCTGCTGGGCCGGGACGGCAAGGTGGTGGACCAGTACTCCAGCTTGACGGCGCCTGACAACAAGGGCTTGGTTCGTGCCATCGAGCAGCAGTTGGCCGCACCTACTCCCAGGTAACATGCCATGTTTTCTTTACGTTTCTTTAAAAAAAATCTGCGTCCGGGCTGGAACTTCGGCCGAGCAGCTCCACTCTATTCCCCCTGTGGCGCCCTTGTGGCCCCAACCGTTTTAACGTTGCGAAGCCTTTCGGGCCCCCGGGTTCCGACTGACCTCCTGGAGCGCTTCTCCTCCCTCCCTCTCTTATTCGTTTCGGGACGCTTCGCAACTTTTTTATTCCGTGCACCGGCCAGAGGGAGCCGGCCATGAAAATCGCCATTATCGGCTCCGGCATCTCCGGGCTCTCCGTTGCGCACCAGCTGCGCGGCCAGGCGGACATCACGCTGTTTGAGGCGGGCGACTACTTCGGGGGGCACACCCACACCGTGGATGTCACCTTGCCCGATGCATCGGGCACCCCTGTCACCCATGGCGTGGACACCGGTTTTCTGGTGTTCAACGAGCGCACCTACCCCAACCTGATCCGCCTGCTGGCCGAGCTGGGCGTGGAGACGGCCAAATCCGACATGTCGTTCTCGGTGCGGGTGCCGGGCGCGTTGTCCGGCCACCGCACACTGGAGTGGAGCGGCACCAACCTCAGCACCGTGTTTGCCCAGCGCTCCAACTTGGTCAACCCGCGCTTTCTGGGCATGCTGCGCGACCTGCTGCGCTTCAACAAGCTCTGCACACGCATTGCCGAGCAGCAGGCCGAGGCGGCTCTGGCACAGCCGCTCTCGGACTTTTTGCGCGAGCACCGCTTTGGCGACGCTTTCCGCGACTGGTACTTCTTGCCCATGCTGGGCTGCATCTGGAGCTGTCCCACGGACCAGATGCTGAAGTTCCCCGTGGCCACCATGATCCGGTTCTGCCA
>PJUL01000389.1_pt1 | contig 33522 bp, 17 predicted proteins | sample 1512221 | NCBI WGS metagenome assembly PJUL01 (sample SAMN08177667, study PRJNA422409) | Feces metagenome, whole genome shotgun sequencing project.
AAGGAGGCGCCGGAATGGTATCGCTCAAGCGCAGCCGAAGCGTCGATCGCTTCCGGGGCCTCGCGTGCCGTGATGCTCAGGCGCGGCGGGAGCATATCGCGTATCGAGAGGCTATTACGCGCGCCCGGCAACGTAAACGTCGCCTGCGCCTCCTCGGCCCATCGCGCGAGCTTGGCGACGATGCCGGCCGGCGTCGTGTTCTCGCGCAGCGTGATCCCATATGACCGGAGGAAGCCCACCAATGTCGGTATCGACCATCGACCGCGCAGGCGCATGGCGGCGATCGCGTCGCGGTAAAGGAGGGCGTACGCAGCCTCAGCTTGATCGACTTGGGCGCAAATAGCCCGAAGTCCCTCGATCGCGATGCGGCGATCGGCATTCTGCCCCTGAAGCAGGTCAAGCGTCTGGATGCGGATTTTTGCGCACGTTTTCGGATCGCGCTTCGCGTCCCCCAGACGCTGCAACAGCTCTTCGCCGATGTCGTCCAGTGAATCGTACGTTCCCTGACCGATCTTCACAATGTCGGCGGCCAGCTTGTTGCGGATCGAGCCGCTGCTGTCGGGCGTGACGGCGAGCACGCCGTACTGAATCACATCCTTCTCGATGCCGAGTGCCAGGGCATCGAGCGCGTCCCACAGTTCCTTGTTCCGGTGCAGGTTCTTCTTGGACTGAACCTCCGCCCTGTCGCCGTTGATCAGGTCGAGGCCGATATCGTCCCCCGGTCCACCCGTTTCGGCGGTGATCGCGACGGGCACATCGTCGACGACTCCGTCGAGCCAGCCGATCTTCGTCCCGCGCATCATGTTCACAGCGGCCAGCACCATGGCCATCGCATGAACTTCGGTGCCGCCGGCATTGCCGGTGCCGCCACCGTTGCGGTCGGGCAGGGCATCGGTCTCGGTGGAGGCGGACGGTGTCGGAGAGTTTTGCGTCAAGTCGGTCAACGTCTGTTCGGTTGTTTTCAAGTAGAGCAACTCTTGCCAGACCGGGTTTCAAGGGCGCAATATTTCCGTGATGTCGCATGTTTATTGATCTGGCGGATCGGGCGGCGGACATCCCGGCGCGGGATATACCACGCTTTGGTCAGGCAATGCGTTCGCTGATCCCGGCCTGGCCTAGCAGGGTGAAGATTTCGTCGATCTTGCTCTTGCGGTCGCTGTCGCACCGCGTCAGCACCAGCCGCTCCCGTGCACGTGAAGCGGCCACGAAGAAGAGCGAATGACCCTCTTCGACGTCGCGATCGAAGCTCCACCACTGATCGTCGTTGAGGCCGAGCAGTATCACCAAGTCATATTCGAGGCCCTTGCTCTTCGTGATGGTGAGCAAGGGCACTTGCCCGACACCGCGGTAGCGATCGACCGCTGCTTTCCAGGATCGGCTGTCGCCGGCGCACTCTATGAGGAAGTCCGCGCAAGCCTTGCGAATATTCTCGAAGAAGTCGCCGGTCGCATATTGCGGCGCGAGGCTCCGCAGCCGGTCCAAGCCAAGCGCCGTTTCAATCGCGCAGATGACTCGACGGACTTCCGCTTCGTCGGGATGCGCGTCAGCGTTGAGCTGATTCGCCTCGTGAAACGCATCGACGCGAAGGGCAAGGGCGCGCTCCGCGCTCTCGTCGTCATCGATCTCGATCCCTTGCGCGGCGGCAAAGTGCCCCATCGCAACAGCCCAAAGCGAGCCGCCATGCTTGCGCGTGGCGAACTCGACTAGGTCCAGGACCACGCGCGAATAGATCTCGGTCATCAGGTCTTGGATCGTGCCGCCCCCGACATCCCGGTCTTCGTTGCGAAAGGCGATTTGGGCGTCCCCGAACGCTGCATTTAGGCGGTCCTCCCAATCTACCGCCTTCTGGCGGACAAGCAGTCCGATATTGCGTGGATCCGTGCCCTCGCGGATCGCTTTCGCCGCGATCGCGGCGACTCCTTTTGCCTCGGCATCCTGATTGCCGGCGACGAGCAGCGCGAAGATTTCACTGTCGGGCAGGTCGGGAGCCTTGCGGGCTGCCACGAAGTCGGGCTCGCTAGGCGCGATCCGCCGTTTCAAGATGTTGAGGATCTGCACGATCCGCTCGTTGCTGCGATAATTGCGGGTGAGCGTCAGTCTGCCGAGCGCACCCGGCCTGGTCAGGAAATCTGCCTCGAATGCTTCGAAGACGTCACGCTGTGCCCCGGCCCAGACCATGATTCGCTGCTTCGTATCGCCGACAGCGGTGAGGATGCAGTCGGAGCCTTGGAAGATCGCCTGCACCAGCCGGTACTGAACGGAGGTCGTATCCTGGAACTCGTCCAGAAAGACATGGCTATAGGTTGCGCGCAGCCCTTCGCGGATCGCGGGATTGGTGGCGATGATCGCGGTTGCGAGGCATCCGATCTGGCCGAAAGTCAGCGCCGGCGGTGACAAAGCGAGCGCGCGCCGGAGCGCGACCAGTTGGAGGAACGCGCCGACATCCGGGACGATGAGGGGCTCCAAGGCGAGCCGCTGGATGCCGCGATTATAGTCGTCGAACGCGGCCGCCTGAATATCGGCTGGCGCCGGTGGCCGGCCGAACAGCGCGGCAGTCCAGCCAGCGGGCGTGCTTGAATCACCCAGGCTATTGGCGACCGTATACCGGAAGCTGTTGAAGTCGTTGCGGGGGGGATATTGCGGGCCGATCCGATAGGCGTCGGTCAACGCCCAGCACTGTGGCAACGCGCGCCAGAAGCGGTCCAGCAATTGCTTGGCGAAGGCGTCGAACGTCATCGAGTCAAGCTGGCGCGCCGCTTCGGGTCCGCTGCGCTGCGCAACGCGATCCCGCAAATTGCTCGCTGCGTCGCGCTTGAAGCTGATCGCGAGAATGCGCCGGGGGAAGGGGCATATTCCTGTCTGCAGCAGATATGCCGCGCGCTGGCCCAGCAACTCGGTCTTGCCCGTGCCGGGGCTCGCGGCGACCAGGGCGCTGCCGGTGGCCTTGACGGCTGCCAAGGCCGCCTCTTCCAGCGCCTCGACCCCGACCGGCTTCCAGTCCGCTGGCCGGATCACGCCCTGCCTTCCTCGAGCTTCTGCTTCACATGCGCGACCAGACGCCGCAGCACGGCCGGCGTTTCGAGGACATAGTCGATGTTGGTATCGGCATCCAGAACGCTGAGTGCGAACAGATGCGTTGATGGCTTTCCGCGACTGCCGAGGAACAGATATTTGTACCAGGCGAACAGCTTGCGTACGTTGAGGCCGTCATAGGGGCCGGTGCCATAGCCATCATCGCCGACAACCTCTGCCGCTGCCTTGTCGATCACAGTCACGTCGTCCGGATTGCGCGGGCCGCGCGCGCTCTCGGGCAGGGTTTTGTAGGCCTTCGGAAAGGCCTGAAGCATCAGCATGTCGAGGTCGAGCTCACCCGACATGAACACGCCGAACTGCTCGAACCAATCCTTCCATTGGCCGATACCCGCGAGCGTCCAGCTATCTTGGCCCCATTCACCGCGAGCGAACGCCGCTGCTCTATCAAGGTCGGCCTTGGTTTCTACGGGATAGTTCACGCCGCGCGCGAGCAATGCTTCGGCCAGCGACTTGAATGTCACGAGATCGCCGCTGCTGCGGCCGAGGTCCAGATCGACCAGGGTGGTGTGCGGGATGCCCAGTTGCTCGACCAGGCGCCAGAAATGCTGGATGTGCCGGCCGCCGATGGGCACGATCGCAACGAATGACCTGTCGACGGGTACGCCGAGCTTATCTGCGAGCCAGGGCAGGACGATTTCCTCCGACGCCCCTTCGCCGAAGATCGCGTGCCGGGCGAAATAGATTTCCGGATGTGCCCGCACCGCCTCTCGCACGAACTTGGCGGCCTCGGTTCCATTCGGCGGCAGGCTCAGCGCGGAGATCGTCGATATGCCGGACGCCGGCGCGCGCCGGATGTGCCGGATCGCCGTCGGTTCTATACGCCCGACGATGGCTGGCGCGTGGCTGGTGATGATGCCCTGCACTCGGTTGGTGCCTGTGAGCTTTTCCAGCTGCGTCAGCAACCGCGCGAGGAAATAGGGCGCGAGATGATTTTCGGGCTCTTCAAAGGCGAAGATCGTCAGTGCGGGTGCACGCGCGAATTTCTCCTCGAAGGGCGGATTCTTGTCCGCGCGGACCTCCGCCTCGAGTTCGAGCTTCAGGTCGAGCAGCGCCTTCACCAGGGCGAAGTGGAAAAGCGAGCGTTGCCCATCGCTCAGGTCTTCTACGCCCATGATCCGTCCGAGCGATGAAGGGGTGAGCTGGATGCTTGCAGAGCGGAGGATCTGCTGCAGGTCGGGAGGCAGGACTGCGAGTTTCGCGACCGTTCCGGTCTCGGCGGTATTCAGTTCCTTCCAGCAGCTGTTGATCGCCTTGTTGACCCGGTCGAGCGCCCCTTCTGCATCGAGCTTGTCGGCGGCGTCCTGGATCAGTTTCGCGATCTCGTCTTTGCTCTGCCAGACGACCGAGTTCATCAGGCTGCGCCCCAGGCTTCGCACCGTAAGCTGGGTCAATGCGGTCACATCGCGCGAGGCCGGGATGTAGCGCACCGTGATGTTGCTGCGCTCGCTCGCGGTGACGCGCTTCTTGATCGACGGGTCCTGCTCGCCGAGCGCCACATCGTCTGTCGTGAGGATCCAGTAGAGCTTCTCCTCGACTACGCCGTCGAGGGTGCCGCCAAGCTCCCAACTCGCTTCTAGGCGCAGCCGGGCATAGGGGATTTCGCCCGGCGCGGTGACGATCATGTGCCGGAATACCGAGGGTACCGTCTTCTCGGCGTCGCTTCCGGTCGCCGCGAGTTCGGGGAACGCGATGATCGCTTCGATGAACAACTCGCGTTTCGGTTGGCTCTCCAGTCGCTCACTGGGTCTGACGAAGAAGTCCGCCGGCTGGATCGTTCGCTCCTCGCGCGTCTCGCCGAACAGGCGCAACAACGCCTGGAGAAATGCGCTCTTGCCCGTCCCATTCCTGCCTATGAAGACAGTCGTATCGGCTGCCAGATCGACAGTGATCGGATGGGGGCCGTCAAGCGCTTCCTCGAGTGGGCAGGTTGTGAAAAATCCCCTGAAATTCCACAGTTTCAATGTCTTGATATGCACGTTGCCCTGCGCTCTTCACTGTTTCCCTCAGTGATAGACGCTTTGTCGGATGCCGTCTTGAATGAACTCGACCAAGATGGTGCCACCGCCTGTAGCGGGAACAGCAAGGAAAGCTCGTTGCCCGCTAACCCGAATAAACGGTGCGAAGGCGCCGATTTCCGATAACGTCATGATAGGCTGGCCCACTTGTCGAGTTGTCGATTAGAAGTAGGCGATGGTTTTTGTTGATCGCGTGAGGCCCAGCCGGGATGGGGACCAGTTCCATTATTATTGGGCTGCCCGGCAATGCCTGCGCCTGCTTCCGCCCAATACCGACCTTGTCGCCATCTCGATCGAGGGACCGGCCATCCCCGACGCGGCGCAGGTCGAGGAGGGCGTCGATTCGATCGATGTCGCCGAGTATCGCGGATCGACTGATCCGAAGACTGCCACCCATATCCGCTATATCCAGCTCAAGCATTCCAGCCTGCGCACCGAGGAGGAGTGGGTCGCGAGCGATCTTGCCACGACGCTCGAGAATTTCGGCGCGCGGTACCTGAAATTCATCACGGCCTTTGGCCAAGAGGACGTGGCACGCCGCTTTTCCTTCGAATTCGTGACCAACCGCCCCTTCGCCGCATCGCTGGAGCAGGGGCTCGAACAGCTTCGATCGGGGAAGGTCGCGGCTAGGGGGCGGGCCACCGCCAAGGCGATGAAGCTCGATGTGGATGCCGCCACCGGCTTCGCCCGTATCTTTACCCTGACCGGTCGGACCCGGGATTTCCTCGAGCAGCGTTCGCTTCTCCACGACGATGTGTCAGGCTATCTCCCCGAAGCCGACCGCGACGCGCCCCTGCAGATGAAGGATCTGGTCGAGCGGCGCGCGACCACAGAGTTTGCGCGCCGGCCCGAAATCGGCCGGTACGATGTGCTCCAGGCCCTCGGCACGCGGATCGAGCAGCTCTATCCGGCCGAACTCCTGATCGAGCAGCCCGCTGCCATCGTGCCGCGCGACCAGCTCAAGGACCTTGCCGATCAGGTGATCGCCGGGCCCAGCCTCTGTGTGATCCAGGCCGATGCGGGCGTGGGCAAGTCGATCCTGTCCACCCAGCTTGGAGGCCTGCTGCCACCGGGCAGCCAGACCTTCGTCTATGATTGCTTCGGGAACGGTGGCTATCGCGGTGCCAGCGGCTATCGGCATCGGTGCCGCGACGGCCTCGTCCAGCTGGCGAATGAAATGGCGGGCCGATCCATGGCCGAGCCGCTCATTCCGACCAGCAAGGCCGATGCCGCCGCCTATATGCGCGCCTTCTTGGCGCGAGCCGAACGTGCTGCCGCTCTGCTAACGGAACAGGCGCCCGGCGCCCTGCTCTGCATCGTCGTCGATGCGGCCGACAATGCCCAGATCGCGGCGGAGGAGTTGTACGGCGAGCCGAGCTTCCCGCGCCTCATGTTGCGCGAGAGCTGGCCTGCGAATATGCGGGTCGTGCTGACGGCGCGTCCGCACCGGGTCTACAAGCTCGACCCGCCGCACTTCGTGCCGCGCCTCGATCTCCTGCCTTTTGACGAGGAAGAGACCGCAAAGCATCTGCGGCTCTTCTTTCCCGCTGCGGCGGATCAGGATGCTAGGGAGTTCCATCGCCAGACTTCGGAAAACCCGCGCGTGCAGGCGACTGCCCTCGCGCAATCCAGCACGCTGGCGGAGATGCTGTTCGGCCTCGCCGGCGAGCCGCGCACCGTCGAAGACCTGATCGGCGAATTGCTGCAGGCCGCCATCGACAAGGTCATGTTCGAGGCGCCCCAGACCGAGCGCGAGCAGATCCATCGGATATGCGCGGCGCTGGCGACGCTTCGCCCGTTCGTGCCGCTCGAAATCGTCGCGCGGATTGCCGATGTGCCGCTCGCCCTGGTCCGCAGCATGGCGCACGATCTGCAGCGCCCCCTCATCGTCCGCGAAGGCGCGATCCAGTTCCGCGACGAACCGACCGAGACCTGGTTCCGCGACCATTTCCGGCCGGCCGGCGCCGAGCTCGATGCCTTTATCGAGCGCCTGTTGCCGGCTGCTGCGGGCAGCGCCTATGTCGCCGCGGGTCTGCCCCAGTTGCTTCTGGAGGCCGGCCGTTTCGATGATCTCGTCCGCCTCGCGCTGTCCGACGAGGCATTGCCGGATGAGCCGGCCATGGCACGCCGTGACGTGGCGTTGCAGCGGCTCCAGTTCGCCCTGAAGGCCGCGATCCGGGACAAACGCTATCTCGACGCCGCCAAGCTGGCCCTGAAAGCGGGCGGGGAAATGGCCGCGGACGCGCGGCAGCAGAAGCTGATTTCCGCCAATACCGATCTCGGCCGGTATTTTCTGGAGCCCGAGCAGATGCTCGAACAGGTCACGCGCCGCCTGATCACGGGTGGCGCCTGGCCTGGCTCGGAACATGGCTATGAGGCGGCTTTCCTGTCTGGCCATCCCGGGCTTGCCGGAGATGCCGGCAGCAGGCTGAGACTGTGCCTTGGCTGGCTCGACCAATGGGCCAAGTCCATGCGCGCGGGGGAGACGAAGAAGCAGGTCAAGACCGCGGAAGTTGCCGAGATGGCTTTGGCCAGCCTCAATCTCCACGGGGTCGGCGCATGCGCCAAATATCTGCGTCGCTGGCGTCCACGCGTGCGGTCCTTCAGGGCCGGGTCGGCTGTCGTTTCCCGGCTCGTCGATGCCGACCGGTTCGACGAGATCGACGGCTTGGCCATCGCCGCCGGCAACGACCTTGGCCTCCTCCTGGCCATTACTTCGGAACTGGCGAAGGTCGGACGCTTTCCACCCGGACCCGTAGTGGTGCGCGCGACGCGCCTGGCGACCAGTCGGCATGTCAGGATAGAAGCGCCGTTCGACGGGTTCGGCGGTGACGTCCGGCTGCTGGGTGTGGTCACCGATCTGGTGGTTGCGGCGCTTCGGCACCGCGCGGCGCCGAAGCGGCTGCTGGCCAAGACCCTGTCTCGCTATTTTCCCGACAGGCAGCCCAGCCTCGAAGGCCATAGCGCGAATTATCAGAACAACCGGGCGATCTATCTTGGCGCCTATTGCCTTCGCGCTGCCCTTCGCAACGAAGCCGTGAGCGTCGAAAAGCTCAAGCCTCGCGAGATGCGGCAATCTAGCGCCAAGCGCGACAAATTGGGCCGGCCGAGAAAGGCGCGCCGGCGATATGACCATGGTGAGATCGCCCGGTTCGAGGAGGAGGTGGCGGCATTGCTACCCTGGCATCTTCTCGCCGCGGAGATACGGCTGGGACGCGTGGATGAGGGCGACGTGGCGGCGCGCCTAGCCACGACCGCCGAAGCATCGTTTTCGGCGAGCCGGCGCATCTATGACGATCGACGCGCGCTCCATGACGAAATTGCCATGCTCTGGGGAACCATGATGCTCGGCGCGGCACAACCCGAGGCCTTGATCGAACCCTTCGAGGCCTGGCGCGGGGAACTCTCGCGGTCGCTGTTTACGCCGACACTGATCGCGCTCTCTCGCCATGCCGGGCGTACCGGCAATTGCGCGACCCTGTGCCTTGATCTGGGGCGCGCGGCATTCGCGCTCATGGCGGGCGAACGCGAGGATGCGCATCAGATCGCGGAAGTGTTCGTCGAAGTTTGCCGGGCCGTATTGCCGGTCAGTCCGGACGAGGCCCGGGAGTATTTCGAGCAGGCGATCGAGGTGTCGGGCAAGATCGGCGAGGAGAATCTCCACCGCTGGACCGCGCTCTCGGATCTCGCAACTGCGGCAGGTGTGGCCCGGATCGATCGCCCCGAACTCGCTTACCGCTTCTCGCGCGTGGCGGAACTCGTCTACGCCTACACCGAGAATTTCGATTGGAGCGAAACCGTCACGGCGCTGGTCGCGCTGTCGCCGCCGTCCGGACCCACGATTCTGAGCCGATGGATCGATCGCCGGTTCGCGGCACAGCACGATACGCTGGGCTATATGCTCTCTGTGCTGCTGGCCCGCGGCGCGCTCGACCCGCGCGATGCGCTGGCGCTGCTTCCGTCCGGTTCGCTGCACGACCGGACCAAGGTTCTGCGAAGAGCGCTTCGCGCGGCTGGCGCGGGCGTGGAGCGAGAGCGGATTGCGTCCTGCTTCATGCGCTATGCCCGTCACTCTTATTTGGATGCAGGAGATTGGCGCATCGTCGCGACGCTGTTCGCGGAAGCGGGTGTGGACGCTGCCGAGGCGAACGACCGGGCACAGGACGCCGAACGAAAGGCCGCCGCCAAGGCGTCCGCCAAAGCCGAGCCCAAAAGTGCATCCTTTCGGGGTGACCGCCCCGAGCGCGACTGGGATGCCGTGTTTCAAGGGCTCGTGCTCACCGATGCCGCAGGACTTGCCGGTGCCTATGCCCGGTTCCGGGGCGGCGAGCCGCCTTTCTCCGCGGACATTTTCTACCGCGAGGCGATGTCGCGCGTGGCTGCCGGGCAGGAGGCAGCCTTTATCGGCGCTCTGGATGCTGCCGGTTTCGCACAGCTCTATGGCACCCGGGAATTCCTGCGCGAGCTGCCCGAGGCCTGGCGGCAGAGCCTCGCAGTACAGCGCGCACTGCGGCGATTTCTGAAGGGCCTGGCCAGGCGCGAGTGCATGTCGATCACCACCAACCGGCGATATCCCGCGATGCCCTGGGATATGCTTCCCCAGTTCGGCCTGACCCGGGAAGACATCTTCCGGGAAGCCGTGACCGCGATGGGCGATACTGCGCTGCCCGTGAGCTTTGGCGACCTGTTCGATCTGGCCGGGCTTTTGTCGACGATGGTCTCCCCGGACCAGGCTGCGGAAGCGCTTGGTTATGGATTGGCGCTGATGGAGCCGCTCCTGCTACCGGGCGACGACGGTGCCTGGCGGGCAGAACTCGCACCCCCGTCAACGGTGCCCGAGGCGTTCGCCGGCTTTGTATGGGCCGCTCTCGGATCGCCTTGGGCGGAGCGGCGGTGGGAAGCTGCGCATATCGTGCGAGCGCTGTGCTGGTTGGACCGCCCGGCGGCGCTCGATGCGCTCGCCGGATTGGCCGGCGCTGCCGAGGGCAGTCCCTTCGCAGCGCCCGATCTCGTCTTTTATGCGATGCATGCCCAGCTTTGGCTGACCATCGCGCTGGCGCGCGCGGCCGAGGAGAGTCCGGTTGCGGCGTCAAGGTTCCTGCCGCTGATCGAATCCGCAGCAATACGCGAGAACCCGCATGTCCTGTTGCGCGATTTCGCGGCGGAGGCCCTGCTTGCGTTCCATGCCCAGGGGCAGGTTGATCTGGAAGATGGTCAAGTCTCGGCGCTGCGGTCGATCAACCTCTCGCAGCTGCCGCCCTTGTCCGGGCGCAGCGGGTTTAGCCGGTCGTTCAACAAGTGGAATTTCGAGAGCGGCTGTCGCTTCGATCCCGACTTCGGCCAATATTGGGCTGCGCCTCTCGGCAGTGGCTTCGAGGTCGGCGCGGAAGCCGTTCAATTGGCAGTGGTGGATATTATCCATCAGCTCTGGGGGGCGGAAGAGACCGGCTCTCATGAGCGCGACCAGCGCGAGGTGCGGCGGCAGTTCAACGACGGCGAGTATCACCGCCTGCAATATGACTGGCCCAAGGCCGATGACCTGTCCTTCTATCAGTCGGTACACGCGATCATGATCGTCGCCGGCCAGCTGCTCGAGAATCTCTCCGCGGTCGAACCCGATGGCAGATGGGACAGCTTCGACGAGTGGCTCGGACGGTATCGCCTCAGCCTTGAGACGGGGCTCTGGCTCTCAGATCGGCGAGACGCGACGCCCCGGGACCTATGGCTGGATCTTCCTGCGGCGGGTGCCGAACAGCGCTTCGACTCTTACCTTCCAGAGCTGCTGACCATGCCGTATGGCATGATCATCGCGTCGGCGGACTGGGAGGTGCACGAGGACAGCGTCCAGCAGCACATCAGCATCGGCTCTTGCCTGGTGAGTGCGGACCGATCGGACGATCTCGCACGTGCGCTCCAGACCGCGCGGGATCACAGCGATTACCGCCTGCCGACCTCGGAAGGCGACCATGACGAGATCGACGATGGGGACTGGTTTCTGCGCAGCTGGCTTCGCTCGGACGAGCGCGAACGGCGCCTCGACCGGTTTGACCGCTGGGCGGACGGGCTGCGCGCCCGCGTGCCGGCGCCCGGCGCGATCGCGACCGAAGCCCTCTCGCTGACCGCTGACCGGTCACAGCGGAACTGGCTCGATCCGGATGGACGCGCGGTGCTTCATGCCGAGATATGGAGCGAGGGCGACGAGAGCGACGATCAGTCGCTCCACGACCGGGGGCGGCGACTGCTCGCCAGCCGCGGCGCACTCGATCATCTGATGGAGCGAACCGGCAAGCATCTTCTCTTCGAGGTGCGATTGCGGACCAGCCACGTCGAGACGCGCTATACGCGGCACATGGGCAAGGAGAAGTTCGATGCCGTCCACCTCACGCGATTCCTCCTCCTTCGCCCCGGAGGCGATTTCGAAGCCGTGCCAGGAATTGCTCGAGCTCGGGGCCGCGCTCGTCGGCCAGCTGCATCTCGATCAGTCCAATGACATCCTTGGGCGCTGGATGGCCCACCACCTTGCCCGCCTACTGAAGGAGGCCGAGGTCGCGAAGGGTGCGGAGAAGGATGCCCTGGAGCAGCGCTGCTTCGAGGCGGTGCTGGCCATCTGGAAGCACCGCAACTGCCTGCCGGAGGGGCTTCGTCCCCTGGCGCCCGCCGAGCGTTTGCTCGGAATTGTCGAGGCGCTCGATCCCGATGCTCCCAAATCCATATACAGCCCGGCGGCGCTGCAATGGGGCGACCTTGATCTTCCGGATCAACCGACGGACGAGGAAACCCAGCGATTGAGTCTCGTCTGGCAGTTCGATCGTGCTGCCCGGGTGGTAATCCGCCACCTCCTGGGCCGCATGGTCGAGGATTTGCCGGAGGATACGCGCGAATGGGTGCGCCGTGCGCGCGCCGCGAGTGTCGACGGTCCGGACACCATCACGATCCGGCGGCTGCTCCTAGCCAGCGGCGCGGCAGATGTCGCAAAGAGCCGGAAGGAGGGTGAGACTCGCAAATGGCGGTCCCGGCTCGAGGAAATGGATCGCTTCCTGGCGATCGCTGGAGAGGTGCGTGCTGACCTCGCAAACAGGCTCGTTGATGCTGAGCTTGAGGAAGATTCCAACGCGGTTTGAATATGACCGGCTTATTCCAGCCCGCAGATCTTCAGGGCACAGCCTTGGGCTCGATCTGCCAGGGGTCTAAAGGGTGCTGTCAGTCTAACGCGAGCCCGTATCTCGATGATGCAGTCCGGTCTTTGACGGCTGCTGCCTAGCTCTCGACGATCTGCCACTCAGCCAGTGTAGCTGAGCGCCGTTCCTTGTAAGTCTGTCGATCGACGAGGTGGCGTTCTAGGTTGAAGTAGCTATCAAAAGGCCGTCTACGGTCCGCTGATTGCCTCGACAATCCGAAGCCGCCAGGCTGCAATCGGCCTCGAAGCGGCCGGTCGATTAACGGTTAGAATGTCGTTTTCCAAAAGCGGAGCGTATGCGTCCATCGACGGACAATAGCTGCATATATCGCGGCCTGAGTGACGTAGCGGCGGTATATGCGGTCAAAAGAGGCGAACTGATTACCGAATGTTAGAGCTTCGGTTTTGGAGACCGACGCTCGGATCAAAGCCACGGACGACCTGATTCGAAGGATTTCCAGCAGGGGCCAAGTCGCTTCAAATTGACGTCGGGACGGGCGTGCCGCAGATTTCGCTAATGATGACCGGGGGGACAGGCGAAAGAAGCGTGGGGGATTTATTCACTCGCCCAGACCGGATCCCGCGCGATGCGTCTTTAAGCGACCTTCGCAAAACCGTTGCGGCCATTCTGCAAGACCGGCGTGCCGTCTTGCGCCTGGGACCAGCAGATATCGCCTTTCTTGCAGTCGTGCAGCATTGGTTAAACGAAGAATCGGCTGGCTCGCTGAGCTATGCCCGGTTGACCGAACTATATCACGTGGTGCTGGAGCATGATGACGAAGCATCGCACGGACGCGATGCAGAAGTTCCCCGCTCAGTAAATCGGTTGATCGACCAGCGTGTTTTGATCGAGCATGCGAGCGCGGCGGTGCTCCATGATCGCGGTTATGCCTTGGGACCGATAGGTCGGGCTATAGCCAACGCCTATGATGTCGGCCAAACGCTAGAAGCCGGCCGCCTTACCGCGCTTCTTCTCGGGCTTCAGTCGGAACTGGCAGAGGCGATCGAGGCAGTTAGTCGCGCACAGGCCAACGAGGCGTTGCCCGACTTGAGCCGCACATGGGCGGTAGTTGGGGGCTTGATCGCCGACATCGAGGCTCGCCGCGTCAATCTTGATTATCGACAGGAGCTGTTGCGGGCCCAGATTCCCGAGATGATGGCGCTCGATACCTGGGACGACGCCATTGTTCGCTGTAGGGATGTGCTACGTAGTTCCTATCAGGCAGCGGAGGAGGTCAAACTTTGTCTCCTCGACGGACATCATCGTTTGCAGAAGCAAATCGATCGCCTCATGGAAATGACTCGGATCTCCGCTCCGGACATTGCGCGCGATGCCGATGATCTTGAGGCCCGGCTCGCACTGCTGGCGACGTGGGCATCCAACCGCTTCGGTTCCTGGGCGGGATTTTACAGGCAGGCGATGCATTTTCTCGCCGAGATGGTACGCATTGATCCCCATCGGACGCTGGCACGTGTGCTGAACGAACAGATCAAGAGCTATGTGACGCTGATGGCTGAGGAGGAAATCGACCCCCAAAGACTTCCCTATAGTCTTCCCGTCTGCCGAGCAGAACCCCATCTGCGTGTCCGACCGGCGGAATCGCCCGAACTGGGCGCACCCACTGCAGTCGCGTTCGAGGTGCCGATCGACGAAACGCTCGAGCCGGGTCTCGTCGCCCAGCGCCTTATAGAAATCGAACGGGTTTTCGCGAATAGCCTTGCCGCGACGGGAGAGGCGGATATGCATCTTCTCCTGGAAGGGTTTTCGGATATTCCTCCGGCCGAACTCTCGCAACTGGCCGGCCGCGTCATCCAGCTCATGCTCCAGCGGGGGCAAGCTGATCCTCACGATGCGCCGACCATTCTTGTTCCTCTTGCGCCCGGGTTGATGAGCGAAAGGTTGCGCGTAGTGTCTACAGAGGGGCGACGTCATGATTGACCGCGAAGAACTCGACCTCTCCGATTTGTTGCGAGCGCCGCGCTTCGCCAGGCTGTCGACTGTTCTCGAGAAGGGTTGTCATGTGGGGAGAGAGGATGGCGAAGATTATGATTTCCTGCGGCGCCATCTCGTGCTGGTGAACAGTTTTTACGCGACCTGGAATTCCGCAGTCGTAGAAGGGGATGAATGTTATCATCTGGTGGGCGACGTCGAGCATTTCGGTCGCCGTCACCTCGGCCGGCACGAAATGCTGGTAGGGGCGATCGCTTGTTCGGTGCGCCTAGACCCCGGCACTTTTTCGGACGGACTGGAATTTGATGATTTCGTCCAGCGTATCGAAATCGCGACCGGATCCGCGGACATGTTTCTTCAGCTTTTCGCGCCCCAGTCTCGTGTGCGCAGCGATTTGGAGCGGCGCGAGGTGGCGCGAACAAGAGTCGAGCGCTGTCTTCGCGATCTTGAGTCTCTCGGTTTCCTCGACCTCACATCCGACGGCAGCGGGGGGCGCCGCATCCGTCCGCGAAATGCCATCCACCGCTTCTCGCTCCCGGCGCAGATGAGTGGGGGGAACCCTAGCCGGATTGATGAGGCGGTCGAGGCTCTGATCAGGCAGAAGGCTTTGTCTAGAGTGTCGGAAAGCACCCAGGATGAATAGGCTGCGGGTCGCGGGTGTCTATATCGTCAATTGGCTTGGCTATCCTGCTAGCCAGTGGCACTTTGACGGGCCAGTCGTCCAGTTTCACGGCGAGAATGGCGCTGGCAAGACGACCGCTATGGCAGCAATTGTGGCAGCGCTCGTGCCCAGTGCTTCGCGCGTCGATAGCATATTCCGCGGGAACACGCCCGCGCACGCCGGGCTTCGCACCAAGATTGGTGCAAATGGCAATCCGTCCTACAGCGTCCTGCGTCTTGAAGCTGATGGCGCGTCGCCCTTCTACGTGGGGGTCCGCTTGATGGCAAATCCGGCGGTCGGAGTCGGCGTTTCAATCACACCCTTCGTCGCCCATGATTTTCCGATCCCGCCGGACCCGGAGGCATGGCTCGTGCATCAAGATGGCGATGTTCGCCGTATTGCGACCCTTGATGAAATCCGCGACGCGGCGGGACGCGCCGGAGGGAAGTTCAGGCACTTCTCTGGTCCCGGCGACTATTATGGCTTTCTTCACCAACTCGGCATCTTGCCACGCCCCTTGAAGGATCGCGAAGATCAGGATCAGTTCGCCAAGCTATATCTCGCCGGATTCGGTGGCGATGCAGCACAATTGGTCTACCGTCTAAAAGATCATTTTCTGCCCGAGCAGGAGCAACTCGGAAACAATCTTCAAACCATGGACGAGGTTTACAGGCGCCTGATTCGTGGCCGTGCTGATATCGATGCCTATGAATCCAAGCGGCTGGTTCTTGAACGGCTCTGGAAGGCAGCGAACGACCTCGTTCGATGCGCGTGGGCCAATGACGAATTTCGTCATCAGTATGCTCGCCAAGAGGCAGCTGATGCTCAGACGGATATTGAAAGGGCGGAACGGGATGAGACACGGTACAAGACTGATATCGATGCCTTTCGCGCCGACGAGCCACAGCTGAAAGTTCGAGCGCAGGAGGCAGAACGGCTCGGCGCGGAAAGCCGCGATGCTGTCGGTCGGCAAATTGCCAGTCTAGAACGGACAACGGAACGGAGGCGCCGCGTCGATGCCCATAGGGCAGCGCTGCCGGGTTTGACCCAGCTCACCGACATTCCGGTCAATAACTGGCAATCTTTCATCGCTGCTCGCGAAGAAATTAGGGCGCGACGAGACATCTCGTTCGAAGTGATTGCCGACCTACGCAAGACATTGGCGAACCTTGATCGCGATATCTCGGCGTTGGGAGAGGGGCGCGAGGCATTGGAGGCTGCCGCCTTAGCAAGGCAACCGCATGTTGCGGATCTGGACATTGAGGCTGCCCGGCGATTGCAGGCGACTCTTGGGCCGGCTGTCGATGCCATCGTTTCGCAAGACCCTGAAAAAGCTGGTAGGGCCGCTTTGCACGATCCATCTGCGCCTACGCATAGTTGGTTCATACGGGAAGAAGAGCTGGAGCATTTCGCCGAACCGTTCGTGCAGAACGACGAAGGTGCCCTGGTGCGTGAAGGGCCTTTTTTGCGTGCCTCGAAGCTTCCGGGGCGGCCCATATTGGGCATTGCTGCACGCGAGCGCACCATGCGCGACCTTAAGAGAGACCGTGTGCGCACTGCCGCCGAGCTCGACGCATCCCAACGCACAGCTGGCGCGATCGAATCGATCTTGGAGCAAGGGCTCGGCTCACTGAGTGATTCTGCGGACCTGTTTCCAGACGAAATGCTGCCTTCGGAAACAGTTTTGCAGACGCGCTTGGGTAACTTGAGGTCGCTCCTGAGCGATCCTAAAGCCGACGACAAGGTAATGAGGCTGGACGACGAAGACAGGTTGGTCGTCGCCGCATGGCGCGAAGCGACTTCCGTCGCTGTCGCCACGGCTGCCGCTGTCTCCCGCTCGAGCGCGGAGATCGCGCGCTATGAAGAACGCTTGCGGCAAGCGATCACGCGTGTAGCTAAGGCGCGCGAGGCAGGACGAACCGCACAGGCGAGCCTTTCGGTCAGAGCGGCGAGCCGGAATGCGTGGTTCGATCTGGCGAATGGCGAGCCTTTGCTTAGTACTCTCTCTGAATCTTCTTGGCTTGAGACATTGCGCCCCGACTTTGCGGCCGACAATCTTGCAAAGCTGGCAGCCGGTGCAGGACAGATCCTGCGCGAGCAGGCTGGTGATCCGGTGATCGCAATGACGTTAGCGCCCGCCGGAGCCGGTACGGCCAGCGATATTGACCAGGCGTGTATCGATCAGACCGCAGAAAATTGCTTGCGTGTCTGGCGTATGATGCGTGACGTCGCTTTCAGCCTGACTCCGAGAAACCTTACATCGACGAACGATCCGGTCGAGGCGTGCGCTGCTTTGTCGGCGCGCGTCGCGGAGCTGCGTATCGACGTAGAAAAGGCTGAAGGTTTGTTCCGAGTGGAAGCCGGCGCCATTCGCCGGGCGATAGAGAATGCGATCTCCCGGCAACGGCGACGTATCGATGCACTCAATAGCGGTAGTGTTGATGCTCGCTTCGGCGATCTTTCCGGCATCAGGCTGAAGCTGTCTTCGAAGATCGAGATGCTTGATCTGCTCGACTCACATCTCACTGAAGTCGAGAGACTCAGCGCGGACATGAGCTTTTCCGAAGCGCTGGAGGCCGTTGCCCGCCTTACAGAGCGCGCGCAGCGGCGTGCTTTCGCGCCTAATGTGTCCCAATTGACTGACTATCGCAATTACGCCGAACTCGGTGTCGAAGTTCGGCACTGCGGGAGCGAAGCTTGGCGATCGATCGAAGAGGAGGATCCCTCCACCGGTGAGCGTATCGGCATTGCCTTCGTGTGCCTGCTCCTCGTTCTCGAAGCGTGGGAAACCCGCTCGTTGGGGAAATCTCTCCTGCCCGGTACCTGCCTGCGTTTCCTTGTCATTGACGAAGCGGCGCGCCTTGACTCACGTGGGCTTGCCTCGATCGCCGCCTTCGCTCAGGCTGCAGACGCGCAGGTGCTGGTCGCAGCGCCGCAAGAGCAACCGATCCCGGGAAGTAGCACAACCTATACCTTCGTCCGCACCCGCGATCCTGGCGGTGCGCCGCGTGTTGTCACGCGACGACGCGTGCTTGTGGCTGAGCGATACGATGATTGAGCGGGCGCATTGGCCCGCCGCTGAGACTTTGCTCCGGCTGGTTATCGAGGAGAAGGTTCGCCGTTCAGTCGCGCGCCAAACTGAACTCGATGCATTGCAGGCCATGGGCTGGATCAGGTTCAAAAACAGCCAAGCTATAGTGGAGGCGGGCCGTTCGGGCGATCTTCGCGAACGCCTGCAAGCGCGATGGCCGGGTTGGGAGGCCGAGGTCAATGCCGCTCGCGGCGCCGGGCTCGATGTCTTCAGTCGCGAGAGTTACGCTCCGGGACGACGTACTATCGAGGTGGCGCTTGGTCTCGATCCCGACCCAATTACAATCGAGATCATCAGAGAGATCTTGGCGAAGATCAGCGGTGATCGCGCGGCGCTGAACTTAAAAATTCGAAATTTCCATGGACGGACGGCGGTCATCGATATCGTCGATGAAACCGCGCAATCGGTTGCGGCTTTCGAGCATGAAGTCGGGGAACTGCGATCACGGTTGCTGACAGCGCTCGGACGTTTGCGAGAGAAGGATGCCCACATTACGCGCTTGAAAACTCAGCTGCGTGGCCTCGCAGCTGACGTGTTTCTCGCAGGCACTCCCTATCAGGAAATGCACGCGGCGCTGCTCGCCATCGAAATTCTTCACTTCGATCAGCTGACGGTGACCGAGAAAGGGGATGCCGTGACGTTGCTCTCTCAGCTACTCGATCTCCGCCCCGGCCGCGAGGCGATCGCTTGGCGCGAGGATAGGATGAACAAGCTGTTGTTGGTCATCGAAGATCCGCTCAAGGCCGTAGAATCGGCACTCTGGCTCATCCGGCATCTCGCCTCAGACCGTTTCGACGTGCGATGCGGCGTTTCGCATGGAATGGTCAGTTTCGAGCCGCCGATGATCGGCGGCGGCCCGGCAGTCAGGGGGCGCGCCGCCGAGGAGGCGATTATGCTCCGCGATATCGCCGCGAGCAACATTCCCTACGCCGTGGTCGCCTCAGGCGAATTTCGCGATATGCTGTTCGACGGATCGGAGCATATCTCCTTTGTTCCATTGCCATCGTTCGGCGCGGAACCATTGTCTGGCGCGTTTGGGGTCAACAATCTGCGCAACTAGGATCGGTAGGAGAGTTTTTCCCGGAGCGTCCGTATCGGGCGTTATGTGGCGACGGCAGCTCGCAGTTCGGCGGCGAGTTCGTCGACGAATGCTTCAACCATGGTCGAATAGGGCTGATCGGGCGCGTGCAGCCGGCGTAGAACGGCAACCCGCTTGAGGGCGTTCTCCAGATTTGCGGCTGCGGTCCCGCCGTCCGCGCTGTCGGCCGCCAAATCTTTCCAGATTTCGGAGGCATGGAAACGAAGTTCAGTGAGCATGCGGGTACGGCTCTGGACGAGGCGGACCCGATTGAGGGCGAACACGGCAATCGTCGCCAGCCCGCGCTCTTCGTCTTCCAGCGCGGGGAGCAAGATACTGAAGTCTCCGGTCTTGGACCAGCGCAGGAAGAAGGGCGGATGATCCGTCGTCGGATCGAGCAGGGTAGGGTGCTCGTGGTCGATTTGGTCGGCGTCGCAGAACGCGCGCGTACCATTGATGGGAAACTGGTTGGCCTTGCCATGAGAATCGCGCGGTCGCTTCGCCATCAGCCTTGCCAAATCGGCTACCGTCATCTCCTCGGTAACGAGATGTTGCCGTCGTCGCTGATTGCAGGGCGGGCATGAGGGCAGCAGATTGCTCCATTCGTGCGCCAGCCACCAATAGCCCTTGTGAAGGTGCTCGCCAGTAACGCCGCCCTTGGGCCGGAAATGCTCTACCTCGAGCGAATCACCAAGGTCCGATTCGCAATAAGCGCATTTATTGTGGAACAGGGAGGCCAGCGCGAGTGCGACGTCATAGCCCTTATATTCTTTGAAGGGATAGGCTTTGGCCTTGGGCGCCGTGGGGTCGAAGCTGGCATAGAATGCGCTCGCGGCTGCTTTTTCGGACGCCACGGCCTGGCTTGGGCCCGCGAGCGAAGGCGGTACTTCCGCCGTAGTCCTATCAACATAGCGCAACGACCTTACCCCCGGTCACTCTCGAGGGCGCGTAGAACGGCTGCGACTGCTTCCGAACGCAGGTCCGGGCTTTGCCTCTCACCGCTTGCCTCATGGCGCTTCAGATATTGCGATAGCGCTTCCTGGACGATTTGCTCGGTGGGACTGTCGCCGACGGTTAGGCGACTGACCATCGCACTAGTCGCGGCAGAGGGCGCAGCGATAAGCTCGCCTGACCGGGAGCGCCGGGCCACATCGCCGGCGATACGGGCCAGCTCCAACTCCATGGCGGGGTCGGCGGTGCTTGAAAGCCCAAAATAATCGGAGGTTAGGAGCTGCTCGGCAGTCATGCCCCGGACGCTCGGTAATCTCTCTAGTCGAAGGATCCTCTGATCGGCGTCGCGCTCCAGCACCTCGACTTCGCCGTCGTCCATACCGCGCAAGCAGAGCGGATCATGCGTTGTGACAATAAACTGAACGCGTGGCAGGACGCGCCGCAACGATGACATGACTTGCATCTTCCACCGAGGATGCAGATGTGTCTCCACCTCGTCGATTAGGACCACAGCCTGCGCGGTCTCGAGATTGTCCCAGTGATCGAGAAGGCCGCGGAATATATCGACCGTCATGGCGAAGACCGACCGATAGCCTTCGCTCAGTGCCTCGATCGGTGTCGACCGCCCATTCGCCCGCACCGAGACTCTTTCAGGCTCGACAATTAGCTCGTCGCTGTCGTCGAGTGCGAGGACGACCCTCAGCGCTGCGATCACGGTATCTAGTCGCTGCCCGGTTTGCGCGTGCAGCCAGTCGCCGGGATAGGCAATGGTTGCCAGCGGATCGAACAGCGTTTGCACGCGGGCTGCGGCGGACGGTCCCGGCTCGCGCTTGCGGCGGTTGAAGAAACGCCGGGGTCCATAGCCGAGCACGATCGTCGATTGCTCGCCCGCCCCCTCCAAATGTCTGCTGACAGGGTCGAAGGCGAAGCGCGCAATATGACTGGACGCATGAAAGTCGATCTCGACTTCGACCGGACGAGCATCGAGTTGGTCCCAGTGGTCCACGGGCAGGCTGCGGACCAGTCCGGCGAAATGTTTTCCGTATCGGGCTGCTTCGCGGCGTCCGAGAAGCGCTAGCGCGATGGCTGAAAGTACGATCGACTTGCCGGTGGAATTTTCGCCGAGCAGAATCAGACAAGGCGCTCCGGAACGCGCCTCGCGGCGTGCGCGAATCTTGAAATCGAGCTGTTCTATGGCCTTGAAATTGCGGATATGGATGCCCGCGATTTCGCGATCGGCCGCGGCATAGCTCTGGCGCCGTCTTGCAGCGGTGCGATCTGCCGTGTCGTGGATTGGGCGCGGATCTGGCGTCGAAAAACGGGCTTGTCGATCGTCGGCGACCAGCGTGTCCAGCGCGCGGTGAAGACGTTCACGCTGCGCGCTGTCCGCCTCCCGAACTGCCATCACGAAGTTGCGAACAAAGATCTCGCCACTCCCCCGAATCGGTTGATCGATTGTACGCCACGCGACCGCAACTCGTGTCAGGACGTTGCGGATGGCGCCCGCGTGTGGCACCGCAGGTGACAGTTCTTCCACGCCGTCGAAGAAATAGCTGGGCTTGGCATGGAGCCAGTCGATAAGCCGACTTATCCGGTGCCTTCTCGCGGTCTGGAGCTCGTCACGATTGAGCGAGAAGAGCTCGGTGGTCATATGACCCTCGTCGGAAAGTCCGATGCACCGCCCATCAGTCAAAAAGCGCAGATGCCTGCTTGGTTCGTCACGCGTCGGATCGAGCAGAAGTGGCGTCTCATGCGCTACGACGTCGTCATAGGTCGCGCGAAACGGGGCTCGATTGCCTTCCACCGGAAAGGCATCTGCTTTGGATTTGCTGCAATAGGAGCAGGCGTAGAAGAGATTTCGCCACTCGAAAGCCAGCCATAAATAGTGATCGAGATAGTCGTCATGTCCGTTCGGACGAGCTAGCGGGCGCAGGTGCAGCGCAAAGCCATCCGACCCCAACCCTGTTTCGCAAAAAGCGCATTTGGCTTGAAAGACGCGTTCAAGAGGTTCGAGCAGCGTCCGATCAAAGAATAAGTCCCTGTTGATGTCCGCGCGGATCTGCTTGCGCCTGTGCTCGTCGAGCCGCAAATATTCTATGATAGTCCGGTTTTCATTGGCCACGATATCGGAGCGGAAAAATAGGGGCGGTTCCGCTGGGCGAGATATTCTCCTCAATGGCCATTCCTCGAGCAAAAAGCGACGTCAAGGGTCATAATGGAGTGCCGGAAGGCTACAAGTCCTTTGGGCAACCACTTTTTCTCGCGCAATCTTGATCGATAAAGCTCACACAGGGAATGCGTACTGTTCCCGCGAGACAGGCGTTGAAAGAAGGGGCGACATAAAATCTGGGGGGGGCGCAAGCGGTCCAGAATGACACTCGCGACGTCGGCTTATTCATCAATCTCGATGATGAGGCCATCGCGGAGGCCGCATCATATGCGGTCCTAAAGTTCGTTCGTTAATTTGCTCTTCGGACGGACCCAAACCGTCTTTCTGGCGACAGCGCGCCCTTCTAGCCAATCTTCCACTTCATCTCGCCTGAAGATCGGCACTCCGCTGGGGCGAAGCTCGGTGGGGAAAGACGCATCCCGCTTCGCTCGCAGGCGGTTCAGGTTTCTGACCGACATGCAAACAAGGTCCGCGAACTCTTCGAGCGTTATCGTAGGGCGCTCCCAATAGCGTTCGCGGATCAACGGTGCTCTTTCGTTTGAATAAGGCTGACAGCCGGCCTCGTCGGCAGGTTGATACGTCGCCTTAAGTATTGGAGGGGGAGGGCTTGGTTTGCCTGCCAATTCATGTGGTAACTAAATCATTATAAAATAACCAGTTTCCCTTCGGCCTCGAGACGCGCGCTATAGGGGCGATGCTCCGGGCCTTCAACTCGCATATCGAATTTGCGCCATCTCGAAGCGGCGGCAAAGTGGAGACCCACAAGGCGAATATCGGGACAAATCAGGACAAGACGGGACACCTATTGCGTAGAGGGCTCCAACCGGAAATGGGACAACTCATGTTGCCAGTGAGCGCCTCATGAGAAAGCCACAAACCTTTACACCCTCGCGGTTGGACGAGATGCAAAGTGGTCGCATGGCCGATCCGATCACCCCTGGCCTGTACATTGAAGTTCGAACCGGTCGTGGCCGCATTTCGCGTGTCTGGAAATATCGTCGACGTGTCGCGGGCGCAGTGGGCGCCCATGCGGTGAAGGCGACGCTCGGCACCTATCCAAGTTACAGCATCGCTTTGGCCAGGGAATGGGCGGCAAAGCTCAATCGCTCGGCTGGGCGAGGAATTCACCCCCTCAGGGCGGAGGCGGCTGAACGCCAGAGCCGCATGACCGTAGCGGAGGCGCATGCGCATTACCTAGCTTTCGTGAGAAGCAGCACGCTCCGCGAGCTCAAGCCGCGCTCCATCCAGGACAAGGAGAATATCTGGACCTGCGATATCAAGCAGCAGATCGGCGACAAGGCGCTTGCGGAGGTCACCGACGACGACCTTTGGGCGTTGGTGATGGCGAAGGGCAAGGCGGCACCCATCCGGGCCAATCGCCTCGCTGCGGAGCTGAAGGTGTTCATGAAATGGTGCGTAGGGAGATGGGGGAAGGAGGCTGGCATCCCTCCGCTCGAGGTCAATCCCGCGGCTACCCTGGAAGCTTCTCATTTCAAATCCAAGCCTCGCACTCGCCACCTGAGCCATCAGGAGCTGGATTGGTTGCTGCAGGCCTTGGCGCCAGAAAGGCGCATATATCAAAGGGCGATTCTATTGCTGCTCCTCACCGGCTGCCGGAAGGAAGAGGTCCTCGGGGCTGAGGCGAGGGAAGTAGTCGCCGGCATTTGGTCCATTCCGCGAGATCGTACGAAAAACAGCCAGGCGCATCGGATTCCGCTCGCGCCTTGGGGGAAATCTCTGGCCGCGAGTGAGCAGCGCTGGCTGATACCTTCGAGCCGGAAGGACGGTCCGATGTTGGCTGGGTGGTACAAGGTACTGGATCGCATCATTGAGCGGATGGCGAAGATCGCCGGACGGCCCATTCCCCATTTCACGTATCACGACCTGCGTCGCACCCTCCGCTCGAACACGCGACGCTTGCAGATCGATTTCCACACCGCGGAGGCGATGCTCAATCATAAAAGGAGCGGTCTCGAGGACATTTACGACGGCTACGATCTCTTCGACGAAAAGCGCGAGGGGTTTGCCCGGTGGGAGAGTTTCCTGGTCGACCTCGCAATCGGCGCGAAGGTGTTCAAGGCGCTTTCCATTCCGGAAGACGCAAGGCCGCATCTGCCGGCAAACGACTAGCGCTCATAATCTGAATCTCGGGCCACGCGCCGCAACCGCGGTGCTGATGATGGGACCTTGGATCTCAGAGTGGCGGAATAGAACGAGGTTGAAGCACTTCGGCAGAACAATGCCTGAAGCCTTTTCTGCGGTCCAACCCCAGCTTAGCCTTGCTTCGCTTCATCACGCGCTGCGTTCAAGCCGGAGATAGCGGTGCGTGCGCAGTCTCGATAGCAGCTCGTCATCTGTCGCTTCAGTAGCAGGAGGCGCAGCCGAGCGTCTGCTCACCCTCCAAGAAGCCGCCGCCGCCCTCGGCATCCACCCCAACACCCTTCGGCACTATGCCCGGGCCGGCGTCGTCCCCGGCGCCAAGTTCGGTCGCGACTGGCGGTTCCTCCAAGCCGACCTTGTCGCCTCGTTGCGCGCCCGGTACCCTGGGGCCGCACGAATGCAGCTGAGTGCCCCAACCAAGGAGGCATCATCATGGCACTCTGGAAACGTGCAGGAATTTACTACGTCAAGCTCACAGCACCTGACGGAACGCGCATTAGACGATCTGCTGGCACGTCCGACAGGAAGAAGGCCGAAGAATACCACGACAGACTGAAGGCCGAGCTGTGGGATCTTGCCAGGCTGAAGCGGAAGCCCCGGCATAGCTGGGACGACGCGGCGCTCCGGTGGCTGAAGGAGATGGCGCACAAGAAGTCCTGCCGGGACGATGTGAGCCGGATCCGATGGTTCACCAGGCACCTCAGAGGCAAGATGCTGGACCAGGTGAGCAGGGACATGATCGACGGGATCATCTCGCGCCAGCTCGCCCGTCGCAGCGATCGCACGAAGGATCTCTATGTGGCGCTCATCCGCGCCATCTTCCGGAAGGCGATGCGCGAATGGGAATGGCTCGAGCATATCCCGGCGTTCAAGACCTATTCGAGGGGCGACAAGGTCAGGGTGCGGCATCTGACGCACGATCAGGCCAAGGCGCTCCTGGAACGTCTACCGGCGCACCAGGCGGAGGTCGTACGCTTCGCGCTCGCGACGGGGCTGCGCCAGGGTAACATTCTCGGTCTGACATGGGACAGGGTCGACATGACCCGCCGCATCGCGACGATCGGGCATGGCGACACGAAGAACGGGGAGGCGCTGGGCGTACCCCTGAACGACGTGGCACTGGCGGTGCTGACCCGGCAACGGGGCAGGCACGCGACCCATGTGTTCACGTTCCGGGGCAGGCCGCTCAGGAATGCGAACAACCGGACCTGGCGCGCGGCATTGAAGGCCTGCGGGATCGAGGACTTCCGCTGGCACGATCTGCGGCACACCTGGGCAAGCTGGCTGCGGCAGAATGACGTGCCCACCTGGGTGCTTCAGGAGCTGGGCGGCTGGAAGTCGGAATCGATGGTGCGGCGCTATGCCCATATGTCGGTGAAGCATCTGGCGCCCTATGCGGACCGGCTGACTATTCCGGCCACATCGGGTGAGGGCGGAAAACCGTCAATCCCGGATTTGGCGGAAGGGTCCAAAAATGGTCACAGTGAGGGCCGCCCGCGGCTCCAGCTCGTGGCTGGGACCGATCTAAGTAGCTGATTGTAAAGGATAAAGAATGGTGGACGCACTTGGGCTCGAACCAAGGACCCGCTGATTAAGAGTCAGCTGCTCTACCAACTGAGCTATGCGTCCATTCCGGGTTGTTTCGGCGCCCTTGGTGAGTGCGCCTCCGCAGTGGAGGTGGGCCTTTAGCTGCGAGGTTCGCGGCTTGTAAACCCCTTATTTCAAAAAAATCACCAACGCTGTGCACGACGGCTGTTTCGGTCGATCGACAGCAGGATTCCGAAGCAGATCATGAAGGTCATCACGGCGGTGCCGCCGAAGCTGATCAGGGGCAGCGGCACGCCCACCACGGGCGCCAGACCCATCACCATCGCCATGTTGATCGCGCAGTAGAAGAAGATCGTTGCCGCGAGCCCCGAGGCGGTCAGCCGGGCGAAGCGGCTCTGCGCGCGCATGCTGACGCCGATCGCCCAGCGGATCAGGATGCTGAAACCGATGATCAGGAAGAATCCGCCCATCAGGCCCCATTCCTCCATCATCGTCGCCAGTGCGAAGTCGGTATGGCCCTCGGGCAGATAGTCGAGATGGCTCTGGGTGCCCTGCAGGAAGCCCTTGCCGAATACGCCCCCCGATCCGATCGCCACCTTGGACTGGCTGATGTGATAGCCGGTGCCCAGCGGGTCGCTTTCGGGGTTGAGGAAGATCAGCACGCGATTGCGCTGATAATCGTGCAGGACGAAGTTCACCGCGAAGGGGATCGCCACTGCCAGCGCCAGCCCGCCGCCAAGGAAAAGGCGCAGCGGCAGTCCTGCGAGAAACATCACCGCGACTCCGCCGAAGCTGATTGCCAGCGCCGTGCCGAGATCGGGCTGCAGCATCACCAGCGCCGCCGGGATGCCGATCAGCACGCAGCCCGGCCATAATGCGCCGAACTTGCGGATCTCGCCGGCGGGCAGGATCTCGTAGAAGCGCGCCATTGCCATGATGATCACCGGCTTCATCAGCTCGGACGGCTGCAACCGGATGAAGCCGAGATCGAGCCATCGCTGGCTGCCGCCCGCGACGGCACCGAGCAACTCCACGCCCACCAGCATCAGCACCACGCCGAGGTACATCGGGAAGGCGGCCATCGCCCAGAATCGCTCCGGTACGCGTGACATGGCGATCGCCATCGCGAGGAATACGAAGAAGCGCAGGCCCTGGTTGAATGCCCAGGGGGTGATGCTGCCGCTTGCTGCCGAATAGAGCACCACAAGGCCGAACAGCCCGATCGCCACCACCAGCCCGATGATGCGCCAGGGAAGCTGCGCGAGCGGCCCTGGGACGATGCCCGAAGGGCCAAGGCCGGAGGATTGGAGCGTGGTCATCAGTTGGTCTCGGTATCCACGCTGCCCCGTTCGGCGGCGCTGCTGTCGATCGTGTTGCTGGTCGTCGCGTTGGCGGCTTCGGAGGCGACGGTGCTCGCTGCCTCGACCGCGTCTTCGGGCGTTTCGGGGGGCGGGGCGCTCTGCGCGGCCCGGAAGGCTTCCGACTGCGCCGCCATCCGGGTGCGATAGTCGCCGCCCCAGGTCGGTTCCTCGCGGTGCAGCGATTCCATCGCCCGCTTCCGGTCGAACAGGAAGGTCATGATGTCGCGGCCGATCTGCGGGGTATCGAGATTGCGGATCGTGTGGCCGTTATGCTCGAGCACGATGCCTGCCGCATATTTGGGATTCTCGGCCGGCGCGAAGCAGACGAGCAGCGCGTGGTCGCGCAGCTTGAACGGCAGCGAGGCGTTCTTGAGCACGCCCGAGCGCCGCTCGGCCATGGTGATGCGGCGCACCTGTGCGGTGCCGGTCTTGCCCGCCAGGGTAATGCCGGGAACCTGGATGCGCGCTGCCCCGCCGGTGCCGCCGGAATTGATCACGCCGAACATCGCGTCGCGGATGATCGCCAGCTGTTCGGGCGTGGCGGCGAGCGGGGGTGCGGCCTCATGCGGTGCATCGGCGATCAGCCTCGGCACGAGCTGCCGCCCGGAGGCGATCCGGCTCGCCATCACCGCAAGCTGCAGCGGATTGGCGAGCACGTAGCCCTGGCCGATCGACGCGTTGAGCGAATCGGCAACGGTCCATTGCTGCTTGTAGCGCTTCAGCTTCCAGGCGCTGTCCGGCACCGTGCCGAAACGCTGGGTGGTGAAGGGCAGGTCGAACTTCTGCCCCAGGCCGACGGCGCGGGCCATCGGTGCGATCGCATCATAGCCCACGCGCCGCACCATCTCGTAGAAATAGATGTCGCAGCTCTGCATGATCGCGTTCTTGAGGTCGAGCGGACCATGGCCACCGCGCTTGTGGCAGTGGAACACGCCATTGCCGACGCGCATCGCGCCCGAGCAGACGACGCGCGCGTGCGGATCGACGCCGGCATGCATCAGCGCGAGGCCATTCATCGGCTTCACGGTCGAGCCCGGCGGATACAGGCCCTGCAGCACCTTGTTCATCAGCGGGACGTGGTCGTCCTCGCTCAGCATCTTCCATTCGTTGCGGCTGATGCCGTCGGAGAAGCTGTTGGGATCATAGGCCGGCATCGAGACCATGGCGAGGATGTCGCCATTGCTCACGTCGATCACCACCGCCGAACCCGAGTTGGTGCCCAGGCGCCGTGCGACATATTCCTGGAGCAGCGCGTCGATGGTCAGCTTCACCGTCTGGCCGGGCTGATCCGGCCGGGTGGCGAGTTCCTTGACCAGCCGGCCATGCGCGGTGACCTCGACCCGCTTGGCGCCCGGCGTACCGCGCAGGCGGCTCTCCAGCACCTTTTCCAGCCCGTCCTTGCCCAGCTTGAAGCCGGGGGCGACGAGCAGCGGGTCCTTTTCCTTCTGATACTGCTCGGCCGAAGCGGTGCCGACATAGCCGACCAGATGGGCGACGCCCGCCGCCAGCGGATAGTTGCGCGAGAAGCCCCGGGTAGGTTGCACGCCCGGCATCTCGGGCACGCGCACGCTCACCGCGGCGAAGCGCTCCCAGTCGAGCTTGTCGGATACCTGGACCGGCTGGAAGCCCGAGGCGCGCTTCAGATCGGTGCGAATCCGCGCCATCTCCTCCTCGCTGAGGCTCAGGATCTGCTGGAGCATGCCCAGCGTCTTTTCCTTGTCCTCCATCCGATCGGGAATCATGTCGACGCGGAACGCGGTGCGGTTGTTGGCGATCGGGATGCCGTTGCGATCGACGATCCAGCCGCGGCGAGGCGGGCTGAGCGTCATGCGCACGCGGTTGCTTTCGGCGGTGAGCCGATAGCGTTCGTTCTCGAACACGGCGAGCCAGGTCATGCGCCCGGCGAGAATGAGTGCGGCGGTGCCTTGCAATCCGCCGAGCACCAGGGCGCGGCGGGAGAAACTGTAAGCCTGCGCTGCTTCGGTGATCCGGGCCATTATGGTCGCTTCTTATCCCGATCGAGCCAGGCGCAGAAGCGGGCGATTACCGGATACAATGCTGCGGAAATGAAAATCTGGATCACCAGAGCGGTATCGACATGGGCGGAAACGGGGGAGGCGAGGAACCTGCCTGCGATCAGCACGAAGGCGATCGCGCCGCTGGCGATCAGCCAATCCTGCCAGAAGTCGCGCCACACCAGCCGCGTATCGAGCACGTCGACCATCAGCACCGCCAGCGTCCACAACAGCATTGCGCTGCCGGTAGGCTGCCCGCTGAACATGTCGTCGATGAAGCCGAGCGGCACCGGCATCCACACTGTCATCGCGTCGCCGCGCACCAGCCGCCAGCCGAGCAGCATCATCAGCCCGAACGGCGGCAGGAAAGGAATGGTGGTAACGATCGGCAGCAACATGGCCGTCATCGATCCCAGCACCACCGAGAGCGGCGCCAGCCAGATGCTGCGCGGCATCTTCTCGCTTCGGCCGAGGGGGATGTAGTCGGTCACCGCTATTTCTTTTCCGCCTTGGGTTTGGCGCCGGGTGTGGGCGAGGGGGACGGTGTGGGCTCGGGCAGGAAGGTCTGCTGGACGAGCGCGAAATCCAGTGCGTCCGGATTGGCCGAGGGCTCGGCGACGGCGATATCGCGCGAGGTGCGGATCACGCGCGCCACCGGGATGTTGGGCGAGAAGATGCCGCCCGTGCCCGAAGTAACGAAGGTGTCGCCCGGCTGGAAGATCATCGTCGCGGCGCTTGCCGAGCGGATGTCGATCAGCCCGTCGCCGCGGCCGGCGGCGATCGCCGGCAAGCCGTCGCGGGCACGGCGCACGGGCACGATGCTTTCGGGATCGACGATCAGCAGCACGCGCGCAGTGTTGGGGCTGGTCTCGACGATCTGGCCGATCAGCCCGTCCGGCTGGCGCACGGGCTGCCCGCTCTTCACGCCCTGCCAGCTGCCGGCGTTGAGCGTGGCATAGCGCCGCGTGCTCGACATCGAGCTCGCCACCAGCCGGGCGGTCACCACGGCATCGGTCGAAACGTCGCGCAGCTTGAGCAACGCGCGCAGATGGCGGTTTTCCTGGTTCAGCGTGTTCGCGCCGCTGACCAGTCGCGCGTTATCGGCGATCTGCTTCTTCAGCCGGGCATTGTCGCCGTGTACGTTCACCCAGGACGAAACGCCTTCCGGCACGCTGGCCACGCCGCCGCGCACCCAGCTCAGGCCGCTGGCGACGGGCGTGGTGATCTCCGAGAAGATGCCACGCACTGGCGCGAAGCCCGTCGGATTGAACGTGTAGATCAGCAGCAGGGCAACGCCGACCAGCCCGCCGCCGATCGCGCCCACATAGCGGAAGAAGAGCCCGTATTGCGCCCGTCGCGAAAAACCCGGGCGCCGGTTGCGTGGCGGCGCCATTGCCCCTGCCTTCCGATCAGACCGAGATGAGCACGCCGCGGAACACCGGATCTTCCAGCGCACGACCGGTGCCGAGCGCGACGCAGGTCAGCGGATCCTCGGCGATGGTCACGGGCAGGCCGGTCTCGTCGCGGAGCACCTCGTCGATGCCCTGCAGCAGCGCGCCGCCGCCGGTGAGCACGATGCCCTGGTCGACGATGTCCGCAGCCAGTTCCGGCGCGGTGTTCTCGAGCGCGATGCGCACGCCCTCTACGATCGTGCCGACCGGCTCCGAGAGCGCCTCGGCGATCTGGCCCTGGTTGATCTGGATTTCCTTGGGCACGCCGTTGACCAGGTCGCGACCCTTGATGTGGATCGTCTGGCCGATGCCGTCCGCCGGCGGCTTGGCGACACCGACTTCCTGCTTGATGCGCTCGGCCGTGGCTTCGCCGATCAGCAGGTTGTGGTTGCGGCGCACATAGGAGACGATCGACTCGTCCATCTTGTCGCCGCCGACGCGGACCGAGGTGGAGTAGGCGAGGCCGCGTAGCGAAAGCACCGCGACTTCGGTGGTGCCGCCGCCGATGTCGACGACCATCGAGCCGATCGGCTCGGTCACCGGCATGTCGGCGCCGATCGCGGCAGCCATCGGCTCCTCGATCAGCCACACCTGCGAAGCGCCGGCGTTGGACGCGGCGTCACGGATCGCGCGGCGCTCGACCGAGGTGGAGCCCGAGGGAACGCAGATCACGATCTGCGGCCAGCGCATGAAGCGCCGCTGGCCGTGCACCTTGCGGATGAAGTGCTTGATCATCTCTTCGGCGATGTCGATGTCGGCGATCACGCCGTCGCGCAGCGGGCGGATCGCCTCGATGCTGCCTGGGGTCTTGCCCATCATCAGCTTGGCGTCGTCACCGACGGCCTTGACGCGCTTGACGCCGTTCAGCGTCTCGACCGCGACGACGGACGGCTCGTTGAGCACGACGCCGCGCCCGCGAAGATACACGACGGTGTTAGCCGTGCCGAGGTCGATCGCCATGTCGTGGGACATGAAATTGAACAAGCGGGAAAATGCCATCTATGGTTCCGTCCTGCGGCGCGGGCGCCCGCCGCGCAGCTCTTCAAAAATCTAGTCCGGCCCCTTCCGGGACGGACTGAAGAATCCGGCCTGGTGCGATGCGGTTGGGGTCGCGGGATGCCGTCGCTTGGGCTAGAGCAACGACCATGTCAATACGCCGTCTGCCCGAACATCTTGTCAACCGGATTGCAGCAGGAGAAGTGGTCGAACGCCCTGCCAGTGCGCTGAAAGAACTGGTCGAAAACGCCATCGACGCCGGAGCCACCCGGATCGCCGTCAAGCTCGCCGGGGGTGGTACCGATCTCATCGAAGTCACCGATGACGGATGCGGCATGTCGCCGCCCGAAATGGCGCTCGCGCTCGAGCGTCACGCTACCTCCAAACTGCCCGATGACGAGATCGACCAGGTCACGACGTTGGGTTTTCGCGGCGAGGCGCTGCCTTCGATCGCCAGCGTCGCGCGCATGTCGCTCGAAAGCCGGGTGCGCGGCGCCGAGGGCTGGCACCGGATCGTCGATAACGGCTCGGTGATCTCCGAGGGGCCCGCCGCACTGCCGCCGGGCACGCGCGTGCGAGTCGAGGCGCTGTTCGCCCGCGTGCCCGCCCGCCGCAAGTTCCTGCGCTCGCCGCGCGCCGAGTACGCCGCCAGCCTCGACGTGATGAAGCGCCTTGCCATGGCCCGCCCCGACATCGCCTTCTCGGTCGAGCATGACGGGCGCAAGGCGTTCCATGTCCAGGGCAACGAGACTGGCCCCGAGCGTGTCGCCGGCCTCACCGACCGCGCACTCGCCGAGAACAGTGTCGCGATCGACTTCGAGCGCGAGGGGCTGGTGCTCGGCGGCGTCGCCGGCCTGCCGACGTTCAACCGCGGCGTGGCCGACCACCAGTATCTGTTCGTCAACGGACGCCCCGTGAAGGACCGTCTCCTGATCGGTGCGCTCCGCGGCGCCTATGCCGAGATGCTGGCGCGCGATCGGCATCCGGTCGTCGCGCTGTTCCTCGGCGTCCCGCCCGACCAGGTCGACGTCAACGTCCATCCGGCCAAGACCGAGGTCCGCTTCCGCGATCCGGCGCTGGTGCGCGGGATGATCGTCTCGGGCCTACGTCGGGCGCTCGACGAGGCCGGGCATCGCAGCGTCCAGCGGCCGAGCGAGGCCGCGCTGGGCATGTGGACCAGCGAGACCAGCGCGCCGCCGGCACCTGCGCCGCAACTCTGGGATGCTGAGCCTGCCTTCACGCCGGCACCGCAATATAATCCCGTGCCGTCCTACAATTATTCGAGCGTCCAGGATCGCCGCCCGACCTTCGCTGCCCCGCCGCCGCTCGCCCGCGCCGAGCCCGCCGTGGCGCCGGTACCGCAGGGCGTCCAGCATCCGCTCGGCGTCGCGCGCGGTCAGGTCGCCAAGACCTATATCGTTGCCGAGGCCGAAGACGGCCTGGTGCTGGTCGACCAGCACGCAGCACATGAGCGCCTGGTCCTCGAGCGGATGCGCAAGGCGATGGCGGAGGGCGGTGTCGCGTCGCAGGGGCTGCTCGTCCCCGAAGTGGTCGAGCTGGACGAGCCCGCCTGCGATCGGCTCGAGGCGCGGATCGCGGAGCTATCCGAGTTCGGCCTCGACCTGGAGCGTTTCGGCCCGCACGCGATGCTGGTCCGCGCGGTGCCGGCGGATCTGGGCAAGGGCGACGTCCACGCGCTGGTCACCGATCTCGCCGATGAGTTGGCCAGCTTCGACCAGGCGCTGAGCCTCAAGGAAAAGCTCGACCATGTCGCCGCGACCATGGCCTGCCATGGCTCGGTGCG
>PJUL01000392.1_pt1 | contig 33289 bp, 28 predicted proteins | sample 1512221 | NCBI WGS metagenome assembly PJUL01 (sample SAMN08177667, study PRJNA422409) | Feces metagenome, whole genome shotgun sequencing project.
GCCCATGGGCACGATGAGGATGATGGCGATCGGCAGCGTCAGGCTTTCATACTGCGCGGCCAGCACCAGGAACACGAGCAGGATGGCCAGCGGGAACACCAGCACGGCGGAGTTGCCGGCCAGGATTTCCTGGTAGGTCAGCTCGGTCCACTCGAACGTGATGCCCTGGGGCAGCGTCTCGGCGGCAATACGCTCGATGGCCGCCTGCGCCTGGCCCGACGAGAAGCCGGGTGCAGGGCCGCCGTTGATGTCTGCGGCCAGGTAGCCGTTGTAGCGCATGGCGCGCTCGGGGCCAAAGCTGGGCTCCATCTTCATCAGCGCCGACAGGGGCACCATCTCGCCCGTGGTGGAGCGCACCTTGAGCAGGCCCACATCTTCAGCCCGCGCCCGGTAGGCTGCATCGGCCTGCACGCGCACGCTGTAGGTGCGGCCAAACTGGTTGAAGTCGTTGGCGTACAGGCTGCCCAGATAGATCTGCAGCGTGTCGAAGATGTCCGTCACCGGCACCCCGAGCTGGCGGGCCTTGGTGCGGTCGATGTTGGCGTAGAGCTGCGGCACGTTGACTTGCCAGCTCGTGAACATGCCGGCCAATTCGGGCGTCTGATAGGCCTTGTTCATGAAGGCCTTCACGGCGCCGTCCATGGCTTCGTAACCCAGCGATGCACGGTCTTCGATCTGCAGCTTGAAGCCGCCCGTGGTGCCCAGGCCCGCCACCGGTGGTGGTGGGAACATGGCGATGAACGCGTCCTGGATGCTGCCGAACGACTGGTTCAGCTGGCCCGCCACGGCGCCGCCGCTCTGGTCAGCACGGGTGCGCTCAGCAAACGGCTTGAGCGTGGCGAACACGATGCCCGCGTTGGAGCTGTTGGTGAAGCCGTTGATCGACAGGCCCGGGAAGGCAATGGCGTCTTCCACATTGGGGTTCTCTTTCATGATCTCGCCCATGCGGCGGATCACGTTCTCGGTGCGGTCCAGCGTGGCGCCATCGGGCAGTTGGGCAAATCCGATCAGGTACTGCTTGTCCTGCGCAGGCACAAAGCCGCCGGGCACGGCCTTGAACAGCCCCCAGGTGGCGCCTACAAGTGCCAGGTAGATTGCCAGCATCAGGGCCTTGCGGCCGATCACGCGCTTCACACCACCGCTGTAGGCTTCGGAGCCACGGTGAAACATCCGATTGAAGCCACGAAAAACGCCCCCGAGCACCTTGTCCATACCGCGGGTCAGCGCGTCCTTGGGTTCGTTGTGGTCCTTGAGCAGCAAGGCCGACAGCGCCGGCGACAGGGTGAGCGAGTTGATCGCAGAGATGATGGTGGAGATCGCAATGGTCACCGCGAACTGGCGGTAGAACTGGCCGGTCAACCCGGTGATGAAGGCCAGCGGCACAAACACCGCGGTCAACACCAGGGCAATGGCGATGATGGGACCCGACACCTCGCGCATGGCACGGTAGGTGGCCTCGCGCGGGGTCAGGCCCGCCTCGATGTTGCGCTCCACGTTCTCCACCACCACGATGGCGTCGTCCACCACGATGCCGATGGCCAGCACCAGGCCGAACAGGCTCAGCGCATTTATCGAGAAGCCCAGCAGGTGCAGCACCGCGAACGTGCCCACCACCGAGACCGGCACGGCCAGCAGCGGGATGATGGAGGCGCGCCAGGTCTGCAGGAACAAAATCACCACCAGCACCACCAGTGCAATCGCTTCAAGCAACGTGGTGATGACCGAATCGATGGAAGCCCGCACGAACTGCGTGGGGTCATAGGCAATGCGGAACTCCACGCCTTCGGGCATGTTCTTCTGCAGCTCTGCCATGGTGGCGCGCACGTTGGCCGAGATGTCGAGCGCGTTGGAACCCGGTGCCTGGAACACGCCCATGCCCACGGCGGGGTCGTTGTTGAGTAGCGAACGCAGCGAGTAGTCGGCCGCACCCAGCTCCAGGCGGGCGATGTCGCGCAAGCGCGTCACTGCGCCATCGGCGCTGGTCTTGACGATGATGTCGCCGAAGTCGTCTTCGGTCTGCAGGCGCCCCTGGGCGTTGATGGACAGCTGCAGGTCCACGCCGGGGAGGCCGGGCGATGCGCCTACCACGCCAGCCGCAGCCTGCACGTTCTGGCCACGGATGGCGGCCACCACGTCGCTGGCCGACAGGCCGCGCTGCGCGACCTTCTGCGGGTCGAGCCACACACGCATGGAATAGTCGCCGCCGCCGAAGATCTGCACCTGGCCCACACCCTGGATGCGCGCGAGGCGGTCCTTGACGTTGAGCACGGCGTAGTTGCGCAGGTAGTCGATGTCGTAGCGGCCATTGGGCGAGACCATGTGCACGACCATGGTCAGGTCGGGCGCGCTCTTGACCGTGGTGACACCCAGGCGACGCACTTCCTCGGGCAGGCGCGGCTCGGCCTGCGAGACGCGGTTCTGCACCAGCTGCTGGGCCTTGTCGGGGTCGGTGCCGAGGGCAAACGTCACCGTGAGCGTCATCACGCCGTCGGTGGTGGCCTGGCTGCCCATGTAGAGCATGCCTTCCACGCCGTTGATGGATTCCTCCAGCGGTGTGGCCACGGTCTCGGCAATCACCTTGGGGTTGGCGCCGGGGTACTGTGCACGCACCACCACGGAAGGCGGCGCGACTTCAGGGTATTCGGAGATGGGCAGACCGCGCAATGCGATGAGCCCCCCGAGGAAGATGAGCACCGACAGCACCCCGGCAAAGATGGGGCGGTCGATGAAAAAGCGGGACAGGTTCATGAATGAAAATTCCTGGAGTCACCCACGCTCAGGCGGCAGGTGATTTGCTGTGGTTGCTCTTGGCTTCCTTGGGGTCGCTCGCCAACTCGGCCTTGGCGGTCATGGGCACGGATTGAGGTGCCACCACAGCGCCGGGGCGCACGCGCTGCAAGCCGTTGACAACGATGTTCTCGCCCGCCTTCAGGCCCGAGGTGACCACGCGCAGGCCGTCAATCGGCGCGCCCAGAGTCACTTCGCGGTATTCGGCCTTGTTGCCCTCGCCCACCACCATCACGAACTTCTTGTTCTGGTCGGTGCCCACGGCACGCTCGTTGATCAGCAACGCCTGCGTGTCACGCGCCTGGCCCATGCGGATACGGGCGAACTGGCCGGGGATGAGTGCGCCGTCTTCGTTGTCGAACACGGCACGCACGCGCACCGTGCCGCTCTTGGCGTCGACCTGGTTGTCGATGAGCTGCAGGCGTCCGGCAAACGGTGTGCCGCCGCTGGTGCCCGTGTCCATCTGCACAGGAATGCGCTCGATGAGCTGGCGGGCGCTGTGACCGCGCTGGCTGCTTTGCAGGTCCTGCAGCGCTTTTACGACGATCTGCTCGTCGGTGTCGAAGCTTGCATAGATCGGGCTGACCGACACCAGCGTGGTCAGCACGGGTGCGCCCGCGCCGGCGGCCACCAGGTTGCCCACGGTGACTTCGATGCGGCCCACGCGGCCGGCCACCGGTGCACGCACCTGGGTGTAGCCGAGGTTGAGCTTGGCGGTCTGCAGCGCGGCCTGGGCAGCGCGCAGGTTGGCATCGGCCTCCCGCTGGGCGTTCAGGCGCTCGTCGTGCTCACGCTGGGCAATGGCTTTGTCTTCAAGCAGGCGCGTGGCGCGCTCCATTTCGCTGCGGGTGTACGACACGCGGGCCTGGGCAGCGACCACCTGGGCTTCAGCGCGGTCCACCTCGGCGGCGTAGGGCGCGGGGTCCACGGTGACCAACAGCTCACCCTGCTTGACCAGGGAGCCTTCGCGGAAGTGCACGGCCTGCACGGCGCCCGAAACACGGGGGCGCACATCCACACGTTGCACGGCTTCGAGGCGGCCAGAGAACTCGTCCCACAGGGCGATGTCTTTTTGCACCACCGCCGCTACGGAGACGGGCATGGGCGGCGGCGCGGCAGGCGCACTATCGGCCTGCGCCAGCGGGGCCTGAAAAACAAGAATGGCGGCCGCCACAGCAGCGGTGACTGCGGTGGCGAGAGTGGCGATGCCCAGGGGGCGTTGGGCGGAAAAGCGGTTGAAGTTCATGGTGGTCTTTTCAATCGTTGAAGCTGCTTGTGACAGCCGTTGAGGCTTCGGTGGGTGTGGCTGGCAGCGCGGGCCAAAGTGGGTCAGGAGCCGAAATCGGCAGGCATCCTGTCAACAGACGGTGGCGCAAGCCGCGCTGTGACAGGGCAGGCCGCTGGCGGTGTGTCGGGGCGATAGGTGCATGTTTTTCCTCCGTATCGTTGGGTTTTTTTGCGGGCAAAGCTTCTCCCTCCGGCACACCTGGCCGGAAAAATCTGCGATGAAAACGGGTTTAAAAGAAAGCGGTGCGCGGCAGTATCAAACCTCAACCGAAGTTGAGGTCAACGCTTTTTTCGAGGCCGCTGTGTCTCAGGAAGGCACCGGACTTCGGGTGGCCTCGAAGAACAGGCGAATCTGCTCAATGGCGCCTGCAGCACAAGGGCATTCGTGCTGGCCAGTTTGCAGCAGGGCATCGGGCCACTGCGGCGCCTTGGAGAACACATGGCGAGTCACGTGCAACCCCGCGGCCTCCAGGCGCGTGGCATAGGCCAGTGCCTCGTCGTGCATGGGGTCGGTGTCGCCCACCATGATCAGCGTGGGCGGCAGCCCTGCCAGTCGGTGCGCACCCGCAGGCACAGCATATGGGTGCTCGGCGTCGCGCGGGCAGCGCAGAAAGTTGCGCCAGCCCTCCGTCCACTTGCAGCCCATGGCATTGCCGGTGGCCTCGCGCAGCGACGCCGTGCCCACGCAAGGGTCCAGCATGGGCGAGAGCAGAATCTGCCCCGCCAGCGGTGGATGCGATTGATCGCGTGTCACCACAGCCACAGCGGCTGCCAGGTTGCCGCCGGCTTCCTCACCCGCCAGATAGATCAAGGCGCCCTGCCCGCCCAGCTTGACCCGGTTGCGATGCACCCACTTGAGCACGTCGTAGCCGGTTTCCACCGGCTGAGGAAACGGCGTGAGCGGGTACGCCACCGACACCACCACAGCACCCGCCTCCTGCAGCAGCGTGGCTACAGTGCAGCCGTTGTCCAGGTCACCCGAAGTGAACGCGCCACCGTGAAAGTGCACCACCACCGGCGAAGCCTGCCCCGCTTTCTTGCGGCCATACATGCGCACGGCCACGTCCTGCCCCTTGGCCACCTCAATGGTGGAGTCGGTGCAGGCAGGGGGCACCTTCGCCTTGCTGGCAGCGGGGGCTGCAGAGGCGCTGGCGACAGGCGATGGCGAAGTGGGCGAGGAAGGACGGTCGGGCTGCATGGCATGTACCCATTAAATTGAGAATGGTTGAAATGTAGTGGCTCAGGCTCGCCAGATAAACCGGCCAAACACCACTGCACTGTTTCCAAAAGCTCAACAATCAATCGACGGTGCGCGTGTGAGAATTCCGCAGCGCCCACTGGTGGGCGCTGCAGTTCCAGATTCAAGGAGAAGCCATGGACCAGATACAGGCCATGCGCATATTCGTGCGGGTGGTGGAGGCCGGCACGTTCACACGGGCAGCCGATTCGCTGAACCTGCCCAAGGCCACGGTCACCAAGCACGTGCAGGCGCTGGAGGAGCGCCTGCGCGTGAAGCTGCTCAACCGCACCACGCGGCGCGTGACGGTGACGCCCGATGGCGCCGCCTATTACGACCGCACGGTACGGCTGCTGACCGACCTGGATGACATCGAGGCCAGCATGACCAACGCCCGAGCGAACCCGCGCGGGCGCCTGCGCATCGACGTGGGCACCTCCGTGGCACAGCTGCTCATCATTCCGCATCTATCGGAGTTCCACGCCCGCTACCCGGACATCCAGGTGGATCTGGGCGTGAGCGATCGCACGGTGGACTTGATTGGCGACAACGTGGACTGCGTGATCCGCGGCGGCGAGCTGAGCGACCAGTCGCTGGTGGCGCGGCGCATCGGCAATCTGGAATTCATCACGGTGGCGTCGCCCGACTATCTGGCACGCAAGGGCACCCCCACCCATCCACTGCAGATCGAGGAGCAGCATGCCAGCGTGATCTACTTCTCACCGCAGACCGGCCGGCACTATCCGCTGGAATTCCGCCAGGGTGCGGAGACCATCGACATCACGGGCCCCTACCAGGTGAGCGTGAACGAAAGCAACGCCTATGTCACGTCGGTCATTGCGGGCCTGGGCGTTGGCCAGATCACAAGCTGGCAGGCCGAGCGGCACCTGAAAAGCGGCGCGCTGGTGCAATTGCTGCCCGAATGGACCCAGCCCCTGCTGCCGGTCTATGTGGTGTACCCACCCAACCGGCACCTGAGCGCCAAGGTGCGTGCGTTTGTGGACTGGGCGGCCGAGCTGTTTCAGCGCGAGGCGCAACTGCAACGACAAGCCTGACGCGCGCTCATCCGCTTCGCGTCACGGTGCTTGCGCCTGCGGGAGATGCCCCGTTGCGTGCCACCGCTCACGCCCTGCAACGCGGATGGGAATCACGCCCGTTGAACACAATGGGACGAGCCGCAGGACCTCTGCCCGCTGTCAGTCTGTATGCTTGGCGCCATGAGCACGCCAGAGACCCCGCCGCCAGCCCCACCCGCCCAGCCGCGCAACCCGTTGCACGGCGTCACGCTGGAGGCCATGGTGGTGGCGCTGGCCGATTATTTTGGTTGGGATGAGCTGGGGCGGCAGATTCCCATCCGCTGTTTTCAGGTCGACCCCAGCGTGGGTTCGAGCCTCAAGTTTCTGCGCAAGACGCCGTGGGCGCGAGAGAAGGTGGAGAGCCTGTATCTCTTCATGCTGAGAGACCAAAAGCGCAACGCGCAGGGCTGATTGCCCCCCCGCCAGACCCACCGCAACCCAAGGAATGCTATATTATTTATAGCTTATAGCGCTTGACAGATAAGCGCCGGAGCCAAAAATCACTTGGATTTTGGCGGCTGTGCCACCGGCGGTCACCGGTGCAGCAACATTCCCTGGCCCTTGCGAAAGGCCAGGGAACGTCAAACTCAGTCGCCCGCCACCACCAGGAAATCCCGGCTGATGCCGCCACCCAAATCGTTCACACGGTCCAGGAACTGCGTGAGGAAGGCATGCAGGCCGGTGGCAAGGATTTCGTCGATGCTGCCGTATTGCAGATCGGCCAGCAGGCGCCCCGCGCGGCGATTGGTTTCACCAGACTGCCCATTGGCCAGCACGGCGAGGTTGTCGACGACTTCGCGCAAACAGGCGTGCAGCGAGCGCGGCATGTCGCGGCGCAGGATGAGCAGGTTGGCCACACGGCCCGGCGTGATCACGTCGCGGTACACCTTGCGGTACACCTCGAAGGCCGACACGCTGCGCAGGATGGCGCTCCAGTGGTAGAAGTCGCTCTCCTGGTTGCGCTCGCTGGCACGGCCAAAAAAGTCGTTCTTCACGGCGTGGAACTTCACGTCGAGCAAGCGGGCCGTGTTGTCGGCACGCTCCAGGAACGTGCCCATGCGCAGAAAGTGAAACGCTTCGTCCTGCAGCATGGTGCCCAACACCACGCCGCGCGACAGGTGCGAGCGGTACTTCACCCACTCGAAGAACTGGCCCGGGTCACGTTCGAAGGCGTCGCCCTCCAGTTGCCTGTGCAGCTCCAGCCAGGTCTGGTTTTGCGTCTCCCACACCTCGGTTGTCAGCGCACCGCGCACCGCGCGCGCATTCTCACGCGCGGCCCGCAGGCACGACAGGATGGACGAGGGGTTGTTGCCATCGCGCACCATGAATTCCAGCACCTTGGCAGGCGTGACTTCTCCATGCTTGGCGGTGTAGGCGGGGATTAATTCGCTGATGGACAGCAGGCTCTCCCAACCCTTGAGGGCGACATCAGCGGCCTGCGGCAGCAGCGATGTCTCGTAGCTGACGTTCAACATGCGGGCGGTGTTCTCTGCCCTTTCGGTGTAGCGTGACATCCAGAACAGATGGTCGGCGGTGCGGCTCAGCATGCGGCCTCCTTGATCAAACAGGGCAGAGAACCGCGCACGTGTTGCGCACGCACGCGGTGTTTTGTCGAAAGCCCGCCTGCGGCGGGCTTTTCTACCCGCTTGGCATATCGGGACATACGAAACAGACGGTCGGCGGTGCGGCTCAGCATGTCATTTCCCTCCCAGTGTTTGCGTCATCCCGCCCATGGATTGGGTCATGCTTCCGGTGGCCGCTGAAGCTGTCTGCAACGCAGCCATGCCTTCGCCCAGCACCCAGGTGTCCTTGGTGCCACCGCCTTGCGACGAGTTGACGACCAATGAGCCCTCCTGCAGAGCCACGCGGGTCAGGCCGCCAGCCACCATCTGCACATCGCGCCCACTCAACACAAAAGGCCGCAGGTCGATATGGCGGGGCGCGATGCCGCTCTCCACGTAGGTGGGGCAGCTCGACAGACTGAGTGTGGGCTGTGCGATGTAGCCGGAGGGGTTGGCGATCAGCGCACGGCGGAAGTCCTCGATCTCGGCCTGGGTGGCCGCAGGGCCGATCAACATGCCGTAGCCACCCGCGCCATGCACTTCCTTGACGACCAGATCCTTGAGGTTGGCCAGCACGTGCTGCAGGTCCTCTGGCTTGCGGCACATCCAAGTGGGCACGTTCTTCAGAATGGGTTCCTGGCCCAGGTAGAAGCGGATCATGTCTGGCACATACGGGTACACCGACTTGTCGTCGGCCACGCCCGTGCCCACGGCATTGCAGATACCGATGTTGCCCGCGCGATAGGCTTCCATCAGGCCGTGGCAGCCCAGCGTGGAATTGCTGCGGAACACCTGTGGGTCGAGGAAATCGTCGTCCACGCGGCGGTAGATCACGTCCACCCGCTGCAGCCCGCGCGTAGTGCGCATGTAGACAAACTTGTCCTTCACCACCAGATCCTGGCCCTCGACCAGCTCCACACCCATCTGCTGGGCCAGGAAGGCGTGTTCGAAGTAGGCGCTGTTGTGCATGCCGGGGGTGAGAACCACCACGGTGGGGTCGTCTGCCGCCGCCGGGGCGCTGGCGCGCAGCGTTTCAAGCAGCAAATCCGGATAGTGGGCCACGGGCGCCACCTTGTGCTGACTGAACAGCTCGGGAAACAGCCGCATCATCATCTTGCGGTTTTCCAGCATGTAGCTCACGCCGCTGGGCACGCGCAGGTTGTCTTCCAGCACGTAGTACTCGCCGTTGCCCTGCGCATCGGGGGCGCGCACGATGTCGATGCCCGCAATGTGCGCATAGATGTTCTGCGGCACATGCAAGCCGGCCATTTCGGGCCGGTACTGGGCGTTGTTGAGGATCAGGTCGGACGGCACGATGCCGGCGCGGATGATCTCCTGGCCGTGGTAGACATCCTGGATGAAGCGGTTCAGGGCCGTCACCCGCTGCACCAGCCCTTGCTGCATGCTGCTCCACTCGTGTGCCGGGATGATGCGCGGAATCAGGTCGAACGGGATCAACCGCTCGTTGCCTGCGCCGCCTTCGTCCTTGGCGCCATACACCGCGAATGTGATGCCCACACGCCGGAAGATCATCTCGGCTTCGGCCCGGCGGGCCTGCATCACGTCAGGGGGCTGTTTGCTCAACCACTGCGCATAGCGCTTGTAGTGTTCCCGCACATCGCTGCCATCAAAAGGCAGCATGGCGTACATCTCGTCAAATTTCTGCATGAACTGGCCTCCTGCCAACAGAATAGCAAGTTGTGCGCCCACCTTGGAGAAACCGGGGCGTGCCAGTGGGCCAAGCCACTGCCCGTCATTCAGGGGCCGGTGGCATGGCATGCTGCCAATACCGCTGGCTCACCTCGCGTTCGCAGGCCACAGCGCCCGGCTGCACCGATGACCAGGTAGCGGCCCCGCAGCGCGAAGATTCCACCAGGCGCACGCCGCGCTGGCGGTATCGCTGGGCCACCTCGGGCGCAGGGTGGCCGAAGCGGTTGCGGTAGCCGGCCTGCACCAAAGCTGTGCGCGGCCGAACCGCCTCCAGAAACGCGGGGGACGACGAGGTTTTGCTGCCATGGTGCGGCACCAGCAACACATCGGCCCGCAACGGCGCGCCGCGCGCCAGCAAAGCCTGCTCCTGGGCGGCTTCAATGTCCCCCACCAAAAGGGCCACAGCACCATTGGCATTTGATGTGCCACGGCCAGACATCGCTTCAGCCGCCTCAATGCGCAAGACACAGCTCAACACATTGGGCCGCGGCGGTACGGGCGGGCCTTGTTGCGAACGCGGCCCGCTTGGCACAAAGGCATCGTCGCCAGGCTGTGGGTGCAGCACCTCGAAACGCACGCCGTCCCACTCCCATTGCCGACCGGCCAGGCAGGGCTCAATGGGCCGCAAGCGCTGCAGGCTGTTGTCCGCCTCGATAGAACCCAGCACGGCCGCCTGGGGCTGCTGGGCCAGCACGGCCGCCGCGCCGCCGGTGTGGTCGGCATCGCGGTGGCTGAGCACCAGCATGTCCAACCGCTCGCCCAGCGCGCGCAGCAGCGGCACCAGCACGCGGTGGCCGGCGTCGCTTTCGCGGCTGAAACGGGGGCCCGCGTCGTACAGCAAGCTGTGATGGGCCGTGCGCACCAGCACGGCATTGCCTTGGCCGATGTCGGCCGCCAGCAATTCAAACTGCCCCACCGCCGGCCGTGCAGGCTGCCACCAGACCACCGGCCACAGCAGCGGCAGGGCCAACAATCGCACCCGCCAAGGCAAGCGCATGGCCAGCAGTGCACCGCCCGCCACCGCAGACACCCCCGCCCACAGTGGCGCAGACGGCAGAAACACCACGGCCCAGGACCACTGCGCCAGCCAGTGCAGCAGTGCCGACAAAGGCTGCAGCGCCAGCGCCGCGCCGTCCCACAGCGGCGCCCACAGCACGCCGCCCAGCGCCAGCGGCGTGACGACCAGAGTCACCCACGGAATCGCCACCAGATTGGCCGCAAACCCCACCACCGAGATCTGGCCAAACAGCAGCAGCCCCAGCGGCGTGAGCGCCAGCGTCACCACCCACTGCTCTCTGAACAATGCATAAAAACGGCTTCTGGCACTTTTGGGTAAAGCGCCAATAGCTATCGGATTGGTAGCAAATAGCACACCCACCGCCACAAAGCTCAGCCAGAAACCCGCCTGCGCCAGCGCCCACGGATCTACCAACACCACGGCAGCGCAGGCCAGCAACCACACCTGCGGCCACGGCCACTGCCGCCCACTGAGCCGCAGCAGGCCCACCACAGCCAGCATGATGACCGTGCGCTGCGCGGGCACACCCCAGCCGCTGAACACTGCATAGCCTGCCGCCAGCGCCACACCGGCCACCAGCGCGGCCGACGGTGCGGGCACTGCCAGGCACAGGCGTGCGGACCGCCGCCACAACGCCCCCACCACCAGCGCCGCCAACCACGCAAACAATGTGATGTGCAAGCCTGAAATGGCCATGAGGTGGGCGACACCGGTGGCACGGAACACATCCCAGTCGGCCCGGTCGATGGCACGCTGGTCGCCTGTGACGAGCGCTGCCACCACACCGGCGATGCGCGCGCGGGCCGGGTCGGCGCCCTCGCTGTCGCTGCGGGCCAGGCGCTCCTGGATCGCATCGCGCACGGTCTGGCGTGCCTGCTCCACCGGGTATTGCCAAGTGGCGGCCAAGCGCACGGGGGCCTCGTCCTTGGGGCCTGTGCGCACGTAGCCTGTGGCCTGCACACCCTGTTCCCAGGTCCACAGTTCAAAGTCAAAGCCATAGGGGTTGCGCAAGCCGTGGGGTGCTTTCAGGCGCACCGTCATCTGCCAGCGTTCGCCCGCACGCAGCGCGGGTGGTTTGAGGTGCAGATCCGCCACGCCCGCAGCGTCGCGGAAGGCGCCGCCATACCAAGCCACATCAATCAGGCTTGGAAGCTGCACCGGCTGTCCCTCAGAAACGCGCGCTTCGTCCACACGCAGGCGAAACCGGGTGCCTGCCTCATTGGATTGCGGCATGGCCGCGATCACGCCGGTCACGCGCAGGTCTCGCCCCTCCAGCGTGGCGTTCAGGGCGTCGTCCGCAAAGCTTGCGGCACGCAGCCCACAAAGTCCCAACATCGCCAGCGCGGCCGCCAAACCCGCCGCCACTGCAGTGGCCCCAGGCACCCGGGCTCTGCGCAACACGGCGGTGCGACTGTGTGCAAAGGCATGCGCAGCCCAGACCCCCGCGCAACCTGCCGCCAGCAGCACGCCATAAACCCCGGCGCGCCACAGCGTTGGCTGCTGCAGTTGCAGCGCCGCACCCGCCACGAGCCCCAGCAGCAATGCAGGCAACAGCCGGGGAGGCAGGTGCGCGGCGGGCTCTGCAGCCATGTCCGCCAACGCCGCCCGAGTTGGCGGGAGCGCGACAGGGGACAAAGCCTCTTCAGCAGATTCGCGCATTAGGGGTACTTATGGGGAGCATGGGCTGATGCTAATGCGGCGCGGGCGCCCGGCGGGCTGCATGCGCGCCGCCGGGCTGTGTAACACTCTCGGCGATCCGCCCCGCCGCCCCGCGCGGTACTGCTGGCGGGCCAAGCGGCAGGCATGCGTTGTGCCGCGCAGCCTTTCTGCCTTTCCATTTTTTCATCGACCGAGGACGACCATGAGCGTTTACGACAAGCTGACCGAACTGAACATCACCCTGCCCCCCGTGTCCGTGCCCGCCGCCGCCTATGTGCCCTACGTGCAGACCGGCAACTTGGTGTTCCTGTCCGGCCACATCGCTCGCAAGGACGGCAAGCCCTGGGCCGCACAATTTGGCCGGGATATCGGCACCGAAGAAGGCAAGGCAGCAGCACGTGCCGTCGCCATCGACCTGATGGGCACGCTGCAAGCCGCCTGCGGCGGCGATCTGAACCGGGTTAAGCGCATCGTCAAGGTGATGAGCTTGGTGAATTCCACGGGTGATTTCACCGAGCAGCACCTCGTCACCAACGGCGCGAGCGAGCTGCTCGGCCAAGTGTTTGGCGACAAGGGCGTGCATGCCCGCAGCGCCTTCGGCGTGGCGCAAATTCCCATGGGCGCATGCGTGGAAATTGAGCTGATCGCGGAAATCTGATCTGAGCGCCGGGGCAATTGCTCGGCATGCACGAGGCAACCTCACCATAGTCGTTATCGTCATTGCCATCGCCCCAGCGGTCTGATTTGGTCCGAACAGCGCAAGCCGTCTATTCGGGCTATGTCGTTCAAAGCATTTTGGGTACGACCCATCGCGGCTTGTGCATCGGTGGCCTCGCTTGGTCTGTCGCACACACGTGCTTCACGAGCGTCGGTGAGGACTCTCAGCGGAGCCGACGCGGCCGATTCAGTGCGGGGCATCGGGCAAAGGCAGTAGCGACGCAAGTGCAGCGCTTGGCTAGCATGCTTGCCATATTGATCGTCTGCTTAGCCCCTGCATAGCCCATGTGACTGAAGTTGCTGCGGGGCCAGCTTGCACCGCATGCCCCACCTCTTTTTCAAGTTTTGCAAGGTGCCCGCCTTTGCAACCGCACTGGCACTTCTGGGCAACTGCGCTTCTTACGCGGCAACCTATAGCTACACAGGCCAACCCTTCACCACCTTCAACACGTTCACCGCGCCTTGCGCTGCGTCGCCCTGCGCCAATTTCGCGGCTGGAAATCGCGTACAAGGCTCGTTCACGACCGCCGCGCCTCTGGCGGCCAACCTGGCGAACCAAAACATCCTCGCGCAAGTCACCGGCTTCACGTTTTCAGATGGTTTGAGGAGTTATTCGTCATCGGACACGAGTGTGACCCTGATGAACGCGACCATCACGACCGATGCATCCGGTAAACCCGTTTCCATGTCGTTCATTCCGATCCGGTGGCGCACTGCAGCGCCGCATGCAGTCAACGATCGCGTGGACTATCTGATCGTGATGCCGACCTTCAGCACGGCCGAACACAATGCCCAATGTGTTACGTTGTCGCCGCCAGCTGGTTGTTCTGGTTTGGCCGGAGATGCCAGCACCAGCCGCGCAACAGAAAACGCCGTCACTCGCCCTGTCATTGGTTTGCTGACGCCCTCAACTGCTGCGAGTGTTCCTGGTCTGGGTGGAGCTGCGCTTCTCGCGCTGATCACGCTGATCAACGCAGCGGCCCTTATGATCGTCATGCGCCGCAATGCGGCACTTAAAACCTGAGCGGGGCTGTCCTGGGCACCCATTGAGAACACGCCCGGCCCCCTGCGAAGGCTCGCGCCCACATCGCCACACAGTCGGGCAGCGAACCCTCAGCGGCATTTGAACCTGTTCTCTTAAAAGTTTTCCCAATCATCCTCCCCGCTCTGTGCCGCCCTGCCGGTGGTCGACGAAGCCGCTGTTGCTGCAGCGGCGGCGGGGGCAGTCACCTTCGCTGCCGCTCCTCGTGCGACCGCAGGGACGACGACTTGGCGCCTCGCCGCCCCTTCTCCTTTGAGCACCTGCTTCACCATCGATGTACCCGACGAAGCCGGAGCGGGCTGTCTCGCCGAGGTGGCACGCGCCGCACCAATCGCGGCTTGCGCGGGGCCGTAGCTGGCGGCGCTGACCTTGAACATGGACACCACCTGCGCCAGTTGATCGGCCTGCTCGCGCAGGCTCTGAGCGGCGGCGGCGCTTTCCTCCACCAAGGCGGCGTTCTGCTGCGTCATCTGGTCGAGGTTGCCGATGGCCTGGTTCACTTGCGAGATACCGGCGCTCTGCTCCGACGAGGCCGAGGTGATCTCACCAATCATGTCCGTCACCTTCTGCACCGACTGAACGATGTCGGTCATGGTGGCGCCCGCGTCGGACACCAGGCGCGAGCCGGTTTCCACCTTCTCCACGCTGGCGCTGATGAGCGTCTTGATCTCCTTGGCGGCATCGGCGCTGCGCTGAGCCAGACTGCGCACCTCGCTGGCCACCACGGCAAAGCCGCGCCCCTGCTCACCCGCTCTGGCAGCCTCCACCGCCGCGTTCAGCGCCAGGATGTTGGTCTGGAAGGCAATGCCATCGATGGTGCCGATGATGTCGGAGATCTTCTTGCTGCTGCGGTTGATGTCTTCCATGGTGGCCACCACCTGGGTGACCACCTCGCCGCCCCTGCGGGCCACACCCGTCGCGCCCGCCGCCAGCGTGCTGGCTTGCTGCGCACTGCCCGCGCTTTGCTGGATGGTGGCGGTGAACTGCTCCATCGCAGCGGCCGTTTCCTGCAAGTTGCTTGACGTTTGCTCGGTGCGGGCCGACAGGTCGTGGTTGCCCGTGGCAATCTCGGCGCTGGCAATGGCAATGCTGTCGGTGCTCTGTCGCACCTGGTGCACCATGCGGCCCAGCGCGCTGCTCATGGTGTAGAGCGAGCGCAGCAGGTCGCCAAATTCATCACCGCGAGTGACGGACTCTTGCGCGCTCAAGTCCCCACCCGCGATGCGCTCGGCCAGCCCATGGGCCTGCTCCAGCGGACGCTGAATGCTGCCGATCAGGTAGTAAGCCCCCACGATGATGGCCAGCAGCAACAGGGCCACGGCCACCGCTGCGATCTTCACGGTGAGCATGCGTTCGGCCGCCATGGCCTTTTGCGTGTCTTCGGCGTTTTGCTGCTGTTGCTGCACAAACTCGCGCAGCGTGGCAATGTAGGCTGCCACCGAAGGGTTGTACTTCTGGTTGATGAGCGTCACGGCCTGGTCCTGCTGGCCGTCGCCCTTGAGCTTGCGGGCCTCGCCGCGCAGGTCGACCATGGTCTTGCGCGCCGCAGCAATCTTGCCCATCTGCGCCTTGTCGGCCTCAGACAGCGCCATCGACTCCAGCGACTTCTGCACCTCGCTGATCTGGGCGGAGGTGGCGGCAATCACGTCCTTGAATTCGGCCTCCACCGCCGGGTCGTTGCTGACGATGAGCGCCTGCGTGCGCGCCGCATTGGTTTCCGTCAGGCCCGACCAACGCAGCGCTGCCTGCACCCGAGCGTTCATCTCTTTGCCAACGGCATCGGCATGGGCCTGCACCTTGGCCGAACGGTAGGCCGCAAAGCCCACCACCGCCACCAGCATGACCACGATGAGGACTACTGCCGCCCAAAGTTTGTGGGCCATTCGAAGCTGGTTGAGCATGGTTGTCTCCTGCCGTGTTGTGTTTGTGTGTGCAGATGTTGCGCGCCTCTTCACAATTGCACAAACACCGTTACAGCACATCAGGGTCTGCCCTGCCCACACTCCGTCCACAGCCAAGCCGCCTAGCCCTGCGTGGGGCCGCGTTGCGGCGGCGCCACCATCGCACCTGCCACTGCGCGTTGCTCCGGCCAACCTTGCGCTGCATTAACCCCCATTTCCCCGAGCGGCAACACCCTACCGTGGTCGGGTTCACGCGCAGGTGCGAAGACAGGACACTGGCCTGCATTCATTTTTCAAAGGCCAATGACCCCATGATTTCACGCAAGCACCTGCCGCGCACGCTTCTCGGCATGACACTTCTGATGGCACTGGGTCTGTCTGGATGCGCCGCCACCATCGGCCAGGAAGGGCTGGAGCAGCGCACCTCGGTCGCCCTTGGCCGCCCGGTGGGCGCCTTCACCATCTCCAACCAGACGACGGAGACCGGTGGCCGCATCAACTACACCGCAAAGACCACCGACGGCGCCACCTACCAGTGCTACATGTACTCGGCCACGGGGTTCCAGAAAGCCATGTCGTTTGGCCAAACACCCCATTCCGATGCGATCTGCACGGCCATGGTCGGCAAAAGTGGCGCGCCAGCAGCCGCGCCTGCCGCCTGCAACGCGCTGAGCAAAGCCGCAGGCAAATGCTGAAGCCCTGACCCACGACGCGCAGCGAGTCGTCAGTCTGCAGTGCGCAGTAAAGCCTCGAAACGCGCCAACTGTTCATCCACCACGCACTGAAAGCCAGCATCGCGTGGAGGACGCCCCGGCGCAACCCCCCAGCGCATGGCGCAGTTGCACGACGTGCCTACATAAAACCCAGCTTGCGGACCGCGCCGGGCAGCGTCAGCGGTTTAAACCGGCTGCGCGCAATGAGTGGCGGCACAGCCCACCCAGCACGGGTGCGCGCGCCACGGCTTACTCCACCCGCGTCACCACATTGGGTTTGAAGCCCAGGTCCGCCGCCTTGCCCTTGCGGCCACGCGCGGCACGGGCGTTGTTGAGGCTGCGAATCTCCAGCGTCTCATCACGCAGCTTGCCGCCCCGGCCAATGCCATCCAGGCGAATGCTGCGCGTGTAGGCTGCGGCGCCTGCCAACGTGTCTTTGTCTTCAAGGTCGATCAACATCAGCCCGCGCCCGCCGTTGGCCATGGTCTTCAGCTCGCTGATCTCGAACGTGAGGATGCGCCCGCCCGTGGAGGCGCAGGCCACGTGCGTGGCGGGCAGCACCGGCTTGCTGCCCGTGGTCCCTGCGGCGTGCGAAGGCACACACACGGTTTCACCCTCGCCGAGCGTGAGGAAGGCCTTGCCGCCCTTCTGGCGCGACACCATGTTTTCCACCGCCGCCAGGAACCCGTAGCCGCCCGAGTTGGACAGCAGCAGCGTGGCCATGGCAGGGCCGGCAAAGTAGTGCAGCAGTTGCGTGCCCGATTCCAGTTCGATGAGCGTGGTCACAGGCTGGCCGTCACCCCGTGCGCCGGGCAGCAACGACACGGCCACCGAATACACCCGGCCATTGCTGCCAAAGGCCAGCAAGGTATCCACCGTGCGGCATTCAAACGTGCCATAAAGCCCATCGCCCGCCTTGAACGCAAAGCTGGCCGCCTCGTGGCCATGGCCGGTGCGGGCCCGCACCCAGCCTTTTTGCGAGACGATCACCGTCACGGGCTCATCGACCACCTTCACTTCAGCCACGGCCTTTTTCTCGGCCTGGATGAGCGTGCGGCGCGGGTCTGCAAACGTTTTGGCATCGCCTTCAATTTCCTTGACCATCGTGCGGCGCAAGGCGGAGGGGTTGTTCAGGATGTCTTCGAGCTTGCCCTGGCTTTCGCGCAGTTCTTTCAGCTCCTGTTCGATCTTGATGGCTTCGAGCCGCGCCAGCTGGCGCAGGCGGATTTCAAGAATGTCCTCGGCCTGCCGGTCACTGAGGTTGAATCGGGCAATCAGCGCTGCCTTGGGCTCGTCGGCCTGGCGGATGATCGCAATCACCTCGTCAATGTTGAGCAGCACGATCTGCCGCCCTTCGAGAATGTGAATGCGGTCCAGCACCTTGTTCAGGCGGTGCTGGCTGCGGCGGGTGATGGTGGTCTGGCGGAAGGCGATCCACTCCTCCAGCATCACGCGCAGCGACTTCTGCACGGGTTTGCCATCGAGCCCCACCATGGTCAGGTTGATGGGCGCCGAGGTTTCGAGGCTGGTGTGGGCCAGCAGCGCGGTGATCAGCTCCTGCTGCGGGGTCTTGCCGGTCTTGGGTTCGAACACCAGGCGCACCGGCGCATCTTTGCTCGACTCGTCGCGCACGACATCCAGCACGGCCAGCATGCTGGCTTTGAGCTGCGTCTGGTCCTGCGTGAGCGCCTTCTTGCCGGTCTTGACCTTGGGGTTGGTGATTTCCTCGATCTCTTCGAGCACGCGCTGGGTGCTCACACCCGGGGGCAGCTCGTTGACCACCAGCTGCCACTGGCCGCGCGCCAGTTCCTCGATCTTCCAGCGAGCGCGCACCTTGAGGCTGCCGCGGCCGGTGCGGTAGGCGTCGGCGATGTCTCCGGGGCTGCTGATGATCTGGCCCCCGCCAGGGTAGTCAGGGCCGGGCACGATGGCGAGCAAGTCTTCCTGGCTCAGCGACGGCGTCTTGATGAGTGCAATGCAGGCATCGGCAATCTCACGCAGGTTGTGGCTGGGGATTTCGGTGGCCAAGCCCACGGCGATGCCACTGGCGCCGTTGAGCAGCGCAAACGGCAGGCGAGCGGGCAGCTGGCGCGGCTCTTCGGTGCTGCCGTCGTAGTTGGGCATGAAATCGACCGTGCCTTCGTCGATCTCGTCGAGCAGCAGGCTGGTAATCCGCGACAGGCGCGCCTCGGTGTAGCGCATGGCCGCAGCGCCATCGCCGTCGCGGCTACCGAAGTTGCCCTGGCCGTCGATCAGCGGGTAGCGCTGGGCAAAATCCTGCGCCATGCGCACCAGCGCGTCGTAGGCCGACTGGTCGCCGTGCGGGTGGAAGCGGCCCAGCACGTCACCCACCACGCGGGCGCTTTTGACGGGCTTGGCCGCCGTGTTGCGCGTGGGGCCGCTGTAGCCCAGGCCCATGCGGTCCATCGAATACAGAATGCGCCTCTGCACGGGCTTGAGGCCGTCACACACATCGGGCAGGGCGCGGCCTTTGACGACCGAAAGCGCGTATTCGAGGTAAGCACGCTGGGCGTAGCCTGCGAGGCCGAGGGAGTCGCCTCCGTCATCGCCTGCGGTAGTGAAATCAAGAGTGGGTTGGTCGCTCATTCGTTGGATACAGGTTCTGCATTAGAGGTCGCCGGTGTGCCAGGGGTCTGCGCTACCTGGGTGGGCGGCAGGTTGCCGCGCCCAGCGGCGCCGCCAGACAGCTCCATGCGCACTCTCCCCGTAGCGGCGCGCTGGGCCCGCACGGGTTCTGGCGGCTTGAGTTGTGCATACAGACCCAGCACCGTGCGCACATAGTTCTGGGTTTCCTTGAAGGCCGGAACTTTGTTGCCAGCCCGCTGAACCGCCCCCTCGCCCGCGTTGTAGGCGGCCACAGCCAGGTCCATGCGGCCAGGAAACAGGTCCAGCAGGTGGCGCAGGTAACGGGTGCCGGTGGGCACGTTCACCGCCGGGTCGGCCAACTTCTGCTCCACCGTGCGCTTGGCGTCGGCACGGACGCCAAAACGGCCGGCGGTGGCAGGCATGACTTGCATCAGGCCCACGGCACCTTTGGGCGACACCGCCGAGGCGTCAAACCCCGATTCGGCGGCGATCACGGCTTGCAGCAGTTCGTAGTCCACATCGTGCTGCGTGGCCGCGGCCCGCAAGTGGTGTTTGACGCGTTTGTAATCGGGAGCGATGTCAAAAAAGGCCAGCAGGCGTGCAGCATCGGCGGGCAGCGCATAGGGCATGGTCTGCGCGGCAGGAGGGGCATCGCGCGTTGAGTCGAACTCGTTGCCCCGGAAGAACAGCTGGTAGCGCGCATCCGTCTGCTCGGCCGCGAAATGCGTCACGCCGCGCTCGTCCACAAACGCCCACACGTCAGCACGGGCGGATTGCTGCATAAAAAGTAGCAAAAACCCTATACAGGACAAGCGCCAGAGGCCGATTTTCTTCATAAGGAACAGGTCAGATGTCGATTTCGACCGCATCCCCGTGCAGCTCCATGAGCTCGCGGCGGGCGGCGGCTTCACCCTTGCCCATGAGCTTGGTGATGAGGCCTTCGGTGGCAGCGAAATCCAGGTCACCCAACTGCACGGGCAGCAGGCGGCGGGTGTCGGGGTTCAGTGTGGTTTCCCACAGTTGTTCCGCATTCATCTCGCCCAAGCCTTTGAACCGGCTGATCTGGCACTTCTCGCGCGCCACGCCGTCCTTTTCGGCTTTGTCGAGGATGGCGGCCAGTTCACCGTCGTCCAGTGCATAAAGTTTGGCCGCAGGCTTCTTGCCGCGCGCGGGCACATCCACGCGGAACAGCGGCGGGCGCGCCACATAAATGTGGCCTGCCTCAATGAGCTTGGGGAAGTGGCGGAAGAACAGCGTGAGCAGCAGCACCTGGATGTGCGAGCCGTCCACATCCGCATCCGACAGGATGCAGACCTTGCCGTAGCGCAGGCCTGAGAGGTCGGGCGTGTCATTGGGCCCGTGCGGGTCCACGCCAATCGCCACCGAAATGTCGTGGATCTCGTTGTTGGCAAACAAGCGGTCGCGCTCGACCTCCCAGGTGTTGAGCACCTTGCCGCGCAACGGCAGGATGGCCTGGCTTTCCTTGTCGCGGCCCATCTTGGCGCTGCCGCCGGCAGAGTCGCCCTCCACCAGAAACACTTCGTTGTGCGAGAGGTCTCGGCTTTCGCAGTCGGTAAGCTTGCCGGGCAACACGGCCACGCCCGAGCCTTTGCGCTTTTCGACCTTTTGCCCCGCCTTCTGACGCGTTTGCGCGGCCTTGATCGCGAGCTCGGCCAGCTTCTTGCCGTAGTCAACGTGCTGGTTCAGCCAGAGTTCGAGCGTGGGGCGCACAAAGCCCGAGACCAGCCGCACGGCATCGCGCGAGTTCAGGCGCTCCTTGATCTGGCCCTGGAACTGCGGGTCCAGCACTTTCGCCGACAGCACATAGCTGGCGCGTGCGAACACGTCTTCGGGCAGCAGCTTCACGCCCTTGGGCAGCAGGCTGTGCAGTTCGATGAAGCTCTTGACGGCGTTGAACAGGCCATCGCGCAGACCGCTTTCGTGCGTGCCGCCTGCGCTGGTGGGGATCAGGTTGACGTAGCTCTCACGCACGGGCTGGCCGTCTTCGGTAAAGGCCACGCACCACGCGGCGCCCTCGCCTTCGGCAAAACTTTCGTTGTGGCGGTCGGCAAACCCTTCGCCTTCAAACAACGGGATCACCGGGTCGCCGTTGAGCGTCTGCGCCAGGTAGTCGCGCAGGCCGCCCTTGTATTGCCAGGTCTGGGTGTCACGGGTTTTTTCATTGACCAGCTGCACGGTCACGCCGGGCATCAGCACCGCCTTGCTGCGCAGCAGGTGGGTCAGTTCGCCCATGGGCAGGGCGCTGGATTCGAAATACTTGGCATCGGGCCACACGCGCACCGAGGTGCCCTGCTTGCGTTCGCCCGCCTCCAGCGGGCGGGCCACCAGGGGTTCGACCACATCACCCGCCGAGAACACCAGGCGCGCCACCTTGCCTTCGCGGTAGCTGGTGGCCTCCAGCCGCGTTGCCAAGGCATTGGTCACGCTCACACCCACACCGTGCAGGCCGCCGGAGAAGCTGTAGGCACCGCCCTTGCCCTTGTCGAACTTGCCGCCCGCGTGCAGGCGGGTGAAGACCAACTCGATCACCGGAGCCTTTTCTTCGGGGTGCATGCCGTAGGGGATGCCCCGGCCGTCATCTTCAACGGTCACCGAGCCATCGGCATGCAGCGTGACGCGGATCTTCTTGCCGTGGCCGGCCAGGGCCTCGTCGGCGGCGTTGTCCAGCACTTCCTGGATGATGTGCAGCGGGTTGTCGGTGCGGGTGTACATGCCCGGGCGCTGCTTGACGGGCTCCAGGCCCTTGAGCACGCGGATCGAGCCTTCGGAATATTCGGTGGGTGCGGAAGCGGGTTTGACTGCCATGGGCGCGGATTGTAGTGCGACGGCGCCCTGGGCACTGGATGAAAAACCAGTCACCATCCCACCCTGATGGCGACTGTACTGGTCGCGGGTGTACCAGCAACTTTTGTCCAATCTCGTTACATTCCTGCGCATGCATATGAATACGCCCAAACTGTCCATGTTCCAGGTGCTCGCGTGCGGCGCGGCCATCGTCACGCTGTCCATGGGCATCCGCCACGGGTTCGGCCTGTGGCTGCTGCCCATCACGCAGGAAATGGGCTGGAGCCGCCAGTCGTTCGCGCTGGCCATCGCCATTCAGAACCTGTCCTGGGGGCTGATCGGCATTTTTGCGGGCATGGTGGCCGACCGGTTTGGGGCCTTTCGCGTGCTGATGGGCGGCGCAGTGCTGTACGGCCTGGGCTTGACCGGTATGGCGCTGTCGCCCACGCCCACGCTGTTTGCCTTGACGGCTGGCGTGCTGATCGGCGCAGCGCAGGCGGGCACCACCTATGCGGTGATCTACGGTGTGCTGGGGCGGCAGATAGCGCCAGAGAAGCGCTCGTGGGCGATGGGCGTGGCGGCAGCGGCGGGCTCATTCGGGCAGTTTTTGATGGTGCCTGTCGAGGGCTGGCTCATAGCCGGCCTGGGCTGGCAGCAGGCCTTGCTGGCATTGTCGATGGCGGTGCTGTTGATCGTGCCCCTGGCATTTGGCCTTCGCGAGCCCGGGTTTAAAAGCGCCACCCCGGCCAAGCGCGAACAGACGATCGCGCAGGCGCTGGGCGAAGCCTTCCGCTACCCCAGTTTCAATCTGCTCATGGCGGGCTATTTTGTGTGCGGCTTTCAGGTGGTGTTCATTGGCGTGCACATGCCCAGTTACCTCAAGGATCACGGCCTGTCGCCCCAGGTGGCCAGTTACGCGCTGGCGCTGATCGGCTTGTTCAATGTCTTCGGCACCTACATTGCGGGCACCTTGGGCCAGCGGATGCCCAAACGTTTCATCCTGGCGTTCATCTACTTTGCACGCGCGATCGCCATTACCGTGTTTTTGATCGTGCCGCTGTCGCCACTGTCGGTGTACGTGTTCTCGGCCGTGATGGGCACGCTCTGGCTGTCCACCATTCCGCCCACCAACGCCACCATTGCGCAGATTTTTGGGGTGCAGCATCTGTCGATGCTGGGCGGCTTTGTGTTCTTCAGCCACCAGATCGGCAGCTTCCTGGGTGTGTGGCTGGGGGGTTATCTGTATGACGCGACCGGCAGCTACGATATCGTGTGGTACATCGCCATCGCCTTGGGCATCTTTGCGGGCTTGGTGAATCTGCCCGTCAAGGAAAGCCCGATCCAACGCTCCGCGCCCCAGCCCGCTTGATGCACCAGACCTGCACCATGTCGCCCCACGCCACAGCACCCCAACCCGCCAACGCCGTCGCGCCACGACCGCGTGCCGTGCGCTGGGCGCTGGGCGGGGTAGTGGGCGCGCTGGCGGTGCTGGCATGCCTGGTGGTGTTCGGCTTGTACACGGCGCCAGATTTCATGGTGATGCTGGCAGACCAGATGTGGGCGTGCTTTTAATCAAGCGCAGCCTTCTGAATTCAAGTATTTTTGGCCTCTAGCGCTTATCCATCAAGCGCTGATAGCTATCATTTTTGAAATAATTTATGCATGGCAATGAAGACCCCTCGGCATGGGTTCGCCGATGGTCCCATCTGATTGCCCCAGGCAGTGGGGTGCTGGACGTGGCCTGCGGCGCCGGGCGCCACCTGCGCTGGTTCCACGGCCTGGGTCACCGTGTGGTGGGCGTAGATCGCTCCGCCGAGGCCCTGGCCGCCTGTGAGGGGTTGGGCGAGCTGCTGTTGGCGGACATCGAAAACGACCCCTGGCCGCTGGCCGGGCGCACGTTTGGCGCGGTAGTCGTCACCAATTACCTGTGGCGCCCGCTGCTGCCCACCATCGTGGGCAGTGTTGCGCCTGGCGGCGTGCTGATCTACGAAACCTTTGCGCTCGGCAACGAAACCGTGGGCCGTCCGGCGCGGCCGGATTTTCTGCTGAACCCTGGCGAGCTGATCGCCGCCTGCGCGGGGCTGCGCGTGGTGGCCTACGAGGCCGGCTTTGCACAAAACCCCGACCGTTTTGTGCAGCGCATCACGGCCGTGCGGGAACTCCCGGATGCGGGCGCACCCTCACGACATCTTTTGCCCGTGTCGCCTAGTTAGAATGCCCTTTTACCGTTTACCCCTGCGGACATGACCCTTCCTTCCGTCCCCCTGACCGGCAGCATCGTCGCCCTCGTCACACCCATGCACGAGGACGGTAGCGTGGACTACCCCACCCTGCGCAAACTCATCGACTGGCACATTGCCGAAGGCACCGACTGCATCGGCGTGGTGGGCACCACGGGCGAATCGCCCACGGTCAATGTCGAAGAGCACTGCGAAATCATCCGTGTGGCCGTCGAACAATCGGCCCAGCGCGTGCCCATCATGGCCGGCTGCGGCGCCAACTCCACGTCCGAGGCCATCGAGCTGGCCCGCTTTGCCAAGAAGGTGGGCGCCAACAGCCAGCTGCAGGTGGTGCCCTACTACAACAAGCCCACGCAGGAAGGCCAGTACCAGCACTTCAAGGCCATCGCCGAAGCCACCGGTGATTTGCCCATCGTGCTGTACAACGTGCCCGGACGCTCGGTGGCCGATATGCAGCACGACACCGTGCTGCGCCTGGCCCAGGTGCCCGGCGTGATCGGCATCAAGGAAGCCACGGGCAACATTGAGCGCGCACAGTGGCTCATCCGCGACGTGCCCAAGGGTTTCGCCGTGTATTCGGGCGACGACCCCACTGCCGTCGCGCTCATGCTGTGTGGCGGCCAGGGCAACATCAGCGTCACCGCCAATGTGGCCCCGCGCCTGATGCACGAGCTGTGTGTGGCAGCCCTGGCGGGCGATGCACGCCGCGCCATGGAAATCCAGTTCAAGCTCATGCCCGTGCACAAAAACCTCTTTGTTGAGGCCAACCCCATCCCCGTCAAATGGGCGATGGCCCGCATGGGCCTGTGTGGCGGCACCATGCGCCTGCCCATGACGCCGCTGTCCAGCAGCAATGAAGCGGTGGTTGAAGCCGCGCTGCAAAGCGGCGGCCTGATCTGAGCCGGGCATCCCGCCCGCTTTTCTCCAGACACTTCCCAAGGATTTCCGCGTGAAAGCTGCTACCACCCGCCTGAGCCTGCTGGCCCTCGCCATGGCCTTGTCCGCCTGTTCCGCACTGGAAGGCGACAAGATCGACTACAAGAGCGCCTCCCGAGGCTCCACGCTGGAGGTTCCTCCCGACCTGACCCAGCTTTCGCGCGACTCGCGCTACGCCATGCCCGGCAGCTCGGTGTCTGCCGCCGCCATGCAGGCCGGCCAGGTCGCCCAGCCTTCTGGCAACGCCAATGCCGCCGCCGTGCAACTGGGTGATGTGCGCATCGAGCGCGACGGCAACCAGCGCTGGCTGGTGGTCAACCGCCCGGCCGACAAACTGTGGGAACCCGTGCGCGACTTTTGGCAGGACAGTGGTTTCAACCTGATCCAGGCCGACGCCAATGTCGGCCTCATGGAAACCGACTGGGCTGAGAACCGCGCCAAGCTGCCCCAGGACTTCATCCGCTCCACACTGGGCAAACTGCTGGACTCGCTCTACTCCACCGGCGAGCGCGACAAATTTCGCACGCGCCTGGAACGCAACGCCAACGGCGGCACCGAGATCTATGTGACCCACCGCGGCATGATCGAGGTGTATGGCACGCAGACCAAGGACAACACCGTCTGGCAGCCCCGTCCCTCCGACCCCGAGCTGGAAACCGAATTCCTCCGCCGCCTGATGGTGAAGCTCGGCGTGAGCCAAGAGCAATCCAAGGCCGTCGTGGCCGCTGCCGCAGCGCCACGCACGCCCACAGCCCGGGCCACCACCGTGAACAACGTGCCGGTGGTGCAAATCGACGAAGGTTTTGACCGTGCATGGCGCCGTGTTGGCCTCGCGCTGGACCGCACCGGCTTCACCGTGGAAGACCGCAACCGCAACGAAGGCACTTACTTCGTGCGCTACGTGGCCCCCGATGCGGACAAGAAAGAACCGGGCTTCTTCGGCAAGCTGTTCAGCCGCTCGTCGGCCGCCACGCCACCGCTCAAGTTCCGCATCGTGCTGCGCAGCCAGGGCGAAGCGACCACGGTCTCCGTGCTGAACGAAGCTGGTGCGCCCGAATCGTCTGCCAACGCAGAGCGCATCGTGCGCGTGATTGCCGACGACCTGAAGTAACAGGCATCAACTTCTTGGGCGGGGTGGCCGGGTGCGGATGCAGCACCCAGCCACCCCGCCCTTGCTACGTCATGCTGCGATTCAAGAACCTGGGCAGTGGCAGTACCGGCAACGCCACGGTGGTGGAAGGTGCGAGCGGCACTGAAGTAAGCCGCTTGCTGGTGGACTGTGGATTCGGCATCCGCCAGTTGCAGTCCCGCCTTGCGCTCGCCGCCCTGCGCCCTGAAGACATTGATGCCGTGTTCATCACGCACGAGCACTCCGATCACATCGGCTGCGCTCAAACGCTGGCCCTGCGCTACGGCATCCCTGTGTGGATGAGTGCAGGCACCCATGCCGCTTTAGGCTCTCCGGATCTGGGCGGCTGGCTGCGCGTGGCGCGCGATATGGAGCCCATCGACCTGACCACGTTCACGGCCCAGCCCTTCACCGTGCCCCATGACGCGCGAGAACCCCTGCAACTTCGGTGCACCGACGGCACGGCGATTCTCGGCGTGATGACAGATCTGGGCCACGCGAGCGACCACGTGCTGCGCCAGCTGGAAGGCTGCCACGCACTGATGATTGAGGCCAACCACGATCCGGATCTGCTGGCCGCGTCCAGCTACCCCACGTTCCTGAAGCGCCGCGTGGGCGGCCGATTTGGCCATCTGGCCAATGCAGCCAGCGCCGACATCCTGCGCGCCGTCCGACACGATGGGCTGCAGTGTGTGGTGGCAGCCCACCTCAGTGCGCGCAACAATGCGCCACCGCTGGCCCGCTTGGCACTGTCGGAGGCCTTGGGCTGGGCAGAGGACCGGGTTGTGGTGGCAGGCCCGCTGGATGGCACGAACTGGCTCAGCGTGGGCTGAAAAACCGCAGCTGGTTACGCCTCCAGGCCCTTCTTCACACCGACACAAACCCTCAAACGAAAAAAAGCCCCGACCTGTGAAGGTACGGGGCCTTGCCTGTGGCGCCAGCCTGCCAAAAAGGCAGCGCGCCAAAGGTTCAGTCAATGATTACTTGGCTTCGGAAGCTGCGCCGGTAGCGGCGGAAGCAGCAGCGTCAGCAGCGGCCTTGGCAGCGTCGTCAGCAGCAGGAGCGGCAGCGTCGGAAGCGGCAGGAGCGGCTTCGGAAGCGGCGGGTGCAGCTGGCTCAACGGCTGGAGCAGGTGCTTCCACAGGAGCGGGAGCAGGTGCAGGAGCGGGTTCTTCCTTCTTGCCACAGGCGGCGAGTGCAGCAGCAGCGATCAGGGCGGCCAGAACGAGAGAGTTCTTCATTGAGATGTTCCTAGTTGGACAGACAGAATCTTGAAAAGCCACGGCGTCAGGCCTGTCAGAAGCCCCTGTACGCATTGGCACGATGCACTTGGATTGCACCTTTTTGGCGCAACCGCAGATTATATTGGTATTTAGTCAATACTGACTAACACTGACGATAGGTTTACAAGCCCTTGACGCAACACAACGGCATTGGCCTGTTTTAAAGCCCCAGGGTCGTAGCTGGGAAACCAGGGGTGCTTTTGCTGCGCTGCCATTCGTTCAGCGTTTCGCGCAGCAGCACCCGGCGGTCGGGCTCCGTGCCAGACACACCCACACAGCGCTCAGGGTCGAGGCGGTGCATGACCCAGTGCGGCGACCACAGAGCGCTGGGGAAATCGAGGGGGTCCACCGCCGGGCTGCGCCTGCAGGTGACGATGTGGTCCCAGGTGCCGCGCCAACGCACAAAACGCGCATGGCGGCGGATCACGTCGTCGTAGCTGCAGGCTAGCATGGTGAAGCGCCTACTGCTATGCGCCCAGTCCTGCAATGCTTCGGCCACGCTGCGCTCACCCAGGGGCCAGTCATGGAAGTGGGCATCGCTGATGACAATTTCCTGCCACCCCTCCCGCGCTGCCGTGGCAAAGGCATCCCGCACCATCTGCTGAAACGCCTCCCGACTGCTAAATCGGCCCACGGGCAGGGTGTTGGTTGCGGGGGCGGGCGTTGCGGGCAGGTTAGTCATGTCCGGGCATCCTTTCAGAAAGCGACTGCATTGGCCGCGTTACTCACTCCACGGGTGGGCCCAGCCCGCGTCGCACCATGATGAAAGCAGTTCCAGCGCGTCGTCACTGGCCCGCGCCAAGTCCCGCGCGGTGAGTTGGCGTTGATCCGCCAGCCGCTTCATGAGCGTGGCATCGCGCCCGCCCGCCAGGTAGCTCTCGCCGTTGATGAAAATGTGCTTGGTGTCGTACATCATCCGGCTGCGTCGGTCCAGGCGCACACCTTCCAGCATCGTCCCTGGATCGCCGGGCTCAAACCACACGCTGGCCTTGGGTTCCGTCAGGTATTCGCCCAGTGCGCGCTCCAGGGCCTGCGGTTGCGCCAGCGCCCGGCTCAGCGCTGCACGTGCAAATTCCTGCAGCCCGGCAGGAATGGCCGCGGGCTGCGCCATGGCGGGCTGGCCAGCATCGGCGTAGATCGGCGTGCTGTCGTCATCGGCAGCATCCTCGGCGAGACGCACCATCAGCTCCTGCGCGAGCTCTGCGCGCGCAGGGGCTCTGAATCCAATCGAATACGTCATGCACTCGCCCTGCGCAATACCGTCGTGGGCATACCGGGGAGGCAGGTACAGCATGTCGCCAGGCTCCAGCACAAACTCCTCTTCAGGCTCGAAATTTGCCAACACTTTGAGGGGAATACCGTCCCGCAGCGCCAGATCCTTCTGGCGCCCGATGCGCCAACGCCGCTGGCCATGCGCCTGCAGCAAAAAGACGTCGTAGCTGTCGAAATGGGGGCCTACCCCACCATCCGGGCTGGCATAACTGATCATCAGATCGTCCAGACGCGCGTCGGGCACAAACCGGAACTGCTGCATCAGCGCATGAATGGCATCGTTGTGCAGATCCACGCCCTGCACCAGCAACGTCCAGTCGGGCTGTTGCAGTGAGGGCAATGCCCGGCGCGCAAAGGGACCATGACGCAGCTTCCACACCCCCTTGACGTGCTGCACCAGACGAGATTCCACGCTCTCCTGCGCAGCCAAGGCAAATAGCTCGGCCCGCTGCACGGGCGCGGAGAAATTCGGAATGGCCTGGCGCACCAGCAGAGGCTTTTTCTGCCAATGGCGGCGCATGAACTGGGCTGGCGTGAGGCCGCCCAGCAAGGTCAAAGGTTGCTGGATATCCATGGAAACAGGTGCGCCGCGAAGGCGATTGGTCAAACTGCGACAATTCTCCTATGGAAATTACCGAACAATGTGTGGTCGCCCTGACCTGGACTTTGAAGGACACGCTGGGCGAAGAGCTGGATGTGCTTGACGATCCGGTGGAGTTCTTACTCGGCGGGGACGACCTGCTGCCCCGTATCGAAGAGGCCTTGCAGGGACACGGCCCCGGCGCCAACGTCGCGCTTCACCTGGAACCGGAAGACGCGTTTGGCGATTTCAACGACCAGTTGCTGTTTCTGGAACCCCGGGCGCTGTTCCCAGCCGAAATTGAGGAAGGCATGACCTTTGAAGGAACCGCCCTACCCTCGGGTTGCAACCCCGACGCACCGCGCAGCGGGCTGTATACGGTGACGGAAATCTATCCGGAGCATGTCGTCCTGGACGGGAACCATCCGTTGGCGGGCATTGCCCTGCGACTTCACCTCACTGTGCAGGCCGTGCGCGAGGCCACAGAAGAAGAAATTGGCAGGGGTACCGCAGGGACCGGGTTCTTTCGCATCGAACACCAGGCCCCGGGCAACTCGCTGCTGCATTGAATCCTGCCCGGGGATACCCCGGGCAGAACATTAATGCGATTACAGGCGTGAAATCTGGCCGTTGTACAGCCGCACACGGTCGCCAATGCGCAGGTCTCCGGGGGAGCTGACGTCATAGACGCGGTACCCGCCATGGTCCAACTGCACGGACAGGCGATAGCCCTGCGCATAGTCGTTGCTGTTGTTGCGGCTTTCAATGGCGTTGCCGGCCACTGCACCGCCCAAAACGCCCACAGCCGTGGCCGCCGCCCGGCCTGAGCCCTTGCCTACTTGGTTGCCCAGCACACCACCCACTACCGCGCCCAATACAGCGCCACCGCCTGAGGTCTGGCCTTGCGCCCGGCCTTGCAGAACCTCGATGTTGGAAACTCGGCCGTACTCAGTGCCAGCCGGATTGGAAGGATAGGCTGGCGCCGGTGTCTGGTAACCGCCGGAGTATTGGGGGGGCGGTGCCGAACGGTTGTGGCCGCATGCAGCCAGCGAACCGACAAGAACCAGAGCGCCAGCGATGGCAAAGGGACGGGTGACATTCAGCATTTTGATCTCCTTGATTCAAAGGCGGGCGCAGGGCGATCGATGGTCTCGCCTCACTACGCTCTGCCTTGATTGGAACAACGTCCCAAGGGGTACAAGCGTAGACCTGAAGAACCCCTGCCCGTCGGTAACAGGCCTTACGAAAGGTAAGCCCCGTCCTACCGCGAATCTTCAGGCCTTTCCCGTAGAACCGTAACCGCCCTCGCCCCGTTCGGTGGCCACGAACTCAGACACCACGTTGAACTGTGCCTGCACCACAGGCACGATCACCAATTGGGCCAACCGTTCCATAGGCTCCAGCGTAAAAGCCACCCCACTGCGGTTCCATGCGCTCACCATCAGTTGGCCTTGGTAGTCGCTGTCGATCAGCCCCACCAGATTGCCCAGGACGATGCCATGCTTGTGCCCCAACCCGGAACGGGGAAGGATCAGCGCGGCGTAACCCGGGTCCTTGATGAACACCGAGATGCCGGTGGGCACGAGTTGCCAGGCATTGGGCTGCAAGGTCAAGGGCTCATCCAGGCATGCACGCAGGTCAAGCCCCGCGCTGCCAGGTGTCGCGTAAGTGGGCAGTTGGTCTGCCATGCGCGGATCCAGAATCTTCACATCGATCTTCACGGTGTCTTCTTTCCTGTCGGGCGCTGTTGCGCCGGTTGTTGCGCCGCTTTTTGTGCCGCCTGTTGGGCGGCGTCGCGCAGTCTTTCCTGCCAAGGTTTTGGCGAACCGCCTCTCCCCGCAGCACTGGTATTGGCAGCGCCAGTCATGGTCTCTGTCAGCCTGCCCAGTCCCCACCAGGCAGCAACCATCAACGCCAGCACAGGGAGCGCTCCCGCGTTAAAAAGAAACAAGGCGATGCCGTGGAGTACCGTCAGAGCGAGCAATACGCTTCTGCCAAAAATCAGGGGACCCCGCAGCGGAGCCAGCATTTCCGCCAAATCAGGCGGCAGCGTGGTGACTCTGGCGGCCACGGGGGCGGAGGCGGAACCCGCGGCAGGGGACCCAGACCCGGAACCAGCGGGCGCCCGCCTCGCAGAGGCTGGCACAGCAGGTGTGGCCGCTGTCAGGCGCTCCACATAGCGGGCAAAGTCACCATCGGGTGGGGTATCCCACTCGGGCTTGGTGGCACCAGTCCTCATGTGGCCTCCTGCAGCAGAACCATTGGGGGAATGTCAGAGCTGCGATGCTGGCAAGCGCGTGGCAATTTCTTGCACGAGTTGCTGAGCCAACGCACGCTTGGAACCCGGTGGCAGCTCGCGATGGCTCTGCGCATCAACCAGCAGCAGTGCATTGTCATCCTTGCCAAAAGCGGCCGGACCGATGTTGCCAACGAGCAGTGGCACGCCCTTGCGCGCACGCTTGGCCGTGGCATGGGCCAAAAGATCGTGGCTTTCGGCAGCAAATCCCACGCAGAACAGCTCGCCCGAGCGAGCGCGCACCGATTGGGCCACCGCCGCCAGAATGTCGGGGTTCTCCACAAAACCGATGGTGGGCGCCTGGCCCGAGCCATCCTTCTTGATCTTTTGGTTTGCCTGGGCCGCCGGGCGCCAATCTGCCACCGCGGCCGTGGCCACGAAGATGGATGCGGAAGACACCTCCTGCTCCACCGTTGCCAACATCTGCTGGGCCGACTGCACATCCACGCGCCGCACGCCGCGTGGCGTTGGCAGGTGCACGGGGCCCGCCACCAGCGTGACCTCAGCGCCCGCTTCGCGGGCTGCGCGCGCAATCGCAAAGCCCATCTTGCCGCTGGAATGGTTGGTGATGCCCCGCACCGGGTCCATCGCCTCGAAGGTGGGGCCCGCTGTCACCAAGACCTTTTGGCCCGCAAGGTGCTGCGGCGTAAAAAATGCGATCAGTTCTTCCAGCAACTCCCCAGGCTCCAGCATGCGGCCATCGCCTGTCTCGCCGCACGCCTGGTCGCCATTGCCCACCCCCAGCACCACGGCGCCGTCCTGCGCCACCTGAGCCAGATTGCGCTGAGTGGCCGGGTGAGCCCACATTTCACGGTTCATGGCCGGTGCCAACAGCAAGGGCACCCGCTGCACGGGGCGGGCCAGGCACATGAGGCTGAGCAGTTCGTCCGCCCGGCCTTGGACCAGACGCGCGATGAAGTCCGCGCTGCAGGGCGCGATCAGGATCGCATCGGCCTCGCGGCTCAGGTTGATGTGGGGCATGTTGTTGGGCTCGCGCGCATCCCACTGCGAGCCATACACCGTGCGGCCCGACAGGGCCTGCATAGTGACCGGGGTGATGAACTGCTCGGCCGCCTCGGTCATCACCACCTGCAAGGTGGCGCCTTCCTTGATGAGCTGGCGGCACAGATCGGCCGCCTTGTAGCAAGCTACGCCCCCACTCAGACCCAGAACAATGTGTTTGCCAGCAAGCTCATTCATGCGGCGAATTTAGCAGACGGGGGTGACCCCGCCCGGCAGGGTGTCGCCGGGGTGCCATCTATAATCCCAATTTCCCACCACCAGGAGACCTCTCGCGAGAGGCCCCCTTCAGACATGACCAAATTTGTCTTCGTCACCGGCGGTGTGGTGTCTTCCCTCGGTAAGGGAATCGCCTCAGCCTCCCTTGCCGCGATCCTCGAATCGCGGGGACTCAAAGTCACCCTCATCAAGC
>PJUL01000402.1_pt1 | contig 32622 bp, 23 predicted proteins | sample 1512221 | NCBI WGS metagenome assembly PJUL01 (sample SAMN08177667, study PRJNA422409) | Feces metagenome, whole genome shotgun sequencing project.
GCGGCACGATCGCGCGGTTGCAGTAGAACAGGCCGTTGAGGTTGATGTCCATCACGCGCAGCCAGCTGTCGATCGGGAATTCATGGACCGGCACGGTGGCGCCGGTGATCCCGGCCGAGCAGACCAGCACGTCGATCTTGCCGAGGATTTCGGTGCTGGCCTTGGCCGCGGCTTCGACCGCGGCGGCATCCGATACATCGAGTGCCTGGACGCCGGCCGCGCCGACTTCCGCCTGGGCGGCGGCGAGGGCATCGGCATTGAGGTCCCAGAGCACGACCTTGCCGCCCTCCGCGACGATGCGCGTCGCCACGGCCTTGCCGAGGCCCGAGGCACCGCCGGTGACGACGGCGCAGCGGCCGGCATAGCGTCCCGCGAACACACTCACTTGGCCGCACTCCAGGCCACGAATTCCTGGCGCTGCTCGCCGAGCTTCTCGATGCCGAGTTCGACCACGTCGCCGGCCTTCAGATACCAGGGCTCCGGCTTCTGGCCGAGGCCGACGCCCGGCGGGGTGCCGGTGGTGATGACGTCACCGGGCAGCAGCTGCATGAACTGCGAACAATAGGCGACGATCTGCGCGACGGTGAAGATCATCGTCTTGCTGTTGCCGTTCTGCATCTTCTTGCCGTTGACCGACAGCCACATGCCGAGGTTCTGCGGATCGCCGACTTCGTCCTTCGTCACCATCCACGGGCCGATCGGGCCGAAGGTGGGGAAGCCCTTGCCCTTGTCCCAGGTCAGGCCGCGCTCGACCTGCCAGTGGCGCTCGGACACGTCGTTGATGACGCAATAGCCGGCGACATAGTCGAGGGCTTCCTCTTCGGTGACATAGGAAGCGGCGGTGCCGATGACGACGCCGAGTTCGACTTCCCAATCGGTCTTCTTCGAGTCCTTGGGGATGGTGACGGGGTCGTTCGGGCCCTGGATGCAGCTCACCCACTTCTGGAAGACCACGGGCTCCTCGGGAACCGGCAGGTTCGATTCCGCGGCGTGGTCGGCGAAGTTGGTGCCGATCGCGATGAACTGGCGGGTGCCGCCGACACAGGCGCCGTAGCGGACGTCGCCTTCGACCAGCGGCAGGCTGGTGGGATCGATCGCGGCGAGCGTGGCGAGGGCGTCCTTGCCGAGCGCGCCGGGGCCGATATCGGCGACGTGCGCGGAGAGGTCACGGATGCGGCCATCATTGTCGATCAGGCCGGGCTTCTCGGCGCCCGGGGCGCCATAACGACAGAGCTTCATGGGGTGGTTTCCTTAGCGGGAATAGGGGCGGTGAAGGGGGATGTCGCGGTTGAGCTCGACGCCGAAGCCCGGCTTGTCGAGTTCGCTCGCGCGGATCTTGCCGTTGACGGGCACCGGCTCGCCGAGCAGCTGCGGGGCGAACATCGGCACCACTTCGGTCGGCCCCGGATGCATCATCAGGAACTCGGCGAAGGGCGAGTTATGGCGCGTCACCACGAAGTGATAGCTGTACACCGACGAACCGTGCGGGACCATCAGCACGCCCTTGCTGTCGGCATAGTTGGCGATCTTGATCAGCTCGGTCACGCCGCCGCACCAGCCCACATCGGGCTGGATGATGTCGCAGCATTCCATGTCCATCAGCATGCGGAAGCCCCAGCGGGTCGCCTCATGCTCGCCGGTGGTGACGAGCAGGCCCTTGGGGGCGTTCTTCTTGAGCTCGGCATAGGCCCAGTAATCGTCGGGGCTCAGCGCCTCCTCGATCCACTTCAGGCCGCACTCGTTCCACGCGCGATGCGCGAGGCGGGTGGCGTAATCGATGTCGAGTGACATCCAGCAATCATACATCAGCCAGAAATCGTCGCCGCACTTGGCGCGCATGTCGGCGAGCAGAGCGATGTTCTTCTCCAGCCCCTCCAGACCCTCGGCAGGGCCGTGGTGAAGCGGGAGCTTGCCGCCGATGAAGCCGAGTTCCTTGGCGACATCCGGGCGGGCGCCGGTGGCGTAGAATTGCAGCTCGTCGCGCACCGCGCCGCCGAGCATGTGATAGACCGGCTCGCCGCGCAGCTTGCCGAGCAGGTCCCACAAAGCGAGATCCACGCCGGAGATCGCGTTGATCACCAGGCCCTTGCGGCCATAATATTGCGTCGAGAAATACATCTGGTCCCAGATCTTCTCGACCTCGACCGGATTGCGCCCTTCGAGGAAGCGGGCGAGATGCTTCTCGACGATATAGGCTGCCGGTTCGCCGCCGGTGGTGACTGCGAAGCCGATCGTGCCGTCCTCGGCCTCCAGCTCGACCACCAGCGTGCCGAGCACGTTGATGCCGAAGCTCTGCCGCGAGGCTCGATATTCGGGATAGCGGGCCATCGGGGTGGCGATGTGATCGTCGATCCAGTGGCCGGAGCCCTGGTCGTGATAATCGCCGCCACCGCCGCGTGCCACGAAGGCACGAACATGTTTGATCTTCGGCAGGCTCATGCGCATTCCCTTATTGACCCGCGCGCGGCGTGCGCGCGTCGTCGAGCACCAGCACCCAGTCATTGCCCGGCGCGGTTTCCCCCGGCGGATCGAAGCGGTGCTGGCCTGTGTTGTTGAAAGTCCCGATCGCCACCGACTGGCCGTCGCGCGGTGAGTACCACTCTGCGCGGACCTGCTTGCCGGAGGTGGTGCCCAGCCGTAGCGTGAACGGGCGGCCGGTATATGTATAGACAAAAGCATAGCCCTTGCCGCGGCTCGCCAGCACGCGGTCATAGCGGGTGCCGTTGTCGATGATCAGCGTCTGGTCGGGCACGCGCTCGAGCATCGGGCGCGATTCGAGCAGCCGGCGCAGATACTGCATCTGGTTGGCGCCTGGCGCCTCGATCGCCTGCTGCCAGGGCGTGATCGGCTCGAAATTGGCCGTGTCCGCGCCGGGCGTGAAGAACTGCATGACGTGGTTCTCGCCATAGGTGTGGCCGAACGCGCCGGCCATCACCGCCCACCAGGCATAGCGGCGTGCGTCCGGCGCCAGCCAGCGCGGCTGGTTCGCCTCGTGCAGGCCGTGGGGGATGCCCTCATAGGAGGGCTCGCCGTCGATCACCGGCTTGCTCGGCAGGCGGATCCAGTCGGTGGCGACATAGCGCCAATTGTCCTCGCCGATCGCGCTCGCGCCTTCCTGGGCGTAGGAGCGATGGCCCGACTGGAACATGTTGAAATCGAGCCAGGGCGCGTCGTGATACTGCCAGGAGGAGTCCGTGCGGCCGATCGGATGGAAGGTCATCAGATGGCCGGGGTCGTAGCGCTTGATCGTAGATCCCAGCGCGTCCCAGACGGCGGTGCGCATCTCGGAACGGGTGTCGCCACCGTTGAGCCAGATGATGTTGGGCTGGCCCTTGTAACGCTCGGCAAGGAAGCGGGCATAGGCGGGCGCGTTCTGCAGGTTCAGCTTGCCGCCATCGGCGATCGAGCCCCAGGCCGGCACCAGCGCGAGGTAGATGCCGAGTGCCTCGGCGCGCTTCGCCACCCAATCGAGATGATCCCAATAATCATATTCGCCGGCCTTGGCCGGGTCATTGCCCGGCGTGGTGCGCGGGCGGCCGGGATCTCCGTCGACCAGCGCCGGGCCGGTTGCCGGATTGGTCATCTTCTCGGTGTGCAGCACCATGATCTGGACGACGTTGAAGCCCTGGCGCTTGCGGGTGCGCAGATACTGTTCGGCCTCTGCACGGCTGGTGCGGCTGAGCAGCAGCCAGCCGGTGTCGCCCAGCCAGAAGAACGGCTTGCCGCCGGCGAGCAGGTAATGGCCGTTCGCCGCGACCGAGAGGGGAGGCGTCTGCGCGGCGGCCGGCGTGGCGACTGCCGCAGCGGCCGCAAGCGCGGCCAGCAGAATCGAGCCGGCGTGCATCAGACTTCCCTCTCCCGAAGTGCGGGAGTCGTGGCGCCCGCTGTCTGACGTTCATTGTATAATAGTATTATTCAAGTCAACTGGCGTCGCGCGTTTGTGCCGCTAATTGCTGTGGAATCGGGCCGCCGGTGGCCCAGTCGAGCAGCTCGACCGTGTGCACCACGGGGATGCCGGCGCGCGACGCGATCTGCATCGCGCAGCCGATATTGCCGGTGGCGATGACATCGGCATTGAGGCGGGCGAGATTCGCCGCCTTGCGGTCGCCTAGCTGACCGGCGATTTCGGGCTGGAGGATATTGTAGGTTCCTGCCGAGCCGCAGCAGAGATGCGCCTCGGCCGGCGTGCGCACGGCAAAGCCGGCCTGGGCGAGCAGCTTCTTCGGCGCGTCGGTCACCTTCTGGCCGTGCTGCAGCGAGCAGGCGGCGTGGTAGGCGACGGTGAGCCCGTGCCCGTTACCGGCGGGCAGCTCGATCTCGGCGAGCAGCTCGCTGACATCCTTGGCCAGCGCGGAGACCCGGGCGGCCTTTTCGGCATAGGCCGGATCGTCCCGCAGCATGAAGCCGTAATCCTTGATCGTCGTGCCGCAGCCCGATGCGGTGACGAGGATCGCGGCGAGCCCGCCGGCTTCGATCTCGCGGGTCCAGGCATCGACATTGCGGCGGGCTGCGGCGAGCCCGTCCGCCTCGCGGCCCATGTGATGGACGAGCGCGCCGCAACAGCCTTCGCCGGCGGCGAAGATCACGTCATAGCCGACCCGGTTGAGCAGCCGGATCGTCGCGGCGCGGAATTCGGGGCGCAGCACCGGCTCGGCACAGCCCTGGAGCAGCGCGATGCGGCCCTTGGCACCGGGGACGAGCGCGTTCTCGGTGCTAGCCGGTGCGGGCAGGCTGCGCGGGGCGAGGGCGAGCATCGCGGCGAGCGGTTTCAGCGGGGCAACCTTGGCGAACAGCGGCGCGAAGGGGCGGCCGAGCTTCGCGGCGGTCAGCGCCATGCGGAAGCGCCCCGGATAGGGCAGCACCCAGGCGAGAATGCCGCGCAGCATCCGCTCGTGCCAGGGGCGCTGGTAATGGTCGTGGATATAGGCGCGGGCGTGATCGACCAGATGCATGTAGTTCACGCCCGACGGGCAGGTCGTCATGCAGGACAGGCAGGACAGGCAGCGATCGACATGCTTGACGACCTCGGCGCTCGGCTCGCGGGCATGTTCTAGCATGTCCTTGATCATGTAGATCCGCCCGCGCGGGCTATCGAGCTCGTCGCCGAGCAGCACATAGGTGGGGCAGGTTGCGGTGCAGAAGCCGCAATGGACGCATTTGCGGATCACGCCTTCGGACGAGGCCATGGCCGGATCGGCGAGCTGGGCGGGCGTGAAGCTGGTCTGCATGCTAGAAGCGCCCCGTCTCGAACAGGCCCGCGGGATCGAATGCGCGCCGGACCTTGGTCTCCAGCGCGGCGAGCGGTGCGGGTTGGGGGTGGAAGGCGGGCACCGACGCGCGCATCGCGGCGTCGGCACGGATCAGCATGGCATGGCCTCCTGCATTGGCGGCGGCGATGCGGATCGCCTGCGGGTCTGCGTCGCTGGCCAGCCAGACCATGCCGCCGGCCCAGTCGAACAACCACTCCGCCCCGGGCAGCGCGGCGATCAGTACAGGCGCGTTCCGGCCGGGTACGATGATGCGCCAGAGCGGCTTGTCGCGGGGAAGGGGAGCGGCATCGCGGACCGCGTCCCATAGCGGCGCATCGTCCTCCAGTGGCTCCAGTCCTTCGATCAGCTGGTGGAGCGTCCCGGCGCGGGCCGGGAGCGCGGCTGGGAAGCCGTCGAGCCGGAGCGCGGTGACCGGGCTGCCTTCCCACAGGGGCAGATGGGCCGCCGCAGTCACTTCCGCGGCCGATCCCAGTGCCCGGGCCATCGCGGCGACCGCGGCGGCGGGATCGAGGCCGCGTGCCAACAAGGTCGTCCGCGCGCGCGGTGCCGGCAGCACCTTGAGGGTCAGTTCGGTGACCGCGACGAGGCGGCCCCAACTGCCGGTGACGAGCTTGGGCAGGTCATAGCCAGTGACGTTCTTGACCACCTTGGCGCCGGCGACGAAGCGTTCGCCGCGCCCGGATACGCCGGTGAAGCCGAGGAGGTGGTCGCGTGCCGCGCCCCGGCTCAGACGGGCCGGGCCGGCGACGCCTGAAGCGATCACGCCGCCGATCGTTGCCTGGCCGGGCGTGCCGCCGAGTAGTGCGGCATGGTCGAACGGCTCGAAGGCGAGCATCTGGCCCTCGCGCGCGACCAGCGCCTGGATCTCGGCGAGCGGGGTGCCTGCACCTACGGTGAGCACCAGTTCGGGCGGATCGTAATCGACCACGCCGGCAAAGCCCCGCATGTCGATCACTGCGGCATCAGTGGGCGATCCAATCGCGTCCTTGCTGCCACCGCCGCGCAGCCGGAACGGGCCGCTGCTGCCTGCGACAATCTCGCACAATTGGGTGATGTCGGTCGGGCGCAGCATCAGAAGCGCGGCAGTTCGGGGAAGGGCACGGCGCCGCCATGCACGTGCATGCGGCCGAGTTCGGCGCAGCGGTGCAGCTCGGGGAACATCTTGCCGGGATTGAGCAGCAATTCGGGATCGAAGGCGCATTTCACCCGCTGCTGCTGGGCGAGATCGACGGGGGTGAACATCACCGGCATCAGGTCGCGCTTCTCCACGCCGACGCCGTGCTCGCCGGTGAGCACGCCGCCCACTTCGACGCAGAGGCGCAGGATGTCGGCGCCAAAGGCTTCGGCGGTTTCGAGTTCGCCCGGCTGGTTGGCGTCATAGAGGATCATCGGGTGGAGATTGCCGTCACCGGCATGGAAGACGTTGATCACGCGCAGGCCATATTGCTCGGAAAGCTGCGACATGCGGCGCAGCACGTCGGGCAGGCGGCGGCGCGGGATCGTGCCGTCCATGCAGTAGTAATCGGGCGAGATGCGGCCCGCGGCGGGGAAGGCGGCCTTGCGCCCGGCCCAGAAGCTGGCGCGCTCGGCATCGTCGGCGGAGGCGCGGATCGAGACGGCGCCATTGGCGCGCGCGATCGCTTCGATCTCGCCGACCAGATGGGTGCATTCCGCCTCGGGCCCGTCGAGCTCGACGATCAGCAGTGCCTCGACATCAAGCGGGTAACCGGCATGGACGAATGCCTCGGCCGCGTGGATCGCGGCGCGGTCCATCATCTCCATACCCGCGGGGATGATGCCGCTGGCGATGACTTCGGCGACGCAGCGGGCCGCCGTCTCGACCTCGGCGAAACCGATCAGCAGCGCCTTGGCGGTCTGGGGGCGGGGCAGGATGCGGACGGTGACTTCGGTGACGACGCCGAGCAGCCCTTCCGAGCCGACGACGATGCCGAGCAGGTCGAGCCCGGCCGATTCCAGCCCGCGCCCGCCGAGGCGGAGCACTTCGCCCTCGATCGTGACCAGCTCGACGCCGAGGACGTTGTTGGTGGTGAGGCCGTACTTCAGGCAGTGCACCCCGCCGGCATTCTCGGCGACATTGCCGCCGATCGAGCAGGCGATCTGGCTCGACGGATCGGGGGCGTAGTAGAAGCCCCGTTCCTCGACGGCACGGGTGATCGCGAGATTGGTGACGCCGGGCTGCACCACAGCGATGCGATCGGCATAGTCGATATCGAGGATGCGGTTGAGCTTGGTCAGGCTCAGCAGCACGCCGTCTGCCAGCGGCAGCGCGCCGCCCGACAGTGAAGTGCCGGCGCCGCGGGGGACGACCTTGACGCGATTGGCATGGCACCAGGCGAGCACCCGGGCGACCTGTTCGGTGGTTTCCGGCAGCACCACGACAAGCGGGGGCTGGCGATAGGCGGTCAGCCCGTCCGCCTCATAGACGCGCAGGGCGTCGGGATGATCGATCACGCCTTCGCCGGGGACGATCGTGCGCAGCGCGGCGACGATCTCCTTGCGGCGTGCGAGCACGCCGGCATCCGGCTCGGGCATGCAGAGCGACATTATTGCAGGTTCACGAACATGCCCCCGTCGACCAGCAAAGCGGCGCCGGTGACATAGGCTGCCATGTCGGAAGCGAGGAAAACGATCGGGCCGGCGAGATCCTCGGGCATGCCGAGGCGGCCGAGCGGGGTGCGCTCTTCCATATAGTGGCGCTTGGCTTCGTCGGCGAGATCGTCCTTGTTGATCTCGGTCAGGATCGTGCCGGGCAACACGCTGTTGCAGCGGATGCCGTGCTTGCCGAGTGCGATCGCGGCGGACTGCATCAGCGAATGCACCCCGGCCTTGGTAGGCGTGTAGTGCGTCTGGAACTCGCCGCCGACCAATGCCGAGATCGACGAGACCGCGACGATCGCGCCGCCATGGCCCTGCTTGACCATCTGGTTCGCGGCGGCCTGCACCATGTAATAGGCGCCGTGGAGATTGACCCGGAAGGTGCGGTCGACCGTCTCGACCGGCATGTCGAGGAACGCGTGGAACGGGCAGATGCCGGCGTTCGAGACCATCACATCGACCTTGCCGAACGCTTCGACAGCCGTTGCGACGAACTCGGTCGCGGTCTCTGGCAGCGCGACATCGCCCTTCACGGCCAGCCCCTTGCGGCCCAGCGCCTCGATCTCGGCGATGCAGGACTGCGCCTTCTCGTCGCTGGCGACATAGTTGATCGCGACATCGGCGCCGTGCTGCGCCGCGCCGATCGCGGCGGCGCGGCCGATGCCGGTCGAGCCGCCCGTGACCAGCACGGTCTTTCCTTCGAGAAGCTTCATCCTCTGTCCTCTACAAGGATCGAGCGGTCGATCGCTTCGATCCGATTGACTCCGGTCAACGTCATCGCGACCGTCATTTCCTTGGCGATCAGCTCGAGCAGCTTCGCCACGCCGGCCTCGCCCTGGGCGGCGAGGGCATAGACCCAGGCGCGGCCGAGCAGCACCCCGTGCGCACCGAGCGCGAGCATCCGGACCACGTCGAGGCCGTTTCGCACGCCGCCATCGGCAAGGATCGTCAACCGGTCGCGCACCGCGTCGGCGATCGCCGGCAGTGCGCGGGCGCTCGACAGCACACCGTCGAGCTGGCGGCCGCCATGGTTGGAGACGACGATGCCATTCGCGCCGATCGCGGCGGCCTCGCGCGCGTCCTCGGGATCGAGGATGCCCTTGATGATCAGCGGGCCGTCCCAGGCGGCGCGGATCCATTCGAGGTCGCGCCACTGGATCGACGGATCGAAATTGGCGCCGAGCCAGCCCATATAATCGTTGAGCCCGCTGTCCTTGCCGAGCACCGGCAGCAGGTTGCCGAGCGTGTGCGGGCGGCCACGCAGGCCGACGTCCCACGACCAGTGCGGCTTGCCCATCGCCTGCAGCATGCGGCGCAGCGGCGCATTGGGGCCAGACATGCCGGAATGGGCATCGCGGTAGCGCGCGCCGGGCACGGGCATGTCGACGGTGAACACCAGCGCCTTCGCTCCGGCTGCCTTCGCACGGGCGATCAGGTCCTTCATGAAGCCGCGGTCGCGGATCACATAGAGCTGGAACCAGAAGGGATCGGCCTCCTGTGCGACGTCCTCGACCGGGCAGATCGACACGGTCGACAGGCACATCGGCACGCCTGCCTTGCGGGCGGCGCGCGCCGCCTGAAGCTCGCCGCGCCGGGCGTACATGCCGCTGATGCCGACCGGACCGAGACCGACCGGCAGGGCGATCCGCTGGCCGAACAGGCTGGTAGTGAGGTCGATCGACGCGACGTCCTTGAGGACGCGCTGGCGCAAGGCGATGCCGGCCAGGTCGCTCACGTTGCGGCGGAGCGTTTCCTCCGCATAGGCGCCGCCATCGGCATAATCGAACAGGAAGCGCGGCAGGCGGCGGCGGGCGGCTGCGCGGAAGTCGGTGGCTGAGGAAATGATCATGACGATGCCTTATGGCGTGCTGCGCGCGCGTGGAAAGTGGATTGCGCGATCATCGGCGGCACATTTCCACCGCAGGCGCGCGGCGCGCAAGGAGGCGGTTACCACCGGTGAAACCGTGCGACTCACGCATTTCCGCCAATTCCATCGCTGAAACCTGCTTTTGCAACTGCACTGCGGCGATCCCTCTCCGGCTTGTCCCGGCCTCTCTGGCATTGTTATTATTTACGCTAAGCGATGGAAAACAAAAACGATCGTAACCTCATTCCGAAAATGAATGAAGATATTATAGTACTAATCGTTGCAATTGTCTCCCCCTCCGGCTAACGAACGGAAAGGAGAGAAGAATGCATAACCCGGAAAGGCCGGGTGCGACGGGTGTGAATCCCGCGTGCCTGGACACTCGTGCAGACCATGTTCGCGAGCGCGCCAACTGGATGCGCCGCCGCCTTCTGCGGATGATCGTCGACGCGGGTCAGGGGCATCCGGGGGGCGACCTGTCTTCCGCCGACATCATTGCATCGCTCTATTTCGATATCCTTCGGATCGATCCGGTTTCGCCGAATGCGCCGGATCGCGATCGCTTCGTTCTCAGCAAGGGCCATTGCACCGGGGCGCTCTACACCGCGCTCGCGGGCGCGGGCTTCTTTCCGGAGGCGGAGCTCGACACCTATCTGAAGCCGGAGTCGCGGCTGAACGGCCATCCGAACCGCAACTATCTGCCGGGCATCGAGACCAACACCGGTCCGCTCGGGCATGGTTTCCCGGTTGGCGTGGGCGTCGCGGTGGCGGGGCAGATCGATGGCGCGGCGTACCGCGTGTTCGTGCTGACCGGCGACGGCGAGCTGCAGGAAGGCAGCATGTGGGAAGCGGCGATGTTCGCCGGCCACCGTGGCCTTGGCAACCTGACCGTGATCGTCGACCGCAACCGGCTGCAGCAGGGCGCGGGGACCGAGGACACCAATTCGCTCGAACCGCTCGCCGACAAATGGCGCGCGTTCGGCTGGGACGTGGTCGAGCTCGACGGGCATGACCATGCTGCCTTGCTCGCCGCGTTCGATGCGGCGGCCGAGCCGCGCGACAAGCCGCGCGTGCTGATCGCCAACACCCACAAGGGCCAGGGCGTCAGCTTCATGCGCGACCAGGCGGGCTGGCACCACGGCGTGCCCAATGCCGAGCAATACGCCCAGGCGATCGCCGAGCTGGAAGCGGAGATGCGCGCGTGAAGGACGTCGTCGCACCCGACATGTTCGATTGCCGCGACGCCTATGTCGGCGCGGTCGAGGAACTGGCGGCGGCGGACGACCGCATCGTCGCGGTCGTCAACGATTCGGTCGGCTCGTCCAAGCTGGGCAAGTTCCGCGACCGGTTTCCGGCGCGGCTGATCAATGTCGGCATCGCCGAGCAGAACATGGTCGGCGTCGGCGCGGGCCTGGCCAATGGCGGCAAGATCCCGTTCGTGAGCGGTGCTTCCTGCTTCCTGACCGCGCGGGCGATGGAGCAGATCAAGGTCGACTGCGGCTATAGCGAAGCCAATGTGAAGCTGTGCGGAATCTCGAGCGGCGTCGCCTATGGCGAGCTGGGCGCGACCCATCACAGCATCGAGGACGTCGCCTGGTTGCGCGCCATCGACAAGCTCACCGTGATCGTGCCGTCGGACCCGTGGGAAACCGCGGCGGCGATCAAGGCGGCGGCTGCGCATCAGGGGCCGGTCTATGTGCGGATCAGCCGCATGCCGGTACCCGCGCTCCCGCGAGATGAGGATGCGGTCTTCACGATCGGCCGGGCGGAACTGCTGCGGGACGGCGGCGACGTGGCGATCATCGTCAACGGCACACTGGTCCACCGCGCGCTCGACGCGGCGCGGGTGCTGGCGGCCGAGGGGATCGAGGCACGGGTCGTCAACATGGCGACGGTGTCTCCGCTCGACGGCGACGCAATCCTCGCGGCCGCGGCAACCGGCGCGATCGTCACGGCGGAAGAAGGTCTGGCCACGGGCGGCCTCGGCGGCGCGGTTGCCGAGCATGTGGCGCGGCATCTGCCGGTGCCGATGCGGATGCTCGGCTTCCCCGGCTTCCTGCCGACGGGTTCGGCCAGCTGGTTGATGGAACGGTTCGGGCTGACCGCGGACGGCATCGCCGCCGCGGCCCGCGAACTGGTTGCGAGGAAGGACTGATGGCGGTGCTGCCGCCAGATTGAGGACGCGACGGTGCGGCTGGGGGCCGCACCGCATGACGTAAACGTGCTTCGGCACGAGAAAATAAGGGAAGGGAGTGGATATGAAAAAGTTCAACACATCGCGTCCCGCGCCATTGCTGCGCGGTATGCTGCTGACCGGGGTCAGCGCCATGACGCTCGTCGTCGCGCCGGCCGCATTCGCGCAGACCGCGCCGCCGCAGGACAACAGCGTGGCCGAAACGCCGCAGGAGCCGGTAACCCAGAACGACGCGATCGTCGTCACGGGCAGCCGCATCAAGAGCCCGACGTTGACCTCGCCGTCGCCTTTGCAGGCAGTCACTGCCGAGACGATCCAGAACATCGGCGCGACCAACGTTCAAGAAGCGCTTTCCCAGATCCCGGCGGTCGGCGTTCCCGGCCAGACCCGCGTCAGCAACGCCGGTGACACCAATCCCGGCCTTGCCACCGTCAACCTGCGCAACCTGGGCGACAACCGCACCCTGGTGCTGATCGACGGCCGCCGCTCGGTCGCCGGCATTCCCGGCACCTCGACCGTCGACCTGTCGATGATCCCGACTTCGTTCGTCGAGCGCGTCGACGTGCTGACCGGCGGCGCCTCGGCCGTCTATGGTTCGGACGCGATCGCGGGCGTCGTCAACTTCGTCTACAAGAAGAACTTCCAGGGCTTCCAGGCGAACGCGCAGGCCGGCATCTCCGAACTGGGCGACGACAAGCGCTATTCGATCAACGGCACCTTTGGCCAGAACTTCTCGGACGGCCGCGGCAATGTGATGATCTTTGCCGGGTACAATCACGAAGGCGACGTGCCTAACTACAAGCGCGAACGCACGGCAGCCGGCTTTAGCAGCCTGGGCAACACGCAGCGCGTCGGCGGCAACAGCGCCGCGAACCTGACTGCGGCGCAGAACCTGTTCACGCGCTTCTACCAGCCGTCGAACGTCGGCCCTGGCGGCGTGTTCAACTTTGGCGGCGTCGGCAGCCGGCTGATCCTGCCGGACGGCACGCTCGACACCTATCCGGCGGTGAATGGCACGAACTACAACGACCCCACGGTCGTCGCGAAGATCAACAAGTATGGCTATAATGCTGCCGCGCTAGGCCAGCAAGCTTCGCCGTCGAACCAGATCACGGTTGCCCTGCGCTCCAATTTCGACGTGAGCGACAAGCTCAACCTGTTCGTGGAGTCGACCTTCTCGAACTACAAGACCAAGGGCCGTCGCGAAGCCTCGCCGATGCGCACGGACAGCGCGCTGGGCGCGTTCAACGGCACGAACGGGTTCTTCCCGATCCAGTTCCAGGTCGTGAACCCGACCAACCCGGCCGATGTCCGCATCGTCAACAACCCCTTCGTGCCGACCGCGGTGTTCAACGCGGCTGACAATCGCGCCGTCAACGATGCGATCGCTTCGAAGGACGTCAGCTTCCTGCTCCGCACGACGATGTTCGGCGACGGCACGCGCAGCACGCCGACCGAGCGCGACAATTTCCGCGCGGTGATCGGCGGCACCTACAAGATCGGCGGCGACTGGACTGCCGACTTCTACTATCAGTACGGCTTCACCAAGCAGCGCCAGAGCATGACCGGCCTCGCCGACCTCAATCGCCTTGCCCAGGCGGTGCAGGTGATGCCCGACGTGTTCGACTACAACAAGAACGGCAACACCACCGAGGCCGTCTGCGTCGACGCGACGGCGCGTGCAAATGGCTGCGTGCCGGTCAACGTCTTCGGCCTGAACGCGGACGGCAGCTCCAAGATCTCGAAGGAAGCCGCAGCGTGGCTGATGACCGAGATGAGCCGCTATTCGAAGCAGGAACTGCAGACCGCGGCGCTGAACGTCGGCGGTACGCTGTTCAACCTGCCGGCCGGCCCGGTGCAGGTCTCGGTCGGTGCCGAATGGCGCTCCGAATACAGCATGGACGACTTCGATCCGCTGACCAACACCGCGCGTAACGGCTATGTCCAGCTGCTCGACACCAAGGGCAAGTTCAACGTCAAGGAAGCGTATGGCGAGCTCGTCGTGCCGATCCTGCGCGACACGCCTTTCTTCCAGAACCTGACGCTGCGCGGTGCGGCGCGCGTGTCCGACTATTCCACCGTCGGCAGCTTCTGGGCCTGGAACGTCGGCGGCGAATGGGCGCCGGTCGAGGACATCCGCTTCCGTGCGGTCTATGCCCATGCCGTCCGCGCGCCGAACATCGGCGAGCTCTATGCGGCAGCGGCGGCCGGCATCATCACTATCACCGACCCGTGCCAGGGCGTGACGCTGGCACAGACCTCGGCGGTGGCGGTGAACTGCCGCAAGGATCCGGGCGTGCTCGCGAACATCAACGCGAACGGATCGATGACGCTGACTTCGTCGGACACGGCAGGCGTTGGCAGCATCACGGCGAGCAACCCGGGCATCCAGCAGGAGACCGGCAAGACCATGACGTTCGGCGTCGTGATCAACCCGCGTTCCATCCGTGCGCTGCGCGGGCTGACGTTCACCGCGGACTATTATGACATCCAGCTGGAGAACGCGATCAACCGCCTCGCCGCGGCGACCGTGCTCAACAAATGCTATGTCGCTGGCCTGGCGGACTTCTGCCAGTTCGTGACGCGGCGCCAGCAGCCGTCGGGCGCGTTCAGCACCGGCTCGGTCGAGCAGGTGGTACGCGGCCTGGTCAACAGCGGCGGCCAGTTCACCCGCGGTCTCGATTTCACGCTGAACTATGCACACAACCTGTTCGGCGGCACGGCCACCTGGTCGGGCAGCTGGACCCATCTGCTCAAGCAGGGCATCGTTCCGCTGACCGGCGACGCCTATGACAACACGATGGGCGAGATCGGCACGCCGCGCGACTCGTTCAACTACGGCTTCAACTGGGACAATGAATCGTTCGGCTTCACCTTCACCGGCGAAGTCACCGGCTCCCAGATGTTCGACTATGAGAACTACCAGACGACGTTCCGCCTGGCGGATGGTTCGCTGCCGGACAAGAAGTACTTCACGATCGGTGCGAAGAACTACAACAACGCCCAGATCCGCTACAAGGGCATCCAGAATTTTGAGCTCTATGCCGGTGTGAACAACCTGTTCAACGTCCAGCAGCCGCCGCTCTGGACCGGCACGCCGAATGGCAGCCCGAACGCGATCTGGGACATCATCGGCCGCCGCTACTATGCGGGTATCCGCCTGAAGTTCTGAGGAAACGCCTCCCAAGGTGCCTCCTGCTGGGGCGGTGCGATGCACCGCCCCATTTTTTGTGCGTGAGGTGGAGCGGGCATGAAGTCGGCGGAGCGATGATCGCTCGCGGCTCTGGGGGCGTACTCACTCCCGTCATCCACGCGAAGGCGGGGATCCAGAGCCAAGAGCCAGGAACGCAGGGCTTGTACTGTCCTCCCCGGCATGCCCGAGCCCGATTGCATCGCGCGCCCCCGAACTGCCCTGGATCCCCGCCCTCGCGGGGGATGAGGGTCAAATGCGGGGGCAGGGCTGAGGTTTCGGTTTCTCTGACGCCTGAAGGCTCCCGCATCGGGAGGGGGCGGTCGCAACTGCGCGGTAATGGCACACAAAAAAGGGCGGCCTCCCTTCGGAGACCGCCCTTGCGAGGTGCCAGCGGGTCGAAAAGCCAGCGCCTCGCTGTTCGTTCAGGCCTTGAGATTTGCCTCGAGTTCCTCGAGCGACTTGCCCTCGTTGCGCGGGGCGCCGAGCATGCCGATGACGCCGCTCGCCACGAGGAAGCCGGTGAGGATCCAGGCGAGGGTGGTAAAGCCGGTTGCGGTCAGCACCGGGACGAAGAAGCTCCAGATGCCCAGGCCGATGCGCACCACCGCGAACATCAGGCCCTGCGCCGTCGAACGCAGCAACGTCGGGAACATCTCCGAGCTCCACAGCTGGAAGAAGGACTGGGCGCCGAAGCCCTGCCCGAACGCCATCAGGAAGACGTGGAGGATCGCCAGCGGCAGGGTGAGCGGGAACAGCGCGAGCAGCGACATGCCGACCACCTGGATCACCGCCGAGACCAGGAACATCGTCCGCTGGTTCAGCCGGTCGGAGAACTGCATGAACACCAGCCAGATCGACAGCATGCCGACCAGGAAGCTGAGCGTCTGCACCGCCACCGCAGTCGCCTGGCTGGCATCGCCGACCGTGCGCAGGATGTAGGGGAAGAAGAAGCCGTTGGTGCCGGCCCACAGGTTCCACATGCCGTACATGCCGATCAGGAAGGCCATCGAGCCGAGATAGCGCGGTGCGAACAGCGCGCTGATCTTCGCTGGTTCGATCTGTTTGTGCTCGTCGGCCGCCTGGGCCTCCAGCCAGCGCGGCGATTCCTGCATGCGCGAACGCAGGAAGGTAAGCCCGAGCGCGAGCAGGGCGAGGTGCGCGAAGACGATGCGCGCGCCGAGCAGCCCGAGCGGCGTCAGCACCAGGAACATCAGCAGCACGACGACCGGGCCCAGATACCAGAGCACCTGCGCCACGCCGCTATGCTTGCCGCGTTTTCCCTTGGGCGCCATCTCGGCGATGATCGACCAGGAAGCGGGAATGTCCGCGCCGACCGCGAGGCCGACCAGGAAGAAGCCGAGAATGACCATCCAGGCGTTCATCGCGAACACCAGCCACAGCATGCCGAACGCGTAGAACAGCATGTCGTACTGGTAGATCTTCTTGCGGCCGAACAGGTCGCACAGCCGCCCGCCGATTAGCGCGCCGATGCCGGCGGAGATCGCGTTCGGCCCGAAGGCGCCGATCAACCCTATCGTGCTGTTGCCCAGATGATAGGCTTCCTGCCACAGCGCCAGCGCCACGGATCCGGCGACGATCGATCCCGCGTCGATATAGTTTGCCAGGCCGGCGAGGATCGTATTCCGCCAATCGTCCCGGTCCTGCGCATTCGTGCTGGTCATCGACCAGATCCTCCCCTTTGCAGCATATGATAGTATTATTTGAGAGGCAGCCTAGCGGCGCGGGGAGGCGGGGGCAAGCGCTTGCGACGCCGTTTGGCGACCTTAAGCATGGTTGTGGAACTGATGTTTTCTAGTAAGATAATATTATTATAAAGATCGCGCCTCTCCGGGGTCGCGCGACCAATCTGGAGAGGGTTCGAATGAAGATCACGCGACGGAACATGCTTGCCCAGGCGGCGGCGATCGGTGCCGCCACGTCCGCCCCCGTCATGGCCGCCACGCACACCGCGCCGCCGCGATCGGTCGAGCGCTGGGGCGTGTTCGAGGTCGTGCTGAACGGGCCGGCCACGGGCAATCCGTTTGTCGATGTGACCATTGCCGCAGTCTTCGAAGGCGCGGGCAAGTCGATCCGCGTGCCGGGCTTCTATGACGGCGACGGCACCTATCGCATTCGCTTCAGTCCGCCCGAGCTGGGGACTTGGCGCTGGCGCAGCGAGAGCAGCACCGGTGCGCTTGCCGGCAAGTCTGGCGAGTTCACCGCGGTCGCGCCGGGCAAGGGCAATCGCGGACCGGTCCGCGTGTCGAAGGACGGCTATCACTTCGCCTATGCCGACGGCACGCCGTTCCGCCAGATCGGCACCACCTGCTATAGCTGGGCGCTCCAGTCCGATGCGAAATGCGCCGAGACGCTGAAGACGCTCGCCGGCGCGCCGTTCAACAAGATGCGGATGCTGGTGTTTCCCAACGTCCCCTCGGTGGCGACCAACCCGTTCGCGCGCACCGGCGACGGGCCGCGGGACTGGGATCCGGCGCGGTTCGATCCCGCCTATTTCCGCCGCTACGAGGATCGCATCCAGAAGCTCGGTGCGCTGGGGATCGAGGCGGACGTGATCCTCTATCATCCCTATGACGAGAAGCGCGCCTATTCGGACATGAAGCGTGCCGATGACGAGCGTTATCTGCGCTACGTCGCCGCGCGCTTCGGCGCTTATCGCAACGTCTGGTGGGCGATGGCGAACGAATACGACAATATCGAAACCAAGACGATGGAGGACTGGGACCACCTCTTCCAGGTGCTGGTCGCCGCCGACCCGCATGACCGGCTGCGTTCGATCCACCAGATCAACACCTATTACGACCATCGCAAGCCGTGGATCACTCATGCCAGCGTGCAGAACGGCGCCGCGGTGCTCGACGATCTGCGCGCCGAGCTGCACCGTGCCTTCGCGCTGAAGCCGGTGATCTTCGACGAGGTCGTCTATGAAGGAAACATCGCCAAGCGCTGGGGCAATCTGAGCGCCGAGGACATGGTCCAGCGATTCTGGTTCGGTCTGATCGGCGGCTGCTATGTCGGGCATAGCGAGACCTTCGCGGCGGATCGCAACGCCGATGGCTCGTGGCTGGGGCAGGGCGGCAAGCTGGTTGGCCACAGCGCGCCGCGGCTCGCCTTCCTGCGCAGGATCATGGAGGAGGGACCGGTGCCGGGCGTGGAGCCGATCCAGGCCTGGTGGAACTATCATCTCGGCGGCCAGCAGAACGCGTATTACCTGCGCTATTTCGGCGCCGAGCAGCCGACCGAATGGCCAGTTGTGCTGCCCGGCAAGGGGCCGGAGTCACTGCAGAGCTACCGCGTCGACATCATCGATACCTGGAACATGACGGTCACCCCGGTCGAGGGCGTGTTCCGGATGGCGAAGAAGAACGACTATGACGTTCAGGATCCCACCCGGCCGACCGTGACGCTGCCGGGCAAGCCCTGGATCGCGCTGCGGCTGGTCAAGGTCGAGGCATAGTCGTGGCGGGGATCCGGTATGCGCGCCTCGTCGCGGCGGGGCTGCTGCTGTTCGCCCTGCCTGCGGCTGCGCAGAGCAATCGGGAGGCGTGGATCGACGCCTTCCAGTCGAGCCCCGCCGATTACGACTTCGTCATCCCCAGGGAGATGAAGCTCCCGCCCGAGACGCGCGAGCGGCTGCGCGACCGGCCGCCGGTCACCGGCACCTTGCGGATGCGCATCGCGGTTGCCGCGGGCGGGCGCGAGGTTCGCATCCGCCTGACCAACGAGGACGGCACCGCGCCGCTGACGATTGCTGCCGCGAGCGTCGGACTGGCGGGGGCCGGTTTCGAGGCGCTACCGGGAACGCTGCGGAAGCTCCGCTTCGGCGGGGCGGAGCAGGCCACGATCGTGCCCGGCGCGCCGGTGCTGAGCGATCCGGTCGTGCTTCCCGTGCAGGCCATGGGCGCGCTGGTGGTGAGCGTGCAGGTGCCGGCGGGGCTCAAGCTCAAGGGGTTCGGCAACGCCGTGATGGCAATGGGCGAGGGGGACCAGACGTTGTCTCCCGCACTTTCCGGTGCCGACACGATCATCGGCCGGCCACCGGTGAGCGGGGTGATGGTGCGCAGTGCCAACCCGCCGCGGGTGATCGTCGCGCTGGGGGACTCGATCACCGACGGCAACCGGCCGGCGCTCTGGCAGCTGCATGGCTGGCCGGAGCGATTGAACCAGCGCATTGCTGCCGGCGCCAAACGGCCGGGACTGGCCGTGATCAACGCGGGCATCGGCGGCAATCGCGTGCTCTCGACCAGCTGGGGCAAGGCGGCGCTGGCCCGGTTCGACCGCGACGTCGCGCGGGTCCGGGGCGTGTCCCATGTCATCCTGTTCGAGGGCATCAACGATATCGGCAATGGCGGATCGAGCACGATGTTCGGCAACAACCCGCCGCTCGACGTGAACGAACTGATCGCCGGCTATCGCCAGATCATCGCGCGGGCGCATGCGGCCAATATCAAGGTGGTGATGGGAACGCTGACGCCCTTCCAGGGCGCGACCTCGTATAACGATGCGCGGGAGGGACAGCGTCAGGCGGTCAACCAGTGGATCCGCAGCTCGGGCGAGCCCGATGCGGTGATCGACTTCGACAAGACCGTCCGCGATCCGGCGGTGCCGTTGAAGCTGCGCCCGGACTATGATTCCGGGGATCACATCCATCCGAGCGAAGCGGGCTATCGTGCGATGGGCGACAGCATCGATCTGGCGCTGTTTCGGTAGCAGCTTGCAGCTCCCCCGTATCCCGCTCCCTTCCTCGTCATCCCCGCGAAGGCGGGGATCCAGGGTAGTTCGGGAGGCGCGATGAAATCAGGCGCGGAGATGCGGGAGAGGGCGCGGCAAGCCTCGCGTTCCCGGCTTCTGGCTCTGGATCCCCGCCTTCGCGGGGATGACGGGATAAGTGCGGCGCTGCTTGAACGTCGATAGCCTATGCGTTCGGCCCCGCCGAGGCGCTGACCGCCTGGCGCCAGCGCGCCATCAGTTCGCCACGGGCAGCCGGATTGATGCCCGGCTCGAACCGGTCCTTTGCGACCGGTGTCCAGGCGGGCCCGCCCAGCTTTCCGGCGGCGAGCTGGGCCACGCCGCGCGCGCCGAGCTCGAGCTGGCGGGGGCGGAGCACCGGGCGGTCGATCACGTCCGCCAGAATCTGGACGAGCAGGTCGTTGGCCGCGGCGCCGCCATCCACCGAGAGCACGTCGAGCGGCCTGCCGAGATCGGCGTCCATCGCGAAGACGATGTCGGCGATCTGCAGCGCGATGCCTTCGAGCACTGCCCGCGCGACATGGGCGGGGCTCGTGCCGAGCGACATGCCGCTGAGCAACCCGCGTGCTTCCGAGCGCCAGTGCGGTGCACCGAGCCCGGCCAGCGCAGGCACGAAGGTGACGCCCTGGCTATCGGGCACCTCGGCGGCGAGGCGGGTCAGCTCGCCCTCGTCGCGCAGGTTGAGCAGGCGGACCCCGAAGGCCGCGGCATGGCCCGAGACGGCGACATTGCCTTCGAGCGCGTGGAAGACGTCGTGGCCGCGTGCCCAGGCGATCGTGCTCCACAGCCCGTGCGAGGAGGTGACGCGCGCCGGCGTGACTGCCATCAGCGAGGAGCCGGTGCCGCAGGTGACCTTGGCCTGCCCCGGCGCCGCGAAGCCATGGCCGAGCAGGGCGGCGTGGGAATCGCCGAGCAGCACTTCGATCGGAAGCCCCGCGGGCACGCCGCTGGCGGCCGTGACGCCGAACCGGGCATCGGACGGGCGGATCGTCGGCAGCACCAGCCGGGGCACGCCGAACAAAGCGAGCATCGCGCGATCCCAGTCGAGCGCGTCGAGCGACATCAGCTGGGTGCGCGAGGCATTGCTGACATCGGTCGCGTGCTGGGCGCCGTTGGTGAGCTTCCACAGCAGCCAGCTGTCGATCGTGCCGGCGCGGAGCAGCCCGGCTTCGGCCTTGGCACGGGCCCCCGGGGTTTCGTCGAGCAGCCAGGCGAGCTTGGTGCTGGGCGCGAGCGGATCGATGCCGAGCCCGGTCGCCGCGATGATCTCCTGCGCGTGCGGCGCCAGTGCAGCGCAGCGATCGGCGGTGCGGCGGCATTGCCAGCTGATCGCCGGAGCGACGGCTTCACCGCTCTCCGCGTCCCACAGCACGATCGTCTCGCGCTGGTTGGCGATGGCGAGCGAAGCGACTTCGGCGCCCGGCGTGGTCGCGATGACTTCGCTGATCGCGCCGGCGACGCTGCCCCAGATCGCTTCGGCCGATTGCTCGGCCCAGCCCGGACGCGGATGGACTACCCCCAGCGGATGCGATGCCCGGCCGAGTACTTCGCCGGTGTCCGCCGCGAAGAGCAGCGCCTTGGTGTTGGTCGTCCCCTGGTCGACCGCCAGGATCGCCGGGCGTGCCATCAGCCGCGCTTTTCGAGGAGTTCGCGCACGGCTGTGGCGATCCCGTTCGGGGTCAGCCCGTGCTGCTCGAACAGCCATTCGGCCGAGCCGGTCTGCAGGAAGCCCGGGAAACCAAGAACGCGCATCGGCACGGGCCTTTCCTCCACAACGACTTCCGCCACGGCGCCACCCAGGCCGCCGCGCACGACATGCTCCTCGGCGGTGACGATCGCACCCGTGCCGGCCGCGGCGACAATCGCCTCGCGGTCGATCGGTGCTACCGTGGCCATGTTCAGGACGCGAGCGGAAATACCTTCCGCCGCCAGCGCGTCGGCAGCGTCGAGCGCGCGGTGCACCAGCGTGCCGCAGGCGATGATCGCGATGTCGCCGCCTTCGCGCAGGATCTCGGCCTTGCCGGGGGTGAAGCGGGCACCTTCCGGACGGGCCAGCGCCGGCACCGCCATGCGGCTGATCCGGATGAAAACCGGACCGTCATGCGCCGCCGCCCAGCGGATCGCCTCGGCGGTTTCCCAGGGATCGGCGGGGACGACCACGGTCAGGCCCTTCATGGCACGCAGCCAGGCCAGATCCTCGATGCTGTGATGTGTCGCGCCGAGCTCACCATAGGCGACGCCGCTCGAGATGCCGCACAGCTTTACGTTGACGTTGCTATAGGCGATGTCCGCCTTGATCTGCTCTAGCGCGCGCCCGGTCAGGAAGCAGGATGCGCCGCTGACGAAGGGGACCTTGCCGCCATTGGCGAGGCCGGCGCCGACGCCGACCATGTTCTGCTCGGCGATGCCGACATTGATCAGCCGCTCGGGGAAATGGTCGCGGAACTTGTTGAGCTTGGACGAGCCGACCGAATCGTTGACGACTGCGACGATACGCGGGTCCTTGGCGGCCAGGGCCTCCAGCGTCTCGACATAGGCGTTGCGGCAATCGAAGCCCTTGCCTTGCGGTGCCGCGCTCATGCCTGCAGCTCCGCATCGAGTTCGGCAAAGGCCTGGGCCAGCTGCGCATCGCTGGGCGTGCCGTGGTGCCAGCCCGCCTGGTTTTCCATGAAGCTCACGCCGCGTCCCTTGATCGTGTTGGCGATGATGCAGAGTGGCTTGCCGTCTGCGCGGCGCGGGGCGGAGAGCGCCGCGTACAAGGCCGCGGCATCATGGCCGTCGATCTCGGCCACGTCCCAGCCAAAGGCGGTCCATTTGTCGGCCAGCGGCTCGAGCGAATTGGTGTCCTCGGTCGCTGCGCCCTGCTGCAGGCGGTTGCGATCGACGATCACGGTGAGGTTGCCGAGCTTGCGGTGGCCGGCGAACATCGCTGCCTCCCACATACTGCCTTCCTGCAGCTCGCCGTCGCCGGTGAGCGCGAAGACGCGATAGTCCGCGCCGTCGATCTGTCCGGCAACCGCCATGCCGACCGCGACGGGCAGGCCGTGGCCGAGCGGGCCGGTATTGGTCTCGACGCCCGGCAGATAGTTGCGGTTCGGATGGCCGTTCAGCCGCGAGCCGGGCTGGAGATAGGTCTCCAGATCGGCTTCCGGGAAATAGCCCGCGCCGGCGAGCGCCGAATAGAAGGCGCCGGTGCAATGGCCCTTGCTCATTACGAAGCGATCACGGGCAGGGGCCTGGGGTTCTGACGGATCGAAACGCAGCACCGCGAAATAGAGCGTCGCCAGGATGTCGGCGCACGACATGTCGCCGCCGGGGTGCCCCTGCTTCGCGCGGTGCGCCATGGTGAGTGCCTGGCGGCGGATATGGTTCGCGCGCCGGCGGATCTCCGCCACGCGCGCGCCCGCAAATTCCGTGGATGCTGTTGCTGTGCCCATGACCCGACTTAGCCGGGGACAATCGCCAACCGCAACCGATTCCTTACGATTATCTTCGTTTTCTTCCATTTAGAAACGAATCGCTGTTCGTTCGTTGACACTTCGCTCCGTTCGCGATTACCGTTCGACAAAGCAGGCAAAGAAAACTGCGTTTGGAAAGGGGATGGGTTGTGCGGTGCTCCGGCATGGAATTTCGTGTTCGGGCATGCGCGATCCCCGTCTTTCCCGCATCCCTTGTCGGACATCGGATTTATGCGGCCGGCGCCACCATGCTAGACCCGCCGCAGCTCCGCATCTCGCGCGGAGATTGGAGACAGGCATGAACGTTCGGACCGGAACCCCTGGACTGCTCGGCGAAGCGCGCCGGATGAAGATCCTGGAATGGCTCCAGGAGGAGGGCGCCGCGCGCGTACGCACATTGGCCGATGCCTTCGGGGTGTCCGAAGTGACGGTGCGCCAGGACCTTGAGAAGCTTGAGGCGGAAGGTCATGTCGTGCGCGAGCATGGCGGGGCGTTCCTCAAGTCGGTGCCCCAGCAAGTGCGCGCGATGGCGCTGCACCATATGGTACACATGGATGCGAAGCGCCGTATCGGCCGCGCGGCTGCGGCGCTGGTGCAGGATGGCGAGACGATCATCCTCGATTCCGGATCGACCACCACGGAGATCTCGACGCATCTCGCAAACCGCAGCGGGCTGACGGTGATCACCAACGCGCTCAACATCGCACTGGCGCTGGGCGGTCTGCCGGGGTTCGACGTCCATATGCCGGGCGGCCATTTCAAGGCGCCGACCCTGTCGCTCAGCGGCGAGCGCTCGGGCGACTATTTCCGCGGGCTGTTCGCCCAGAAGCTGTTCCTGGCGACGGCCGCCGTGTCGCTCGACGCCGGCCTGACCTTCCCGTCGCTGTCCGACATCACGGTGAAGCGCGCGATGATCGAGTCCGCGGCCGAAGTGATCCTGGTCGCCGACAGCAGCAAGATCGGCCACCGCTCCTTCTCGTCGCTGGGCGGCATCGAGCTCGTCCATGTGCTGGTGACCGATGACGGCATCCGGGACGAGGACCGGGCGGGGTTCGAGGCGGCAGGGGTCAAGGTACTCATCGCCTGAGAGGCGGACTTCCGGCCAGGCGCGAAAACGCGACGGCCCAATATTTCGCACCCGGCAAGAAGCGGGGTCGCAACTTCGAGAGGACTGACGATGGCGAGCGAGCAGAAATACGGCGCGGGCATATGGCACTTCGCCACCTATGTGGATCGCTATGCGACCGACGGCTATGGCCCGGCGCGCTCGCTGATCGAGATGATCGACCTGGCCGGCGAGGTCGGCGACCTGTCGGTGGTCGACATCAACTATCCGTTTCCCGGCGGCGAGACCGATTTCGCCGCGGTCGAGGCGGCGCTTGCCCGCAACAACCTGTCGGTCATCGGCATCACGCCGGAGATCTACACCCGCAAGTTCGCGAAAGGCGCCTTCACCAATCCCGATGCGGGCATCCGCCGCGAAGCGCATGCGATGGTCACCGAGGCGGCCGGCGTGGTCCGCCGCTTCGGCGCCAACTATGTGAAGCTGTGGCCGGGCCAGGACGGCTGGGACTATCCCTTCCAGGTCGATCATGGCGATCTGTGGCGGATGAGCATGGACGGGGTCGGCCAGCTCGCCTCGGAGAATCCCGATCTCAAGTTCGTGATCGAGTACAAGCCGCGCGAGCCGCGCAACCATATGAGCTTCGACAGCGTCGCGCGGACGCTGCTCGGCATCGAGAAGATCGGGCTGCCCAATATCGGCATCCTGCTCGACTTCGGCCATTCGCTCTATGGCGGCGAGAGCCCGGCGGACGCCGCACAGCTTGCGATCGATCATGGCCGGTTGTTCGGCATGGACGTGAACGACAATCTGCGCGGCTGGGACGACGACATGATCGCCGGCTCGGTGCATCCGATCGAGCTGTTCGAGTTCTTCTACACGCTGCGCAAGAACAAGTGGGAAGGCGTCTGGCAGCTCGACCAGTTCCCGTTCCGCGAGGATTGCGTGGGCGCCGCCAAGAGCGCGATCGGCTTCCTCAAGCATATCGAGAAGGCGCTCGACCGGCTCGACTTCGACGCGATGCGCGCGGCCCAGGCGAAGCAGGATGCGGTCGAGACGCTGCGCCTGGCGCGCGAGGCGCTGTTCGCTTCCTGATCGTATCTCCCGGCGCCGGTGCACATCACCGGCGCCGGGGAAATGCGCTCAGTGCAATTTGAGCCGCGGGCGAACAAAGCGGTTGATGTGGTTCACCACGATCAACGCGGTGCCGCGGATCCAGCCATGCACCGCGAGCAGGTGCATGCGGTACAGCGACATATAGACGAACCGGGCGAGCCTGCCTTCGACCGCCATGCGCCCGCCGACCAGCCTGCCCATCAGCGAACCCACCGTCGAGAAGCGGCTGAGCGACACCAGCGAGCCGTGATCGCGATAGACGAAGGTCTTGAGCGGGGCGCCTGCCATCAGGCGGGACAGATTGGCGAACGCCGTGTCCGCCATCTGATGCGCCGCCTGGGCGCGCGGCGGGATCGGCCGGTCGCTGCCGGCCGGCGTGTAGGACGCGCAATCGCCGATCGCGAAGACGCGCGCGTCGTCGAGGCTCTGCAGCGTCGGCCGGACGATGACCTGATCGCCGCGCGAGAGCGACAGCCCGTCCAGACCTTCGCGGATCGGCGCGGCCTTCACGCCGGCGGCCCAGAGCTGGAGATCGGCAGGTACAAAAACGCCATCCCGGGTATCCATGCCGAACAGAGTCGAGGCGGTGACGGCGACGCCGGTCAGCACCTTGACGCCGAGCACCTCCAGCTCCTCGCGCGCGGCATCGGCCAGCCGCTCGGGCAGCGCGGGGAGGATGCGCGGCCCGGCTTCGAGCAGAGACACGTCCAGCCGTTTCCGGTCGAACACTTCGAGCCCGTAATAGCTTAGGCCATCGGCGGCGTTGTAGAGCTCGGCGGCGAGCTCGACCCCGGTGGCACCGCCGCCGACAATGGCGATCCGCACGCGCGCGTCCGATGCCGGGTCTTCCGACATGGCGCGCGATACGCGCAGGCAATGGTCGAGCAGCTGGTCGCGGAAACTGTCCGCCTGCGCCTGGCTGTCGAGGAACAGGCAGTTCTCGGCGACACCCGGCGTGCCGAAGTCGTTGGTGACCGAACCATAGGCCAGCACGAGATAGTCATAGCGCACGGTATGTGCGCCGATCACTTCGCGGCCGCGGGGATCGAGCACGGGCGCCAGATGCACCCGCCGGGCTTCCCGATCGATCCGCTCCAGCGTGCCGTAATGATAGCGATAGCCCCAGCGATGGCAGTGGCTGCGATAACCGACCTCGTCGAGACTGGCGTCGAGCGAGCCGGCCGCCACCTCGTGCAGCAGCGGCTTCCAGATATGGGTGCGGTTGCGATCGATCAGGATGATGTCGTGGCGCTTGCGGCCGTAACGGGCGCCGAGCTTGCGCGCGAGTTCCAGCCCCGCGGCACCGCCGCCGACGATCACGATCTGGGTCTTCCGCTCAGTGGTCATGCTCGCTCCGCAGTTTCGGTGGTTCGAGGCGCACCCGGCGAGTTGTTCGTTGCATTGCCGGGCCGCGGATCGCAAAGCGGGACGTGGCCGACGACAATTTCACCGAGCGCAACCGCCAGGAGATCATAGAGATCGCCACGCGGCACTTCGCCGACAAGGGGTTTGCCGGCGCGCGGGTCGATGAGATCGCCGCGGCGACCGCGACGTCCAAGCGGATGATCTACTATCATTTCGGCAGCAAGGACGGGCTGTACCGCGCCGTGCTGACCGAAGCCTATCGGGGCTTCCGTTCCGCCGAACTCGATACCGGGCTGGATGCGCTGCCGGCGATCGAGGCGCTGGAACGACTGACCGCGCTCAGCTTCGACTATCACTTCCAGCATCCCGAACTGGTGCGGCTGGTGATGGACGAGAATATCCGGCGCGGGCCGCATGTCGGCGCGATTTCGGACGGGCGCAACGAAGTGGTCCTGCCCAAGACGCAGGCACTGCTCGATCGCGGCGTTGCCGAGGGCAGCTTCCGCGCCGGGATCGACGCGGCCGATCTGCACATGACGATCAGCGCGCTCGCCTTCTACTTCGTCGCCAATCGCTACACCTTCGGCACGATCTTCGGCGCCGACATGGAGAGTGACGAGGCTGTGGCGAAACGCCGCGGGCAGGTGATCGACACCGTCCTGCGCTATTGCCGCGCGGATCGCTGAGCCACCCATCAGAACTGGACCTTCACCTGGCTGCCGAACGCCAGCGCGTTCCGCGTGTGCCGGAAGCCGAAGGTGCCGGGATCGATGATGTACTGCACGTCGGGCCGGATGCTGAGCCAGCGGCGCAGCTGGATGCCATAGTTCAGCTCGATCGCGGTCTCTCCTCCGGGTAGCGAGACGAAACCGTCGGGCAGGGCGGATGATGCCTCGTGCAGCTCGCGCAGTCGTGGATTGACGCGCGCCTGGATGATGCCGAGCGCGATCGTATCGGCGTCCCGGCTGGCGAAGGTGCCGGTCTTGATCAGGCCCGCGGCATACCAGCGGGTGATCGGCGCCGAGGCCTTTGGATTGGCGGCGATCTGGCCGAAGACCGACAGGCCGCGGCCGTGCGCGCCCCGCAGCACCATCTGGTCGGCGAGGATATAGGCGCCGTATCGCCCGGTGACATTGCCCGGCCGGCCCTGCCGCGTGGCGGTCGAGCTGTCGTAATAGAAGCCCAGCTTGTAATGGCCCGGCAGCGCGCGGCTGTCCTTGCCCATGCCCGGATCATATTCGACTTCGACCGGGACCAGCACGCCCGTCGATCCGCCGGCAAAGGGGCGGAAGGCATTGTGCGCGTCGTTGAGGCGCGGGTTGACCTGATACAGGCCGGTGCGCAGCGTCACGTCCGGGCGGAGCTTGTAGCGGACCGCGAGACCCCAGCGGGCATTGGGGTAATTGTACCAGCCGGTATCGCCCGAAAAGGCCAGCGGATGCGCGCAGAAGGCCGCGTTTACCAGATTGCAGCCGATCGCCATGCCGCCCAGGTCGTTGCCCATCGCGAAATAGCCGCCGCGCAGGTTCAGCCGGCCGCCGTCGAAATTCTGCTCGATGCTGAACTCGGTGAGCTTGGTGAAATTGCCGCCCGCCGCTTCCTGGATGGGAAGCCGGTTGCCGACGATGTCCGACGAGACGCCGATGCCGCGCCGGTCGTTGAGCGTAAGGTGGAAGAGCGCGCCCGACCAGCCGATCGTCTTGTCGAGGTCGACATCGATGCCAGCGCGCAACTGCTGGGTATAGCCGGTGCCGCGCTTCAGGCCGCCGTCAACGGCGGCGAAGGTCTCGGACACATAATCGGCGCGGACGCTGATCCCGGCCTCGCGCAGATCGCTGCGCGCACCGCCCCAGTCGCCGGTGAGCGTCTCGCGATCCGGGGACAGCAGGCCCGGCTCGGGCGGGGCGGGCGGGGGTTCCGACTGGGCATGCGCGCCCGAAAGAGGCGAGATGACGGCCAGTGCCGCTGCGAATATCGGTACGTACCGGGCCAAAGCGCCCTCCCTCCCGCGTCGCCGGACACGGGGCAATCAAGAGTTGAACAAGGCGGGAGCGAAGCGGCGGGCCTCGCTCCCGATCATCGGATCAAGGCAGCGCGTAGGCGATCACATAGTCGCCCCGATCGGGGGACTGGCGCGCGCCGCCTGCGGTTATCACGACATATTGCTTGCCGGTGCGCGGCGAGCGGTAGCTCATCGGACCGCCCTGGCTGCCGACCGGCAGACGGGCCTTCCACACCTCCGCGCCGTTCGCCGCGTTGAAGGCGCGCAGATAATAATCCTGCGTACCGGCGATGAAGACGAGGCCGCCCTGCGTGGCCAGCGTGCCGCCCAAGGTCGGCAGGCCGATAGGGATCGGCAGGCCCATGCGGATGCCCAGCGGACCGGTGTCGCGGACGGTGCCGACCGGCACCTGCCACTTGATGCTCCGCGTCTTGAGGTCGATCGCGGTTAGCGTGCCATAGGGCGGTGCCTGGCAGGGCACGCCGAGCGCGGAGAGGAAGCGGTCCTTCACCACCGAATAGGGCGTGCCCTTCAGCGGAACGCTGCCCATGCCGGTGTTGACCGCTTCGCCGGCCGCGCCGCTCTTGCCCGCCTGCGCCGCGGTCTGCGGGACCATCCGCACCCACAGGCCAAGCCGCATGTCGTTGACGAAGACCGTGCCGGTGGTCGGATCGGTCGAGACGCCGCCCCAGTTCATGCCGCCGAGCGATCCCGGGAAGCTGAGCGATGTGTCGGTGCCAGGGGCCGTATAGAGCCCCTCATAGCGCATGCCCTTGAAGGCGATGCGGCAGAGCAGCTGGTCGAACGGCGTGGCCCCCCACATGTCCTTCTCGGACAGCGGGCCCACGCCGATCTGTGGCATGCCGACCGAGCGCGGCTGGGTAAGCGCATAGGGCTCGCCGGGGATGTCGGCTGCCTTGACCGGAGTCTCGACGACCTTGGTGAGCGGCTTGCCGTTGGCGCGGTCGAGGACATAGACCTGCCCGGCCTTGGTGCCGACGATCAGCGCCGGGACGGTCTTGCCGCCGTCCATCGGGAAATCGATGAAGCTCGGCTGCATCGGGATGTCGAAGTCCCAGAGGTCGTTATGGACGGTCTGGAAATGCCACTTCTCGCGGCCGGTGGTGGCATCGAGCGCGAGGATCGAGGCGCCGTATTTGTGGTCGAGCGTCGTGCGCGGCACGCCATACAGATCGACCGAAGAACTGCCGACCGGCATGAACACGGTGTTCGACGCGGCGTCATAGGACATGGACGACCAGACGTTCGGGGTCGACCGCGTATAGGTCTGCCCAGCCGGCGGGGCGCCGGTGATCGCGGGATTGCCCGGATCGAACGCCCAGCGCAGCGTGCCGGTGATCACGTCGAAGCCACGGACTACGCCGCCCGGCATGTCGGTCTGGACATTGTCGGCGATGCGGCCGCCGACGACGATTGTGGTGCCCGCCAGCGTCGGCGCGGCGGTGAGCTGATATTGCGGATCCGGCGCGTTGCCGAGACCGGCTTTGAGGTCGACGCGGCCGCCCTGGCCGAAATCGGCGCAGAACTTGCCGGTATCGGCGTCAAGCGCGATCAGCTCGGCGTTGATCGTGTTCATCAGGATGCGGCGCTGGCAGGCCGCGCCTTCCGGCACGATCGCCGAGGGGACGGGCGTCGCGCCGGGCAGGTTCGGCTGCTGCAGCGGTGCGTGCGCGTCGAAATAGGCAAGGCCGCGGCAGCGCATCCACACCGAGGCGTGCGCGTTGATCAGCGTCTTCCACTTCTCGCGGCCGGTATCGGCATCGAGCGCGATGACGTTGTTGTGCGGGGTGCAGATATAGACGGTGTCGCCGATCTGGAGCGGCGTGTCCTGATCCTCGGCGCCATTGCCGTCGCTCACCGCGATATCGCCGGTGCGATAGGTCCAGGCGACCTTGAGGTTCTTCACATTGTCGCGGGTGATCTGATCGAGCGCCACGAAGCGGCTGCCGCCCGGCGTGTTGCCATAAGCGGCCCAGTCCTTCTGCGCCTGTGCCGGGTCGACCGGGAGGAGCGCGCCCGGCGTACCGGCAAAGGCCACGGTCGGGTGCGGCACGAACATCGCGCCGAAGCCGGTCGCCGAGGCGATGCCGATGACGGCCGCGACCGCCAGAGCAGGACGCCAGGACGGAGCCAGCCCCTGCGCGCGCCGCAGCAGCGGATAGGACAGCGCCACCACCGTCATGCCGACGCCCATCGCCAGCAGCCGCGAGATCAGCGGCCAGAAGCTGAAGCCCACTTCCCAGAACGCCCAGAGGATCGTCAGCAGGAAGGTGACGCCGAAGACCAGTGCGCCGGAGGGGCGACGGCGGATGATCTGCACGCCGGAGACCAACAGCGCGAGGCCCGCGAGCAGGAAATAGAAGCTGCCGCCAAGGCTCACCAGCCGGGCGCCGCCAATGGTAAAGAACAGGCCTGCCGCAAGCAGTACCGAACCCAGAAGAACCAGCCAGCTGCGGACGAGCAGACCGGCCCAATGTTTCGTGCCCGACATGCGGCACCTCCCTTCATGCGTAATGATCGTCGGAGAGGCCGAACTGCGGTTGGGCGATGGGACGCGGCGAATCGCGGAACCGTCGCGGCAGCGACGTCAACTGTGTACCAGTTAGTACACTCTTGGCCGTGTTGCAAGTCCGTCCTGTTCAAGGCGGCAGGGCGCCGCGTGCAACGGGGCGTTAGGGAGGGGGATTTGGGGAGTGCGCGTTCGTGTGGCCCGCGCGCCATGGCCTGCAGGGTTCAGCCAGCCATTCCCGCCGGGTTCGGCCCGGCGGGAATGGCTGGCCGGAAGTTCAGATCGTCAGGCCCAGCGCCGCCGCGACGCCCGCGCCATAGGCCGGATCGGCTTGGGTGCAGTTGGCGATGTGGCGTTGCTGGATGTCCTCGCTCGCGCCGCCGATCGCACGGGCGGTGTTCTCGAACAGGCGGGTGCGGCCGGCCGGATCCATGTTGCGGAACAGGATGCCCGGCTGTTCGAAATAATCCTCGTCGACGCGGTGATCCCAATGGTCTGCGAGATCGCCGATCGGCAGCGGCGGTTCCTTCAGCTCGGGGTGATCGGCCCAGACGCCCAGGCTGTTCGGGTAATAGGGCGTCGTCGCGCCGAGATTGCCGTCGACGCGCATCTGGCCGTCCCGATGATAGCTGTGGACCGGGCAGCGCGGCGCGTTGACCGGGATCGAATGGTGATTGACCCCGAGCCGGTAGCGTGCGGCGTCTCCATAGGAGAAGAGCCGGGCCTGCAGCATCTTGTCGGGCGAGAAGCCGATCCCCGGCACGATGTTCGCCGGCGAGAAGGAGGCCTGCTCGACTTCGGCGAAATAATTGTCGGGATTGCGGTTGAGCTCGATCTCGCCGACCGGGATCAGCGGGTATTCGCCCTTCGGCCAGACCTTGGTGAGATCGAACGGATTGTGCCGGTGCGTGCGCGCCTGCTCCTCGGCCATCACCTGGATGTGCAGCTGCCAGCGCGGGAAGTCGCCGCGATCGATCGCCTCGAGCAGGTCGCGGCCATGGCTCTCGCGGTCCCTACCGATCACCGCCTCGGATTCGGCATCGGTCAGGTTCTCGATGCCCTGCTGGCAGCGGAAGTGGAATTTCACCCAGACGCGCCGGTTGTCGGCGTCGATCATGCTGTAGGTGTGGCTGCCGAAGCCGTGCATGTGGCGATAGCTTTTCGGGATGCCGCGCTCGGAC
>PJUL01000403.1_pt1 | contig 32482 bp, 27 predicted proteins | sample 1512221 | NCBI WGS metagenome assembly PJUL01 (sample SAMN08177667, study PRJNA422409) | Feces metagenome, whole genome shotgun sequencing project.
CCAGTTGTCGATCAAGCAGAAGGACATGGCTGACGAACAAGGCGCCATGGCCAATCTGAGCCAGCAATCGAGCCGCGAAAGCGCCGGCACGACCAGCCTGGGTGCCCTGCTGCGCGCCAAGCTGGACAACTCGGAAAAGTAAGTCAAGCGCTGACCCCTTGAAAGGTCAGACAGCGGGCGCCTTGTGCGCCCGCTCTTCTTTGAGAAGCCTATGTCCCAAGACTCCATGACCCGCTCAGACCTGGTTGAAGAACTGGCCGCACGATTCGGCCAGCTCACCCACCGCGATGCCGAATTCGCCGTCAAGACGATTCTGGACGCCGTGGGCGAAGCGCTGGTGCGCGGGCACCGCATCGAGATCCGAGGGTTTGGCAGTTTCTCGGTCAACCACCGCCCGCCGCGCATGGGCCGCAATCCGCGCAGCGGTGAGGCCGTGGCCATTCCGGAAAAGCGCGTTCCGCACTTCAAGCCTGGCAAAGCACTGCGCGAAGCCGTGGACAAACGCACGGCCGAGATGGAAGAAAAGGCTGGCACAAAAGGTGGTCTATAAAATCAAAAATGATAGCTATCAGCGCTTTATAGATAAGCGCTAGAGCCGTTTTTTGTTCAAATTTCCACTCCGGTCGCCGCATTCATTCCGGTAGTGACACCGCCTAGAATCGCCCCACCACTGGGGAGACCGATGAAATACCTCCTGTGGCTGCTCAAGGCAGCCATTTTTTTTACGCTGTTCGCCTTCGCACTGAACAACCAGCAAGATGCGACCGTGCACTTTTTCTTCGGCACGCAGTGGCGCGCGCCGCTGGTGCTGGTGGTACTGACCGCCTTTGCCGCGGGCTTGGCCGTGGGGGTGTTGGGCATGGTGCCGCGCTGGTGGCGGCACCGCAACGCAGCACGGCGCGCGCAGCAGGCGGTGGTGGCGAGCGCACCCGCTGCAGCCGTGGCAACCACCGCTGGCGGCACCGCCCCGCCACCCACCGCATCCGAACTGCCTTCCGTCCATGGAATTTGATCTCAGCTGGGTTCTGCTGGGCCTGCCTGTCGCCTTTGTGCTGGGCTGGCTCGCCTCGCGTTTTGACCTGCGCCAGTTGCGCGCCGAAAACCGCCGGGCCCCCAAAGCCTATTTCAAGGGCCTGAACTTTCTGCTCAATGAACAGCAGGATCAGGCCATTGATGCCTTTATCGAGGCGGTGCAGAACGACCCTGACACCTCCGAGTTGCACTTCGCCCTGGGCAACCTTTTCCGCCGCCGCGGGGAATACGACCGCGCGGTGCGTGTACACGAGCACTTGCTCTCGCGCGGCGACCTCTCCCGCACCGACCGCGAGCGCGCGCAACACGCGCTGGCGCTCGACTTTTTGAAAGCGGGCCTGCTGGATCGCGCAGAAGACGCGCTGCAGCGCCTGGAAGGCACTCCCTTCGAAGGCCAGGCCCGACTCGCATTGCTGGCCATCTACGAGCGTTCGCGCGACTGGCCCCACGCTGCCGCCATTGCGCAAAAAATGCATGCGGCGGACCAAGGTGACTTCAGCACGCGGCAGGCGCACTATCTGTGCGAGCAGGCCCTGGCGCTTAGCGGCCAAGGTGATCTGCCCGGGGCGCAAGCGCTGTTGCAACAGGCCGTGGCCGCAGCGCCCGACGCTGCGCGCGCGCGCATCGAGATGGCCCGGCTGCAGCGGCTGATGGGGCAACCTGCAGACGTACTGTCTACGCTGCGAACCCTGGGCGAGCGCAACCCTGCGGCCCTGCCTTTGGCCGCGCCGCTGATGGTGGAAGCCGCCACGGCCACCGGGCAGGTACCGCAGGTGCAAGCGCTGCTGCAGGCGCATTACGAGCAGGCCCCTTCGCTGGATGTGCTGGAGAGCATCGTCGCCATGGAACTGGCCAGCGACGCCACCGCAGCCACCGCACGGCAACGCTATGTGCAGCATCTGGACAAAGAGCGTTCGCTCGTGGCTGCAGCCAAGTGGCTGACCACAGAGAAGCTGGAGCATGAAGAATTCCACCCACAGATCCAGCGCGCGCTGGACCACGCCGTCAAGCCTTTGACCCGCTACCGCTGCGCTGCCTGCGGCTTCGAAGCTCGGCAGCATTTCTGGCAGTGCCCTGGCTGCCAGACCTGGGACAGCTACCCAGCCCGGCGCGTCGAAGAGCTCTGAAACAACTGGCAACACCGCGTTGCCAGCGATGGATAAGATGGCCGCGCAGCGCTTTGCGTGCTGCAGTACAAGAGCTATTCATTCATTCACACATGAGGGAGTTCCACCGTGTTCAAGAAGATTCTGCTGATCATCACCATGCTGTACGCCGCCGCGGCCTTTGCGGCAGTGGACGTCAACAAAGCCACTGCGGCTGAACTGGACGGCATCAAGGGCATCGGCCCCAGCCTGTCGACCAAAATTCTGGAGGAGCGCAAGAACGGCAACTTCAAGGACTGGAGCGATCTCATTGCACGGGTGAGCGGCGTTGGCGAAAAGAGTGCAGCGAAATTCTCCGGTGAAGGACTGACAGTGAACGGCAAGAAGTTCAGCGCTGCGGCTGTTGCCAAGGCCGACGCAAAGTCCGCTGCGAAGAAGCCCGAATCGGACAAAGCCAAAAAGAGCAGCAAGGCCGACAAGAGCGACCAAGCCTCCGCTCCCGTCACACCGGTCGCCCAGCCACCCGCCGCAACGCCGGCCGTGACCGACAGCGCTACAAAAAAATAAGCGCCTCACGCAGGCTGCACGCCCGCTTCCGCGGGCTTTTTTTTGGGTGGCCGAATCGTCGAACCTTGGGAACAAGGGCCGCGGCGCTAAAAGGCTTTTGTAATCACCGCATAAAATCTCCGGCGCATGCCCCTGATCACCCTCATCCTCCTCCCCTTCATCGGCAGCCTGCTGGCAGCGGTACTGCCGGCCAATGCACGCAATACCGAGTCCACGCTGGCCGGACTCATCGCCCTGTTCTGCACGGTGCAGACAGCGCTTTACTTTCCTGAGATTGCGAACGGGGGCGTGTTGCGGCAGGAGATTGCGTGGCTGCCCGCGCTGGGGCTGAACCTCATCATCCGCATGGATGGATTTGCGTGGATGTTCTGCATGCTGGTGCTGGGCGTGGGCAGCCTGGTGGTGCTGTATGCGCGTTACTACATGTCGCCGGCCGATCCGGTGCCGCGCTTCTTCTCGTTCTTTCTGGCCTTCATGGGCGCCATGGCGGGCGTGGTGCTGTCGGGCAACATCATCCAGATTGCGTTCTTCTGGGAGTTGACGAGCCTGTTCTCGTTTTTGCTGATCGGTTACTGGCACCACCGCAAGGACGCGCGGCGTGGGGCGCGCATGGCGCTCACCGTGACGGGCACCGGCGGGCTGGCCATGCTCGCAGGCATGCTGGTGCTGGGCCACATCGTGGGCAGCTACGACCTTGACCATGTGCTCATTGCGGGTGCGCTCATCAAGGCTCACCCGTTGTACCTCACCGCACTGGTTCTGATCCTGCTGGGCGCGCTGACCAAAAGCGCGCAGTTCCCTTTCCACTTCTGGCTACCCAACGCCATGGCCGCGCCCACGCCGGTGTCGGCCTACCTGCACTCGGCCACCATGGTGAAGGCGGGCGTGTTCCTGATGGCCCGGATGTGGCCAGCCCTTTCGGGCACGGAGGAATGGTTCTGGCTGGTGGGCGGCGCGGGCTTGGCCACTCTGCTGGTGGGCGGTTATGCAGCCATGTTCCAGAACGATTTGAAGGGGCTGCTCGCGTACTCCACCATTTCGCACCTGGGCCTCATCACGCTGCTGCTGGGCCTCAACAGCCCCTTGGCCGCCGTAGCCGCCGTGTTCCACATCATGAACCACGCCACCTTCAAGGCTTCGCTGTTCATGGCAGTGGGCATCGTCGACCATGAGAGCGGCACGCGCGACATCCGGCGGCTGTCGGGCCTGCGCAAGATGATGCCGATCACGGCCACGCTGGCCATGGTGGCCAGTGCGGCCATGGCGGGGGTGCCTTTGCTCAACGGTTTCCTGTCCAAGGAAATGTTCTTTGCAGAAACCGTGTATGTGAACACCACGCCACTCTTGGAATGGCTGCTGCCCGTTGCAGCCACGGTGGCTGGCATGTTCAGCGTGGCGTACTCGCTGCGTTTCACGGTGGATGTGTTCTGGGGACCGCCTGCTACCGACTTGCCACGCCCCCCGCACGAACCTCCGCACTGGATGCGCGTACCGGTAGAGCTGCTGGTTTTGGCGTGCCTGGTGGTGGGCACGTTGCCCGCGTGGTCCGTAGGTGCCTATCTGGCAGCAGCGGCGCAACCGGTGGTAGGTGGCGAGTTGCCTACCTACAGCCTGGCCGTTTGGCACGGGCTCAACACACCGTTTGTGATGAGCCTCGTAGCGCTGGGCGGCGGCATTGCGCTGTATGCCGTGCTGCGCTGGCAGCGCAACCGGGGCACACTCGATGCGGCGCCTCTCATGCAATACATCAAGGGCCAGCGCCTGTTCGAGGGGTTGCTCGCCCTGCTTTCGCAGGCAGGCCGCAAAGGGCGGTACTGGCTCGGTACCCACCGTTTGCAGTGGCAGATGTTGTGGCTGGTCAGCGCCGCCTTGCTCGCAGGCGTGCTGCCGCTGTGGTCACGCGGGCTGCCGATCGGCGATCGCACGCAACTGCCGCTGTCGCCCGCATTTGCCCTGCTGTGGCTGCTGGGTGCGCTGTGCGCCATTGCCGCGGCTTGGCAGGCCAAGTACCACCGGCTGGCAGCGCTCACGCTTCTGGGCGGCTCCGGCCTGTGCGTGTGTCTCACCTTCCTGTGGTTCTCTGCGCCCGACCTCGCACTCACCCAGATCGTGGTCGAGATCGTCACCACCATCCTGATCCTGCTGGGCCTGCGCTGGCTGCCACGCCGGGACGAAAGCCTGCGCCTGCCCACGCTGGCCGAAGCCCGACGCACCCAGTTGCGCCGCTACCGCGACATGACGCTGGCGCTGGTCACCGGTGCCGGCATGGCACTGCTTTCGTTTGCCATGATGAGCCGCCCCTTTCCAGACAGTACCTCCACGTTCTTCCTGGAAAACGCACTGACGGGCGGCGGCGGCACCAACGTGGTCAATGTGATGCTGGTGGACTTCCGCGGTTTCGACACCTTTGGAGAGATCGTGGTGCTGGGCATCGTGGCACTCACGGTGTATGCGCTGCTGCGCCGCTTCCGCCCTGCACGCGAAGTGATGGACCTGCCGCCCCAGCAGCGCGCCCTGCCCGCCGATGTGGACACCGACCTGGCCAACCCGCGCCAGACGGCCGACACGGCCATTGGCTACCTCATGGTGCCTGCCGTGCTGGTGCGATTGCTGCTGCCATTTGCCACGCTGGTGTCCATGTACATCTTCATGCGTGGCCACAACGAGCCTGGTGGTGGCTTTGTGGCGGGGCTGGTGTTCTCGGTGGCGCTGCTGCTGCAATACATCGTGTCAGGCACCTCGTGGGTTGAGGCCCACCTGCCACTGTACCCGCGTCGCTGGATCGGCATCGGCCTGCTCACGGCCCTGGCCACGGGGCTGGGGGCGCTGTTCTGGGGCTTCCCGTTTCTCACCAGCCACACCGCACACTTCACGGTTCCGTGGCTGGGCGAGGTCCACGTCGCCAGCGCGCTGTTCTTTGACATCGGCGTGTTCACCCTCGTGGTGGGTTCGACCCTGCTCATCCTCACCGGCATAGCCCACCAATCGGTGCGCAGCCACCGCTACAACAACGCGCGCGCCGCCGAAGAGGCCCAGGCCGCGCAGGAGGCCGCTGTGCCTGCCACCAACGCTGCACGGGGAGAAGGCGCATGGAGCTGATACTCGCCCTCGCCATTGGCGTTCTCACGGGCTCGGGCGTGTGGCTGCTGCTGCGCCCCCGCACCTACCAGATCATCATGGGGCTGTCGCTGCTGTCGTATGCGGTCAATCTCTTCATCTTCAGCATGGGCCGGCTGGGGCTGGCCATCGACAAGGAACCTGTGCTGCGCGATGGCGTGCCGCAAGACCTGATGCACTATGCCGACCCCATGCCCCAGGCACTCACCCTCACGGCCATCGTGATCGGCTTTGCGATGACCGCCCTCTTCCTGGTGGTGCTACTGGCTTCGCGTGGCATGTCGGGCACTGACCACGTGGATGGCGCCCGCGCCAAAGACGCGCAGGAGATGCCATGACGGAGACGAGTTTCACCGCGTCCGTCACGGCGTTGCTCATGCCGCACCTGATCCTTGCGCCCATCGCGTTGCCGATGGTGACGGCGGGACTCATGCTGCTGATGCGCGAAGAACGCCAGCGCACCAAGGCAGCGCTCAACATCGCGGCCACATTCCTCGGCCTCGTGGTGGCGGTGCTTCTGCTGGTGCAGGCCAAGGACCCCAGCGTCCAGACCAGCCTGGGGGTTTACTTGCCCGGCAACTGGCCCGCCCCCTACGGCATCGTGCTCGCCATCGACCGGCTGTCGGCCATGATGCTGGTGCTCACCAGCACCATCGCGCTGGCCACGGTGCTGTTTTCCGCTGCGCGTTGGCACCGGGCCGGGGTGCACTTTCACCCGCTGTTCCAGTTCCAGTTGATGGGTCTGGCAGGCGCCTTTCTCACGGCCGATCTGTTCAACCTGTTCGTGTTCTTCGAGATCATGCTGGCCGCCTCCTACGGGCTTCTGCTGCACGGCTCGGGGCGGCAGCGCGTTTCAGCAGGGCTGCACTACATCGCCATCAACCTGGCAGCGTCGTCGCTGTTCCTGATCGGTGTGTCGATGCTGTATGGCATCACCGGCACGCTGAACATGGCCGACCTGGCCCAGAGCATGGCCGAGATCGCCCCGGCAGACCGCGGGCTGCTGCATGCGGCCGCTGCCATCCTGGCCGTGGCTTTCCTCATCAAGGCGGCCGTATGGCCACTCAACTTCTGGCTGGTTCCCGCCTACAGCGCCGCCACGGCCCCCGTGGGTGCCCTGTTTGCACTGATGACCAAAGTGGGCGTGTACAGCGTGCTGCGGCTGTGGACCCTGCTGTTCGGTGCCGAAGCCGGTGAGTCGGCCTTGTTCGGCAGCCAGTGGTTGATCGGCGGCGGCATGTTGACCATGGCTTTTGGTGCGGTGGGCATGTTGGGGTCGCAGCGGCTGGGGCACCTGGCGGGGTTCAGCGCCATTCTGTCGTCGGGCACGCTGCTGGCGGCCGTGGGCTTTGGGCACAACCTGCTCACCGCCGGCCTGCTGTACTACATGCTGGGCTCTACCTTGGCCGTGAGCGCGCTGTTCCTGCTGAGTGATCTGATCGATCGCTGGCGCAATGACGGCGCCAACCTGGCCCCCTATGAGCAGACCGATGACGCGCCATTCCTCTCGGCCGATCTGGTGCCCACCGAAGGCATGAACCTGGACGACAAGGAGCAGGCCCTGATCGGCCAGGTGATTCCAGCCGCTGCGGCCTTCCTGGGCCTGGCCTTCATGGCCTGCACGCTGGTGATTGCAGGCCTGCCACCGCTGCCCGGTTTTGTGGGCAAGTTCGCTATGGTCCACGCGCTCCTCAACCCGCTGGGCCTGGGTGCGTCCCATGGGTACCCGCTGGGCGCCGCAGGCTGGGCGTTGGTGGCGCTGCTGGTCGTGTCCGGCCTGCTGGCGCTCATCGCACTCACGCGTTCGGGCATCCGCCACTTCTGGTCAGCCCAGGGGCGGGCATCACCCCGGCTGCTGGTGCTGGAGGGCTTTCCCATCGCGCTGCTGCTGGTGGCCTGCGCGGCCTTGGTGTGGCAGGCTGGTGCGGTGATGCGCTACACCCAGGCTACCGCCGATGCGCTGCACGCACCCGCCACCTATGTGCGCGCCATCATGTCGGCTGCGCCCGTTCCCACCCCGCCGCGCGACCCGGCCACAGCACCCAAGGGGCCCACGCCATGAACAAGCCCCACAGCGATTCCATGGGCCACAACCCTTCCACTGCGGAGCAAGACATCCCAACCTTGCCCAGCGCCCCTCGGCGGCGGCGCCCGCTGCAGCGCGCAGTGCCCGCCCCCCTGCTGTCCCTGGCACTGCTGGGGCTGTGGCTGGTGCTCAACCGCACACTGAGCCCCGGGCACATCGTGCTGGGTGCGCTGCTGGGTTTGGCCATCCCTCTGGTCACCGCCGGACTTCGCCCCTTGCCGGTGCGCATTCGCAAGCCGGGTGCGGTGGTGAAATTGGGCTTCACGGTGGCCAAGGACACCGTGTTGTCGAACCTCACCGTAGCGCGGCTGCTGCTGGCTCCCGGTCGCCGGCGCCACCCACCCGGTTTTGTTCACATCCCGCTGGACCTGCGCGATCCCAACGGCCTGGCGGTGCTGGCCATGGTGGTGTGCATTACGCCCGGCACTGCCTGGGCCGAGTTGGCGCTGGATCGCAGCATGCTGCTGCTGCATGTGCTGGAGGTCGACGACCCAGCGGCCATCGCCGCCCACGTCAAGGAGCGCTACGAGCGCCCGCTGATGGAGATTTTTGAATGACCCCCGTGCTCGACTGGGCCCTGCCCATCGCCCTCTTCATGCTGGCCCTGGCCATGGGCTGTGCGCTGATCCGCCTGCTGCGCGGCCCCTCCGCGCAAGACCGGGTTCTGGCGCTGGACTGCATGTACCTGAGCGGCATGCTCATGATGCTGGTGCTGGGCCTGCTCTACAGCAGCAAGAACTACTTTGAGGCAGCATTGCTGCTGGCCCTGTTCAGCTTTGTGGGTGCCATGGCCATGGCCAAGTTTCTGCTGCGCGGCGAGGTGATCGAATGACCGAAACCGACGTCGCCGCTGTGCTGCCTCTGTGGCTGGAGATCATCGTGGCCGTGCTGGTGCTCGGAGGTGCCAGCCTCGCACTGCTGGGCTCCAGCGGTCTGCTGCGCCTGCCCACGTTTTTCGAGCGCGTGCATGCGCCCGCGATCATTGCCACGCTGGGCTGTTGGCTCATCATGCATGGCACGGTGCTTTACTTCACCGTGGCCGACCGCAGCATTGCGCTGCATGCCTTGCTGATCGCCGTGTTCGTGGCCATCACGGTGCCGATCATGTCGATCTTCCTGATGCGCGCGGCGCTGTTCCGTGCGCGGCAGATGGGCCAGGATGTGCCACCCAGCCTGAGCCAGCCCAAGGCAGAGCCCCCCGCCCCCGGAACGGCCTACACGACTCCACCCGACGCCGCGCCTGAAACGCCCCAGGCACCGGGTGGCGCGTGACCCGGTCGAGTCAAAAACTCCTGTTTTGATAGCTGCTAGCGCTTACCCAGTAAGCGCTAACAGCCATTTTGGCTTGTATTTTTAGCCCGCAGCGCCGAACCCACCGCCCCCCGGCGTGTGGATTTCAAACACATCGCCCGGCTGCATTTCGGCCTGACCAATGTGGTCCAGCAGTTCCACGCGGCCATCGCTGCGCACCACCTTGTTGATACCCACGGCGCCGGGCTGACCGCCTGCCATGCCAAACGCGCCATGGTGGCGGCCGTTGGACAAAATGCTGGCCGTCATCGGCTCCAGGAAACGCACGCGGCGGATGCCGCCGTCGCCGCCCTTCCACTGTCCGGCGCCGCCCGAGCCCTTGCGGATCTCGTAGCCCTCCAGCCGCACCGGAAAGCGGAACTCCAGCACTTCAGGGTCCGTCAGGCGCGAGTTGGTCATGTGGCATTGCACGACGCTGGTGCCGCCAAAACCACCCGCCAGATGCCCGTCAGCATCCCACACGCCGCCTGCGCCACTACCGCCCGAGATGGTCTCGTAATACTGGTAGCGCGTGCTGCCAAAGGTGAAGTTGTTCATGGTGCATTGCCCCGCCGCCATCAGGCCCAACGCGCCGTAGAGCGTGTTGGTGATGCAGGTGGAGGTTTCCACATTGCCCGCCACCACCGAGGCCGGCGGGTTGGGGTTGAGCATGCTGCCGGGCGGGATGATGACCTTGAGCGGCTTGAGGCACCCCGCGTTCAGCGGAATGTCATCATCCACCAGCGTGCGGAACACATACAGCACTGCCGCCATGCACACCGCCGTGGGCGCGTTGAAGTTGTTCGTCTGCTGCGGGCTGGTGCCGGTGAAGTCGATGGTGGCGCTGCGACTCGCTGCATCCACCTTCACGGCCACGCTGATCTGCGCGCCGTTGTCCAGCGGCAGCGTGAAGCTGCCATCCTTCAGGCGTGTGATGACGCGGCGCACGGACTCTTCCGCGTTGTCTTGCACATGGCGCATGTAGGCCTGCACCACATCCAGCCCAAACTCGCCCACCATGCGGCGCAACTCCTGCTGGCCTTTTTCGTTGGCCGCAATCTGCGCGCGCAGATCGGCCATGTTCTGATGCGGGTTGCGTGATGGGTACTCACCGCTTTCCAGCAGCGCAATCATTTCTGCCTCGCGCAGCACGCCACGTTCCACCAGCTTCACGTTGTTGATCTGCACGCCCTCTTCCTCAATGCGCGTGGAGAACGGCGGCATGGAGCCCGGCGTGGTACCGCCCACATCGGCGTGGTGGCCCCGGCTGCCCACATAGAACGTGGGTGTGGCTTCATCGGCGATGTAGACCGGCGTGATGACCGTGATGTCCGGCAGGTGCGTGCCGCCGTGGTACGGGTCGTTGAGCACGAACACGTCGCCGGGCTGCATGCGGCCGCTGTTCTCGCGGATCACGGTCTTGATGCTCTCGCCCATCGAGCCCAGGTGCACTGGCATGTGCGGCGCATTGGCAATCAGGTTGCCCTCGGTGTCGAACAGCGCGCAGCTGAAGTCCAGGCGCTCTTTGATGTTCACCGAGTACGCCGTGTTCTGCAGCTGCAGCCCCATCTGCTCGGCGATGTTCATGAACAGGTTGTTGAACACCTCCAGCAACACCGGGTCCACCGTGGTGCCCACAGCGTGCTGCACGGCGCGCGCCACGCGGCGGTTAAGCAACAGGTGGTCCAAGTCGGTCAGTTCGGCCTCCCAGCCGGGCTCCACGATGGTGGTGGCGTTTTTCTCGGCAATGATGGCCGGCCCGGGGATCACATCGCCGGGGCGCAGGTCCTCACGCACCACCAAGACGGCATCATGCCACGCGGCCACGCCATCCACACCACCGGTGTACATGCGCACGGTACTGCGGCGCGGCACTTCGCGCGCGGGCTGCAGTGCATGCCGCGGCTCCACGGGCGCGTCGCCGGGCACCACTGCCTCGACCGACACGGCCTCCACCACCAAGCCCTTGCCCTGCATGAGGAAGGCGAAACGCTGGCGGTAGGCGTTCTCGAACGCGGCGGTGATCTCAGGCATTGATCCAAATGGAACGATGAGCGCCGAATCGCTGCCCTCGTAACGCACATGCACACGGCGGTGCACCACGGCTGTGCCACTGCCCGACTGCTGGCGCTCCAGCTCGGTGCGTGCAGTGGTGGCCAGTTGCTCCAGCGTGGCCTCGATGCCTGCCAAAGCTTCGGGTGCCAGCTTGGTTTCCACGGCCTGTTCGCGGATCACGTTCTGGTCCGCCAGGCCCATGCCATACGCGCTGAGCACGCCAGCCAGCGGGTGCACAAACACGCGCGTCATGCCCAATGCATCAGCCACCAGGCACGCATGCTGGCCACCCGCGCCGCCAAAACACTGCAGCGTGTAGCGCGTCACGTCATAGCCGCGCGCCACGCTGATCTTCTTGATGGCATTGGCCATCTGCTGCACAGCAATCTGGATAAAACCGTGCGCCACGTCTTCGGCCTTGCGGCCGGTTTGCGTGGCGAGGTCACCAAACTTCTGCGCCACGGCATCGCCATCGAGTGCCTCGTTGGCCGCGTGGCCAAACACCTTGGGAAAATGCGCGGGCTGGATCTTGCCCACCATCACGTTCGCATCCGTCACGGCCAGCGGGCCGCCCCGGCGGTAGCTGGCGGGGCCAGGGTTGGCACCCGCGCTTTCGGGGCCCACGCGGAAGCGCGCGCCGTCAAAGCCGAGAATGGAGCCGCCGCCCGCCGCCACGGTGTGAATGCTCATCATGGGCGCACGCATGCGCACACCAGCCACCTGCGTCTCGAACTCGCGCTCGAACTCGCCCGCGTAGTGGCTCACATCGGTGCTGGTGCCGCCCATGTCAAAGCCGATGACCTTGTCGTGGCCAGCCAAACCGGCTGTGCGCGCCATGCCGACGATGCCGCCTGCGGGGCCGGAGAGGATTGCGTCTTTGCCCTGGAACACCTGGGCATCCGTGAGACCGCCCGACGACTGCATGAAGAACAGTTTCACGCCCGGCATCTCGCTCGCCACCTGGTCCACATAGCGGCGCAGGATGGGCGACAGGTACGCATCCACCACCGTGGTGTCGCCACGGCTCACCAACTTCATCATGGGGCTGGTGGTGTGCGATGCACTCACCTGCGTGAAACCGATCTCGCGCGCAATGCGGGCGGCAGCCTCTTCATGCGCCGTGTAGCGGTAGCCATGCATGAACACGATGGCGGCGCTGCGCAGGCCTGCGTCGTAAGCGGCCCAGAGGCGTTCTTTAAGGTGCGCCTCGTCCAGCGCTTCGATCACATCGCCGTGTGCACCCATGCGCTCCTGGGCCTCGACGACACGCTCATACAGCAACTCGGGCAGCACAATGCGGCGGTCAAACAAACGCGGACGGTTCTGGTACGCAATGCGCAGCGCGTCCTTGAAACCCTTGGTGGTGATGAGCAGCGTGGGCTCGCCCTTGCGCTCCAGCAGCGCGTTGGTGGCCACGGTAGTGCCCATCTTCACGCACTCCACCAGCTCGGGCGTCACGGCCTCGCCGGGCTTCAAGCCCAGCAGGTGGCGGATGCCGGCCACGGCCGCATCTTTGTATTGCTCGGGATTTTCGGACAGCAGCTTGTGCGTCACCAGCGTGCCGTCGGGCCGCTTGCCCACCACATCGGTGAAGGTGCCTCCACGGTCGATCCAGAACTGCCAGCGGGACGAAGGAGAGGGTTGGTTGGACATCAGAAAGCTTCTCTTTTGATAGCTGCCAGCGCTTGATATACATGCGCCAGAGCATGTTTTTATTCAAATTTCAGGGAGTGGACGCTGCCGTCAGAGCGACGCTGCAGAGCGCGCGGCCTGGTCGTACATGCCGGAGAGCACACGCAGCAAACGGGCCAGCTCGCCAATGTCGCGGTTCAGCGCATCGTCGGCATTCAGGGCGTCGATCAAGCAGCTCTCGCGAATCTCGCGGTAGCGCTGCACATAGGCGCGACCGGCTTCGGTGGCGGCGTAGGTGACTTCCTTGCCGTTCTTTTGCGAGGCCACCACGCCCAGGGTCTGCAGCTTCTTCAAGGCGTAGTTCACCAGGTGCGTGTCTTCCACGTTCATGATGAAACAGATGTCGGCCAGCCGCTTGTCGCGGGCGCGGTGCGTGACATGGTGCAGCACCACCACATCGAGCGGCGTGAGGTCCTTGAGGCCGGCCGCCGCCATGCAGTGCACCACCCAGCGATGGAACGCATTGCCCGCAACGATGAGGCCAAACTCGAACTCGCTCATCTCCGCACTTTGCGCCGACACCAGGTGCGCAGAAGACACGATGGGCGCGGAATCACCAGACGCCTTCTTGGCGGCAGATTTCATACGTAAAGCACCTTGAGACAGGACAGGCTTGGCACGGGATGTGCATGTAGCATTGTAGGCAAGTCGATGGCAATTTGTTGGCAATTTGTCAGCGTTTAGGCAAAACACCTATCGCAATTGGGTCGGCTTCCGATACAGTGATTTGTTACACACAACCCTGCGGAGCTATTTCATGAAGCGTCGAATCTTCCCCGTCACCGCATTGGCCCTGACCCTGGCTGCCGGCTTTGCCGCCACATCGGCATTTGCCCAGACCAAGTGGGACCTGGCCGCTGCCTACCCTGCCACCAACTTCCACACCGAGAACATGGTGCAGCTGGCCAGCGACGTGGACAAGGCCACAGCTGGCAAGCTCAAGATCACCGTGCACGCCAACGCTGCGCTGTTCAAGGCTCCTGAAATCAAGCGCGCCGTGCAAGGCGGCCAGGCACAGATGGGCGAGATCCTGCTGGCCAACTTCCAGAACGAATGGCAGCTGTTCGGCGTGGACGGCCTGCCCTTCCTGGCTGATAGCTACGACGCCTCCAAGAAGCTCTATGCCGCGCAAAAACCTTTCCTTGAAAAGAAGCTGGCCGAGCAAGGAATGATGCTGCTGTACGCAGTGGCATGGCCGCCGCAAGGCATCTACACCAAGAAGCCACTGGCATCGGCTGCTGACCTCAAGGCCATCAAGTGGCGTGCCTACAGCCCTGCCACGGCACGCATTGCCGAACTGGTGGGCGCGCAACCCGTGACGGTGCAGGCGGCCGAGTTCTCGCAGGCCCTGGCCACAGGCGTTGTCGAGTCGACCATGACTTCCGGCGCCACGGGCGTGGACAGCAAGCTGTATGAACACCTCAAGTACTACTACGACACCCAGGCCTGGTTGCCCAAGAACGCGGTGCTGGTGAACAAAAAGGCGTTTGACGCACTGGACCAACCCAGCAAAGACGCCCTGCTCAAGGCAGGCGCCGACGCCGAAGCACGTGGCTGGGCAGCCAGCGCCAAGGTCAACACCGACACGGTGGCAAAGCTCAAGGCCAACGGCATGAACGTGGAAGCCCCTCCTGCTGCCCTGAAGGCCGACATGTCCAAGGTGGGCGACACCATGCTCAAGGAGTGGCTGGACAAGGCCGGCCCCGATGGCAAGGCGCTGATCGACGCCTACCGCAAGTAACCCGCCACCGACACACAAGCTTTGCCCATGCGTCGTCTGCTTGATTTTCTGTACGACAGCGCCGCCGCTTTGGCGGCGCTTTTTATGGTCGGATTGCTGGGCATGGTGCTGTTGTCCATCATCAGCCGCCAGTTCAACTTCCACGTGCCCGGCACGGATGCCTATGCAGGCTACCTCATGGCGGCCACAGGCTTCCTGGCGCTGGCCCACACGCTCAAGCGAGGCGAACACATCCGTGTGACGCTGCTGCTCAATTTCCTCAAAGGCGGGATGAAAAAGGCCTTTGAGATCTGGGCCCTGGCCATCGCCACGCTGCTGGCCGTACTGTTTGCGGTGTACAGCTGCAAGCTGGCCTGGCAGTCGCACGAGTTCCACGACATTTCCACCAGCAGCGACGCCACGCCCTTGTGGCTTCCGCAGATCGCCATGGCCCTGGGCACAGTGATTCTGGCGATCGCTTTCCTGGATGAGCTGGTGCTTGAAATGATGGGCAAGCGCGTTGAAGCCTCCTCCGGCGAAGCCTTGCGCAATGAATAAAGAAAACTGGCATACCTACCATGAGTGATCTCGCCATAACCGGCCTGCTCGTCCTGTCGCTGTTCCTCATCCTGGGCAGTGGCGTGTGGATCGGGCTCACCCTCTCCGGCGTTGCCTGGATCGGCATGCAGCTTTTTTCGTCGCGCCCCGCGGGCGACGCGATGGCCGTGACCATCTGGGGCAGCGCCTCCAGCTGGACCTTGACCGCCCTGCCCCTGTTCATCTGGATGGGCGAAATTCTGTTCCGCACCCGGCTCTCGCAGGACATGTTCAAAGGTCTGGCGCCGTGGGTGCAGGCGCTGCCTGGCCGCCTGCTGCACACCAATGTGGTGGGCTGCACCATCTTTGCAGCGGTGTCGGGATCGAGCGCCGCCACCTGCGCCACCATCGGCAAGATGACGCTGCCCGAGCTCAAGCGCCGCGGCTACCCCGACAACATGGTGGTGGGCACGCTGGCTGGGGCCAGCACCCTGGGCCTGCTGATTCCGCCATCGATCATCATGATCGTCTATGGCGTGTCGGCCGAAGTGTCGATCTCGCAGCTGTTCATCGCAGGCGTTTTGCCCGGCCTGCTGCTCGGCTGCCTGTTCTCGGGCTACATCATGCTGTGGGCGCTGCGCAATCCAGATCAGGTGCCAGCGGCCGATGAACGCATGACCTTCATGCAGAAGCTGTCGGAGTCGCGCAGCCTGATTCCGGTGGTGCTGCTGATCGCTGCCGTGCTGGGGAGCATCTACACCGGCTTTGCCACCGCCACCGAGGCGGCTGCCGTGGGCGTGGTGGGTTCTCTGGTGCTGTCGACCGTGCAAGGCTCGATGAGTTGGGACACCTTCAAGGCTTCGCTGATGGGTGCCACGCGCCTGTACTGCATGATCGCGCTGATCCTTGCCGGTGCGGCGTTTCTCACGCTGTCCATGGGTTACATTGGCCTTCCGCGCCATCTGGCCGAATGGATCTCGTCGTTGGGGCTTAACAAGGCGCAGCTCATCGCCGCGCTGGCAGTGTTCTTCATCATCCTGGGCTGCTTCCTGGACGGCATCTCCATGGTCGTGCTGACCATGGGCGTGCTCATGCCCACAGTACAGGCCGCAGGCATCGATCCGATCTGGTTTGGCATCTTCATCGTGCTGGTGGTGGAGATGGCACAGATCACGCCACCCGTGGGTTTCAACCTGTTTGTGCTGCAAGGCATGACGGGGCGGCAGTTGCCGTGGATCGCCAAGGTCTCGTTGCCCATGTTCTTCCTGATGTGCGCTGCCGTGGCACTGATCTACATCTTCCCCGACATCGTGACCTGGTTGCCGCAGCAGATGGCAGCGCGCTAAGCACAGCGCACGGCCCACGGCACACTTCGGCGCACCGGCCATGCGGCGCCATCGCCCTCCTGGCTGGGCGACAATGGCTGGATGCTGAACGTCTTCGCAATCTGCCTGGGGGCCTGTGTGGGCGCATTGGCCCGGTGGCGCCTTGGCCTGTGGCTCAGCCCCGGGGGCCTTATTCCTTGGGGCACCTTGGCCGCCAACCTGGTCGGCGGCTACCTCGTCGGCGTGTGTGTCGCCGCCTTCCATGCCCTGCCTCAACTTGATCCAGTCTGGCGCTTGGCCCTGGTCACCGGTTTTCTGGGCGCACTCACCACGTTTTCCAGCTTCTCTGCCGAAGTGGTCGAGATGCTGATGGCCCAGCGCTACACCGCTGCCTTGGGCACCACCGCCCTGCACCTGCTCGGCTCGCTGGCGCTCACGGTGGCGGGCATACAAACTGCTTCGTATTTCATAGCATCCCGCGCTTGATAGACTAGCGCTAGTGGCTGTTTTTTATACAACTCTTCATTGCCCAATACCAGCACCCATTGCCCCTCTCTGGTGCGCATGGCGGCCCGCTGGCAACGGCACCTCGGTTTCCCCCATTCCCCGCTTCTTTCTTGCTTTCTTTTTCTTTTGATGCAGGCCATTCATGGACGCCAACACCCAACTCAATGACCGCCGCCTGGCCGATGCCTGGGCTGAACTGCAAAACCACGCCGCCAACGGCAACCCACTGCACGCCGACGCGTACCGCCTCGCTTTTGCCGACCCGGAATTCATGTTCCGCCGCGAAACGCGCGGCATCCGCTTTCAACTGGAAATGCTCAAGCCCGATCTGGGCCAGATGGAGCAAGGCATTGAAAACACGGTGGTGGTGTACGGCAGCGCCCGCTTTGTAGCGCCCGATGAAGCCGAAGCGCAGTTGGCAGAAGCCGAAGCCAGCGGCGACGAAGTGCGCCTGCAGCGCGCACGACTGGCCGTGCGCAACGCCAAGTACTACGATTTGGCACGCCAATTCGCGCGCATCGTGGCCGAGCACAGCGAGCGGCAGGAGCCTGCCGATCGCATCTACATCTGCACCGGCGGTGGCCCCGGCATCATGGAAGCGGCCAACCGAGGCGCGCACGATGTGGGTGCGCTCAACGTCGGCCTGAACATTGCCCTGCCCCACGAACAAAGCGGCAATCGCTTCATCTCACCATCGCTGAGCTTCAAGTTCCACTACTTTGCGCTGCGCAAGATGCATTTCATGATGCGTGCGAAGGCGCTGGTGGCGTTCCCGGGCGGGTTTGGCACGCTGGACGAACTGTTCGAGGTGCTCACACTGGTGCAGACCGGCAAGGCCAAACCGGTGCCCATCGTGCTGTGCGGCACGGACTACTGGAAGCGTCTCATCAATTTCGAGGTGCTGGTGGAAGAAGGCACCATCTCTGCGCAAGACCTCAAGCTGTTCCACTACACCGACGACCCGCAGGAGGCCTGGCAGATCATCAAGTCGTTCTACCAGCTGTAAACCGGGGCCCCGTGCTCGGCCACCGCCCCGCTCTCCGGCCGCCTACCGGATGACCGGCGGAGGCGGTGGCACGGCGATGGGGGGCAGCACGATGATGGGCCGCACGATGGGCGGCAACACAAAAATCGGTGGCCTGGTTACCGGCGGTGTAGTGGTCGGCGGTGCTGTCGTTGGAGGCGCCGTAGTAGGGGGTGTGGTTGTGGGCGGGGTCGTCGTTGGAGGTGTGGTGGTCGGTGGTGTCGTCGTGGGCGGCGTGGTCGTCGGCGGCTGTGTGGGCACGCCGGTGGTGGGCGGCGGTGGTGGCACGGATGGGTCTGGCACCGGCACGGGGCCGGGCGCCGGCGGTGGCACCGTGGGCGCGGGTGGGGTAGGCACGGGAGCGGGCCCAGGCGCTGGGGGCGCTGGAGTGGGGTCGGGCCCCAAACGAGAGCCCGCTGTCAATTGCTCACCCACCATGAACGGCACAGGTGGCAGCGGCAGCGGCAGCACGGCGCGGGTGTGGGTGTACAGCGGCAACTGATTGGTAGCCACCACACGCACCGATTCACCGGCCTTGACGCCCACACAGCCTGCTTCCGTACAGACCTCTATTTCGTCCTGTTCGCCCGAAACGACCAATTCGCCCTGGGCATTGAACCCGATAAGGAACGCAGAACCCCGGATACCCACCACGGCGGTGGGCGTGGTCACCTTGTACTTCTGCGGGTTGCGCTTGCCGATGAGCCCCGTCACCGCACGCATGCCGCCGCGCAGCAGGTTCATTGCAAAGTTTTCCTCAGCGGGGTTACCCGTGTCGGCATAACGGGTGACGGTGAACTGCGAATCGGGGTAGAGCGCCACCAGGCCGCCGTCCGAAAAGCGGATCTGCGCACGCCCTGCCGCGCCAGTCAGGATCATGTCGCCGCTTTCAACGGCCAAGCCCTGGACGGCGGCGGACACCTCGGAGCCGCGCCGCAGTTGCACCTCGCCGGTGGCAAACTGCACCGCGCCCGCGGCCGCAAAGCCCTGCACCGGCCAAGCGGCTACCATCGCCATCCAGAGGGCGAGCCGGGAAGAAGGAAAATTGGATTGCTGCATCGCGAGCTCCCTCGGGGTCATGCCTTGTTCAGAACTCGCGCCGCAGCGTGACGGAGAAATTGCGGCGGTCGTAGTCGGTGATGGGAAGCGTGGAGTTGTTGCGCGTCAGCGCCCACTGGGGCGTGATGCGCCAGCCCGGCGCTGGCAGCCATGAAACGCCCAGCACCCAGTGTGTCTGGTTGTCGCGCCGCGTCACGCCAAAAAAGGGGTCGTTGGCGCCGTAGCGGCGGTGCTCCACATTGAGGTGTGTGAACGCGGCCCACTGGGCACTGACAGCCCACTGAATGCCTCCACGCAGCCCCGTCAGGTCATAGCCCAGGTTGTCCACACCGCTGTCGCGGGGCGTTTCCTGCCCCGCGTAAAGCCCGGCGTAAAACAGGCTGCCATTGCGCATGACGTGCACATAGGAGGTGCCGCCCACAGTGCGGCGCGCGTTGCGCAGGCCTTGCGCGGGGTAGCGCAGTTCCTGCACCTGCAAAAAGCTGTCCCATTGCCTGAAGCCGTCCAGCCGGTAGATCCATTCACCCAGAAAGCCCCCGATGTTGCGCAGCGTGTCGCCGTCCTGGCGGTAGGTGGCGCCCTGCGCACTGAGCATCCACTCGTGCCGCTCGATGCGGTAGGAGACGCCAGCGTTGGCATCCAGTTGCTGGCTGTCATACGGCTTGCCGGCGCCCGAATGGCCACGCACCTCGGCCGTCGCCGCGCCTATGAGCGACCAACGCGCATCCAGCACGTGCCGACCGCGGATGTTGCCGAGCAAAGCTGCATACGATGCGCGCTGCGCCTCTGCCCCTGGGGCCAGCGCCCACGGCGGCGTGCCGGGAGGCGACATTGCGGGAGCGTCGGGGCCGGGGCCCACGTTGACGTTGGAATCCCGCGCCAGGGTGAAGTCGATGTGGCCCTTCCAGGTGGACAGGCCTTGATGCCCCATGCGGTCGTACGACACCAGGAACTGGTCGATGCTGAGCGCGGCGTCGACCGGGATGGCACGTGTGCGCACTTGTTCGGACAGCGCCTGCACGCCACGCCGATCTCCCACGGCGTTCAGCGCGCGGGCCAGCTCCACTTGGGCAGGCAGGTTGTCGGGCTGGGTGGCTACCAGCCGCTCCCAGGCCATCACCGCGCGGCTGTACTGCGCCGCAGCAAACGCCGCCCGGCCCATGGCCTCGTCAAAAGCGGGGTCGCCAGCGCGTTGGGCCTCTTGTGCATCCAGCAAACGAAAAGCGCCCAGTGCGTCGCCTTGCTGCACCAAGGCCTGCGCCTGCAGCAGCGCGTCGTCGGCAAGCACCTGGGCGGCAGGAACCAGGCCCAGCACCGGAACCAGCGCCAGGTGACGGACGGGCCTTAACCACGATGTAACGGTGCGCATGTCCTGCCCCCTGTGTGAATCGCGCGAATCTACACCTTTTCGGCGATTTTGCTCACCCCCGGTTCTGCTGATTGCGCAACACCGGGCCAAGGCGGGCGCGCGTCAATGCCCTCTTCCTCCAGGGCCTGGGGGCTCTGCCAGCCCCATTCGCCACGCTGCGCGCGCGCCCGCACCCACCGTGGCACCCACCACCCAGAAAAGGCCACCCACGCCGATCACCGCACCCGCCGTGCCAAAAAGCATGGGCATGAGCACGCTCGATGCATTGATGGCCATCAGCCGCAGGCCCAGCGCCTCGCCGTGGCGGTGGGACGGTGTGATCTGGTGCAGCAAGCTCATCACCATGGGCTGCACCGACCCCAGAGCCAAGCCCAGCAGCACCGAGCACACGCCCATGGCCAGCGCGCTTCCCAACAACGGGTAGATGCCGAACAGCACGGCTGTGATGACCATGGCACCGGCCACCACTACGCGCTCGCGCAGCATCTCGGCCACCATGGGCATCAGCACGCGGATGACGGCAGCCGCAATGGCAAAGGCGCCGAGGATGGAGCCAATGACCGAAGCGGACAAACCGCGCTCGTGCCCCAGCAGCGGCACCACGAAGGTGTGCACGTCCCAGCACGAGGACAGCAGCCAGTTCACGATAAGCAGGCGGCGAAACGGCAATTCGTTCATCAAATCCCATGCGCGTTGCGGCGGCCCGCCTGCCGCCGCGATCACCGGTGGCAGTTCCACCGTGTCGCGCACCCAGAACCAGGTCAGCAGCGGCAGGATGGCCATGAGCGCAAAGGCAGCGCGGTAGCCCTCGGTGCTGCCCGCAGCGGCCCCTGACAAAGCGCCTGCGTGGTCGATCATCAAACCCGCGCAGAACGGCCCGATGAAGTTGGACACCGCAGGCCCGATGGCCAGCCAGCTGAACACCTGCTTGAGCTGGGTCGCGTCGTGGGCCGCACGGCCCACGTGGCGCTGCAGCGCGATGGTGGCAGCGCCCGTGGCACCGCCGGTCATCAACGCAGCCAGGCACAAAACGGCGAACACCGGAAACACCAGTGCCAGACCCGCCCCCACCGCCGCCACGGCCACCGCATACCCCACCGGCCGTTTCAGACCATGGCGGTCGGCATAGCGGCCCGCGGGCAGCGCCAGAAACACCTGCGTGAGTGCAAACAGCGCCAGCAACACGCCCACGGCCGCGGCGCTATAGCCCTCGCGCAACGCCAGCAGCGGTGCGGCCATGCGCATGCCCGCCATGCACGCATGGATGCAGACCTGGCCCAGGATCAAACGCGCCAGCGCCCAGTTCACGGCAGGTCATCCTCCGTGTCCACGCCAGATACCGGTGCGGGCAGCGCAGCGGCATCGGCCGCTGGCAGTTCCTGCACGTCACGCAGCTTGCGCTGGATGGCGCGGGTGCGCACGCCCACGTCGTCGAACTTCTTGGCGGCTGCGTCGATGGACTTTTTGGCGGACTCGACAATCTCGCCGAACTTGGAAAACTCGGTTTTCACCGAGCCCAGCACGCCCCACACCTCGGACGAGCGCTTCTCGATGGCCAGCGTCTTGAAGCCCATCTGCAGGCTGCTGAGCATGGCCGCCAGATTGGCGGGGCCGGTGATCATCACGCGGCAGTCGTTCTGCACCGCCTCGACCAGGCCGGGGCGACGGATGACTTCGGCAAAAAGCCCTTCCGTGGGCAAATACAGCACCGCAAAGTCGGTGGTGTGCGGCGGCGAGACGTATTTGCCGAAAATCTTCCTGGCCTCCAGCTTGATCGAGGTTTCGAATGCGTTGCCTGCCGACACGATGGCGGCCTTGTCGGCAGCGTCCTGCGCATCGAGCAAGCGCTGGTACTGCTCCACCGGGTATTTGGAGTCGATGGGCAGCCACACGGGTTTTTCATCGCCACGCCCGGGCAGGCGAATGGCGAACTCCACCAGTTCGTCGCTGCCCGGAACGGCCTTGACGTTGCGCGCAAACTGGTCGGGCGTGAGCACGTTCTCGATGATGGCGCCCAGCTGCATTTCGCCCCAGGTGCCGCGCGTCTTCACGTTGGTCATCACGCGCTTCAAGTCGCCCACGCTGCCGGCCAGGGTCTGCATCTCGCCCAGGCCCTTGTGCACCTGCTCCAGCCGGTCACTCACCAGCTTGAAGGATTCGCCCAGGCGCTGCTCCAGCGTGGCGTGCAGCTTTTCGTCCACCGTGCGGCGCATCTCTTCCAACTTGCTGGCGTTGTCGGCCTGGATAGCGCCCAGGCGTTCGTTCAGTGCCGTGCGCAGTTGTTCGGCATTTTGCTGACTGCCCTGCACCAAGGCGGCCAGCTGCTGCGACACGGCATCCTGCAACACCGAAAACTGATTTTTGATCTGGTAGCCGTTGGCCTCCAGCTGGTCTTTGAGCGCACCAGACATCGTGCCCAGCTGCGTCTGGATATCGCTCTTGAGCGAATCCAGCGTGCCGCGCGTGGCGGCCTGCAGCGCATCGAAACGCTCCTGGATGCGCTTTTCAAACAGCGCGGCGCTTTCGGCCATGGCTTCGCGCGACTTGACACTTTCGGCCGCCAGCGCCGCCGTGGTGGTGGTGAGTTCGGTGCGAAAGCCCATCAACGTGTCCGACAGCTCCTTGCGCGCCAGCGCTGCATCGGCCTGGCCCTGGGCCAAGCGCTGCTCCAGCTTGGCTTCGAACGCACCGAACGCCGTCAACAACTCGGCGCGGCCGGTGCGGGATTCGCCCACCGCCTGCGCCAGCCGTTCGTCTACCGCGGTGCGCAAGGCCTCCAACTGCCGCTGCGTGGCCTGCGTGAAGCCAGAGAGCTGCTGCGCCATGGCCTCCATCGCGCCGTCGTTGCGGGCCACCGCCAGCCGCGTGGCTTGGGCCGTGGCCTCCAGCGCCTGCAGGCGCGCCAGCCACTCAGCCGGCAAATCCACCCGCGGGCGGCGCAGCAACACCAACAGCAGCAGCGCCACCACAAGGGCCAACGCTGCCAGCAGAACAAAGGTATCAAAGGTCAAGGTCAAATACTATGTTTTTGATAGCTGCCAGCGCTTTATGTATAAGCGCTAGAGCCATATTTCATTAAAAATTTGTTCCTCCGCCATTCAACCTGCCTGCCCACGCGCTGCGGCTGCAGGCGCTTGTGGGGTGTTGACCGGCGTGAGCGGGCCACGCCCGTCGAAGAACGCAATCAGGTTGTCCGCCGCGAGGTTGGCCATGGCGCGGCGCGTGGGCACGGTGGCGCTGGCGATGTGCGGGGTCAGCACCACGTTGGGCACGGTGAGCAAGTCGGGGTGCACTTGCGGTTCGCCCTCGAACACGTCGAGCCCTGCCGCGGCAATGCGCCCTTCGCGCAGCGCTGCAGCCAGCGCCGCGTCGTCCACGATGCCGCCGCGTGCAATGTTGATGAGCGTGGCCGTAGGCTTCATCCAAGCCAGCTCAGGCGCGCCGATGGTGTGGTGCGACTCGGCCGTGTACGGCACCACCAGCACCACATGGTCGGCCGTGCGCAACAGCTCTTCCTTGCCGACGTAGGTGGCTTTGCATTCGGCCTCCAGCGCGGGCGACAAGCGCGAGCGGTTGTGATAGATCACCTTCATGCCAAAGCCATACGCACCGCGCTTGGCAACGCCCTGGCCGATGCGCCCCATGCCGATGATGCCCAACGTGCTGCCGTGGATGTCCGAGCCCGAGAACATGTCGTAGCTCCACTTGGTCCATTGCCCCGCGCGCAGGTAATGCTCGCTCTCGGTCATGCGGCGCGCGGTGGCCATCAGCAGCGCAAAGCCGAAATCGGCCGTGGTTTCGGTCAGCACATCGGGCGTGTTGGTGCCCTGCACGCCCGCCGCCGTCATTGCGTCCACATCGAAGTTGTTGTAGCCCACAGCCATGTTGGCAACCATTTTGAGGTGCGGAGCGGCGGCCAGCAGGCCAGCGTCGATGCGCTGGCTGCCAGTGGTAAACGCGCCGTCTTTATCGGCCAGGCGCTCAGCCAATTCGGCGGGACTCCAGATCACATCTTCGGGGTTGTCTTCCACGTCAAAGTGCTGGCGCAGGCGGTCCACGATGTCGGGGAAGATCGCGCGAGCGATCAGGATGCGGGGTTTGCTCATACTTCAATCTCCAATGTGCTTTCAAGGGACAAGCCCTGGTGAAACCGGCGCGGTCCAGGCCAGTGCCCGCCAAGCAAAGGTCGCCCTGCAGCGAGGGCGGCGCCCCTTCCCCGCGGCATGCAGTGGCGCATTAGAAGCGGGAAGCGGCGCAGCCGCTCAGGGGGCAGTCATTACTTGAACCAGATGAATGTCATCACCACAAACAGCGGCACCAGAATGCCGCACGACCACAGCATGTAGCCAAAAAAGCTCGGCATCTTCACGCCGCGGTCTTCCGCAATGGCCTTGACCATGAGGTTGGGTGCATTGCCGATGTAGGTGTTCGCGCCCATGAACACGGCGCCCGCCGAGATGGCAGCCAGCGTGGGGGCCAGCGTGGTCATCAGCACCGCGGGGTCGCCGCCTGCGGTGTTGAAGAACACCAGATAGGTTGGCGCGTTGTCGAGGAACGAGCTCAATGCGCCCGTGGCCCAGAAGTACATGGCCGGGTCGGGCGATCCATCAGGACGCGTGACGGCAGCCACCACCGCGCCAAAAGGCCCGTTCACACCGGCCTTCAACATCGCGATGACAGGGATGATGGTGAGGAAAATGCCCGCGAACAGCTTGGCCACTTCCTGCATCGGGCCCCAGCCGAACTGGTTGTCCTCGTGCACCTGCTTGGGGGTCAGCGCCAGCGAGAGCAGGGTGACGATGATCAGCCCCACATCGCGCACGATGCCTGGCAGCCCGACCTCGGTGCCTGCGACGTCAAACACCACTGTGGACTTCCAGAAGCCGCTGACCAGCACCAGCGCCACCACGGCGCCCAGCAGCGCAAAGTTGACCTTGCCGTCAAAGCCGATGGCACGGCTGTCGGGTGTGGGGTCGGGTCGGGAGGTCTCACCGCTGCGGCGGTAGTACCAGGAGTCCAGAGCGTAGAAGATGACCAGCAGCGCGGTGACCAGAAACAACGTCTCCTGGTAGATGTGGCTCACCGTCCAGAAAAAGTCCACGCCTTTCAAGAAACCCAGAAACAGGGGCGGATCGCCCAGCGGCGTGAGCGAACCGCCTGCGTTGGACACGATGAAGATGAAGAACACCACCACATGCGCCACGTGCTTGCGGTTGTCGTTGGCGCGGATCAGAGGGCGAATCAGCAGCATGGAAGCGCCCGTGGTGCCCATGAAGCTGGCCAGCACGGCGCCGATGCCCAGGATGGCCGTGTTCAGCCCCGGGCTGCCGTGCAGGTTGCCGCGGATGTAGATGCCGCCTGCCACGGTGAACAGCGCGGTGAGCAAAATCACGAAGGGTATGTATTCGGCCACCAGCGCATGCACAAGGCTCACACCCGCCACGCCCGGCCCAAAGGTGATGGCAAACGGCACCAGAAACGCCAGGCCCCAGGCAGCCGCCACCTTGCCGAAATGGTGGTGCCAGAAGATGGGTGCCAAAAGCGGCATGAGTGCAATTGAAAGCAGGATGCCGGCGAAGGGCACGCCCCACAACACGGACAGCGTGCTGCCGTCAATGTCCGCCGCCATGGCCCAGCCAGGCAGTGCCGCTAGAAAACCGGCCAACGTCAGGCCGCGCGAGAATTTCATGGGTCTTGTCTCCATCGGGTTTTTAAAAATTGGGGCATCTCAAACGGCACGCAGCAGCCTGCGGTCGGGCGAAGGCCATTTCAAGCGGTCAGGCCGTCGCAGGGATGTCGAAGACCTGGCGCAGGTAGGCCAGGTACTTCTCGTCGTCGCACATGCCCTTGCCGGGTGTGTCAGACAACTTGGCCACGGGCTGGTCGTTGCAGCGGGTCATCTTGATCACGACCTGCAGCGGCTCATGCGCGGGTGGGCTGCCGAGGTCGTTGGTCAGATTGGTGCCAATGCCAAACGCCAGCTGGCACCGACCGCGAAACTGCTTGTACAGCTCAATCGTGCGGGGCACGGTGAGCGCGTCGCTGAAGATCAGCGTCTTGGTCAACGGGTCCACGCGGTTCTTGCGGTAGTGCTCCAGCAGGCGCTCACCCCAGGCAAAGGGGTCGCCGCTGTCGTGCCGCGCACCGTCGAAGAGCTTGCAGAAGTACAGATCGAAATCGCGCAGGAAAGCGCTCATGCCATACACGTCCGACAGCGCAATGCCCAGGTCGCCGCGGTATTCCTTGGCCCACATCTCAAAGCCGAACACCTGGCTGTCGCGCAAGCGTGGGCCGAGCGCCTGACAGGCCTGCAAATACTCATGCGCCATGGTTCCGAGCGGGGTCACGCCCAGCTTCATCGCATACAGCACGTTGCTGGTGCCGGCGAACTGGCCCGGGCCCGCTGGCGCGCCCGGGCGGCGGTCGCCCGTGCCCAGCCGCGCCACCAGCACGCGCAGCACTTCTTCGTGCCAGGCGCGGCTGAAACGGCGGCGTGTGCCGTAGTCGGCAATCTTGAGGTCCGACAAGCCCTCGCCTTGCAGCAGCGCAATCTTGGCGTCCAGGCGGCGGCGCCCTTCCGGGAAATCGGGCACTTTCTGCGTGTTGCGGAAGTAGACCTCGTTCACGATGGCCAGCACCGGAATCTCGAACAAGATCGTGTGCAGCCAGGGGCCACGGATGCTGATCTCTATCTCGCCATTCAACTGGGGCGTGACGGTGATGTATTTCTCGTTCAGGCGGAACAACCCCAGAAAATCCACGAAGTCGCTCTTGATGAAACGCATCGACCGCAAATAGGCCAGTTCGGCATCTTGAAACTGCAGGCTGCACAGCGACCGGATCTCATCCCGGATCTCATTGGCAAACGGCGCCAGTTGCACGCCGGGGTTGCGGCACTTGAACTTGTATTCGACCTGCGCACCCGGAAACTGGTGCAGCACCACCTGCATCATGGTGAACTTGTACAGGTCGGTGTCGAGCAGGCTGGTGATGATCATGGACAAAGCGGTTGGCCGCAGTCGGGCAACGAAGCCGCAAAGTGTAGGCCATGCTGCGGGCGTCGCAGGGCGGGTCACGGACCAGATGCCCAAGACCATTCGACGCCGCCACACGCTGCGAAAATTTATGCAAAAACCCGTCTAGCGCTTATGCATCAAGCGCCAATAGCTATCAAAAGATGAGTTAAAACCTCACCATGCGCCTGTCTCCGAGGGGGCGCAGACGATGGCCTGCTCAGACCACGCCGCGATTCACCGCGGGGCCCGTCAGGGAACGGAAAGGCTGTGTGACCGGGCGTGCCCCCGGGCTTTCCCGTGGTAATAACAAGGCTGCCCTGCGTAACACCTTGGAGTAGCATCGGCAAACCACCCGATTCGCCCAGGAGACACCGATGCCCCACGAACGCCGCCACTTCGTCCGCGTCGGCTTTGACGCCCCGGCCCTGCTCACCACGGCCACCGAGGCATTCAGTGTGCATGTGCTGGACCTCTCCCTCAAGGGCGCCCTGATCATGGCCCCTGCACAGGCCGAACTGCAGGCTGGCATGTTGTGCCAGATCACCATCCCCCTCGCAGAAACGGATAACCACATCGCCATGTCCGCCGAAGTGGCCCATGTGGAGGGCCAGCACAGCGGGCTGCTGTGCCGCGGGATCGATCTGGACAGCGTGACGCACCTGCGTCGGCTGATTGAACTGCAACTGGGCGACCCCGCCCTGCTGGAGCGGGATCTGGGAGAACTGGTGGGCTCCTGAACCGAACCGCCAGACAATTGGCGCCGAGCCCACTCGCAACGCTCAGTTGCCTTCAGCCTCCTGCAGCGCCCGCCACATCACCTTGCCGCTGCCACTCTTGGGTAAGGCAGACACAAACTGCACAATGCGCGGCACTTTGTAAACCGCCATGTTGTCGCGGCACCAGTCGATGATCTCCCGCTCGGTCGTGCCTTGGTGCGTGGCGCGCAGCACCACCACCGCCTTCACGGTTTCGCCCCGGTAGCTGTCCTTGGCGGCGATGATGCAGGCCTCCTGAATCGCGGGGTGGCGGAACATCAGCGCCTCCACCTCGGCGGGCCACACCTTGAAGCCGCTCGCGTTGATCATGCGCTTGAGCCGGTCGGTCAGAAAGAAGTAGCCGTCTTCGTCCATGCGCCCCAGATCTCCTGAGCGAAAGAACCGCTTGCCCTCGAACTCGATGAAGGCACTGGCCGTGGCATCAGGCCGCTTCCAGTAGCCATCGAACACCTCGGGGCCGTGGATGATGATTTCGCCCTGCTCTCCCACGGGCACCTCCTGCAGCGTGTCGGGGTCCACCACACGCGCATCGGTGCTCATGAACGGAATGCCCAGGCACTGCTGCTTGGGGTGGTCGGGCGGGTTGGCGTGCGAAGGGGCTGCGGTCTCGGTCAACCCGTAGCCTTCGGCATAGCGCAGGCCATACTGCTCCAGCAGGCGCTGCGCCACCGCCTGGGGCATGGCCGCACCGCCGCCGCCGATGTAGGCCAGGCTCGACAGGTCGTAGCTGGCGAAGTTCGGACTGCCCAGCAGGTCGATGACCATCGTGGGGATGTTGGTCCAGGTGGTGACGCGGTAGCGCGAGATGAGCCGCCCGGCCAAGTCGCGGTCCCACCGGGGCATGATCACGAGCGTGGCACCGCCATAGATGGCCGTGTGCATCACGCTCACCATGCCAGTGATGTGGAACATGGGCACCACCGCCAAGGTCACGTTGTCGGCCGACCCGCTGCCCCACAGGCTGCTGGCCACCGCGTTGTGCATGATGCTTTTGTGCAGGTGCATGCAGCCCTTGGGCAAGCCCGTGGTGCCGCTGGTGTAGGGCAGCAGGGCCAGGTCGCCCGGCCCCACCTGCAACGTGGGTGGCGCATCGGTGCAGGCCATCGCACCGGTCCAGTCGTGCGTCTCGCCGCCCTCCAGCGCTGGCAACGCGTGCCGGGTGCCCAGCCACTCCCGCCAGGCATCGGGCGGCGCGTCGGCGCCCGCGACGTTGGAATCAAACGCATCGGAAAACTGCGTCACCACCAAATGCGCAAGCCGCTCGACAGCGGGCAACGCGTTGCTGGCCTTGGCCAACTCGGGCGCTAGGTCACCCGTGGTGATCGCCACCTTGGTGTCGGGGTCGGTGATGTAGTGCTTCAGCTCCTCGGCCCGGTTCATGGGATTGACCGGCACCACCACGGCATTGGCCCGCAGGATGGCGAAGTGCGCCATGACGAGCTGCGGGCAGTTTTGCATGCACAGCACCACGCGGTCGCCACGCTGCACGCCCAACTGTGAGAGCTTGGCAGCCAGGCACTCAGCGCCTTCCAACAGTTGTCGGTAGGTGGTGGTGCCGCCAAAAAAGACGAGTGCCGCCTTGTCGGGGTAGCGTCGCGCATTGGTCGCCAGGTTGTCCCAGAGCGAGGTGGCAGGCAGCGTGATGGCGTGGGGAAGGCGGCGGGGCCAGAATTGGTGGTGTGGGCGCATGGGGCAGACAGTCTCCTTGTGCCCTCCAGCCTAGATGCCCCGCCAACGGCCAGCAAGGGGGAAGGCCCGGTGCGCCGTCACGCAGGTGACGCACGGGCCGCTGCTCGCCCAGGAGATCAGCAGAGTGTTACCGCATGTGCAGTCCCCCGCGATGGGTCACCGCAGTTCAGCGCGCCCTGGTTGCGGCGCCACGGGGCGTTGCCTTGGATGCTTGGTACTTCTTCCACAGGTATCCGGCAACGGCCATCAAAATCATCTTGCGCATGGGTGAGCTCCTTGGTTAAAGACGTGAGCATCGCGGCGAATGGGCTAGCCGCTTGTAGGAGACCGGCGTAGAAACCACGCCGTGGCAAGCGCATTTGCTGCTGGGGCCCCATCTCCTAGAGCGTTTTTTTGCAACGCTCGGGCGAAGCCCGCACACCGCTTTGATCAAGTCCTGGGCTGGCAGTCGCTCTCGCAGCTCCCGCTCAGCTATTCACCTGCGCCCACAGCTTGTCCAGCCGCTTCACACTCACCGGCTGCGGCGTGCGCAGCTCTTGCGCGAAAAAGCTCACGCGCAGTTCTTCCAGCAGCCAGCGCAGTTCTTGCATGCGCGCATCCACAGCGCCTTTGCGCTCGGCCACCAGGCGCCAGTAGCGCTGCTCTTGCGGGCGCAGCTCGGCCAGCTTGGCGGCGTCGCGGGCGGGGTCGGCACGGTATTTATCCAGCCGCAGGGTGATGGCCTTGAGGTAGCGGGCGTAGTGGGCCAGTTGCGCCCAGGGGGCCACCGCGATGAAGTTCTTGGGCACCAGGCGTTGCAGTTGCTGCAGCGCGTCGGCCGTGGCCTCGGGCGCGTTTTTGGTGTCCTTAATCTTGCGGGCTGCTGCGGCGTATTCGCTGAGGATGGTGGCCGCCAGGCGCGCCACCTCGTTGGCGATCAGCGTGAGGCGGCCCCTGCCCTCTTCCACACGGCGCTTGAACGCGTACTCGTCGGTGGGCAGCGGGTCGAGCAGGAAGGCACGGTCCAGCGCCACATCGATGATCTGGGTGCGCAGCTCTTCCTGTGTACCCAATGGCATGAAGGCCACGGCCATCTTCTGCAGATCGGGGATGTTCTTTTCGAGGTACTTGAGCGCGTCCTTGATCTGCAGCGCAAACAGGCGGCGCAGGCCGGCGCGGTGCTTAGCGGCGGCCACCTCGGGCTCGTCGAACACTTCGATAGTGACGGCGTCGCCTCCGTCGATGAGCGCAGGAAAGCCGATCAGCGTCTGGCCGGCTTTCTTGATCTCCATGAGTTCGGGCAGCTCGCCAAACGTCCAGGCCGTGTAGCGCTGGCCTGCGGGTGCGGATGGCGTAGTGGTCGCAGGTTTCGCGGAGGCGGGTGCAGGGCCCTTAACTCCTGATTTGATAGCTGCTTGCGCTTTACCACCAAGCGCTGGAGGCATATTTGGTTCAGATTTTTCTTTCTCAGCCCCGCCACCACCCAGCTTGAGCCCCGCCAGCGCCTGGAATGCGCCGCGTGCCTTGGCACCCCACTCGGCCTTGAGCGCACCGAGGTTGCGGCCATGGCCCAACTGGCGACCGTGTTCGTCCACCACGCGGAAGTTCATGAACAGATGCGGGCTGAGCATGTCGAGCTTGAAGTCGGCGCGCTTCACGTCGAGAGAAGTTTCGTCGCGCACTTGTTTGAGCAGTACATCGGTCAGGCTGCCCGTGCCAAAGCGCTCGGGCGCACCCAGCAGCTCGGCCAGGCGCGTGGCGGATTCGGGCAGCGGCACAAAGCGGCTGCGCGGGCGCTGGGGCAGGCTTTTGAGCAGGGCCTGGATCTTGTCCTTGAGCATCCCAGGCACCAGCCATTCGCAGCGCTCTTCGCTGACCTGGTTGAGCACGAACAGCGGAATGGTCACGGTGATGCCATCGCGCGCATCGCCGGGTTCGTGCAGGTAGCTGGCAGCGCAGTCCACACCGCCCAGGCGCACCGTCTTGGGAAAGGCGTTGGTGGTGATGCCTGCGGCCTCGTGGCGCATCAGCTCTTCGCGGGTGAGCTTGAGCAGGTCGGGTTGCTTCTTGGATTCGTCCCGATACCACGCCTCAAAACTATGGCCGCTGCACACCTCGGGCGGCAGTTGCTGGTCGTAGAACGCGTAGATGAGTTCGTCATCCACCAGCACGTCTTGCCGGCGGGATTTGTGCTCCAGCTCTTCGACCTTGGCAATCATCTTCTGGTTGGCGGCCAAAAACGGCAGGCGCGTCTCCCAGTTGCCGCCCACCAGGGCTTCGCGGATGAACACCTCGCGCGCAGCGTGCGGGTCCACCTTGCCAAAGTTCACGCGGCGGTTGTTGTAGACCACGATGCCGTACAGCGTGGCGCGCTCCAGCGCCACCACCTCGGCAGATTTTTTCTCCCAGTGCGGGTCCAGCAGCTGCTTCTTGAGCAAATGGCCGCCGATCTGCTCCAGCCACTGCGACTCAATCGCAGCAATGCCCCGGCCGAACAGGCGCGTGGTCTCGACCAGCTCCGACGCGATGATCCAGC
>PJUL01000404.1_pt1 | contig 32457 bp, 30 predicted proteins | sample 1512221 | NCBI WGS metagenome assembly PJUL01 (sample SAMN08177667, study PRJNA422409) | Feces metagenome, whole genome shotgun sequencing project.
AGAGAGACTGGTTGTTGGGCACCACCACCGCTTCGGTGTTGGGATCGTTCTGCAGCGCATCGTAGAAATCGGTCGGCAATTCCATGGCAATGTCGATTTCGCCGGTGATCAGCGAGTCGCGCCGCACGGAAGCTTCCGGCATCAGGCGCAGATTGATGACATCGGCATAGGCATGCTTGGCGCCAGCAAAGGCCGAGGCAGGTGCATCGAGGCTCTGATAGTCATCCCAGCGGGTGAGTGTTGCACCCTGATCCGGCTGGTAGCTGGTCAGCACATAAGGACCGGTACAGTCGAGGCCACGAGTGGCTTCGGTCGGAGACGCACCTTCGAGCGAGGCCGAGGACATGATGGCGGCCTGAGCCCCCGAAAGCAGGCCCGGCACGATTGGCGAGGGCGTTGCCAGCGAGAACACGATGGTATTGTCATCGGACGCGGACATCTCGGTGACGATATTCTTGAAAGCAGCACCGATACCGGCCGATTCACGGAAGCGCTCAAGCGAAGCGAGAACGTCGGCGGAGCTCATCGCAGCACCGGAATGGAATTTCAGGCCCTGACGCAGCGTCACGGTGAGCGTCTGACCATCTTCACTATAAGAGAAGTCCTCGGCCAGGACCGGCTGGGGCGTCCAGCTTTCGTCGGTAGCAAAGAGCGCCTCGCAGACCACAGATGAGGTCATCCAGTTGACGCCGAAAGTCGTCACAACCGGATCGGGCGACGGAGCCATCTGCGAAATGCCGACGCGGAGCGTGCCGCCACGCTCGATATCCTGTGCCAATACCGGCTGCGCGGCGATAACGGCCAGCGAGACACCCGCCAGCAAACCATTGCGCATGGTCGATTTCATCTTCATCTCTTCCTCCCTGTTCCCTTAGGAAACTGTTTGCAGTGCGGGGCTTGACATGGCGTCCGCTCCCGTTTCGACCGGCACCTGCACATCCAGAGCAAGTACCAGATAGGACAAGCATTTGCCGTGCGTATCCACGGCAAGGCTGGAATTCACGCCACCCTCGAGCGCGTCTTCAATGACAAAATTGAGGGCACCGAGATGAGGCAGCTCATAGCGACGCACCTGCGTGACACCGCGATGCGCGAAAAGCTCGGCCACCCGCTCGGCCGTGACCTGTTCGATCAGAACGGGCCAATGCTTTTGGTCATAGGCAATGACGTTAACGTTGAGACGATTGCCTTTGTCGCCGGACCGGCCATGGGCAATGGCGTGCAGTTTGAGTGTTTGCGCGGCGCTGTTCATGCCTGCGCCTCCACGAAATGAAAGCTGGGCACGACCAGATCACGCGAGACCAGATGGGACATTGTGCGCACTCTCGGACGCACGCTCTGGCGCACGCCTCCGCCACCGGCAGGACCGCAGCAATAGAGGGCATTTACTTCCTGCACTGCCCGCTCAACATCGCGTTGGGATGACGCGCCAAAGGCGAAGCGCACCCGGTAGTCACCGCCCGGTGTATCGGAATAGTCGATCAGAAGATCACCATGATCGGAGTCGAAGGCGCTGACCGTGCCGATCACATCGGCGCGGTGACGCACAGGCAAGCCACGAATGTCGATGCGCTCATTGATGGTGCTGATCGCCAGGCGGGCGCGCGCAAGAGCATTTGGCCCCGCATAAGAGATTTCAGCCTCGCCCAACCAGTCACCGTAAAAGCTGACCGTCGCTTTGAGCAGTTCAGGAGCCTTGTGGCCGCGAGCGCCGCGAACCGCTACCCGATCTGGTCCAACCTGCTCAATTTCAACATTGGTAATATCGAGCGTCACGTCGGGGGTGAGATAGGCCGACGGGTCGTGAATTTCGTAGAGCAATTGCTCTTTTACGGTGCGCAGATCGACTATGCCGCCGGTTGCGTCCGCCTTGGTGATGACAAAGGTGCCATCTGCGTTCACTTCGGCAATCGGGAAGCCGATATTGGCCGTATCCGGGACGTTTTTGAAACCCGGGTCAGCGAAGAAACCGCCTGAGACCTGCGAACCGCATTCAAGCAGATGGCCGACCAGCGTGCCAGCCGCCATCAGGTCAAGGTCATCCCAGCCCCAGCCATAATGGGCAACAAGCGGCCCCAGAGCGAGAGCAGGATCGGCCACGCGCCCGGTGACCACGACCTGCGCACCCGCCAGAATTGCATCGGCAATCGGTGCAGCGCCCATATAAGCGTTGATGGCAATCACGTCGCCATCCAACTCAGGCAGACGTCCATCGCCATCCCAGCGCTGGGTTGCATCAAGGTCAATGCGGCCGACAAGATCATCGCCAGCGACAACGGCAATCCGCAGGCGACCGAGGCCGAGACGATCGGCAATTTTCTGAATGGCAGCAGCTGCCGCTGGCGGATTTGCCTGCCCAAAATTGCCAATGATCGTGATGTTCGAGGCGATGCATTGCGCAAGGATCGGCTCAAGCAGTTCCTCTAAAAGCGGCTCATAGCCTTTGCTCGCATCGTGGCGCTTGGCAATATGGCCGAGTGCCAATGTGCGCTCACCCAAGGTTTCAAAGATCACCGCGCCGCCCTCACCCGCCGCAGTAATAGACGCCACAACCGATTGAGGGGCGTCGACACGATCACCCGAAAAGCCAGCACCACTACCGATACGAAACACGATGATCCTCCACGATCGCTATAATCATTGAAAGAATTATCGATAATGTCAACGATGATTGTATGGCTGTGGAAGATTGGCTATTGTGGGACCAACAAAACATCAGAGTCGAAGCTCAATGCGCGCAGCCAAGCCCTTGCAGGATCAACCGAAAAGCTGGGATGCGGTTTATAGGGAATTGCAGCGCCAGATTATCGCCGGGCAATTGCGGCCACGCGAAAGACTGGTGGAGGATGAGATCATGGCGCGCACCGATGCGACGCGCCATGCTGTCCGCAAGGCGTTCGATGAATTGGAGCGCGTCGGGCTGGTAATTCGCCAGCCCAACAAGGGTGTACAGGTTCGAGACTACTCGCTGAGCGAGATCGAGGAATTATACGAAATCCGCGAATGTCTTGAACGCCGGGCCGCCTCGCGCTTCAGCAAGCCAGCCGACAAGGCGCTGGTCGAGCAATTGACCGATCTTGCTACCCGCCACCGAGAGGCATCACGGGCACAGCGCTTTGGCGATGTTTTTTCGCTCAACAACAGTTTTCACGAAGTGCTCTACCGGGCGGCTGGCAATCAGCAGCTAGCCGACGCCATCCTGCACTATACCTTCGCTACCCACCCGATCCGCACCAGAGCTTTTCCGAGCGAAGAATTGCGGGAGATCGCCATTTCCGAACATTTCGAGATGATCGAAGCCATCGCGCAAGGGCAAGGCGAAAAACTGGGCGACATCATTCTCGGCCATATTACCCGGCCCAAGGATTTCTATCTGCGCGCCACCTATATTCAGGGTTCAATCTGATCCCGCAGGCGGCAGGGCGAGAAACCAGGCTAAAAGTTCGGCCGAATTCGCAGCGCCAACCGAATGGGCCAGGCGCAAGCGATGCGCTTCGACCGTACGCCGGGACAGACCGATTTCCTCGGCAATGGTTGCATTGGTCTTGCCCTGCGCCACAAGCGTCAAAATCTGCCGCTGCCGCCCTGTCAGTTTGAGGGTTTTTTCCGAGACGGGCCGGTTCATCGGCTCAAAGCAATACAGCGCCGCTGCGAATGGGTCATCCACGTCGCGCGCGCGCCCATTGACCCGGCACCAAAAGCGGTGGCCGCTCGCATTGGCCATGACTCGCTCATCGTAATAAACCGTGCCGCCAGACAGGTGACTTCGCCACATATCGCCGGTGCGAACAAAGTCGGAAATTGCCGGATAGAGACGCGAAAAGCTCGAATCCAGCAATTCTTGTCGGCCATAGCCGAACAGCGACGCGAACTGCTCATTGCAGTCTCGTATGATGCGGTGGGCGGCAAAAACCATCGGCACCGGCAGGTCGGCAAGGGTAAAAACGGGCACAGCGCTCATGTGGTATAAATACGACTAACCGCAGATGAGCGACAAGACCTAGCGTTGCGAAAAATCCACCAACAAGGATGGGAGGGCGCCATGCGCAAAGTCCGCTCCAGTGCCAGCGAAGCGCTTGCCGATGTCATAAGCGACGGCATGACCATCATGTCGGGAGGCTTTGGCCTCTGCGGCATTCCAGAGGCGTTGATCGAAGGTATCGAACTCTCCGGCGCCCGCAATCTGACGGTGATTTCCAACAATGCAGGAGTGGATGGAATTGGTCTGGGCCGCCTGTTGGCGACGCGCCAGATCCGCAAAATGATTTCCTCCTATGTCGGCGAAAACAAGCTGTTTGCCGAACAATATCTGTCTGGCGACCTCGAGCTTGAATTCAACCCCCAGGGAACGCTGGCGGAACGTATTCGCGCCGGAGGCGCAGGCATTCCTGCTTTCTTCACCAAGACAGGCGTTGGAACGCTGATTGCGGAGGGCAAGGAAATTCGCGCCTTCAATGGCGAGGATTATGTGATGGAAACGGGGCTGGTCGCAGACCTGTCAATCGTCCACGCCCATAAGGGCGATCATGAGGGCAATCTGGTCTATCGGATGACGGCGCGAAACTTCAATCCGATGATGGCCAGCGCGGGCAAGATCACCATTGCCGAGGTGGAGCATCTGCTTCCCATCGGCAGTTTCGATCCCGATCAGATTCACACGCCCGGCATTTTTGTCGATCGGATCGTGCATGTTCCGAACCCGACTAAGCATATCGAACAGCGCACTGTTCGCGTCCGCGATGAGGAAACCGCATAATGGCCTGGACACGCGATCAGATGGCAGCCCGCGCTGCACGCGAATTGCAGGACGGTTTTTACGTCAATCTGGGCATTGGCATTCCCACTTTGGTGGCCAATTACATCCCCCAGGGTATCGATGTGCGGCTGCAGAGTGAAAATGGCATGCTCGGCATGGGCCCCTTCCCTTTTGAGGGCGAGGAGGATGCGGACCTCATCAATGCCGGCAAACAGACGATCACCGCTTTGGCAGAAACCTCATTCTTCTCCAGTGCTGACAGCTTCGGGATGATCCGTGGAGGACATGTCGATCTATCCATATTGGGCGCGATGCAGGTGGCGGAAAATGGTGATCTGGCCAATTGGATGATCCCGGGCAAGATGGTCAAAGGCATGGGCGGAGCCATGGACCTGGTGGCCGGGGTCAAGCGCGTCGTTGTGGTGATGGAGCATGAGGCCAAGGGGCAATCGAAGCTGTTGCGTGAATGCACCCTGCCCCTGACTGGCCAACGCGTTGCCGATCTGGTCATCACCGATTTAGGCGTTTTCAGCGTGGCAAGACGCGGCGCGGTCGCAATGCGGTTGACCGAACTTGCCAAGGGCGTCAGCGTCGAAGAGATCGTGGCGCGCACCGAAGCGCATTTTACAATTGATCTTGAGGGGTCGGCACAATGACCAAGGTTGTGATCGTCAGTGCGGCACGCACTCCGGTTGGCAGTTTTCTCGGTCCACTCAGCACAATAGCCGCGCATGAATTGGGTGCAGTGGCGATCAGCGCCGCGCTTGAGCGCGCCGGAATTGCCCCTGACGCAGTGGACGAAGTTATTCTGGGCCAGGTCCTGACGGCGGGAGCGGGGCAGAACCCGGCCAGGCAGGCTGCAATCAGGGCCGGTATTCCCAAAAGTGCCACGGCACTGGGGATCAATCAGGTTTGTGGTTCTGGATTGCGTGCCGTCGCCATGGGTATGCAGCAGATTTTGTGCGGCGATGCCTCGATCATTGTCGCTGGCGGTCAGGAGTCTATGTCCCTGTCAGCCCATTGCCAGAACCTGCGCTCGGGCACCAAGATGGGGGCGATCAGCCTTGTCGACACAATGGTCACCGATGGTCTGACTGACGCATTCGGTGGCTATCATATGGGGATTACGGCGGAAAATGTTGCCCGCCAATTCAATATCAGCCGCGAGCAGCAGGACGCCTTCGCGCTCGCCAGCCAGCAAAAAGCCGCATCGGCACAAGCCGCCGGACATTTCAAAGCCGAGATTGCGTCAGTGACCGTTGCCACTCGCAAAGGCGTCATAAGCGTTGACGCCGACGATCACATCCGCGACGAAACCAGCCTTGAAGGGCTCGCCAAACTGCGCCCGGCTTTCGATAAGGAAGGCACAGTCACGGCAGGCAATGCTTCGGGCCTCAATGATGGTGCGGCAGCTCTGGTGCTGATGAATGAGGATGAAGCAGAACGACGGGGACTTGCGCCTCTGGCACGCATCGCCGGCTGGGGAAATTCCGGCGTCGACCCATCCATCATGGGCACCGGGCCGATTCCCGCAACAAAGAAAGCTCTTGAGAAGGCGGGCTGGTCGGTAAACGATCTGGATCGCGTCGAGGCCAATGAGGCTTTTGCCGCTCAGGCATGCGCGGTCAATGCGGGCATGGGATGGGACCCCGCCATTGTCAATGTGAATGGCGGCGCCATCGCGCTAGGTCATCCCATTGGTGCATCCGGCGCGCGCATTCTGGTGACGCTGTTGCACGAATTACGCCGCAGCCAGCTCAACAGAGGATTGGCCACATTGTGCATCGGTGGCGGCATGGGTGTTGCCCTCTGCGTTGAGCGGCTCTCCTAGAACCGGCACTGCTCGCAGATAAACTCAGCCGAGGGCGCGCTTCAGCCCCTCGGCGGCATTCCCATCACAAAAGGCGTAGAAGGTGGTTTGCGGGCGGACGGTTTCATACAACCAGGCGATGTCACGGCGGCGCGGATGGACATTCCACCGCATGACATGAGCACGCCCCGCGGCAATAGCAGCATTGGCCGGCGTGCCATTGTCCACATGGCCAGTGAGCAAAATCTCCACCGACGCATTACCCAGAAAACGCTGAAGCAATGCGGCCGAAACGCCGGAAGTGGCTGCGCCATTGGCGGCAATCATTATGCCTTGGGGCTCATCAAACTTGCTCAGCCTGCCCGCTGAGGCCAACATGGCCTCGATGCGCTGGCGTCCACTGTCAACCAGGGCCTGCCCATCCGCTGTAGCCATGAGCGTTGCGACATGGCGGTGTTGCGCACAGATCGAAACGGGCAGGCCTGCCTCGTGCAGCAACACGGCAATCTCTACACCGCGTCCCGTGGGCGGCAGCGGCAAGAGCAATGGCGTCCGGCGCGCCTTGTCGATGAGGCCGACAACCGCATGATCAATGTCTTCGTCATATTCGCCATAGGAAGCATCGGCGATCAGTACGCGGGCCGCAAGCGGCTCATCGACGGGATAGAGCAGGCTTTCCCGGCAGATATCGCCGGTATAGAGCACGCCCGCCTCGCCGCCGATCCGCATCCACACGGCACCGGCAGCATGACCAGCGCGTCCGGTTTCGACCCTGACACCACAAATTTCAATCTCGCCCCGCAATGGAAGCAGATGAGCCTTTTCGAGCGCAGGATGCGCCGCGAAAGCGCGGGTCATTGCGGTGGCAAAGATGGGTGGATTGCCCAATTCCGACGCCAGATGCAGCCCGCCGATATGATCGGCGTGACCATGGCTGATGAGAATGGCATCGACGGGCCCGACCTGTGCCAGATCGGGGAATTGGCCGGGCGCAGGACCTTCGCCAAGATCGAGCAGAAAGCGGGCCCTGCCGGTCTCAACCAGAAAACAGGCAGGTGTCTTTCCGCCAAGACCTGAAATTGCGGTCACGGGAGTCAAAGCAGGCTTCCGCGTTTACCAAGAACGCTCAACACCAAGAGCGGAAAGAAGGTGGTAATCAAAACCGTCATAAACGCCATGGCCATGCCCAGCCCCACCGAACCCTGTTCAAACTGACGCCAGATATAGGTGGAGATGGTCTGCAATCCGACTGGCGCCACAATGATCGAGGCGACAAGTTCGCGCGTTGCCACCGCAAATACCAGCAGCATCGATGCCATCAGGCTAGGCAGGATTAACGGCAAGAGGATGCGGCGGAAAGCGGTCATGGGCGTTGCGCCAAACACCCGCGCTGCGGCTTCAAGATTGTCCCCGATCTGATGGAATGCGGCAGTTGCATAGCGAACCGGTTGCGGTAGCAGGATGCAGCAATAGGCGAGCAGCAGGATTAGGGCGGTATTGTATGGGGTCATCGGCAGCCAGGGCTGATTCCAGGCGAGGATCAGGCCCACGGCCACGACAATGCCTGGAAGCGCGTTTGGCAGGATGGTCAGTACATCGAGCAATTGACGCCCGCGCATTCTGGTTTTCACCACGGTGTATGCCGATAGCGCGCCCAGAATTCCGGTGAACAGCGCCGCGCCGATACCAAGCGACAGGCTGGTGGTGAGTGCACGCAGCGCGCCAGTGCCATCGGTGAGAATGGCTGCAAAATTGTCAAAACCAATATTGCCCCACGCCAATCCGCCCGAAATCGTGCGCGACAATGCCGTGGCAAGGATGGCCAGTAGCGGTACCGCAGTCGCAAGGAATGTGACGAGGCCAAAGGCGATGAGGACTGGTATTGACCAGGCACCGAGCGGGCGCTTTTCAAAGGCCTGCGGCTTGCCGTTCGTCGTCTGATAGGAGCGCCGCGTCAGCACCCAGCGCTGGATGAGAAACGCGCCAAAGCTCAACACCACCAGAACCAATGACAGTATGGCAGCGCCCGGCAGATCGATGGGCCAGTCAGACACGCGCAGATCAATGCCGGTCACCAGAACATCAAAACCCGCGCGGCGACCAAGCGCGGCAGGCGTGCCATATTCCTCAATCGCTGCCGCAAAAACCAAGAGCAGGCTGGCAGCAAGGCCGGGAGTCGATAGCGGCAGCGTAATACGGAAGAATGCCCGCCAGCTCGACGCGCCAAATACCCGGCCAACATCGGCGTAGCGCGATCCAACAGTTTCGACGGTGCGCGACACCGCAAAATAGATGATGGGAAACGTGTTGAGCGTCATTACGAAAATGATTCCCCAGACCGAGAACAGGAACTGGGAGAGATTGAAGCCCAATAATTGCTCGACATAGCCGCGGGGCTGCAAGGTCATCACCCAGCCCAGCGTGGCGATATAGGGAGGGATCATGAAGGGTACGAGCATGAGCAGGTCCCAGACCAGCGCCCCCGGCACCCGAAACAAGGCCCGCACCACCGCGAGCGGCACGGCAATAATGGCGGAGAGGACAACCACGCCCAAGCCAAGCAGCAAGGTATTGCCCGTCATCCCAAGCAGGCGAGGATCAAGTAGCGTATCGGCGAGGCGGGAAAAAGGCGCGGCCAGAGAGCCGCGCCCCAGTTCGGGAAAGATGGCTTGAAGAACGATGAAGGCGAAAGGCACAGCGACAACCACCACCAGGCCAATGGCTGCGATGATGATAGCCGGATTGACCGGTGCAGTGCTTTTCGCCGTCATGATCTCAGCGATCCTTACTGGAAAATGGCGCCAAACGCGGCCAATGTGGCCTCGCGGCCCGCATAGACGGCTTCGGTGTCGATGGTGAGGATATTGAGATCACCGATGAGCGGACGATTGGCAGCGATGTCGGCGCGGGCTGGCATCAGATTGGTCGCGGCGACGATAGCCTGACCGGCATCAGACAGCATGTAATCGATGAACTGCTTGGCCTCATCCTGATTTTTGGACCAGTTGAGGATCATTGCAGGGCGTGGCGCAATAACGGTGCCCGACGCCGGGAAGATCACTTCGATGGACTCGCCCTTGGCCTTGCCATTGAACGAGATATAGTCCACCGCGCCGAATACGGCGGCCTTTGCGCCCTGTAGCACAGGGTTGAGCGCTTCGGCATTGGCGCCGGCAATGATCGCGCCATTGGCGGCGAGGTCTTCAAACAGCTGAGTGCCGCCCTGCGCTTCAAGCGCGGCGACAAGCTCGAACGTGGCACCGGACTGGGCCGGATCGGGCAGGTTCACCAGATCCTTGTATTCCGGCTTGGCAAGATCGGCCCATTCTTCAGGCTTGGGCGTGTTGCTATTGGGGTTCCAGGCAATGGCCAGCGCCGAAACACCCTGCGCGACGGCGGTATCGCTCTTGAGGAAGTCGGGCACGGTTTCAGCATTCGGGCTGGTGTAAGGCACAAGCCAGCCGCGCGCTGCAAAGTCGGTCGCGGTATCCCAGGACGCCGAGATCAGCACGTCGACGGCGGGATTGGCCGTTTCGGCCTCGATGCGCGCCATGACCTGCCCGGTCGTTGCCTGAAAGAACTCGACCTTGATGCCGGTTTCTTCAGTGAAACCAGCTGCCAGTTTTTCGATCAGCGAAGCAGGTCCAGCGGTATAGACGGTGACGTCCGCATGGGCGGTTCCGGCCATGGCGAGTGCGGCGAGCGCAGTGAGGCCGGCGCGGCGGATATTGGTCAGCATTTTGACGCTCCTGGGGGCTATTGGCCCGCCTCGGCTGGGAACCAGCGAAGGCGGTCGGAGATGATCTCCAGGCCGACACGCTCGCCCAAGCGCATGCGGCTATTGGTTGTGATCTGCAAGGAAACCGGGGCGGTGCTCGTCGCCAGCGACAAAGACGCCAGATAGGCATTGTCGCGGTAGTGCAGCGCCGTCACTTCAGCGGTGAGTGGGGCATTTTCCGCCGCGCGCAGGTTGAGGGCGCGCGGGGGCACGAGGAGCTGAGCCAGCTCACCATTTAAATGATCCGGTGCAGATGCGAGTTGAAGCTCCGTTCCTGCAAACGTCCAGTGCTCCGCATGGCGACGCACAGGCACAAGGCTCCCAAGACGCAGGAATTCAGCGATCTTGGCGCTACCCGGCGCTTCGACCAGTTCATCGGGACTGGCCAATTGCGCGACCAGCCCTTTGTCCATCACCGCGACCTGATTGGCCAGGGTAAAGGCCTCGCTCTGATCGTGGGTCACGTAGATTGCGGTAAGCCCGAGAGAACGGATCAGTCCGGCAAGTTCGCCCACCATATTTTCGCGTAGCTCGCGGTCAAGATTGGAGAGCGGTTCATCGAACAGAACGATGCGCGGTTCGGCCACGATGGCACGGGCGATGGCGACACGCTGCTGTTGTCCGCCGGACAAGGCGCTGGGGCTGCGATCGGCAAGATGGTCGAGGCCAACCCTGCGCAGCGCCTCGATAACGCGCTGCTCGATATCGGCCCGCGCAACGCGTCGCATTTCGAGCGGAAAGGCAACATTTCGTGCTACGCTCAGATGCGGCCAGAGAGCATAGTCCTGAAACACCATGCCCAAGCCACGCCGCTCGGGTGGAACGAAAGTGGTGGTGCTGGCCACGACCTGGTCTTCGATCCGCACCTCGCCGGCAGTAGGTGAAAGAAGGCCCGCAACAAGCCGCAGCAAGGTCGTCTTGCCGCAGCCGGAAGGTCCCAGCAGTGCAAGAGTCTGGCCAGCGGACAATGAAAGATCGATGCCACGCAAAATGGGAGTGTCACCATAGTCGAGGCGCAGCGCATGGGCTGAAACGGCTGTGGACGTGGTCTGCGGCATGATCGTTGTCTATTTGCCCTAAGCTCTTTGGCTCCGGGCGATAGAGAACTTAAATGACACTTTGACGACATTCGGATGACTGGCGAGGTGTGGCCACCCGCTCTTTTTGTATAGTCCGAGCCTTGGCAACCCCGAAATGTTCTGGCTCAGGAACATAAATATCGGCGCCATACAGTCTGCCGGCCGCCGCCAGATGCCTATTCTTTCAAGGACAAAGCGCGCTGAAAATCAGGCCGGGCGCAGACGTTGGCGCAGAAAACCGTTACGACGAACGGTTTGATGAAGGCGGGCGTGCGGGCATTGAACCTGACCGCACGCATCATTCACGTGCTGAGAAAACCGATGCGCAACTGAAAAGCTCAATGAACCGCAAGGCAGTTGCCGGTTACAAGAAATGCTCTCATCCGTTGCAGGACGTTGAGTTTATGCGCGTTCGACGTCACCGTCCCCGGCATGATGCTCCATATCATCAGGCGATTTTGGCATGAAGCGTCGCGTAAAGGCGCTGAAGCTGTCGATATAGGTCAACAGTACCGGCACAACGAGCAAGGTCAGCGCCGTCGAGCTGATCAACCCGCCAATAACCGCGTGAGCCATGGGCGCATTCTGCCCACTCCCTTCATGAAGGCTGAGAGCCAGGGGAAGCATGCCAAAAATCATTGCCAGCGTCGTCATGATGATCGGGCGGAATCGCGTCACTCCGGCCTCCACCAGCGCATCATAGAGGTTCCAGCCTTCCTTGACGTGCTGGTTGGCATTATCGACCAGAAGGATCGCGTTCTTCACCACAAGACCCATCAGCATGATGAAGCCGATGGCCGAGAACATGTTGAGCGTCGATCCCCCGATCAACAACCCGACCATGACCCCGATGATGGCCAGCGGAAGCGACCCCATAATCGCAAGAGGCTGGAGGAAGCTGCCAAACTGGCTGGCCAGCACCAGATAGATGAAGATGACGGCCAGAAGCAGGGCCGACCCCACCGATCCGAATGTATCGGCGATCTGTTCAACTTCACCACCAAAAGAACTCCGATAGCCCGTGGGGAAGTCCAGTCTCTCGATTGCGGCCTGCAATTGCGGGGTAATCGTGCCCAGTTCCATACCTTCGACATAGGCGTTGATGGTCACACCACGTTGCAGGTCCTGCCGGTTGATCGTCGCAGGTCCGGTGCTTTCGACGATTTCGGCTACCTGATTGAGCGTTATCATACCAGCAGAGCCAGTGGCGCCCGACTGGGCTATCGGCAAGCTGCCTATGGCATCGACGTCATTGCGCAGCGCTTCAGGCAGACGGACCACCACTGAATAGACCTGCCCATTTGGGGCGGTCCAGTCCGCGACGTCTTCCCCGCTGATAAGCGGCCCAAGCGTTGCCGCAATCTGGCCAAGCGAGACGCCCAGACTGTCCGCCAATTCCTGATTGATCTGGATGCCAATGACCGGCTGGGCTTCGTCCAGGCTCGAAGTGATGTCGATAAGGCCCTCGATCCTGCCCATGTCAGCCATCAGTTCATCGGACAGGCGCTCCAGAACCTCAAAACTGTCACCATAAAGAGTGACGGAAACCGGAGCGGTTCCTGCGCCCAACATGGAGGCCACCGCAACCTGAAAATTGGCGCCGGGCACGGCTTCGAGGGCGCGACGGATAACCGGCATAACGTCATCAGGCGATCTGTCCCGATGCTCTTTGTCCACCAGAGTGACTGTAAGCGTACCCGTGTTGGAGCCGGTTGCGGCCATGCTACCTGCAATAGTGGAGTATGTGGTTTCCACCTCCGGAACCGCGCGAATGATCGTTTCGGCCTGACGCAGCTTGCTGGCGGTATAGTCCTTGGACGAACCGGCCGGTGTTTCCACTGTCACGGTGAAAATACCCGTAACCGTTGCTGGAACGAATTCCACACCAACGCGGGGAAACAGCATGACCGAGCCGACAAGCGACAGCAGCGCGATGAACAGAACAGATTTGCGATATTTCAAACCCCAGCGAATGAGGTGGCGGTATCCCTCCGTGATCCATTCGAACAAACGGTCGAACTGCTGCACCGCCCGCCCGATCGGTCCCCGCTTCGCTTTTGGGTTGGAAGCCGGGTCATACCAGACACTGGACATCATGGGATCCAGCGTGAAGGCGACGAAAAGGGAGATCAGCACCGCCACGGAAACGGTGACGCCAAATTGCAGGAAGAACCTGCCCATAATGCCATCCATGAAGGCCACAGGCAGGAACACGGCGACGATGGAAAGGGTGGTTGCCATCACGGCAAGACCAATTTCGTTGGTGCCGTCCAGCGCCGCCTGCAAGTGGCTTTTGCCCATATGCAGATGGCGTGTGATATTCTCGCGCACCACGATCGCATCATCGATCAGAATACCAACGGCAAGCGACAGCGCCAGCAGTGTCATGGTGTTCAGCGAGAAGCCCAGAAAATTCAGCGCCACCATAGTGCCGATAATCGAGATCGGCAGGGTGAGGCCAGTAATGATGGTCGAACGCCAGGAATTGAGGAACAGGAACACGATGACAACGGCGAGGATTGCGCCCTCAATCATCATATTCTGAACCGCATGGAATGAATCCTCCACCGGCTTGGCATTGTCCACCACGACCTGAATTTTGACCTGCCCCTGGGGCAGTTCATTGGCCAGAAGCCGATCGATCGTCTTCCTGATTTCCGTCGCTACACCAACCGTATTGGCGCCCTGCATTTTGAGAACATCAATGGCAAGCGCGCGTTCGCCGTTGAGAATGGCCAAACTCGATGCTTCCCCGGTCCCTTCTTCTATTGTGGCGATATCGCGCAGCAATACGGGCTGGCCACCCTGATTGCCGACAGTAATGTCGTAGAAGTCCTGCTCGTCCTTGAGACGTCCCAGAACCTGGATCGAACGCACGATACTGTCCTGGGTGATTGCACCGGCTGCCAGATCCTTGTTAGCGGCCTGAAGCGCACCGATCACCGCGCCGGGGCTGATATTAAACGCAGACAGACGGTCGGGGTCGATCTGGATATTGAGCTGGCGGGGCACCCCGCCAATGACGCTCGCACTGCCGACGCCATTGATGTTCGAAATACGCTTGACAATGATGTCTTCCGTCAAGGCCGTCAGATCGCGGTCGGAAAGCGTGTCGGAGCTGACAGCAAGCGACAGCAAAGGCAGGTCGCCGGGATCAAACCGGAGAACCTGTGGCTCATTTGCGCCTGCCGGAAGCCGCGCTTTGACCGGATCGATCTTGTCGCGGACATCCTGGGCCTTCTGCTGGGAGTCCGAGTCCAGATCAAAGATGACAATGATCATGGCCTGACCGGCCTGGGCGACGGACTGAACCGTGTCCAGCCCGGCAATCGTGTTCACCGCTTCTTCAATAGGCTCAACAATGTCCGCTTCCACCGCTTCGGGCGACGCGCCAGGATAGCTCACCACAATGGCGACCACCGGCAGGTCCACGTCAGGCAGTTGCTCGACCGGCAGGCGCTGGTAGGAATAGATACCGAAGACCATGATCGCCACCATGATCATGGTGGCGAAAACCGGATGACTGACGCTTATGCGGGTGAGAAACATGGATCAGTCCCCGACAACTTCATAGGAGTCTCCGGCAGACAATCCGCCAAGCTGTGCGATCACGACAATATCGTCGGCAGCAAGTCCTTCGACTTCGACGATACGGCCACGATCCCACTCTTCACCCAGCGTCACCGGCTTGCGAACGAGAACGCCATTGTCGAGAAGCAACACAAAGTCGCCCTCGGCATCCTCTTGCAGCGCGGCCACCGGAACCGCGATCGCATCCTCTTTTTCAGCGACAACAATAAATCCGGTGGCGAACATGCCGCCGCGCAACAGGCCGTCCTGATTGTGGATTGAGATATAGATCGGTACGGCGCGGGTGCCGGATATGGCGACAGGATTAACGCGGGTCACTTCGCCGTCGAACGTGGTTCCGTCTATGCCGGTAACCGATATCGTGGCGCTTTGCCCGCTGGATACCAGAGCGCTGGAATTAACCGATGCGGATGCCTCGAACTCCATTTCAGCGAGATTGACGATCGTGAAAAGCGGCGTTCCGGCATTGATGGTCTGGCCGGGTTCGACCGAACGCGCGGACACCACACCATCCAACGGCGAACGAACCGTTGCATTATCAAGAGCGATCTCAGCGGATTCCACACCGCTTTCGAGTGCCGTCAGGTTGGCTTCGAGCGCTGCGGTGGATGAACGTGCCTGTTCCAAAGCAGACGGTGCTGCCAAGCCCTGGCGCGCCAGTTCTTCGGTCCGCTCCAATTGCTGTCGCGTGGAAATGAGCTGGATGCGGGTGGCTTCCGCCGTAGCGCGCTGCTGATTGAGCTGCAAGGCCAGGGTTGCCCTGTCGATTTCGGCCAGCACATCGCCGGCAGCCACACTGTCGCCAGGACGCACCATTACTTCAAGTACACGACCGGATGCCATTGAGGCCACGCTGGACTGCTGCCCCGGCACCAATGAGCCGGTGACCTTGACCGATTGCGAGAGCGTTCGCGGCTGAATCTCCGCTATCTCGGCAGGCAGGAGTTGCTTGGCGATTTTTCCCAGGTTTGACGCGTCTTCGACGGGCTCCTGCGCGGGAGGCTGAAGCAAGAAATAGGCAATACCGCCGACAGCGATCAGCCCCAGAACGATCCAGCGCAGGATTTTGCGCCTCGGCTTTTCGCCTACAGCAATGCGCCTGGCGTTTTCTTTTTCAAAACGGCTTTGGGCCCATTCGGGTTTGGCATGTGCTTCAGTCATTTTTGTCCCCGTTCGGCCCGCTGTTGCGAAACGTTTCGGCCCAATTATCCAAGATATCGGCGGATTGCACATAAAAGCTGGTGAGGTGGTCTATCCGTGCCGCAGCATCCTTGTCTTCGGCACGCACATCTTCGGCACAAGGCTCCAGAGTTTGCGCGTAGCGCCGAAAGCGGAACGAAAGATCTCCGATGATATCGGTATAGGCGAATTTCGCCATCTGGTAGTAATCCTGCCGATCCCCTGCATGCGTCGTCAGCTTGAGAACGCCGCTTCTGGTGAGCATCCGGGCATTTGTGCTGACACTGGCCCGGCTGACGCCGAGCCGCTCGCTGATCTGAAGCAAGCTCAGCTCCTTGCCCTCCGTCAGCAGCAATCCGAAGATACGCCCCGAAATCCGCGACCCCCCGCTTTCCTGGAGGATGATCCCCATCTCGTCGATAAATCGATCAACCGCGCCCATTGAAACACCGAATTTCAGATCATTCAGCACATACTGAACGAAAAGAATTTTGTAAATGAGGCTTCATGCGGCGATACCGCACGGGCGATGTCAACAGGCAGGGATATTGAGATCGTTATGGCGGCCAGTGCCGCGAGCGGCCTTATGTGCCGTCAGGCTCGAAACTCGCATTGTCAGCATTCAGCAAAACTTCTGCGGTCTTCTTTATTTTAAGAAGTCCCAGGAACAGCGCCCGTTCCTCTTCCGGGCTCGTATCTTTCAAAAAATCGTTGAACAGGCTGATGCCTTCGTGTTGCATCAGGTCCAGAATAGGCCGTGCGGCATCCCTTAGATAGACGCGCCGGATTCGACCATCCTGTGCATCCGGACGCCGTTCGATCCAGTTTTTGGCTTCGAGCCGCTCAAGCAACTTGCCAGCCGACGCTCTGCCCATCTGGAAATAGACGGCCAACTCGATTTGCGTTGCGCCTTCATGGGCCGAGATATGCATGAGAGCCCACCATTGCGCATGCGTCATCTGATGCGCCGACATGGCCGCATCGAAATAGGTTGAAATCAACCTGGATACTTCGTGCACCGCACTGAAGAGTTCCCCGCGCCGACGCCGCTCGAAAACGTCCTGCGCCTCCCGCGACGTCTCAGAATGATATTCCGGTTGCCCGTTCTCGTTCATCTATCGCTCTCCGAACTGACACCCAAAAAGCTTGAATTTTGCGAAAGGACAAGCGGGAACAGAGTTTGTTTCCTTCCATACAAACTTGCCATTCCCAATTTTGTAGCCATAAATACAAACTGAGACAGTCAAAACCGAATGGGAGGAAACATTGTCCAACACCGAAAAATCCCGCATTTCCAGACGCAGTTTTATCGCGGCGGCAGGTTTGGGAGCCTCGGCCACTGCCCTTGGCACAGTCACGATTACCGCAGCGCAAGCTCAGGAACAGACGTGGGACGAGGAGGTTGACGTCATCGCCGTCGGTTCGGGCGGTGCGGGCCTCGCTGGTGCGATCGGAGCGCTGGATAATGGCGCGACCGTCCTGGTTCTGGAGAAGGCGGACTTTGTGGGCGGCACAACCGGAAAGTCAGGCGGCGGTTCATGGGTGCCGAACAACCACTTGATGCAGGCACGCGGCTTGCACGATGACCGCGATGAGTTCCTGCGCTATTGTTCGCGCGTCTCGTTCCCCGAGCTTTATAACGACAAAAGCCCGACCTATGGCATGCAGCCGAACAATTTCAGGCTGCTGGAGACCTATTACGACAAGGCGTCGGATATTTTCCGCAAGCTCGATGCATCCGGAGCCTATCCGGTCACCACCGCCATGTCCTGGGACGGCAAGCCTGCGCCCGACTATCACGGTCAGATCGCCGAAAACGGCAAGATCGTCGGTCGGCAACTCGCGCCACGTGATGAGGACGGCAGCGAAGGCTTCGGCTTTCACATGATCATGGCTATGTCCACCTACATCGAGGACCATGGCGGCACCATTCTGTTCGAGCAGCGTGTGTCTCGCATTCTGCGTAACGAGGACGGCCGCGTGATTGGCGTTGAAGCCGATACACCCGATGGTACGAAGCGGTATGGCGCGCGCAAGGGCGTGATCTTTGGTTCAGGCGGCTTTACCCAGAACCCGGAAATGCGCGCTAATTTCCTGCGCACCCCGATCATGGGCGGCTGCGCGGTACCAACAAACGAAGGCGACCTCGTTCTGATGTCTGCAGAGCTTGGCGTTAAGCTGGGCAATATGAATGAGGCGTGGAACCAGCAGGTCGTACTCGAAGAAGTGCTCGATTTTTCCTCGGTTGCGTCCGGCGTCTTCTTCCTGGGTGGCGACAGCTCCATTGCCGTCAACAAATATGGCAAGCGCATGTATGACGAAAAATACGTTTATCCAGAACGCACACGCGCTCATCAGGTCTATGACCAGTGGAAGGGTGATTATCCGAACCTCTATCAGATATTTATCTTTGATGAGGCCGCGCGCGAATTTGGAGGAATGTTGATCCCTGCCCCCGGTCAGGAGGTCTCTTCCACAGTGACTGTGGCTGATACGCTGGAGGAGTTGGCCGACAAGGTTCAAGCTCGCTTCGACGGACTGGCCGACCGTATCGGCACCTACAAACTGGACGAAAATTTCGTTGCCAACCTCAAGGAAACGATCGAGCGCTATAACGGCTTTGCCGAAACGGGCGTGGATGAAGATTTCCATCGGGGCGAAGCGCCAATCGACGCTTTCTTCCACTCTGCGGCCGCCAAGCGCGACTATCCGAACCCCTATATCGCGCCGATTTCGAGTGAAGGGCCCTATTACGCGATCCTGCTCGGCGCAGGTGCACTCGACACCAAGGGCGGCCCCGTTTTCAACGAAAACGGCCAGGTTCTCGATATTCACGACAACCCCATCGAAGGGCTGTACGTCGCTGGCAACGCTGGCGCATCGCCTTCGGGCAAGAGCTATCTCGGCGGCGGCGGCACGCTCGGTCTCGGCGTGACCTTCGGCTATCTCGCCGGCGAGCACGCAGCAAGCCAGGCCTGATCGTAGAGGCGGGCAAGGCCCGGTCCTTGCCCACCTTTTCATCCCGAAGGATTTATCATTGACCAGCACCATCTTGCAGACCATACGGGGCGGACGCCCCGATGGTACACCTTGCCTAGTCCTGCATGACCGATACGAGTTTCTGTCGGACTCGCGCCAACTGGCGGTGAAGTTTGCGCCCCCGCACGCGCTCACGATCTGTATTCAGGGGCCGCGCCTGCAAACCTCCGGCGGAGTGGGCAAAACGGCAGGCTATTACTGGTATGTCGGCCCAAGTAAACGTCCTGAACTGACGAGCCTGGGTGACACGCTCTTTCACATTGAGAAACTGCTGCTCGATGAAACAGCATCGGGCCGGAAAGCCTGCCTGATCGGCAGAGGTGAAGGCGGGCTAATTGCGCTTCTGAGCGCCATGACCTGGCCCGAAAAGGTCGCACGCGTCATCGCCATCGATGTGGCACTGCCCGACAACCTGGACCGATTGCCGATCGAATGGCCAGGGCTGGACGGATTGGAAGTCGAACTCGTGGGCGAGCCCCTAGATTCGAACACCGTCCGATATCTCACGGACCGCGGCGCAAATCTACGCAAGCGACAGGCCCCCGAGCCTGTCTGAACGCCACCATGTCAGCCCGAACTGACAACCGACTCCAAGGATTTTGAAAATGAATATTCGCAGCCTGATTATTGCATCCGCTGTGTCGCTCATGGCGCTAACACCGATCCTGGCCGCAGAGCATGAGGTAAAGATGCTCAATTCCGGCGATACCGGACGCATGGTTTTCGAGCCCGCTTTTCTACAGATCGAGATAGGCGACACGGTAACCTTCGTCGCAACCGATCCCGGCCACAATGTCGAATACATCAAGGACGCATTCCCCGAAGCCGCCGAACCGGTCAAGAGCAAGCTGGGCGAAACCATTTCGGTGACCTTCGACATTGCCGGGGCCTATGCATATAAATGTGCCCCTCATCTAGGCATGGGCATGGTCGGCATGGTGGTTGTCGGAAGTGCTCCGGATAATCTTGATCGGGTCTCTTCCACCCTGGCCAAGCTCCCTAAAAAACCGCGCGAGCTCTTCGAAGGCTGGCTTCTCGAAATCGAATAAAGAACGGGGCACCCCGCAACAATCTCCGACCGGCCCTCCCCAAGCAGGTGGCGCCCTTTGGGTAGGGCGCCACGCACAGCAATTTGTGTTATTCCGGCGCTGCTGACGCCCCAGAGAAGTCACTCGCCCCTTGATTTGGTTCGCGGCGAGTTCCCCTTTCAGATGCCCGGGCTTCTGACTTGGGCGTCTTGATGGATAAGCAGAGCGAGTTTTGAAGCGGAAGCTATCGTTTTCTGTTTCGAGAAAATGGCGAAATCGAGCGGAAAACGTTCGAGCAATGAGGCCGTCCTCCGTCATCGCTGAAGTTCATTAACACGCTCGGATTTGTGGTGGCGCTGCCCTGCTCGTGAAACCGCTATCAAGCAGGCGGAAGAGAAATCCCCATCCTAAGCAGGTTTCCCAACTTATCGATCTTGATAGATCGCCAACGTCCGTGACCATTGCCTGACCAGCGCCACTACCCGGATCAGTTCAATCATCTGCCTTGGCAACGGAACGAAACCGACCAAATATGCGGAGGAGTCCGAAAACTACATATATGATAAGGCCGCAAACACCGGCACTCCAACTGAGCGCACCAAACCACCTAGCCGTGACCTCTCTCGGGCGGTCAATATATCAGGGAAAATAGTGGCTGAGGCGCCAGGATTCGGAGCTGAACGTCAGACCCTTGCTAAGGTATTGATTTTACTCAACATGGAACATGCCCGTACCACACATTTGTATCCCAGTTTTATAGCCCGGGTCCAGAGGCAAATAGAAGGGCGGCGGATCGCGATCAGGCACGCGATAGGCCCCACCTTCGTCTCTGCAATATTGTCGGAGCGGCCATCGGTCCTCCTCGCACCGGCCGGAGCCATGAAGCAATATGGCACGATCGCCGATTTCGAGCGCATGGGTGGGCTCGTGCGTGATCATGACGATGGTCAGCCTGCGTTTTGCGGCCAGTTGTCCAAGCATAGCCAGCATGATTGCTTGTTTGTGAAAATCGAGTTTCGCGGCGGGTTCGTCGAACAGCAGGATATCGGGGTCGGACGCGAACGCCCGAGCGATGGACACCAATTGCTGCTCGCCGCCCAGGGTTTGCCGATCGCAAGCCATGCAAAAGCCGGAAATGCCTGCAGCGCTAAAGTCTCCTTTGTGCGCTCATGCTCGGCTGCGGTAGCGTTGGAGAACAATCCAGCATGCCGTGCGCGGCCCATCAACATGAAGTTGGCTCTCAGCAGCACCACAGCTGGTAGCAATCGGTCATGATCGGGCCGACCAATGTGCGGGCGAAATGAGGAATGAACAGGCCCATCCAGCCGATAGTGCTGGAATTGGGGACACTGGCTGCGGTGATGCCGGTGACGCAGCACAACGTCAGCCAACGTGCCGGTTCGACCTTGAGACCGAACGAGCGTGCCACATAGGAAATGCTCATGCCCGACTGTATGGCTTTCTCCACCAGCCGAACCTTCTCGACAACGGACAACCGACGGCGGCACTGTACGGAGGTGATGACTTCGAACCGTCGAAACGGCTCATCGAAAATCTTGGATATAGTTCTACTCATAAGCGCAGGCCTATGCCTTATCAGCTATGCCAACTGTCCAAAATGGGGTGCGCTCCAGTCTGAAAATACGTATACTCGTTAAGCCGCCTCCACTTGGGTGCGGTATTTTTAATAAAATCTCATAACAAATATAAGCGCAATTATATTCAGAAAGCGCAGGGCCATGAACGAAACAATTCGAAATAACAATGAATTCGAATTACTCGATCTGATCGAGGCAGCAACCTCTCACTGGATAGCGATCCTGATAGCCGGCGCTGTTGTTTCCTCCCTAGTCTATTTTCTTACCCCAATTCAACCGATACGATATTTCAGTGATATTATTGTCGCAATTTCGCCTGCGCAGGCTTCCGAAGTCGAACATCAAGACGATGGCCTAAAGCGCGCTTCTGGGACATTCCAATACACGCCAGGATCGTCAACAGATATTCGAGTTACTCGCGTACGATTTGTTGGCGCCGAGGCGGCTGACGTCCGGAACGCGCTGGCACAATACGCCATCTCGGCCGTAAGCTGGCAAAAAGAACAGAGCGAGGCGGCGGCTAGGGACAAACTTGCGCTGATTCAACATAGAATTGCTGCAGTTAAAGATGACCTGTCGTCCGCCAACAAAACTGTTGAGCAGCTTCGAATACAAGGTGTAGGCGACGTTGAGATGGCACCTATCCTGTCATTGCAGCAGCAGTTGAACAGTGAATGGCTTGAATTGGAGTTGGTGCGGTCCGGCATTGCTGCCGACATTCAGGCTATTGAGAGTACTCTGATCCTGATACCCCCCACACCTGTGGCGTCGATTGGTACAGAAAGAGGCATCGCACTTGCGGTTCTCGCTGGAATTTCTACAATTTTCTTTTTGATTTTAGCCCTACTATTCAGCAAAGGTTTTAAAGACCTTTCAAATATACCAGAACAAAGGGTAAAAATTGATCGTATTGTCGACTCTCTGATGGTACGGCGCCGGCGGAATTGAGCGGCGAGACCTAGATAATAAACACCCTTACGCCGAATATGAGCATCGGCAAAAACCCAAACACAGTGAGGGCGGCACGAGCCATGAACTTGTCGACAATATTATCTTCAATAAAAAGAACAATCGAAGGGTACAGTATCATCAACGCAAATAACGCTATCCGCTCCGATCCAGCAGATGACAAGGTTACTGTTGACCACGCTACGACATAAATAGAAAACACACAGGCGACAAGAGACCAGGGTTTCCACGTCAACGTTCGTGGCGAGAGCGTCCCTACCAGAGTCAAGCAGACCAGAACAAGATAGGCATGCTCAAGGTTGAGTCCCGTTGTCGTAGCGGATTTAGTGTCTGCGCCGAGCACCAGTGCTATTGGTATTAAAATGGTGCCAAGCAGGAGTGACGCAGCGCGCAGGGTTGGTGATAGCCGACTAAAAACGACAGGAAAGAAGAGCGCGGCTGCGTTGTGGCTCAGCATGGCAAGCAAAAATGCAAATAGCGCACGGCCTAAATTGCGGTCCGCGACCGACAAAGCGTAGATCGCCAGGCAACTTGAAACCCACTGGCGGTAGACATTTTGCATGCCTAATACGAAGGGGAAAAAAGCAATGAAGGCTATTATTGCATATTGTGGCATATCCAACCTGCGGAATGCCCGGATCACCAAGGAAAGACAGAGCATATCGGAAATGACAAATGTCATCACATGTGAATGCGTTAGAGCGAACAGCACCCGGTGGCCGATCCATACGACCGGCTCGCGAATGTAGTAGAAGGTGAGTTCGGCTTCTTCCATACGTCGGGCATAGGTTCGAATATCTGCATCAAAATCGATCAGACGGATCGCCATCGAAAAGATGAAGAACCCTGCTAAGATAGTGATTTCAAAAGTCGTTTGGCTTGACGTCGGGCTAGTGCGAAAACTGAAGGTGATCGCTGCGAAGACCACTGTGGCGTAGAGGGCGAGTTCCACGTATTAACCTTTATCTCCTTAAGGCGACCCAAGCTGCCTTTGACCGACCTTGGCATTGAGCCCTTGCTTCTATGGATTGAACGGACCGATGAAAACCTCTATCATTATGGCAAGCTTCAATAGCGCCAACTTCATTCGAGAAGCCATTGACTCTGTCATCCACCAAACTGCTGGTGATTGGGAACTGCTGGTGTCCGACGACGCCTCCACCGACGATAGCGTTTCGATCATAAACGACTACGCAAAATTCGATGCTCGAATCCGACTGATAGCGAACCAAAGCAATTGCGGGCCTGCAAAGGCACGAAATGCGGCAATTAAAGCATCCGCCGGCCGCTATATTGCCTTTCTCGATAGCGATGACCTCTGGAAACCCGAGAAGCTCGAGCAGCAAATTGCCAATATGCAGACGAAGAACTTGGCCTTCACCTTTTCGTCTTATGATCGGATCGATGAGGCGGGAAATTTTATCAACACTCACCAAGTTGATCAGCCCGTCAACTATAACGAACTACTTAAATCGTGCGTTATCGGTTGCCTTACTGCGGTTTATGACACAGAGAAACTCGGCAAGGTCTACATGCCCGATATTCGAAAGCGTCAAGATTTCGGCCTTTGGCTCCGCATCCTCAAAATGACTGATCAAGCAGTCCCTCTACCACAGAGTCTGGCAAAATATCGGATACGAAACAATTCCGTTTCTTCCAACAAACTCAACGCAGCCAAATATACTTGGTCAATCTATCGTGATGTCGAGAAATTAGACCTGCTTCGTTCCTTATATTACTTTGCACATTATGCATCGAATGGCTTGATCAACACTTACATCCGCCCCAGCCTTCGCAACAAAAATTAGTTGATTGGACTAGAAATCGCTGGAGACAGCGCGCTTAACTGGGTAAAATTCACAAGATGCCAATTGCGTTGACTCACTCCAGCGCGACAGCGGCGCGCTACATGATTGATGCGGTTAATGTCCAGAATGTCACAAAGCTTTCGGCGCCGTCGAAGGCCATTGCCAAACTATCCGGCGCGAGACTTATCTTACATAACGAAGCAGGGCGCTCGGAAACGCCGTCATAAGTATTTTCGTGAACTGCGGGTATTTCTTCTACCCGCCATTGTGGCGATCATAGCCATAGATGTGATCTACATCGGCATAATCGCGCGCTCTATCCGCCCGGACTGGAACAGCGCCTCTATCATTGTGCTCGTCCTTGGTTGCGTGCCGCTTGCCGCTTCGTTCGTACTTGCCGGGCTGCGCCGTCACGAATCCGCGATTGTCACTTCCACTCTAGTGACTGCTGGCCTGTTCAGCGTTTCTGTCAGTTTCATTTCGGCGTCGCGCATGCCCGTCAGCTACCAGGCGCTGCTTTTCTGTTTTCCTGCGGCTATTGTCGTCATGGCCTACGCCAATATGCGATTTCAACGGACTATAGGCGCGCAGGTAGCGCTGGTTGATTTTGCAGCTGCTGAACTTGTGTCCAAGGAGCTGGGCGGCGTGCATATAGTCTCGCACTCCTCCGGCGATCTTCCAGACATTGAGATATTGCTGATCGACCCGCGTGAGCATCATAGTCCAAAATGGGCTTCTCTACTAGCCAACTGCTATCTGCGCGGCATAGAGATTGCCCCCTGGACAGCCTTCCGTGAGATGAAGAGCGGTAGATTGGACATTCCCAGCTTCGAAATCTCACACCTGTCCTATTCGACCAGTCAGATTTTTTATGCCCGGACTAAACGTATTCTCGATATCCTTGCCGTGTTGATCAGCCTGCCGATTACCCTACCGATTGCGGTTTTCGTAGCCGCGTATATCGGGCTACGGGATGGCTTTCCGGTGCTCTTTGTCCAAGTCCGGCGCGGCTATGGCGGTCAACGTTTCCGTATGTACAAGTTCCGTACTATGTACAACGGCGCCGAAGGCGGCTCGACCAGCGTGCGGGACAAGCGGATCATTCCGGGATGTCGTATCATCCGCAAATTGCGCTTTGACGAAATTCCTCAACTTTACAACATCCTGCTCGGCGACATGAGTTTGATTGGTCCGCGCCCAGTGGCAGAATATGTAGCCCGCTCGAGTGGAGCGGTCGAACCCAAATATGAGCTGCGATCCCTTGTCTTGCCTGGCATCACAGGTTGGGCCCAAGTGCATTCAGGCTATGCCAGCACAGTGGATCAGGAAATCGAAAAACTCTCTTATGACCTATACTACATCAAGCACCTGTCCTTTGATCTCGACCTGTTGATCCTATTCAAGACGGTGAGAACAGTTCTGTTCGGCGCTGGTCGCTGAGGCGACTGACTTACAAGAGACGCTCGACCTCCGCGTACCGGTGGCGATCCACTGGCTTCTGTGCTTAAAGCGCCGTCATATGGTTTCGAAGATTAGGAAGCACTTGTTGCAGATCAGAATGGAATCTCAGGCAACCGCAGACGACGTGCGCGCTCTGAAGCTCAGCAATTTAGACAGCATCGATCATGCCTGACACCGGTACGCCCAGTCCATTTGTCGGGAACCTCCGCCGACTATTGGCGCAGATCGAAACAAAGCGGCGCATCCAGCTTGCTTTGGTCTTTGCGTTATCTCTGGTGGGCGCGGTTGCGGAAATGGCCACGCTCGGGGCGGCTGTACCCTTCTTGTCGGTGTTGGCGGGCACTGGAAACAGCGGACAATGCGCCAGCTTTTCAGTTCTCTGTGACCTGACGCCCCTGCAAATTTCCCTAGGCTTTGCTGCCATCATTATCGCGGCCATGGCCATAAGGCTTTTGCTGCTATGGTCCAGTACCCGGTTCGCCTATGCGCTAGGAGCGGACCTGGGGCGCGAGGTCTATCGCCGCACGCTGCATCAGCCCTACAGCTTCCATGTCGAACGAAATTCTAGTCAGATCATCGCGGCCGTGAACAAAACCAACCATCTCGTGACGGGCGTTATCGTGCCCTTCATGCAGGGCGGCGTGGCGTTGATCATCGTTCTGGCCATATTCGGCGCATTGCTCGCTGTAGATATCTCGACCGCGCTCATCGCCATGACAGGCATAGGCACTTTCTACGTCGTCGTTTCGACTCTGACCAAACGTATCTTACGTCGCAACAGCCAAATTGTCGCTCAGGCCGAAACCACGCGAGTAAAGATCTTACAGGAGGGCCTAGGCGGAATTCGCGACATCTTGCTGCAAAGATCACAGACTTTTTATGTGAAGCGCTTCAACCAGGTGACGCTAGAGCAGAAACAGGCGCAAGCTACTAACCTGTTCCTACGAAACACACCCAGATATGTTATCGAGGCCGCCGGCATGATTGTTATGGTCGGCCTTGCTTGGTGGATTCAACAGCGACAAGGCCTGGCCGCCGCTTTGCCAACCTTGGGAGCACTGGCGATCGGCGCGCAGCGCATGTTGCCCCAGCTACAACAAGTCTATTTTGCCTGGTCATCCCTCAGCGCAAATAGATCTATTTTAGGCGACGTTCTAGAGTTCCTGGCGCTGCCCAAGGCTGTCCCGTCCGCGAAAAACCTACCAACACGATCAGCCGACTGGACAAGCTCTGCTGCAATATCAGTTCAGCATGTTTTCTTTTCCCACAAGGGCGGCGAGCCAATATTGCGTGATGTATGCATCGAGGTCCCTCGCGGTTCAAGGGTTGGATTTATCGGAAAAACTGGCAGTGGGAAAAGTACTTTGATTGACTTGATCCTGGGACTTTTGGCACCGGACCAAGGCCGGATCATCGTTGATGGCGTCGATCTTGTTTCTGACAATCTAGAACACTGGCAGCGGCGTGTCGCTCACGTACCGCAAGTAATCTATTTGACGGACGGGAGCATTGCCGAAAATATCGCCTTAGGCATTGACCCTTCAGAAATCGATTTGGACAAAGTGGCGGAGGCTTGCGCGAGAGCCCAACTAGGTGACTTCATCGATTCCCTGCCAAGAAAATACGAGACAATAGTCGGCGAGCGCGGCGTCAGGATCTCTGGAGGTCAAAGGCAGAGAATTGGAATTGCGCGGGCGTTCTATCAGGATGCCGATGTCCTGGTGCTGGACGAGGCAACAAGTGCCTTGGACGACCAAACTGAAGACCTAGTGATGCAAGGCGTAGGATCCCTAGGCAACGAAAAGACCATTTTGATGGTGGCACACCGACTTACCACGCTGAGAACATGCGACGTCGTGATTGAAATGGAGGGCGGCAGGATCAAGAGAAGCGGTAGCTACGATCAAATAATCCGTTCGGACTATTGGGCATGACTACTGAAGCGAATTCCGCAAACTTCATTTTTGAGGGCCTTTGCCGAACCTGTGAGATACTCGAAGAAATTTCCTGCGCCTATTTCCTAGCCGGCGGCACCCTTTTGGGCGCGCGCAGGGATGGAGACATCATCAAAGGGGATGTGGATTTCGATTTGGACTGCTTCTCTGAAGATGGAGAAAAAATCCTTGCTGCGGCGCCACGTTTTGCCGCCGTGGGTCTCACAATCAGGCGAAAACAATCCATGTCGCCCAGGGGGCTAGTGCATCTTGAAGCACCACCCCATTCAATGGATGCGCAGTGTATCGTCGTGGAATCTGGCGGGCGTCATTTGGGCGACATCTCTATGTTCACCGTTTTTTCAGACGGCATCGCGCGCAGGTTTGATCAGGTGACGAAGGTGTACTTCAACCCCAAGATGGCAATTCCCGGGTGGTATTATGGCGGCTCGGAGCAGTTGAGTATCCGTGGGCGCGCTTTTAGCTCAGTTCGAAGCCCGGATATGGTACTAGAAAAAGTTTACGGAGCCGATTGGCGAACGCCGTTGACCAAAGGACAATTTGCTCCTGGGCGACACCCCGTTTCAGGATCAATAGCGGACGCTGATATTGAGACCCTCATGCTGCACGCAAGCGCGAATGGATGGCCATCGGCACTCGAAAATAGACCAAAATGGCCCCAAACAATTGCTTGGGTGGGCTGGCCCGCAGAACAGGGGCGCGAGTGGATACTGCATCACGAGCCACTGCTTTTGGAAGATATCAGGTATCTCATTGAGGGGAACATAGTTTCAGAAATAGTAGGGCCTGCAGCTACAGACAAAGTGAAATTGCTCATGCGGGTAGCAGCCGCCCGTGCCGTTCAAGGTGAACGAAGAAGGCATGCTAAAGGCATGAAACAGTCCCCAAGGGCTGTGTGGCTTCTAAGAGTTTCGCGTAAAATTCCTTTGCCGCGGCCTGTCAAAGTTCTGATAAAGAGAATCCTCACTGTTGCCATCGGAAGGAGCTCGCGGGGTGACTAGAATTACCACCATGCCGGGCGAATCGTCAGCGCCAAGAATTGACCGTGAAAGTGTCGCAACATTCTTCAAGGAGCGGGCGGAGAAGGCAGCGCAGCTGGGCCATGTGCAGGCCGTGATCTATCAGGACAAGAATCCCGACTTAGCTCGTCAACGCGACGCGATGGAAAAGGCCAAGCTCCTGCCCTTGCTCAGGCTCGACGGCACACAAGCTGTGCTGGACGTAGGTTGCGGTACGGGTCGGTGGGCCGATGTCCTGGTGCCGATGAGCACGCGGTATGTCGGCACTGATTTTAGCCAGGAACTGGTCGATATCGCAACGAGCAGGTTCTCGACTACACCACAAGCAAGCTTTCTGTGTGTACCGGCAGAATCTGTTTCGAGGGAAATAGTTGGCGGGCCTTTTCAGGTTGTCGTCTCTCTCGGTCTCTTCATCTATCTCAATGACGACGAGTTGGAGAAGACCGTGACGGGATATGCCGACGTTGCCGATTCCAGTTGCAGTATCCTCCTTCGAGAACCGATAGGAACGCAAGGAAGACTCACCATCAAAGAGCACTTCTCTGACGATATGGACCAAGTCTATAACGCGATCTACCGAACTGAGGATGAGATTCTCGACGCAATCGAAAAATCTCTGATTGCCAAAGGATTCCGCCTTGTATCGTCGGGAGACGTATATGACGCATCCCTGAGCAATCGGACGGATACGAAGCAGAAGTGGTTTCTTCTGGAAAGATGATGACCAAGACTGCATTTTGTTTCGACCTCGACGGAACAGTTACGACCACAGAGATATTGCCCTGCATTGCCTCGGAGATCGGCATTGCAGAGGAGATGGCCGTCCTTACCCGCTCAACCATGGATGGCCACATCCCGTTCGAAAGCTCTTTTCGGCTCCGCTGCCTTCTGCTGGGGCAGGTGGATCTTGAGCGGGTGCGCCAGGTCGTGGCACAGGTACCGCTCAACGAAGACATCGTTGATTTCATCAAGAGCAGGCCCTCGGATTGCTACATCGTCACGGGCAATCTTGATATCTGGGTAGGACCTCTTATTGAGGCTATTGGTTGCTCGGCATTCTTCTCGAAGGGATATTTTGAGAATGGTCTGCTGCGCGTTGGCAATATCCTCAACAAGGGTGATGCAGTTCAAGAACTGGTCAGCCGGGGGTATGAGCGCGTGGTTGCAGTTGGAGATGGGGCCAACGATGCGAGCATGCTAAGATTGGCGTCACTGGGAATAGCCTATGGCGGCGTTCACATGCCGGCGAGCTCGGCGATCGCAGCCGCCGACGCAATTGTCTATGAATCGAGTACTCTATGTCGTCTGTTAGAAACGCTGTAATCGCAGCCGCGGGGCTGGGCTCGCGCCTGGGCCTTGGCATGCCAAAATGCATGATCTCGGTCCACAAGACGCCAATATTGGCCCGGATGCTCAGCCAGCTGTCAGAGCATGTGGAAAATATCGTCGTCGTGGCCGGGTATCGCGAGGAACTGATCCACGAATATTGCCAGGGGCATTTCCGAGACGTCGTGGTGGCCCGAAATCCAGACTACGCAACGACAAACACCGCTCACAGCCTGGCGCTCGGGGCAAAGCTCATTACTGGCAAGACCCTGTTTCTCGACGGTGACCTGCTCATGGAAGGTCAATCGCTGAAGCGGTTCATGGCTCAGGCAAGCGAGACTGAGGTCATTCTGGGTGTAGCAGACGCCAAAACAGAACAGCCGGTATTTGCCGATTGCGTTGAGACGGGCTCCGATCTTCTCACGCTGACCTCGTTTTCCCGTGATACGCCGTCCAAATACGAGTGGGCGAACCTCTTTGTCGGGCAACACGACATCATGAACGGAGCCCAACATTACGTGTTCGAAAAACTGGCCCAACAACTGCCACTCCCTGCAGTGCTTATCGACGTCGAGGAAATTGACACGCCCGACGATATGGCGCGCGCCGAGGCCGCAGTGCAACGTTGGGGCAATTAGCGAATGCTCGCACTTGAGGATATCAAACTAGCAGTCATCGGACTGGGCTATGTCGGGTTGCCGCTGGCCGTCGAGTTCGGCAAAAAGCGATCCGTCATCGGTTTCGATATTGACGAGCGTCGCATAGGCGAACTGCGGGCTGGTCATGATCACACGATGGAAGTCGAGGCCGAAGAGCTCGCTGCTGCTGCGGGGCTAAAGTTCACGACTGACAGGCAACACCTCGCCGAGGCCAATGTCTTTATCGTCACGGTTCCGACGCCGGTAGATGACTACAAGCGCCCCGACCTTACGCCGCTGACCAAGGCCAGTGAGACTATTGGCTCAGTGCTCAAGCCGGGGGCCATCGTCATCTATGAATCCACCGTCTATCCCGGAGCCACGGAAGAGGACTGTGTACCAGTCCTCGAACGTTTCTCCGGCCTCGTTTTCAACCAGGACTTTTACGCTGGATATAGCCCCGAGCGGATCAACCCGGGTGACAAGATCCGTCGCCTGACAACCATTTGCAAGGTGACATCGGGATCAACACCCGAGGCAGCCGATATCGTGGACCGACTCTACGGCGAAATCATCGCGGCCGGAACTCACAAGGCACCCAGCATCCGGGTCGCCGAGGCCTCCAAAGTCATCGAGAACACTCAGCGTGGCGTCAATATTGCCCTGGTCAATGAACTTGCCGTCATCTTCAACAAGATGGGCATTGATACCCAGGCCGTACTGGAAGCGGCCGGCACCAAATGGAATTTCCTCCCGTTCAAGCCTGGGCTGGTGGGCGGGCACTGCATCGGTGTCGATCCGTATTATCTGGTCCACAAGGCGCAATCCATTGGTCTGCATCCGGAAATTGTGCTGGCCAGCTGTAGATTGAACGACTCGATGGGGGCCTACGCCGCGTCGCAGTTGATAAAGGCCATGACCAAGCGTCGCATTCAAACGCCAGGCTCAAGGGTGCTCATGATGGGATTGACGTTCAAAGAGAATTGCCCGGACCTTAGAAATACGCGGGCTGCCGACATTGTGGATGAGCTTCGTCAATATGATGTATCGGTGGATGTCTATGATCCCTGGGCCGATCCTGATGAGGCGAAGCGAGAGTATGGGATCGAGCTCGTCAAAGAGCCGAATATCAACACTTATGACGGGATCGTCATTGCCGTCGCTCACAGCCGTTTCGCAGAGTTGGGACAAGAGGCAATCCGGAGGTTCGGCCGGCCCGAACACGTGCTTTACGATTTGAAGCATGTGTTGCCGATCGAGGCAGCGGATATACGTCTATGACGATCAATGCGCCTGTTGCTTGAGCCATTCTGGGTGACGTTGAGGGTGCTCTGGTGGCGCAACTTATTGCGCCGAGACGGGCGCCCTGCCCTGGGATTACTGGATATGATCCAGATGCTGGTTCAGTGCCTGACCGGCGCCA